>Ga0207708_10000242_pt1 | contig 43205 bp, 51 predicted proteins | sample KBSK5101metaG_FD_184340 | JGI IMG/M metagenome (GOLD analysis project Ga0207708, IMG submission 184340) | Corn, switchgrass and miscanthus rhizosphere microbial communities from Kellogg Biological Station, Michigan, USA - KBS K5-10-1 metaG... | ecosystem: Host-associated > Plants > Roots >... | reverse complement strand
GGGCGCGGGCACGGCGGGCAACGGGGGCATCGAGGCTGAGCTATCCTCCGGCCGGAGGAGCCAGCCAATGATCATCCGCAGCGAGAAGGACGTCACCGAAGCGGTGCTCGGCGAAATGCATCGCACGCCGAGTGCCCGGACCAAGGAACTGCTTTCCTCGTTAGTCACGCATCTGCACGCTTTCATCAGGGAAACGCGCATGACGGAACGCGAATTCCAGGAAGCGATCGGCTACGTCAACGCGATCGGCCAGAAGACCACGCCGAGCCACAACGAAGCGATGCTGCTCGCCGGTGCCTTGGGTGTGTCCAATCTGATCTGCCTCCTGAACAACCGGCATCCCACGCAGGCGAACAACCTCGGGCCGTTTTTCAGAGCCGGCGCTCCCAGGTGCGAGGATGGCGCGTCATTGCTGCGCTCACCGACACCAGGACCGAAGCTGACGTTCAAGGGCTGGGTGAAGGACGCGCAGGGCAAGCCGGTGGCCGGCGCGGAAGTGGACGTGTGGCACTCGTCCACCGTCGGTCTCTACGAGAACCAGGACCCGGCGCAGGCGGAGATGAACCTGCGCGGCAAGTTCACCACGCTCGCCGACGGCTCGTTCGGCTTTACGACCGTCAAGCCGGCGGGCTATCCGGTGCCGACCGACGGGCCTGCGGGCGCGCTGCTGGCGGCGCAGAAGCGGCACAACATGCGCCCGGCGCACCTCCACTTCCTGATCTACAAGCCGGGCTTCAAGACCATCGCCTCGCAGGTGTACGACCCGCAGGACCCGCATCTCGACACCGACAGCCAGTTCGGCGTGACCCAGGCGCTGATCGGCAACTACGAAGAGCAGAAGGACGGCAGCTACCGGCTCGAATTCACCTTCGTGATCGAGCCCGGCGAAGCGCGCCTGCCGAGGGCGCCGATCAGCGCGAAGGCCGCGGCCTAGGCTTGAAAATTCCGACCCGCGGCCCTACTTCCCGGAAAAAGGGAAATGGCCGTGCAGAACTTTGTCCAAAGTTTTGTGCGCGAACAGGACGGCTCGTGGATCTGCGTGCAGGCCGCGACGCTGGAATTGCCCACCGGACGCATCCAGGTGGCAATCGGTACGCGCTTCACGCCGGGCACGCGCTTCATGGGCGTGGACCTCGCCCGCATGCTCGAGGACGGGAAGACTACTTCTTGAGCATGCCGACGCGCCGCAGGATGTCGGTGTGCAGTTTGTACTCGCGCCACAAGTCCGCGCGCAGCGCCTCGCCCGGGCGGTAGTCGACGTCGATGCCGCGGCCGCTCATGTCCGCGGTGAACTTGGGGTCCTCGATCGCCGCCTTGGCCGCGTCGTGGATGTGGCGCATCACGGCGGCCGGTGTGCCCTTGGGCGCGAGCAGCATGTACCACACGCCGTTCGACACGTCCCAGCCGAGCTCTTTTGCCGTCGGCACGTCCGGGAACACCGGATGGCGCTTGGGCGTGAAGTTGACCAGCACGCGCATGCGCTTGCCGTCGACCTGGCCCTTGAGCTCGCCCGGCTGCGCGACCACGGCCTCGATATGACCGCCGAGCAGCGCGGGGCTCGACTGTCCCCAGCCCTGGAAAGGGACGTGCGTCATCTTCGTGCCGGTGACGCGCATGAACTCCTCCAGGTTGAGGTGGCTGGAGGTGCCTTCGCCCGGCGAGCCGACGCGGATCGCGCCCGGCTTCGTCCTGGCATCGGCCACCAGATCCTGCGCCGTCTTGTACGGCGACTCGGTGCGCACCGCGATCATCGGGTAGTACGCCACCAGGTTGATTACCGGGTCGTAGTCGTCGGGCGTCTTGTAGGCGAGGTCCTGCATCTGCGCCGCGATGACCAGCGCCGACTGCGGCGTGAGCACGATGGTGTAGCCGTCGGGCTTGGCGCGCGTCACCTCGGCTACGGCGAGCGAGCCGGCGGCGCCGGGGCGGTTCACCACGTTGAGACCGGCCGGGTATTTCCCTTTCATGCCTTCGGCCACCAGCCGCGACACGACGTCGACCAGGCCGCCGGGCGGGTAGCCGGCGAGCAGGGTGACCGGGCGATCGGGGTATTGCGCGGCCGCCGGAAGCGCAAAAACACACAGCGCCGCAAGGACCAGCTTCTTCATGGGGACCTCCTCCTGGCACGAAAGTGTACGTCGCTTTCCGTATCCGGAGACCGATGCCGCACCGGAACCACGGGGCAACTGCTTAGCAACTTAGGGAGGAAGTACCTTGCCGGCATGTTCATGGGAATTGCTACTCGCGCGCGCCGATGGCGCGCGGCGGCCCGAGGGTGAGTTCGTTGTTGCGCGGATCCACGTCCATTCTGAAATGGTCGAGGAACGTCCTGCCAAGCACCCCATCGACGGTTGCACGACCCGACGACACCTCATATACCGCCACATCAAGGGTTCCCACCGAGGCGTCGCCGACTTCCAGAGCGCGGACCCTTGCATAGGGAATTTCGACGAGCTTGCCCCCCAGAGTTACATAAGTCGTAGGACTTTCCGCAACGATGTTCAACCCGACCCGTTTGGCAAACGCGGGCGTCAACGTAGTTATTGCCGCGCTTCTGTCTACCGCCATCGTACCCAGCGTTCCGTTTACCCGAACGGGTGCCAACACCTCGCCGCGTTCCGCCGTTACTGGAACTCGCGCCGGTCCGGGCCTCGCCAGCTCACCAGGCTTGTAAGGCCCTCGCCGCAACTCCTTCGTGGCGTCGGTGACGCAGGTAAGAAGTTCGTTCGCCGACGTTCCGAATTGGTCGTTGTACCAAAAACTTACGCCGCCATTCGGATTAACCTGAATCGGACCAAGCAGGATGTATGAGTATTTTTCTGTGCAGGGTTTGCTCGCGGCGATGATCATGCGATCGCGCTCTTCGCGTTCCGGTGGAACTGCTGCACATCCTCCGAGGACGGTTAGCGCGGCAAGCCCCCGCAGCCCGAGCTCAAGCGTCTTTCGATTTTCCATACGCCCCCCCTGGCGCGGGAGTCTACGCCGCTTTCTTTTCGGCGCGCTGCTCGGCCGGCTTCTCGCGGCTGCCGAGGTTCATCGCGGTATTCACCAGCGCCACGTGCGAGAACGCCTGCGGGAAATTGCCGAGAAAGCGCTTCGCGGCCGGGTCGTACTCCTCGGCGAGCAGGCCGACGTCGTTCGTTAGGCCGACCAGGCGCTCGAACAGCTCCCTGGCCTCGTCCCAGCGGCCGAGCATGCAAAGGTTATCGGCGAGCCAGAAGCTGCAGGCGAGGAACACGCCCTCGCCCGGCGGCAGGCCGTCCACGGTCTCGTGCGTGCGATAGCGCAGCACGAAGCCGTCCTCGGTGAGGTCGCGCTGGATCGCCGCCACCGTGCCTTTCACGCGCGGGTCTTCCGGCGGCAGGAAGCCGGTGATCGCGATCTGCAGCAGGCTCGCGTCCAGCTCCTCCGAGCCGTAGCACTGCACGAACGCGTTGCGCTTGCGGCTGAAGCCCTGGGCGCAGACGTCGGCGTGGATGCGCGCGCGCAGCTCGCGCCAGCGCTCGACCGGCCCGGGCAGGCCCATCCCCTCCACCATCTTCACCGCGCGATCGAACGCGACCCACGCCATCACCTTCGAATGGGTGAAGTGCCGCTGCGCCGCGCGCACTTCCCAGATGCCTTCGTCGGGCTGCACCCAGACCTTCTCCAGGTGGTCGAGCAGCGTACGCTGCAGCCCCCACGCGATGTCGTGGCGCGCGAGGCCGCCCTTGCACGCCTGGTAGAGCGCGTCCATCAGCTCGCCGTAGACGTCGAGCTGCAGTTGCGCCGCGGCGGCGTTGCCGATGCGTACCGGCTTCGAGCCCTCGTAGCCGGCGAGCCAGGGGATCTCGAGCTCGGTCAGGCGCCGCTCGCCCGCGAGGCCGTACATGATCTGGATCTGGGCCGGGCTGCCGGCGACCGCGCGCAGCAGCCACTCGCGCCAGGCGCTCGCCTCGTCGTAGTAGCCGGCGTTCATCAGCGCGAGCAGCGAGAGCGTCGCGTCGCGCAGCCAGCAGTGGCGATAGTCCCAGTTGCGCACGCCGCCGATCCTTTCGGGCAGCGACGTGGTGGGTGCGGCAACGATGCCGCCGGTCGGCGCATAGGTCAGCGCCTTCAGCGTGATGAGCGACCGGCACACCGCGTCCGCCCACGGGCCGTCGACCTTGCAATTCGCGCTCCACTGCTTCCAGAACGCTTCGGTGTCCGCGAGCGCCTTCTGCGGATCGACCCGGCGCGGCACCTCGAGGTGCGAAGGGGCGTGCGTCAGCACGAAGGCAAGCGTCTCGCCCGCGGCCACCTCGAAGCGCGCGACGGTGCGCCGATCGCGGTTCTCGAGCGGCACCGGCGAGCAGAGCAGCGTCATGTCGGGGCCGGCGATGGCGCGCGCCGAAAAGCGATCCGCGCCGAGCGTGACCCAGGGCACCGAGGCGCCGTAGTCGAAGCGCAGCAGGCCCTCGCTTTGCATCGCGACGCGCCCGCGGCGGCCGACGACGATGCGCACCAGGTCGGCCTGGCCGCTGCGCGCCGGCATGAAATCGATCAGGCTGACCGCGCCCTCGGCGGTCTCGAATTCGGTCTCGAGCACCAGGGTCCCCGGGCGATAGTGCCGCCTGGCGGAGACCTGCCCGGCGAGCGGGCTGATCCTCCAGAAGCCGTTGTCGCCAGTGCCCAGGAGCGCGGCGAAGCACGCCGGCGAGTCGAAGCGCGGCCAGCACAGCCAGTCGATCGAGCCGTTGCGGCCGACCAGCGCCGCCGTGTGGCAGTCGCCGATCAGCGCATAGTCCTCGATCTTCAACGACCGCTATCCCGTACTATCGCGCCGTGCATGATTCGATAGACATCGCCTTCGGCATCGCGGTTCTCGTCGCGGCCGTCGCCGCGTCCGGACACGCGGTGATCTACAAGCGTGAATCGCGCTCCGCGGCGATCTGGGCGATCCTGATCTGGGTCATGCCGGCCGTCGGGCCGGTGCTCTACGTGCTGCTGGGGGTGAATCGCGTGCAGCGGCGCGCGACGCGCCTGCGGCGCTCCATGGTGCGCCACCGCTCCGCGGCGGCGCTGCGCGCCGAGGAGCCCGGCACCCACCTGGCGCCGCTCGCGCGCCTGGTCGGCCAGGTGTCCAAGCGAGCGCTGCTGGCAGGCAACTCGATCGAGGTGCTTGCCGGCGGCGCGTCCGCCTATCCGGCGATGCTCGAGGCAATCGAGGCCGCGCGCTCGTCAGTGATGCTCGCCTCATACATCTTCGATTCCGACGGCATCGGCGCCGAGTTCGTCGCCGCGCTCGAGCGCGCGCACAAGCGTGGCGTCGCAGTGCGAGTGCTGGTCGACGACGTCGACGTGCGTTTCTCGCGTCGTCCGGTGAACAAGCCGCTGCGCCGCGCCGGGATCCCGGTCGGCATCTTCAATCCGCCGTTCGTGCCGGCGCGCCTGAACACCATTAACCTGCGCAACCACCGCAAGATCCTGGTGATCGACGGCAGCCTCGGCTTCACCGGCGGCATGAACATCGACAAACGCTACTGGCGGCCCGACGCGCCGGGCGAAGCATTCCGCGATCTGCACTTCCGCCTGCGCGGCCCGGTGGTGGCGCAGCTCGCCGAGGTGTTCGCCGACGACTGGCAGTTCAGCACCGGCGAAGCGCTGCGCGGCGCGCCCTGGTTCGTGCCGCTCGAGCCGGCCGGCTCCTGCCTCGCGCGCGTGATCGAGGCCGGGCCGGACGAGGACTTCGAGAGCCTGCGCTGGGCGATCGTCGGCGGCCTCGACGCGGCGCAGCGCTCGGTACGCATCGTCACGCCCTATTTCATCCCGGACGGATCGCTCATCACCGTGCTCAACGCCGCGGCGCTGCGCGGCATCGAGGTCGACATCGTGCTGCCGGCGACCAGCGACCTGCCGCACGTGCACTGGGCGGCTTTCGGCCAGCTCTGGCAGGTGCTCGACCATGGCTGCCGCGTGTGGACCGTCGATGGAGCGTTCGACCACTCCAAGCTGATGGTGGTCGACGGCGCCTGGACCCTGCTCGGTTCGGCCAACTGGGACGCGCGCAGCCTGCGCCTCAACTTCGAGCTCAACGTCGAGTGCTACAGCGTCGAGCTCGGCGCGCACATGGAGGGCCTGGTGCAGGCGCGCATCAACGGCGCGCGCCGCATCACGCTCGACGCCATGCAGGCGCGCTCGCTGCCGGTCAAGCTGCGCGACGGCGTCGCGCGCCTCTTCGCGCCCTACCTGTAATTCGGGGACGGAGCACTAACTAGTTCGGGGACGCAGCACTAACCCGTCAACCCACACGCCATGCGGCCCGTTGTGCTCCTATGGCAAGGGGACCGCGCCTCGTCGTGCCGGGAATCGCGCTGCACATAGTCCAGCGCGGCCACAATCGTCGCGATTGCTTTCGGCACGACTCCGACTACCTCGTCTATCTCTCAAACCTGCGCGAGCTCGCTAGGCAGACGCAATGCGCGCTGCATGCCTACTGCCTGATGACGAATCATGTGCACTTGCTGCTTACACCTTCGACTCCGGAGGGATGCGCTCTGCTGATGCGCAATCTGGGCCAGCGCTACGTCCAGTACTTCAATCGGCGGTACGAGCGAAGCGGCACCCTGTGGGAAGGCCGCTACCATTCCTGTCTGGTCGACTCCGGACCGTACGTGATTGCCTGTCATCGTTACATCGAGCGCAATCCGGTACGGGCGGGGATGGTGCCGTCCACCGGTGGCTATCGCTGGTCGAGCCACAATGGCAATACCGGCCGTGCCTCCAATACTCTGCTGACCGCACACCCGGAATATCTGGCGCTCTCAGCCGATGAAACGTCGCGTCGCGCTGCCTACGAGGGTCTGTTCGGCATGGACGACGAGCCGGCGTTCCTCGCCGCGATTCGCGACGCTACTCATGGAGGCTTTGCCCTAGTCGGCGAGCGCGTCAAAAGCACCCTGCCAGAACACGTCCAAGCAAGGCTTGAGCGCAAACCTCCCGGTCCTCGCCCGAAGCCCAGCATCGAGGCCAACGATCGCTCCCTCGAAATCGAACTCGAGTTAGGGCTCCGTCCCCGAACTAGTTAGTGCTCCGTCCCCGAATTACTTGAGCGCCTTGAACTTGATGCGGTGCGGCTTGGCGGCCTCGTCGCCGAGGCGCTTCTTCTTGTCGGCCTCGTATTCCTGGTAGTTGCCGTTGAAGAACACGACCTGCGAATCGCCTTCGAAGGCGAGGATGTGGGTGGCGATGCGGTCGAGGAACCAGCGGTCGTGCGAGATCACCATCACGCTGCCGGCGAATTCGAGCAGCGCCTCCTCCAGCGCGCGCAGGGTCTCGACGTCGAGGTCGTTGGACGGCTCGTCGAGCAGCAGCACGTTGGCGCCCGACATCAGCATGCGCGCGAGGTGCAGCCGGCCGCGCTCGCCGCCCGAGAGCTGGCCGACCTGCTTCTGCTGGTCGGCGCCGCGGAAATTGAAGCGCGCCAGATAGGAGCGCGCCGGCATCTGGAATTTGCCCACCTGGATGACGTCGTTACCGCCGGAGATGTCCTCGAACACGCTCTTGCCGGCGGACAGCTCGTCGCGCGACTGGTCGGCGTGGGCGATCTTCACCGTCTTGCCGACGACGATCTTGCCCTTGTCGGCCTTTTCCTTGCCGAGAATCATGCGGAACAGCGTCGACTTGCCGGCGCCGTTCGGGCCGATGATACCGACGATCGCTCCCGGCGGCACCTGGAACGAGAGCTTGTCGACCAGCAGGCGCTCGCCGTAGCCCTTGGAGACGTCCTTGAACTCGATCACCTCGTTGCCGAGCCGCTCGGCCACCGGGATGAAGATTTCCTGCGTTTCGTTCCGGGCCTGGGTTTCCTGGGAAGACAGTTCTTCGAACCGCGCGAGCCGCGCCTTGGACTTGACGCCGCGACCCTTCGGGTTCTGCCGCACCCACTCCAGCTCGTGCTGCATCGCCTTGATGCGCGCCGCCTCCTGGCTCGCTTCGACCTGCAGGCGCTTCTGCTTCTGCTCGAGCCAGCTCGAATAGTTGCCTTCCCAGGGGATTCCCATCCCGCGGTCGAGCTCGAGGATCCAGCCCGCGGCGTTGTCCAGGAAGTAGCGGTCGTGCGTGACGGCGACCACGGTTCCCGGAAAGCGCTGCAGGAACTGCTCCAGCCATTCCACGCTCTCGGCGTCGAGGTGGTTGGTCGGCTCGTCGAGCAGCAGCAGGTCGGGCTTCGACAGCAGCAGGCGGCAGAGCGCGACGCGGCGTTTCTCGCCGCCGGAGAGCACGTCGACCTTCTGCTCCCACGGCGGCAGGCGCAGCGCGTCGGCCGCGACCTCGAGCTCGTCGGCGCCGCCGGTATTGAGCATCGCCTCGAGCTTCGCCTGCTCCTCGGCCAGCTTGTCGAAGTCGGCGTCGGGCTCCGAATAGGCGGCGTAGATCTCCTCGAGCCGCTTCTTCGCCGCCGCGGTCTCGCCGAGCGCCTCCTCCACGCTTTCCCGCACGGTCTTGTTCTTCGACAGAACGGGCTCCTGTTCCAGATATCCGACGCGGATTCCAGGCATGCGAACGACTTCGCCTTCGTGGTTATCATCCGCGCCTGCCATGATCTTCAGCAGCGACGACTTGCCCGAGCCGTTCAGTCCGAGCACGCCGATCTTCGCGCCCGGAAAAAAGTTGAGCGAGATGTTCTTGAGGATGGTGCGTTTCGGCGGGACGGTCTTCGAAACCCGCCGCATCGTGTAGACGTACTGTGCCATGATGGGGCGAATGATACGAAAAATCGGCGCCGCGGCCGGTGCGAGCGTCTTTTTTTTTCTCGCCGGCACGGCGCACGCGGTCGACGGCATCGCTCTCGAAGTCGGTCACGGCGACGACAGCACCAGCCTGATCCGCTTCGCCATCACCGACAGCTGGCGAAAGCGCGAGCCCGCCCCGCGCGAATGGCGCCTGGCAGGCTACTGGGAGTTCTCGGCCGGCCTCTGGGACAACAAGGACGAGAGCACTGCCGAAATCGGAATCACGCCGGTATTCCGCATCGAGCGCAACCGGCTCTACCTCGAGGGCGCGATCGGCGTTCACCTGGTCACCACCCATATCAGCGCGCAGCGCGTTTTCAGCACCGCGTTCCAGTTCGGCACCCACGTCGGCGCAGGCTACCGCTTCGGCCCGGCGCTGCGCTACGACCTCGGCCTGCGTGTGCAGCACATCTCGAACGGCGGACTGCGCGAGCCCAACCCGGGTATCGACTTCGTGACCGTGCGCCTCCAGTACGACCTGGAGTGACTACCAGCGCAGCGTAATGCCAGCCATCACCGCGCGCTCGAGCGCCGCGTCGTTCCCGCGGCGAAAGCCGATGTCCAGGTCGAGGTCCTTGCTCGGGGAATAGATCGCGCCGATGACCATCTGGCGGATCTTCTGGTCCGATTGCGGATCCGCGCATTGGTGGTGCGGTTCGCGTCGACCAGCAGCTTGAGCTGCCCGGTCGCCTTGTAGAGCACGGCACCGGAAAGCTCGCCGATGGACTCGCGATCGCCGAAGACATTGCTGTTGCGGCGATACCCGGCGTGCGCAAGGAAGATCCAGCGCTCGCCTTCGTACTGGCCGATCAGCAGCACGGCCCACGTCGGCTTGCCGTTGCCGAGGCCGCGATCTTCATCGCCGGTAGGGGAAGTGACGCCGGCGCGCAGGCCCGCGCTCAAAGGACCCTGCTCCCAGAACTGGAGGTCCACGGCTTCGGCGACGCCGTGGCTCAGCACCGCGGCGGCCTGCGCGCCCTTGACGGTCTCGCCGTCAACCCGGTCCTGGTTTCGTTCGCCGTTCAGCTCGAGCTGCCAGCCGCCTTTGCCCTGGGTGCCCGTGTCGTCGGTATTCAGAGGGAGGGGCGCCATAGGCGCCCGAAGTGAACAGCAGCGCGGCGACAGCACCAGCGCTAGGCTTCCACCTTCTTGTGGTTCGCAATCCCCAGCTCCCTCCAGTCGGTGGTTTTTGGCACCACGCCTTCGAACGACGCGAGGTCGACGTGCGGCGTGTGCGGCTCGGTCGTGCCCAGCGCCGGACCGCCGTCCTGCATCTTCTTCGCAGCGGCGACCATCATGCGGCGGAACTGCGCCACCGCGAGGTCGCTCGAGCCGGGATGGTCCTGGCTGCGGTCCGAGATCGGCCCCATCGACTCCCACATCGCCATGTCCTGGGTCGGGATGCCCTCGATCCCGGTCCAGTCGCCGTTCTTCATCGCGGCGCGGTCCTGCTGATAATTGTTTTGAAGATTTCTGAGCTTTCGGTACTCGGCATCCAGGTCGATGCCCGGCGTCGCCGCGCAGAACTTGCGCCACGCCTCCTGCGAGATGCCTTTCTCCGGATCGGGATGCCACGCAATCCAGTAGAACATGGTGTTGACGTCATCGATCGGGATCAGCATCTGCGCCAGGTTGTACTGGTCGTTCGGCGGAATCAGGCAGGTGAACGGCGCTATATAGAGCGTGGTGCGCACGTACTGGTGCGTCTCCGGGTTGCGGATCGGCTGGCGGATCGCCGCGTACCTGAACCCGTAGCTGGTGGGCTCGAACTGCATGCGTGGCGCCTTGTCGGTCGACGGCCGCAGCCAGGCGGAGCCGGTCGCGGTCGAGCCCTCGACCTCGGCCGACGGCATGTTGGTCGAGTGCAGGCTCGAGCTGTGCGCGGAATCGATCGAGCCCTCCAGCACCTGGGCCCAATTGCACGCCGCGTGCATCTTCACGATCGCGTAGTTGATGCCGGGCCTGGGCGCCCACGCCGGCGGCTCGAATTCGCGCATCTGGTCCTTGGGCCCCATCCAGACCCAGATGAAGCCGCCGCCCTCGCGCGCCGGATACGCCTTGGTCTTCTTGCCCAGGCGTTGCGCCGCCCCCGGCGCCTCGGAGGGCATGTCCACCACGTTGCCTTCCACGTCGAATTTCCAGCCGTGGTACAGGCAGCGCAGGCCGCATTCTTCGTTGCGCCCAAAGACCAGCGACGCCCGGCGATGAAGACAATGCTCCCCAAGAACGCCGATGCGGTCATTGGAATCTCTGAAAACCACGAGGTCTTCGCCCAGCAGGCGCGCGCGCACCGGCTTGCCGTCGCGCTCGGGCACCTCTTCCGCCATGCACACCGGCAGCCAGTGCCGGCGAGCGAGCTGGCCCATGGCGGCGGCGCCTTCGACCCGGCAGAGAAGCTCGTTCTGCTCCTTGGTTAACATGCCATATACATAACATGAAAAAACTAAGAATCGGAGTCGCCGGCCTGGGCCGCGCCTTTGCCGTCACCGCCCCGGCCTTGCGCGATCCCCGCGTCGAGGTCGTCGCCGGCGCCGACCCGCGACCGGAGGCACGCCGGCGCTTCAAGCAGGAATACAAAGCTCGTGTTTTTCCTACCGTGGAGGCGCTGTGCGCCGACCCGGCCGTCGAGGTGGTCTACATAGCGACACCCCACCAGCACCATGCCAGCCAGGCACGGCTCGCGTGCGCGGCAAAGAAGCACGTGCTGGTGGAAAAGCCGATGGCCCTGACGCTCGAGGATTGCCGCGCAATGAACGATGCCGCGAGCGCCAACGGGGTGCAGCTCATCGTCGGCCACAGCCACAGCTTTGATTTGCCCATCCTCAGGACCCGGGAGCTGATCCAGACCGGCAAGTACGGAGCGTTGCGCATGATCAGCGCGCTCGACTTCACCGATTTCCTCTATCGCCCGCGGCGCCCCGAGGAGCTCAGTACCGAGGCCGGCGGCGGCGTGGTGTTCAACCAGGCCGCCCATCAGGTCGATATCGTGCGCCTGCTCGCCGGCGGCAAGGTACGCAGCGTGCGCGCCTTCACCGGCATCTGGGACATGGCACGTCCTACCGAGGGCGCCTATTCATGCCTGCTGAACTTCGACAACGGCGTCGTCGCCACCCTGGTCTACAGCGGCTACGCGCACTTCGATTCCGACGAGTTCATGGGCTGGATCGGCGAGATGGGCCAGAAAAAGGATCCGAAGGCGTATGGGGCGGCGCGCAAAGCCCTGCGCGGAGACGAGCTGCGGCTAAAAGCCCGCCGAAACTACGGCGGGAAGGATTTCAAGCAGGCGAAGGCCACCGCCCACCAGCATTTCGGCGTGTTCGTCGTGTCCTGCGAGCAGGCCGACCTGCGGCCGCTGCCGAGCGGCGTGATGATCTACGGCGACCGCGAGAAGCGCCTGGAGCGCCTGGCGAAGCCGAGGATCGCGCGCGCCGAGGTGATCGACGAGCTCTATGGCGCCGTGGTGGAAGGCCAGGCGCCGCTGCACGGCGGCGAGTCGGCCATGGCGACGCTGCAGGTATGCTTGGCCATGCTCGAGTCCGCCCAACAGCAGAAGGAGATCGTTCTTTGATGCGCCTCACCCTGGCGTGCTGGGACTACGACCGCACGCGCGCCCTGATCGACGGCTCGGTCACGGTCGATGGCATCGACCTGGTCTACCTCAACCAGCCGGTGGAAGAAACCTTCTTCCGCATGATGCGCTTCCGCGAGTTCGACTGTTCCGAAATGTCGCTCTCGTCGTATTGCGCCTCGCTGCACTCGGACAACCCGCCGTTCATCGCCATCCCGGTATTTCCGTCTCGCTACTTCCGCCACTCGTGCATTTTCATTTCGGCGAAAAGCGGCATCCGCGAGCCGGCGGATCTCAAGGGCAAGCGCATCGGCGTGCCCGAGTACCAGATGACCGCGCCGGTGTGGATTCGCGGAATCCTGTCGGACGACTACGGCGTGAAGGTGACGGAGGTCGAGCACTTCTCGGGCGGCGAGGAAGAGCCGGGCCGCGACGAGAAGCTGAAGATCCAGGTTCCCCCCACCATCAAGCTGCGGCCTATTCCGGGCGACAAGACTCTCTCGCGCATGCTGGCCGATGGCGAGCTCGACGCGCTGGTGACGGCGCGGGCGCCGTCCACGTTTCACAAGGAGCCCGATAAGGTGAAACGGCTGTTTCCGAACTACGTGGAGGTGGAGAAGGATTACTACCGGCGCACCAACCTGTTCCCGACCATGCACACCATCGTGATCCGCCGCGACGTCTACAAGGCGAATCCCTGGGTCGCGCAGTCGCTCTATAAGGCGTTCAGCGCGGCCAAGGCCAAGGCCTACGAGCTCTATAACCAGACCGCGGCGCTGCCGGCGATGGTGCCGTGGCTCACCGCCCAGATCGAAGAAGCAAAGCGCGAAATGGGCGACGACTGGTGGCCGTACGGCCTGGAGCCGAACCGCAAGGTGCTCGACACCTTCCTTCGCTACCACCACGAGCAGGGCTTGTCGAAGCGGCGCCTCACGCCCGACGAGCTGTTCGCCAAAGAGACGCTGCAGACCTACAAACTCTGATGGCGCTCTACCGCGGAATGGACCGCGCGGCGCTCGACGCCGCCTACAACAACGCCGCCGCGGTGAAGGAAAGCGCGCAGATCGTCGCCGACTGGGAAGCGCGCAGCGCCCGGCTGCGCGCCGCGCACGCGCAGAGCATGGACCTGCGCTACGGCAAGGACGAGCGCAACCGCATCGACTATTTCCCGGCGCGCCGCGACGGCCCGGTGCTGCTGTTCATCCACGGCGGCTACTGGCAGCATCGGGCGAAGGAAGTCTTTTCCTTCGTCGCCGAGGGCCCGCTCGCGTGGGGGATCAACGTCGCGCTGGCCGGCTACACGCTCGCGCCGCAGAAGCGCCTCGACGGCATCGTCGCCGAGATCCACGCCGCGTGCGGCTGGCTCGCCGACAGCATCCCGATGCTCGGCGGCGACCCGAAGCAGCTCTTCGTCTCGGGCTGGTCAGCGGGCGGCCATCTCACCGCGATGGCGATGGGCCATCGCGCGGTGAAGGGCGGGCTCGCGATCAGCGGGATCTACGACCTCGAGCCGATGCGCCTCTCGTACATCAACGACAAGCTGCGGCTCGACGAGGCAGAGGCGAAGCGCAACAGCCCGGGACCCGTGGACAAGCCGCTCACCATCGCCTACGGCGCGGACGAGCTGCCCGAGCTGTGCCGCCAATCCGAGGACTACGCGAAGCTCCTCGGTACCAAGGCGGTGGGCATTGCGCGCTGCAACCACTTTTCCGTGCTGGAGCAGATGGCCTCGCCGCACGGCGCGCTCACCGCGCTGGTCAGGAAGCTGGCAGCCTAATCACGAAGCAGTTGCCCTCGCAGCGCGCATCGCCCCCATGCCGCCGCGCGATCTGGCGCACCAGCGCGAGCCCCAGTCCGGTGCCGCGCCGGGAATTGAACGGCTCGAAGATGCGCTCGCGCTCGCTCGGGGGCACGCCGGCGCCGCCGTCGCACACCCGGATTTCATTTTTTCTCACCGAGATTTCTATCGGAGGCGCCCCGTGGCGCCGCGCGTTTTCGAGCAGGTTGCGGATTGCGCGGCGCAGGAGCCGGGCGTCGCCGCGCACCACGGCCGGCTCGCCGTGGGCCTCGACGTCGTAGCGCGCGGCTTCCTCCGCGGCGAGCGCGAGCAGGTCGACCTCCTCTACCGTGTCGAGCGAGCGCGCGGCGTCGAGCCGGCTCGCGAGCAGGATCTCGTCGATCAAGCCGTCGAGCTCGGCGATGTCGCGCTCGATCTCGCGCCGGTCCTTGCCGAGCTCGAGCGCCATCCGGATGCGCGCAAGCGGCGTGCGCAGCTCGTGCGAAGCGTTGGCGAGCAGCGATTTGTGCGCGCCGACCAGCTCTTCGATGCGGCCTGCCGCGCGATTGAAACTCTCGGCCAGCCGCGCCACCTCATCCTTCCCTTCGACCTTCACGCGCGCCGACAGCTCACCGGCGCCGAGCGCCTCGACGCCGCGCTGCAACCGCTCCAGGCGCTTGGTCAGGCGGCGCACCACCGGATAGGCGCCGACCCCGACCGCGAGCAGGATCAGCGCCAGGGCGAACAGGCCGAAGGCCGGCCCGCGCCGCCCGTGCGGCGCACGCACCACCAGCCAGCGACCGTCGGAAAGCTGCGACGCCCAGCGCGGTCCGCTCGGGCCGCCCTGCCAGCCGGCGCGCTCGGGCGCGCCGAGCATGCCGCCGACCGCGGCGAGCCGCGCGCCATCGGCGCTGAACAGCGCGATATCCAGGCGCAGATCGCGCGCCACGCGCTCGAGTGCCGCCTGCTGCTCGCCGGCCGGCGCGGCCGCCGTTGGCAGGACATTGCGCGCGATGATGGCCCACGGCTGCTCGAAGCCGCGCGTATCGCCCAGGGAGTGCCAGAGAAAGCCCGCGGCAAGCGCGAACGCCGCCAGGCTCGCGAGCACCGCGAAATAGATCCGCAGATACAGGCGGCGCATCAGGTCTGCTGTTTTGCGAACACGTACCCTGCGCCCCGCACCGTGATGATGCGGCGCGGCTTCTTCGCGTCGTCCTCGATCGCGGCGCGGATGCGCGAGACGTGCACGTCGATCGAGCGGTCGAAGGCCTCGAGCTTCTCGCCCTTGAGCAGGTCCATGAGGGTATCGCGCGACAGCACTCGCCCCGCGTTCTCGGCGAGCGCGACGAGCAGCCCGAACTGGAATGAAGTGAGCGGCTTCTCCTCGCCGGCGACGCGCACCGCGCGCGCGTCGCGGTCGATCTCAAGCTGGCCGAAGCGCAGCAAGCTGTCGTTGGCGCCCCGCTTCGCCCGGCGAAGCAAGGCCTTGAGACGAGCCAGAAGCTCGCGCGGTTCGAAGGGCTTGGGCAGATAGTCGTCCGCGCCGAGCTCCAGGCCGACGATGCGATCCGTCGCCTCGCCGCGCGCGGTGAGCATCAGCACCGGCAGGTCCGAGCGTGCGCGCAGGCGGCGGCAGACCTCCAGCCCGTCCATGTCGGGCAGCGAGAGGTCGAGCACCAGCGCGTCGTAGGACTGGGCGCCGAGGCGCTCGAGCCCGCTGGCGCCGCTCGCCGCGGTGGTCACGCGGTAGCCCGCCGCGCCGAGGTATTCAGAGACCATCGCGGCGAGACGGGCGTCGTCGTCGATCAACAGGATGCGCTCGGCCAAGCGCCGACTATACCGTCAGCCGTGACCCCTGCCCTTTATCCCCGCGCCCGGCGTGCCAGGTGCGCGGCCAAGTCCTTGCGTTGCGACGGGGTGAGCACCTCGGCGACATCGCCGATCGCGCGCGTCAGCCGGCGCGAAGCCTCGTCGGCGAGCCCGATCTGCCGTGCGCGCAGGGCCTCGATCGCGCCGCTATCGACACGCTCCCGGGTAAGCAGCTCGATCGCCTCGCGACGTCCGGCGTGCAGCTGCTCGCGCATCGGCATCAGATCCCTCGCCGTCTGCTTCACGATCGGCTCGAGCCGGCGCTTCTGCTCCTCGGTGGCATCGATCTCGACGTAGAGATGCTTGAGCATGCGGTCGAGGTGCCTGTCCAGGTCGGCGGGATCGATCGGCCCATGCCCGCGGAACGAGCCGTGGCCGAACGCGCGAAAGCCGATGCCGGCGGCGACGCCGCCGAGCAGCGCGGCCAGGGTAAAACGCTTCATCCGATTCATGACTGCTCCTTCGAGTGACGATGGCAGCAGTCTTGGCGCGGCCGGTAAGCCGCGTCTTTCCGACAGGTAAAGTCATGTAAAGCTAGAGCAAGGCAATCACTGCGCCGGCTCGAGCCTCGCGAGCACGCCGAAGCGCTCGTCGGTCAGCAGGTAGATGAAGCCGTCGGGCCCGACGCGCACGTCGCGGATGCGGCCGAGCACGCCTTTCAGCAGGCGCTCCTCGCTCACCACCTTCTCGCCGTCGAGCTTCAGGTGCACCAGCATCTGGTCGCGCAGCGCGCCGACGAAGAGGTCGCCCTTCCACTGCGCGAACTTGTCGCCGGTGTAGAACGCCATGCCCGAGGGCGCGATCGACGGCACCCAGTAATGGATCGGCTGCTGCATGCCTTCCTTGTGCGTGCCCTCGCCGATCTTCGTGCCGCTTCCGTAGTTGGCGCCGTAGGTGATGACCGGCCAGCCGTAGTTCGCGCCGGCGCGGATCACGTTGACCTCGTCGCCGCCCTGCGGGCCATGCTCGTGGGTCCAGAGCACCCCGGTCGCCGGATGCAGCGCCGCGCCCTGCTGGTTGCGGTTGCCGAGCGTGAACTTCTCCGGCTTCCAGCCCGCGCGCCCGACGAACGGGTTGTCCTTCGGCACGCGGCCGTCGTCGTGCAGGCGGATCACCGAGCCGGCGTGGTCGTCGGGACGCTGAGCGCGCGGCATCTCGCCGCGATCGCCGAGCGTGAGATACACGTAACCCGCGCGGTCGAACACGATACGTCCGCCGAAATGATTGCCGGTGCGGCCTTTGGGCGATTGCCGGAACAAGACCTGGACATCCTCGAGGCGGTGACCCGCCAGCCGGCCGCGTGCGAGCTCGGTGCCGACGCCGTCGCTGCCGCGCGCCGCGTACGAAACATAGACCAGGGAATTTTTCGAGAACTCCGGATGAAGCACCACGTCCTGCAGTCCGCCCTGCCCGTGCACCGTGACTTCAGGCAATCCCGCGATCGGGTTGGGGTCGAGCGCGCCCTTGGCGACCACGCGAAGTCGTCCGGCCTTCTCGGTGATCAGCATGCGCCCGTCGGGCAGGAATGCGACCGACCAGGGCTGCTCCAGTGCCTCGACCACCTTGACGACGCGGAAAGAATGCTCGCTCGAGCGGAAGGTCTGCGCCGCCGCGGCGAGCGGCAGAGCGCACAGGAGCGCCAGCCAGGCTTTCATGAGCTCGGCGCGGCTAACGCGCCGTCAGGCTATAGCCCTTGGCCTGCATGCAGGCGCGGACTTGCTGGTCCTCCTTCGCGGCAGCCTCCTGGCCGCGGTCCATGAGAGGCGAACCCGAGCTTTGCGGCGAAGGCACGGCGAGGATCGAAGGGTCGGGCGCCATGCGCGCCTTTACGCGGCACTGCTGCAGGTCTTCGTTGATCGCGCTCTCGCTCGCGCCCGCTTTCTGCCAGGTCGGCACGGGCGCGGAGCAGGCGGCCAGCAGGGGGAACAGCATCCACAGGGAGGGGGTTCTCATTCCCCCATTTCAGCAGATTCAGGGACGCAATGCGACCGCGACCAGCGCTACCGGATCGTTGGGGTGGCCGGCAGCGCACAACAGGACGTTCGCGCGGATGTCTCCGCTGGTGAAGCCGCCGTCGTCATACAGCGCGTCGAATTCCCTCGCCACCTGGCACGGCAGGCCCAGCAGCTCGACTACGGTGCGCACGTCCGCCGGAAAACCGAGGTTCGCACTGTCACGGCGCGCAATGACGCGCAAGGCCACCCGCCGGCCGTCGATGCTCAGGGAGGCTTCGGTGGGCCCGGACTGGATCAGCCCCGTACGGGCGAACTGCCGGACCGCGTCGTTGACTTCGCGGGCCCGCATGGTCCGGAACAAGCTGCGCGCCTGCAGCTCGAGCGCGAGGCCGAGGCTGACAACCGCCAGCACGGCCGAAAATTGCAGCATGGTCACGCCGCGGAACGGTCGCACGCTCATGCTTTGCCGGGCGCGAACTGCAGCGCCGGAACGCGCGACAGCAGCGCGACCAGCTCGGCCTGACGGGTAACGCCGGTCTTGATGAAGATGCTGTGCAGCTGGGTACGAATGGTGGCCATGCGCACGCCGGCCTGGTTTGCGTACTCCCCGGCGCTGCAGCCGGTGAGCACGCCGCGCGCGAGGCGCGCTTCCGCGCGCGTCAGCCCGAACAGCGCAGCCAGCAGCTCCTCGCTTGGCAGCGCGGGCGGACCGTTGTGCACGATCCAGATCGCTGCGCGCGTGGCTTTGCGCCCCGTGCCGCCGAAGTAAACCGGCGCGATCGCGAGCCGCAGCCAGCGCTCGGGCGGCACCCCGGGTTGCGTAAGGCACACTCCGCCCGCCACCAGCTCGGTGCAGGCGAGACGGATCGCCGCCGCGAGCGTGTCGCGCGGCTTGCCCGGATTGGCCGACAGCTTGGCCCCGACCAGGCGCAGCCCGCCCTGGCCGTTGCGCAGCAGCGCTGCGGCCTGGCGGTTGCGATATTCGACCCTGCCCTCGTCGGTGACGATGAGCAGCGCGAAGTCGAGCATGTCGAATGCTCGGGACAGCATGACGGAAAGCGCGGGCAGTTCTTGTTCTCCCGGCCGGCGAGGGCCGATTTGTGGTGACAAGATGGCTTGATCGGACAGTGGCAGCATCCATCGAATGATGGAGGCCGGGACTGCCGGCGCGCAGGCCGATTGTGCGCGCAGGAACAATCGGCGCCGAAAAGGGCGCACAATGTCGCGCAGGAAACCATCGCGCCGATGATCCGCCGTCCAGAGTTCGCGCGCATCCGTGCCACGCTGACCGCAAGCGCCCATTTCCATTCGCTCGAGGCGATCGATCTCGATCGTCTGGCGAGCCTCGGCCGCCTGCAGCAGGTGGCGCACGGCGCGCGGCCGCCGCGCAGCGCCAACGACGACAGTCTCTGGGTGATCCTGACCGGCGCGATGCGCGTGAGCAGCGAGGCGCCCGGGGTGAAGGAGTACGTGTATGCGGTGCTCGGCCCGGGCAGCTTCTTCGGCCTGAGCACCGCGGTGCGGCGCGCGCCGCTCACGATCGAGGCGCGCGCCTTCGGCCAGACCGACCTTGCCGTGTTCTCCGGCGAGGGACTGGCCGAGCTGATGGACGACCGGCCGATGCTGTGGCGCCACGTGAGCCGCATGCTGGCGCGCCGGCTGCGGCTCGCGCTGCTCGTGCTGCGCGACAACAGCGTCGCGCCGCTCCCCGAGCGCATCGCGCGCCGCGTGCTGGCGCACGCGCTGAGCAGCGATCTGCGCAACCGTTCCGAAGTCCAGGTGCGCATGACCCAGAACGATCTGGCGCTGATGCTCGGCGCCAGCCGCTCGAAGACCAATGCGGCGCTGAAGGTGCTGGAGACGCGCGGGCTGCTCGACGCGGGTTACCGCGGCATCACCATCCTCGACGTGCCGCGCCTGCGCTCGTTCGCCGGCGCCGAAGTGCAGCCCTTCTAGGGGCTACCAGCTCGGGATCGGGCGGTGCGAAAAGCCGTCCGCATAGCCCGCGTCGTAAGCCGCGGTATCGACCGGTCCGCCACAGCGCGACTGGTAGCGCTCGGCCTGCGAGCCGGCGCCGAGGCGCCCGTCACGCTCGCCGACGGCGCGCCAGTTGCCGCCGCAATCTGCGGCGTTCCCGGCGCAACCCGCAAGCAGCACCGCAGCAAGCAGTATCAGCCTTCTCATAGGGACTCCCTTCTCCCGAGCAAACAGCGCCGCGCGGTGGGAATTCCGCCGCCAAGGTGCTAGAAAGCCGCATGCGTATTCTTTTTGTCGTGCTGCTCGCCTTTTCCGCTGCCGCGGCGGCCCAGGACAACAACCCGCCGCAGGAAGACCTCGGCACCCTGCTCGGCCTCGGCGTGCGCTCGCGCCCGGACTACGACGGCGCGTCGAAGCAGGAGCTCGAGCCGATCCCGGTGATCCGCTACTACGGGAAAACGCTGTTCGCACGCACGACCCAGGGCATCCTCGAGGGCGGCGCGCGCTTCGAGCTGACCCGCGGGCTGGTGGCGGGCGTGCAGCTCGCCTACGAAGGCGGCAACGATCGCACCGACGTCGATCCGGGCGCGTCGATCGGCGCGCACCTGGAATGGGACACCAGGGTCGGGCCGGCGCCGCTCAACGTGCTCGGCCGCGTGCGCTATCACCTGGACAATGATCTGGGCACGCAATTCGACCTGCGCGCGGCGGTCGGTGTCTACGGCAGCCGCGCGCTCAAGGCGTGGGTGTTCGGCCAGGCGACCTGGGCGACCGACGAATGGGTGCGCTCGTACTACACCACCGGCGACGGCGGCCTGCTCTTCACCACGGCGGGCGTCGAAGGCGCGTACGAGATCAATCGACAATGGGTCGCGCTCGCCAGCGTCTCGCTGCGCTGGCTGCAGGGCGACGCGGCGACCAGCCCGATCACCGAAGACAAGACGAACTACTACGCGAGCGTCGGTCTCGCGTACCGCTTCTGATCAGAAGCTGCGGATGCCGGGATAATCCGCGCCGGCTTCGTGACGCTTGCCGCGGTTGTCATACCAGTAGAGCCTGCCGGGCTCCTCGCCCCTGGTGAGCTTGTGCGACTCGTCGCAGTACGGCTGGTTCTTCGACAGCCCGCACTTGCACAGCGAAACGTCCTTGCCGTCGATCACATACAGGGTCGGCTCCTGCAGCGTGCGCCGGACGAGTCTCGTCATGCCCGGTCTCCCTCGGTCGTGAAATTCGGGATTCGAAGCGCGTTTTGTACGCGCTTCGCAGGAAGCTGGGTACACCCAGTCCAGATGCGGCGACTACGCGCGCTTCGCCGCCGCCCGGGCGCTAAGCCGTACGCCGCAATCGAATTGCGGTATAGCGCCAGCCGGCCCCACCACCGGCCATCACCACCGCGACTACATTACTTTGCGGATTCGGCGACGCCGCGCAACAGGAGCTCGACGGTGGCATCGATCTCGACTTGGTCGTTCCAGGTCGCCTCGGGAGCGAGCAGCGCGGCGGTGAGGATATAGCCGAGATTGAGGGAGATGATCGCGCGTGCCACCTTTTCCGGCGCGAGATCGGCGCGCACCTCGCCGCGCGCCTGGAAACGCCGCACCGTGGCCAGGAGGGGCTTGAGCACGTTATGCTTCCAGATGTCGACCACCTTGTGGCGCACGGGGTCGTCGGTAATCAGGCTGGAGATGAGCAGGCGAAACTGCGGTGCCGACTGCCTTGCGGCCGCCACGCGCAACTGCAGCACCCGTCGATGCCAGTCGGCGAACGATTCGGCGTCCTTGCCGAAAAGGTCTCCCGCGTCGGTCAGCACGCGCGGCACCGCGGCCACCAGCAGCATCGGAAACATCACCCGCTGGTAGAGCTTTTCCTTCGAGGGGAAGTAGCGGAACAGGGTGCGCTCGGTGACGCCGGCCGCGGCGGCAATGTCCGCGGTCCGCGTCCCGGCATAGCCCTTCTCTCCGAAAAGGCGCGTCGCCGCATCGACAATCGCCGCCTCTTTCGCGCTGCGAGGCCTCGCATAACGCGCGGCTTCGCCGCGCAGGGCGGCGATCGATGGTTGCCTTGGAAGCATGGTTTTCCCCTTGTATAGTCCCGCGATACTATAAACAGGAGCAGCCATGCGAAAAGTCCGCGTCGCCCCCAAAGGCATGGGCCTGAACGATTTCGTAGCGCAGGAGCAAGGCTTCTTCGCGGCCGAGGGCATCGAGGTCGAGTTCGACATCAAGACCTTCCGCGGCACGCAGTCGAGCTGGAAGGGGCTGGACTACAAGCAGCGCCCGCAGGACAAGCCGTACGCCGAGGGCGACAAGGGCCTGATCCAGTGCGCCTGCGTCTGGGGCAGCATCTCCAACGCCGCCGCAGGCATGGGCCGCTTCGTGCCCGACTGCTACGGCGTCTCGCCCTGGGCGATTTTCGTGCGGCCGGATTCCAGCATCCGCCAACCCGCCGATTTGAAGGACGTGCCGATTTCCGTGGGCATGCGCGCCGGCAGCCACTTTAACGTGCCCTTCCGCCTGGAGAAGGTCCTGCCGCTCGAAAACATCAAGGTGGTCAACAGCGGCGGCTTCGGTGCGCGCCTGCGCGCGCTGCTCGACAAGGAAGTCGAGGCCGCGAGCCTGCTGCCGCCGCAGATCGACATGGCGCGCCAGCTCGGGCTGCGCATGATCATGGAAGACGAGTTCCATACCCTGTGGTGGGTGCCGGAGACCGCCGACAAGGCCGACGTGCGCGCGTATCTGAATGGCTTGCAGAAAGCTGAAGAAGCTCTTCAGGCCGACCTGCCGCGCTATCTCCATTTGTGGGAGAAGTGCGTGCCGCCGGAGTTCAGGGACGTGCGCAAGTGGGACTACTCGAAATTCACGCGCGGCGAGCGTTTCGTGTTCAAGCCGATGCCGCGCAACGAGTTCGACGAGGTGATGCTGCAGGTCAACCGCTGGGGCCTGGACGATCACCTGAAGGAGCGCTCGTTCGACAAGCTGACGTACCACGTCTGACAGGGACGGAAGAAACGGCCCTGCGCGCTGTTCGTACAGCAAGGAGGTGCTTATGCGCCCGATCAGACTGTGTTTCGCCCTGGTGCTGCTCGGCCTGGCGGCTTGCTCGACCACTGGAACCGGTGACAGCAGCACCCTGCTGATCGACCAGCCGAACGGGCCGTATCCCTACAACTCGAGGTTCTGCCCTTAGTAGGCTGTCGCTTTGAGGAAGCGCACCGTGCGGTCCAGAGCCTCGCGCCCCGCGCCGGTGTCGAGGTGGAACTGGTATTCATGCGGTAGCGCCGGCCGGTAGTCGTCCGGGAAGAACAGGGCGTCCACTTTCACGCCGCGCTTGGCGAGCGCGTCGGCCAGCAAACGCGAGTGCGGCCGCAACGGATCGGCATTCCCCACCGAGATGAAGGCCGGCGGAAAATTCGCGGTGACATTGCGCGGGATGGAGAGCTCCGGCAGCCACGCCTTTTCGCCGAACTCCTTCACCCCGCTGTAGGACCAGACGATGGTGCGCATGAAGTGGCCGTACAGGCCGTCGAACTTCGCCAGGCTGAGGTCGTACAGCCCGCAATGCAGGATCACGCCGCGCAGCTGCGCGCGTTGGATCGCCGGCTCGATGCCTACGGTCTTGGCGTACTCGGGCGAGCTGACGATGTTCGCCATCTGCGCGGCGATGTGTGCGCCCGCCGAATCGCCCGCGAGGAACAGGTGCTCGGGATCGATGCGCAGCTGGATGGCGTTCCTCTCCAGATACGCGAGCGCCGCGTTCACCTGGCGCAGCGGCGTCGGATAGTGGCTGGCCGGCCCGAGCGAGTAGCCGACCGCTACGGTGGTATATCCGCGGCCCGCGAGAATGCGGAGATAGTTACCGACCTGGCGGCGGTCGCCGGCGAGGAATCCGCCGCCGTGCACCCAGACGATGGTTGGCAGCGGCTTGGTGGCCGATTCGGGGAAATACACGTCGAGCAATGCGTCGGTGTCGTTCGCATCGTACTGATGATCGAGCCGGGCGCCGACCTCCGGCGGCACATGCTCCTCGAGCGCCTGGTTCATCTCGACGCCGCCATGGTCCATCCACCAGCGATAGGCGAGCGCCGATGGCCACGGGCTGAGCTCGAGCGCAGCATAGGCGATGGCGCAGCACGCGACGACCGCAAGGAGAACCCACACCACGGCCTTCACCGGCATCTCGACGAAACGGGTAATGCCCGGAATGTACACCGGTTCGGCACTAGACTTTGCTGCATGAGAACGATCATCCTCGCCGCGCTGCTCGCCGGCTGCGCCGCGCTGCCTGGCGCGAGCGAGAGCCTGGTCGGTGGCTCGTGGCAGCTAGTGAAGTTCCAAGGCGGCGACGGCAAAGTGATCACCCCCGATGAGCCTGCGAAGTACACCGTGGCATTCGCCGCCGACGGCATCGTCAACGTACGATTCGACTGCAACCGCGGGCGCGGCGGCTGGAAGTCGGCGGCAAAGAATCAGCTCGAGTTCGGACCGATGGCGCTCACGCGCGCGATGTGCCCGCCCGGCTCGCTCCACGACCAGCTCGTCAAGCACTGGCCGTTTATCCGCTCGTACATGACCAAGGACCGCCGCCTGTTCCTCGCCCTGATGGCCGACGGCGGAAGCTACGAATTTATTGCTTCACCCGCACCATGAGCGCCTTGCGCAGAGCCTGGCCGCTGCCGAACCTGGCCTGGAACTCGGCGCTCGCTTCCTTGTACTCGTCCACCACCGTGATGCGCTGAAACTCGAAGAACTCGTCGCGCTGGTAGCGCAGCGTACCGACATAGACTGCGCGGTCGCCGGGCTTCGCCGCCACCTGGAAGCCGCCGGGAAAGTAGATCTTCTCCTGGCTCTGACCGCCGATCTCGAGGAACAGGATGCCGCCCAGGATGTAGGACGGCGCGGCCTTGCTGCGTACGAAGAACGTGCTGCCGAAGCGCGCTTCGATGCGCCCGGCGTAGTCGGCGATGCGCGGATCCTGCGGCAGCGGGCGCAGCTTCTCGTCCATCATCAGGTAGACGGTGTTCTCGAAGTTGCCCACCACCATGCCGCGGATCTTCTGCTCGCCCTTGCGCAGCGCCGGCACCAGCTCGACCTTGCCGACGACCACCACTTCGTCGCTGCCGAGCGCGCTGAGCGAAGTCAGCGGCGCGCGCGGCGCCGGCGCGCACGCCGCGAGCGCGAGCAGGGCGACGAGCGCGGCGGGCGCCCTCATTTCTTCAGGCGCGCGATGCGCTGGCGGATCTTGTCTGCCCACACCGAGTTCTTGAGCTCGGCGTCGCTGTCGAGCAGCTTCTGCAGCAGCTCGGCCTCGCGCGGCGTGGGCACGCGCTCGATGCCGAACTTGGACTGCTCGAACATGCCGCTCTTCACCGTCTTGTACTTGTAGGCGCCGAGAAAGTAGATGCCGGGCTTGTCGATGCGCACACCAGTGTCGCCGCCCTGCCGTCCGAGGTTGTACTGATGCTCGCCGCGCAGGAAGCTCGAGCCGTGCAGCGTTGCGAGCTGATACGAGCCCGGCGGCAGGTAGTACGTATAGAACAGGCCGTCCTTCACGTCGGTGCCCCAGTACGGCTTGTCCGTCGGCGGCGCGACCTGCCGGATCTGCGCCCCGGTCACCTTGGTCGGCGCATCCGCCATGTCGACGTAGCCGAAGACCAGTGAATTGCTCGGATCGTTGATGTCGCGTCCGTGACCGCCGCCGCCGCATCCCGCCAGCGCGAGGACGCCCGCCAGCAGCAGGACCCCCATTCGGGTTTTCATCTTGTTCTCCCTTGGAAAAACGGCGGGAGTATAGCGAACGGATGACGCTTAGCCCGTGGCAAAATCCTCAGGGGCCGAAGTACCAACCACCATTTACGTCGATCGTTGCACCTGAAACATAGCCGCCGGCTTCCGAGCACAACATGGCGACCACGCCGGCGATGTCGTCGGGCGTTCCCGCCCGCTGCAAGGGAAGACTTTCGATGAACGCCGCCGATGCGCTGCCCCAGCCCGCCTGCTCGATGCGCGGCGTCTTAATGAAGCCCGGCGCGATCGCGTTCACCGTGATGTTGTGGGGGCCGAGCTCTAGCGCCAGCGTCTTGGTCAGACCGATGATCCCGCCCTTCGCCGCCGCGTAATGCACGCCGACGCGGTCGCTGCCCCGGCGCGCCGCGATCGAGGCGAAGTTGACGATGCGGCCGAACTTGCGCGCCTTCATGCGCGGCGCGAACTCGCGGCAGACGAGGAACGCCGTCGTCAGGTTGGCCGCGATCACCGCGCTCCAGGTCTGCTCGTCGACGTCTTCGAGGGCAATCGCGCCGGGGATCGGCGGCAGCGTTTCCTTGCGCGTGACCACGGCCGGTCCGCCGGCAGCGTTGACGAGGAAATCGATCGCGCCGGCGGTGCCCGCGAGCTTTTCCACGTCATCCGCATCGGTCAGGTCCGCGAGCGTGATGCCTTTGGCGGGATGAATGTCCGTGGCCACCACCGCGATACCCTCGCGCTTGAGTCTTTCCACGATCGAGGAACCGATGCCGCTCGCCGCGCCGGTGACCAGCGCACGCCGCCCTTTCAGCCCTTCAAGCGGCATACGAAGCGCCGTTGATGTCCACCGTCACGCCGGTCATGTAGGCGGTGTCGTCGGTGCATAACGCCACGATGAGCGCGGCGCATTCGTCCACGGTGCCGACGCGCCCCATGGGGATGGTCTTCAGCGGACCTTCCGGACCATGGTCCTGTCCGGTGATTTCCAGCACCCGTTTCAGGCGCCCGCTGGCGATGACGCCCGGTGCGACGCAGTTGACGCGCACGCCGTGCGGGCCGAGCTCGAGCGCCAGCTGGCGCGTGAGGCCCATCACGCCGGCCTTTGCCACTGCGTAAGGGCCGCTCGAGCCCTCCGAGCCGGGCGGAATACCCTTGCGCGCCGCGATCGAGGCGACATTGACGATCGCGCCGCCCTGCTTCTTCAGGTGCGGCGCCGCCGCGCGGCAGGAATAGAACACGGCATCGAGGTTGGCGGCGACGATGGTGCGCCAGTCTTCGAGCGAGCAGTTGGCGAGGCCGCGGAAACCGGGCGGCGGCGAGGCGAGCAGGTCCTGGCGCGTGATGCCCCAGCTTCCGCCCACGCAGTTGACGAGAACATCTATGCGCTGGAACTGTTCGACCGCCTTGTCGACCATTTCTCCGACCGAAGCGGAATCGGCAACGTCGCATCGAATACACAGGCACTGCCGCAGCGCCGAGAAGCCCTCCTCGTACAGATCGGCGACCACCACCTGCATGCCCTCCTTCAGCAGCCGGCGGGCGACTTCGTGGCCGATGCTGTCCGGCTTGGCCGCGCCGGTGACGATGGCGACCTTCAAGCCGGCAGGCGCAATCCGGCGAAGCGGCTCGGCAACCCGAACATGAGCTGGGCGAACTCCCAGATGGCTTCGTCGAACTCCGCGGCGGCGATGGAATAGTTCGCCGGTCCGAGCACGCCGACGTTCTCGCACGCGATCTGGATCGTGTTGCGCGCGTAGTCGGCGCGCAGCGTGGCGCGCGCGGCGATGTCGACCTCGATCAGCAGCGCCTCGCGCACCGCGCCGGCGGCATCGGTCAGCTCGCGCGAATCGAACTTCAGGCCCGCGCGCTCGAGCTGCGTCTTCAGGGTCGCGGCCTCGCTGCGATCGAGCGCGATGCGCGCCTTGCTGCTCGAGCACATGCGGTAGGTGAGCGTGACCGTATCGACGACCTCGGCGCCCCCCAGCTTTTTCATCGTGCACGCCACCGCGCCATCGGCGAGCTCCGCGGACGGCAGCGCGCCGAGGTAGATGAGATCGAGCTTGACCGCGAACGGCGGGCTGGCGTGGATCACCTGCCGCACCAGCTCTTCCAGGTAGTGGAAGCCCTTGCGCAGCTGCAGGCTGAGCTCGCCGGCCGCGGCCTCGACGGACGACGCCAGCCGGGAGGAGCTTTGCAGCTCGGCGAGCAGCTTGCTCAGGCTGGTGGCCTGGTCCGCGGTCGGCGTCCCGCCCGTGGGCTCCACGTCGCCGCCGAGCTGCGCGCTCGCTCCTGGCGCATTCAAGTCGCGCAGCCTGCGCGCGAGCTCGCCGGCACGCTGGAAGCGGGCGGCCGGATCCTTGGCAAGCGCGCGCTCGAGGATCGCATCGAGCTCGGGCGGCAGCCCCGGCTTGAGCTCCGACAGGCGCGGCGCCGGCTCCGTGGCGATGCGCTCGAGCAGCGCGATGACGTTGCCGTCGCCGCGCTCGAACGGGGTTTTCCCCGCCAGCATCTCGTACAGCACGACACCGAGCGAAAAGATGTCGCCGCGCGGGTCGAGCGGCTGCTCCACCACCTGCTCAGGGCAGATGTACCGGGGCGAGCCGAGCACCATGCCGGCCTGCGTCATGGAGGACGCCGGCAGGCGCGCCACGCCGAAGTCGGTGATCTTGGCCACGCCTTCCGCGGAGATCATGATGTTCGCCGGCTTGATGTCGCGATGCACGATGCCGAAGCGGCCGGCATAGTCGAGCCCTGCCGCCACCTGCGCGATGATGTCGGTCACCTTCTCGAACGGCAGCGGCGCGCCCGACTTCAGCAGCTTCTGCAGCGACTGGCCTTCCAGGTGCTCCATCGCGATGTAGGCCACGTCGCCGGCCACGCCGACGTCGTAGATCGTGACGATGTTGGGGTGGTTGAGCTTGCCCGCGGCCTTGGCCTCGAGCAGGAAGCGGGTCTTGGTCTCGAGCAGGACGTCGTCCGGCAGGTCCGGATTCAGCGTCTTGATCGCAACCGGCCGCTCGAGCATCGTATCGAGCGCGCGGTAGACCGTGCCCATGGCGCCGCGGCCGATTTCCGCTTCGATCCGGTAGCGGCCGATGGCCGTGACGCGCAGGTTCAGGCTGCCATCCCCGGCCGCACGACCCTGTTGCGCAGAATGCCGATGCCTTCGACTTCGAGCTCGACCGTGTCACCCGGCTTCAGGAAACGCAGGCTTTCCAGCCCGCATCCGTTGCCCACGGTGCCGGAGCCGAAGAACTCGCCCGGATGCAGCGTCTCCGAGCGCGAGGCGTGCGCGATGCAGTCCTCGAATTTCCAGTGCATGTCGCGCGAGTTGCCGCGGCCCCACTCCTCGCCGTTCACGCGCACCACCATCTCCAGGCGGTACGGGTCGCCGATCTCGTCGGCGGTGACCAGGCAGGGTCCCATGGCGTTGGCATTGTCGAAGTCCTTGCCCTTGCCCGGGCCGAGCTGGCCGGCCATCTCCTGGGTCTGCTCGTCGCGCGCCGAAAAGTCATTGAAGATGGTGTAGCCGAAGATGTGCTCGCGCGCACGCTGTTTCGAAATGTCCTTGCCGGGCCGGCCGATGTAGCAGCCGAACTCGAGCTCGAAGTCGAGCCGCTCGGTATAGGACGGCCAGGGCACCTCGGCCTCCGGCCCGCACACCGAGAAGCGGCTCGGGTGGTAGAAGATGGGACGCTGGTACCAGACCTCCGGGATCCGGGCGGGGGTCCCGCGCAGCTTTCCCACCGCCTCGAACGCCTGGCGCAGATGTTTCTCGAAACACAGGAAATCCCGCATCTGCGGCGGGTGGGGAATCGGCGCGAGCAGCGTGACGTTGGTGATCGGCAACACCATGGCGGAATGCTTCACCGCGTCCTGCGCGCGGTCCAGCGCGTTCCCGCCGCCCTCGACGATCTCGAGCACGCTGGCGAACCCAGGCAGGGCCGCGACCTTCGTCCCGCCTTCGATCAGGACGCCCGGCGCCGGCGCGCGTGCCCCACCCTGGGCGATGGTGAACGTCACGAGTTTCACGCTGCGTTTGATAATACACTTCGCAATCCGAGAGGATAAAAAGCAGGAGGGATTTTCATGCCGCGCCAGTTCACCGAAGACAACCTGACCGACGAAGTCGTCGCGCGCCTGAAGAAGACCAAGGACAAGCGCTTGCGCGAGTTGATGACGAGCGCGGTGAAGCACCTGCACGCGTTCGCGCGCGAAGTGAACCTGACCGAAGAAGAGTGGTTCGAGGGCATCAAGTTCCTCACCTCCGTCGGTCAGAAGTGCGACGGCAAGCGCCAGGAATTCATCCTGCTATCCGATGTGCTCGGCCTGTCGATGATGGTGGTCGCGCTCAACCACAAGACCGCGCCCGGCGCGACCGAGGCCACGGTGCTCGGCCCGTTCTTCGCGCACGGCGCGAAGGAATACGGCTACGGCGGCGACCTGCGCGAGGGCGCGACCATGAAAGGCGAGGACGTATGGGTCAGCGGCCGCGTGCTGGGAGTCGACGGCAAGCCGGTGGCGAACGCCGCGCTCGACATCTGGCAGGCCAAGGCCGACGGCATCTACGACCTGCAGACCGAGGGTGAGTTCGAGCTGCGCGGCCGGGTCAAGGCCAACGCCAAGGGCGAATACGCCTTCGCCAGCTACAAGCCGAAGTTCTACAGCATCCCGATGGACGGGCCGGTGGGCGACGTGGTGCGCGCCACCCACAACAACCACATGCGCCCGGCGCACATGCACGCGATCGTCTCGGCGCCGGGCTACCAGCAGGTCATCACCCACGTGTTCGTCGAGGGCGACCCCTACCTCGACGGCGACGCGGTGTTCGCGGTGAAGAACTCGCTCGTCGGCAAGTACAAGAAGGGGAACGACGCCGCGCTGGCGAAGAAGTTCGGCCTGTCCAATCCGTACCTCAAGCTCGAGTTCGACTTCCGCCTCTCGCCGGACACGGCGGGCGCGAAGAAGGCGCGCAAGAAGATCGCGGCCAGCGACGCCGTCGCATGATCTGGCGCGTCCGGCGGGTCCTCACGGGGCATGACGGTGAGGGACGCTCGACGTTCATCGCCGACGCTCCCGCGCCCAACGTGAAGGAGATGTCGGCGATGCCCGGCCTCGCCCTCACCGACCTGTGGGAAACGAACGGCGCTCCCGCCAGCAACACGGGCGACAGGGATGCCGCCTCTCGCCCGGTGCACCTCGAGCCGCCGAAGAACGGCACCATTCTGCGCATCGTCGAGTTCCCGCCCGACTCCGCCTGGCGCCACGGCACCGACGGCAAGGACGGCTTCAAGTCGATCGGCGCCGGCCATGCGCAGGACCGGCACTCGGCCGATCCGATGATGCACAAGACCAGCACGGTCGACTACATCATCGTGCTCAAGGGCGAGATCTACGCCATCCTGGAAACCGGCGAGAAGCTGCTGCGCGCCGGCGACGTCCTGGTGCAACGCGGCACCAACCACTCGTGGAGCGTGCGCACCAGCGAGCCGTGCATCGTGGCGGCGGTGCTGGTCAACGCGAAACCGGTTTCTTCGAAGAAGAAATCGCCCAGGAAGAAGAAAAAATGATCGCGGTCGGCGTGATCGGCCTCGGCGCCATGGGTTCCGCCATGTCGGCGAATCTCGTCAAAGCCGGCGTCGAGGTGCGCGGCTACGACGTCGTCGCCGGCAAGCGTGCCGCCCTGAAGCGCGCCGGCGGCAAGCCGGTCGCCTCCATCGGCAAGCTGAGCGCCGGCATCATCATCACTTCGCTGCCCAGTGCAGCCGCGCTCCATGCGGTTTCCGATCTTCTACAAAAGAAATGCGTGGTGGTGGAGACCAGCACGCTTCCGATCGAGGACAAGGAAAAGGCGCGCGCCACGCTCAAGCGCAAAGGCATCACGCTGCTCGACTGCCCGCTCTCGGGTACCGGCGCTCAGGCGAAAACCAAGGACCTGGTCGTCTTCGCCAGTGGAGAAAAGAGTGGTTTTGAAAAAGCCAAGGCCATCTTTCCCGGCTTTGCCCGCTCGCACTTCTACCTGGGCGCGTTCGGCAACGGCAGCCGCATGAAGTTCGTCGCCAACCTGCTGGTGGCGATCCACAACGTGTCCGCTGCCGAGGCGTTCGTGCTCGGCATGAAAGCCGGGCTGCCGGCGAAGACGATCTTCGAAGTGATCGAAAACAGCGCCGGCACCTCGCGCATGTTCCAGGTGCGCGGGCCGCAGATGGTCAGGGGCCGCTACGACGGTCCGGGAATCGCGGTCGGGCTGTTCCAGAAGGACATGAGGATCATCGGCGAGTTTGCCGCGCGCATCGGCGCGCCGACCTCGCTGTTCAATGCTTCCGCGGCGATCTACAACGCGGCGATGGCGCAGGGACATGCCGGCGACGACACCGCGGCGGTGTGCGCGGTGCTCGAGTCGATGGCGAAGCTACGCCGCCGGTAACGACTTCAGCGTCTCGAGCAGCGCCTCGATCTCGAAGGGCTTCTGCAGCGTGGCGTCGACGCCGATCAGCGCCGCGTCGGGCAGGTAGTTGCGCTTGCTGAACTGCGCGCCGCCGGACACCACCACGATCCTGGTGTGCGGGAACTCGCTGCGGAACGAATCGATCGCCTCGAAGCCGTCGGCGTCGGGCATGAAGATGTCGGTGATGAGGACATTGGCCGGGCGCATGCGCTGCACTTCCAGCGCCTCGCGGCCGTTCGCCGCCACCTCGACCGCGTAGCCCGCGAGCTCGAGCGAAAGCTTGAGCGTCAGGCGCATGTCGGCATCGTCGTCCACCACCAGCAGCCGCGGCGCGTCGTTCATCGCAGCCCCGCCATGACCTGCTTCAAGCGCTCGGGCGCCACCGGCTTGGTGAGGTGCGCGTCGAATCCTGCCTCGAACGCGCGCTTCTGGTCTTCGGGCTGGCCGTAGCCGGTGATCGCCACCAGGCCGATGTTGCGCCCGCCGGGTGCGGCGCGCAGGCGGCGCGCGACCTCATAGCCGTCGAGGTCGGGCAGGCCGATATCGATCAGCGCGATGTCGGGCGCGCGCTCGGCGGCGAGCGCGAGCCCGCTGGTGCCGTCGCGCGCCTCGCGCACGTCGTGGCCGCCGAAGACCAGCGCCTCGTGCAGCATGGCGCGCGTGTCGTCGTTGTCCTCGACGATCAGCACCTGGCGCGCGGCGACGCGCGGCGCGTTGTCGAAGGGCGCCGCCTCTTCCGTCGACGGCAGCACCGACGGCAGCGTGACGGTGAAAGTGGTGCCCGCCCCCGGGCCGCCGCTCGCCGCCGTCACCCGGCCGCCATGCATCTCGGTGAGGCGCTTCACCAGCGCGAGCCCGACGCCGAGCCCGCCCGCCGCGCGGTCGAGGCCGCGCTCGCCCTGCACGAAGAGATCGAACATGCGCTCGTTCATGCCGGGCGCGAGGCCTTCGCCCTCGTCCGTCACGCGCAGCACCGCCTGGTCGCGCTCGGGTCCGACGCTCACGTTGACGCGCTTGCCCGGCGGCGTGAACTTGAGCGCGTTATCGAGCAGGTTGGAGAACACCTGCTCGATGCGCGCGCGGTCGGCGTCGACCCATACCGCGCTGGCGCCGAGGCTGACGAAATGGCGCTCGAGGCGTCCGGAGGCGCGCCACACGTTGATCACGTCGGCCACCACCTTGGCCAGGTTGAAGCGCTCGCGCTCCATCGCGGCCTTGCCCATCGCCACGCGGCTGATGTCGAGCAGGTCGCCGATCAGCCGGGCCATGTGCTTGGTCTGGCGCTCGATCACCGCGCGCGCCTTGACCGCGGCCTCGCTGCCGGGCTGCGCCAGCTTCACCACGTGCGCCGCCGCGGTGAGCGCGGCGAGCGGGTTGCGCAGCTCGTGGGAGAGCATGGCGAGGAACTCGTCCTTCGCGCGGTCGGCGGCCTGCAGCGCCGCCTTCTCGCGCTCCTGCAGGGCGCTGCGCTCGCGTACCGCCGCGGCCGCGGTGCGCAGCGCGTCGTGCAGCTGCGCGATCTCGTCGATGCGCGAGGGGTAGGGCACGCGCACGTCCTTCCCCTGCCCCATCGCCTCGGTCGCCGCGGCGAGGTGGGTCACCGGCGCGGCGATGCGCCGCGCCATGTACCAGCCCAGGAGCAACGCAAGCGCGAGCGCCGCCGCGACGCCCGCGCCCATGCCGATCACCGTGCGGTTGGCCGCGGCGTCGACGGTTGCGGCCGGGATCGCGATGCCCATCACCCAGCCGCTCAACTCCGAGGTGACGTAGGGCGTGTAGGCTTGCGTACCTTCGATGGTGGTGCCGGCAAACCAGCCATTGGGCGAGCGGTTGATGGCGGCGCGGAATGTCTCCGACACCGGGCGACCGGGAGGCATCGACGGAATGCGCGCCACGAACCGCCGGTTGCGATCCACCAGCGCGATCACCCAATTGTCGGGCAGGCGCTGCTCGCGCAGCACGTCGTTGAAGCTTTCGGGCACGATGCGCACCGTCACCACGTAGCGCACCACCGAGTCGAGCACCACCGGGATGCGTATGCGCACGAGGGGCCGGGCGCCGCCGCTCTCGACATCGCTCACCACCGGCTGGCGGCTGGCGACCGCGAGCCGGAAGCTGGTGAGATCGTTGATCGGGGGGACATTCTTGCCGAACGGGACCGAGGTATCGAAGACCTGCGTTTCGGTGGCGAGCGCGAGGCGCACGCTCAGCCAGTCGGACTGGCCGCGCGCCACGCGCTGCGCCTCTTCGTAGAACGCGCGCAGGTCGCCCAGCTCGAGGGTCTTCGAGGCCGCGAGCGCCTGCAGGGTGGTGAAGTGGCCCCGGATCTCGGCGTCGACCGCGCTCATCGCCGAGCGCGTGCGGCCGATCGCCTCGCTCTGCATCGTCTGGCGCTCGTGTCGCACCAGCAGCACCCCGGCGGCCACCGCCAGCACCAGCACCGGCGCGACCGCGCCGGCGACGAGCAGGGAAAGCTGGGGGTGGAGCCTCATGACGTTCGTTCATAATAACGCCCATGGAAGCCTGGAAAATGATCCGTACCTGGACGCGCGCGGAAATGATGAAGCGCGTCGCCCGCTTCAAGAAGCTGAAAGGCTCGGACGGCGGCTTGCCCGACAGCCCGCTGCCCGAATGCCGCCGCAAGCTGTACGCGGTGATCGGCTTCCAGCCCCCCATGAGCGACAACGCGGCGACCACCTCTCCGGTCGGGGCCAACGCGTCCGCCATGCCCGCGATCTCGATCGCCGAAGGCTTCAACCTCGGCTATTGCAAGGCGAAGCCCGGCAAGGGCCCGCTGATGCACAACCACGACACCAACGAGACCTTCATCGCCATGACCGGCAAGTGGCGCTGCGAGTGGAACGAGGGCGAGCAGATGGAATACGTCGACCTCGACCCCTACGACGTGATCTCGTTCCCGGTCGGCGTGGCGCGGCGCTTCATGAACGTCACCTACCACGAGCCTAATCGGGAGCACCTGCTGATGTTCATCATCGGCGGCGACCAGCCGCAGGCCGAGTTCACGCCCGCCGCGATGCAGCGCTGCGAAGCGTTCGCCAAAGAACCCCGGCCACGAACAGCGTCGCCAGCGCCAGCGCGACGCCCGCGATCGACTTCCACAACGCCGAAGGGTGCTCCTGCGCGTAGCGCACGGCTGCGTAGGCGAGCGCGTCGAGCGGAAAGGTAAACGCCCACCAGGGTGCGCCGAACGGCCACTGCGCAAGCCGCCTCGCGTACACCAGCAGCGCGACCGCCAGCACCAGCGCGAAGGGATAAAGCAGCTCGAGGAAATGCGCGTCCGGATAGAGCGCGATGCCGTTGGCGTAGATCAGCGAAGGCGGCACCAGCAGGATGAACCAGGTCGGCCGCAGCGCTTCCGCCAGCGCCGGCCCGGTGATCGCGCGGTAGAGCAGCATCGCCATCAGGAGCGGCGCTACCGACGCCGACACGCCGAAGCAGAAGCGCGCCGCCTCGTCGTGGCCGAGCCCGAGCCCCGGGCCCGGCAGGACGATGCCGCCGACGAACAGGATCAGCCAGCCTGCGTTCACTTTCGCGAGCTCGATGCCACCGGTAAGCCAGCGCAGCAACCCCCAGACCTGCAAGGCGAGCAGCAGGGCGAAGCTGGTCCACCACAGCGCATGCCCCACGAGCGGGAAATAGGCGCCGACGCCCCCCGCCACCAGCGACATGCCCACCGGCAGCGCGCCGCAGAAGCCCATGGTGAGCGGGTTGTTGAAGTCGTCGCGTACCGCCGCCGGGTTTCTTAGCATTTTCAGGAAATACAGAAACAGGAGAAGCGCCAGCGCGAGCACGCCCAACGCCACCCAGAGCTCGGTGAAATACGCCGGCGCGCGGAAGGTGCCGGGAAAGAGCGGCGCGGCGGCGCGCGCGGTCAGGCCGAGGCCGGCGATGCCCATCACCGCGCCGTAGAAGCCGACGTGAAGCTGCTTGAGGTTCACTACTTGCTGCCCGCGTCCCTCACGCGCTAGCCCCCAGGTAGTAGTTCTTGACCAGCTCGTTCTGCTCCAGCGCCTTCACGCCGCCCTCGAACACGATCTCGCCGTGCACGATGATGTAGCCGCGGTCGGCGATGCGGATCGCCTGGTGGAAGTTCTGCTCGGCCATCAGCACGGTGAGGCCGGTGCGCTCCTTGAGCTGCTTGATGGTGGTGATGGTGTGCGACACCAGGATCGGCGCAAGCCCCACCGAGGGCTCGTCGACCAGCAGGAGCTTCGGCGCCGACATGAGCGCGCGGCCGATCGCGAGCATCTGCTGCTGCCCGCCCGACATCGAGCCGGCGAGCTGGCGCCGGCGCTCGGCGAGCACCGGGAACACCTCGTAGCACGACGCGAGGCTGGTCTTGATCGCGGCGCGCGCGGCGGGACGGAATGCGCCGAGCAGCAGGTTTTCCTCCACCGTCAGCTTGGGAAACAGGCGGCGGCCTTCGGGGACCAGCGCCACCCCCAGGTTCACGATTTCCTCGGTGGACAGCTTCGTCAGGTCAAAAGATTCGTTTTCTATTTTCAACACTACGGAACCGCGCGTCGGCCGCACCATGCCCATCACGCATTTCATCAGCGTGCTCTTGCCGTTGCCGTTGGTGCCGAGCAAGGCGACGGTCTCGCCGTCCTTGACCGAGAGCGAGACGCCATGCAGCGCACGCACCGCCCCATAACCCGCGTCGACGGCGGAGACGGTCAGCTCAAGCGCCAAGGTAGGCCTTCTGCACGTCCGGGTTGCCGACGATGGCCTGCGGCGTGCCCTCGCAGATGATCCTGCCCGCGTCGAGGCACACCACGCGCTGCGAGAAGCGCATTACCGCCTGCATGATGTGCTCGATCATGATGATCGTGATGCCCGATGCATTCAGCTTGAACAGGATGTCCAGCACCTCGTCGACTTCAGCGCCGGCGAGGCCGGCCATCGCCTCGTCGGAGATCAGCAGGCGCGGCTTGGCCGCCATGGCGCGCGCGAGCTCGAGCTTGCGCAGCTCCACCTGCGAAAGCTGGGTTGCCAGCACATGCGCCTTGTCCGCGAGGCGGATGCCGCGCAGGAGCTCCATCGCCATCTCCTCGCCTTCCGCTTCGCGCAGGTGGAGGACGTAGGCCGAGGGCACCAGCAGGTTCTCGAGCACCGTCATGGTGTGGAACGGGCGCGGGATCTGGAAGCTGCGCGCGATCCCCAGCCGCGTGCGGCGGTAGGCAGGCAGGCGGCTGATCTCCTTGCCTTCGAAGTGAATGTGCCCGCCTTCATTTCGCAGGGAACCCGAGATGCAGTTGATGAGCGTGGTCTTGCCCGAGCCGTTCGGCCCGATCAGGCCGAAGCGCTCGCCCGGCGCGATGTCGAGGCTCACCGCCGACAGCGCGGTGAAGCCGCCGAAGTGCTTCGAGACTGCCTTTACCTGGAGGAGCGGCGCGCCCATTTCCTGAACAGTCCGACGACCCCGTCCGGGGCCAGCACGACGAAGAGAACGAGCAACACGCCGACCACCAGCACGTTGATCTCGTTGGAGATGGTCACGGTCACGATCTGCTGGATCGAGCCGAGCAGCAGCGCGCCGATCACCGGGCCAATCCAGTGCCCGGTGCCGCCGATCATCGGCATCGCCAGCGCCGACACGCCCCAGTTGAGGCTGAAGCTCGAGGCCGGCTCGATGAACGACAGGTACATCGGCATCGGCGCCCCGGCCGCGCCCATCAGCGCGCCCGAAATCACGCAGGCGAAGAGCTTGAGCTTCAGCGTGGGCACGCCCGAGCACTCGGCGGCTTCCTCCGAATCGCGGATCGCGCGCAGCCCGCGCCCGATCCAGCCGACCTGGATGTAGCGCGCGATCGAGACCGCGATCACCGAGAGCAGCGCCATGACCACGAACAGCATGCGCGTATAGCTGCCGAACGGCGCCATCACCTCCGGGCGCAGGAGCTGCAGGCCGGTGGCGCCGCCGACGTAGCGCCAGTTCACCATCAGCGTCTCCATGATGAACAGGATGGCCACGGTGGCGATGGCGAAGAAGATCCCGCGCAGGCGCAGCGTCATGATGCCCACGGCGAAGCCGAGCGCCGCGCCGATCGCCGCGCCGGCGATGATCTGCACGATCAGCGGCGCTTCGAGCGCCTTGAACAGCACCACTGCGCTGTAGGAGCCGAGGCCGAAGAACGCCCCGGTGCCGAAGTTCACGTAGCCGGCATAGCCGCCGAGGATGTTCCAGGCGGTCGACAGCACGACGAAGGTGAGCACGATGTAGCCGGCGTAGAACACGTACTCGTTGATGCCGGAAATGGCGGCGGCGAACGCTGCCGTCAGGAACACGAGCGCCGAGATCCAATACGTCATCGGCCGAACAGTCCCTGGGGTCGGATGCCCAGAACCACCAGCAAGAGACCGAACGCGACCGCCGGCGCCCACGACGCGCCCAGCATCATGAGCACGATGGATTCGGAGATGCCGAGGATCAGTCCGGCGGCGAGCGTGCCGGTCATGCTGCCCAGTCCGGCGAGCACCACCACGCAGAACGTCCTTCCTATATAGAGCCGGTCCATCGCCGGCTCGACCGGGCCGACGATGATCACCATCGCGCCGGCCAGCGCCGACACGCCGGTGGCGATGCCGAACGCCCACTGCTTGATGCGCACCGGGTTGGCGCCCATCAGGCGCAGCGCAGGCTCGTCCTGGGCGACTGCCTTGATCGCGCGGCCGGTAAAGGTTTTCGAGAGGTAGACGGTCAGCGCCGCAGTCAGAACGAGAGCCACGCCGAAAGCCACCAGCATGCGGTAGGGAATGCGGTAGTCGCCGATCGCCCAGCTCGAGCCGATATACGGCGCCTGCACGGTGCGCTGGTCGACGCCGAAGCCGAGGATCAGGCCGACCTCGATGATGAACGCAAGGCCGAAGAAGAACGCCAGGCCGCGCACCCCGGCATCGCTGCCGCGCCGCTCGAAGGTCTCGTAGTAGAAGCGGTAGATCAGCACCCCGAGCACGAAGAACACCGGCATCAGCACCACGCCGGCGAGGATCGGGTCGAGCCCCCAGCCGGCGACGATGTAGGCGCAGTACGAGCCGAAGATCATCAGCGCCGGGTGCGCGACGTGCGGCACGTCGAGCAGGCCGAACGAAACCGACAGGCCGATGCTCACCGCGGCGTAGAAGCAGCCGAGCAGGATCCCGAACAGGACCGCCTCGAACAGCAGGTCGAAGGAGAAGATCACGCGAAAAAACGGCGCGGGATTGCCGCGCCGTTGGTCTTGAGCAAGTTCGTTACTTGGCCGATCGGGCCTTCTCGAACGGCGTGATCACGTTGCCGGTCTTGTATTCGTCCGGGTAGATGACGACCTGCTTGCTCGCGCTGCGGAACTGCTCGGTGTCCTTGTCCGCGACGCCGCGGAACTGCGCCTGCACCACGCGCGGGTTGGCCCACTCGCCGTTCTTGTCCCAGCGGATCGGGCCGACGATGGTCTTCACCTCGCTCTTGTGCAGCCACGCCGCCATCGCCTTCTGGTCGATGCTCTTGGTGGCGGCGACCGCCTGCTCGAGGATCTGGCCGATGGCGTAATTGAAGGGCGGCAGATAGAAGCCGAGCGGATCGACCTTCGCCTCTTTCGCCTTTTCCGCGTAGCGCTTCAGGAACTCGTCGATGCCCGGGTACTTCATGCCCGGCACGTAGGAGTTGTAGTTCAGCACGCCGTTCATCAGGCTGCCGAGCGAGGTCATGATCGGCGTGAACTGCAGGCCGACCATGCCGCCGCCGAAGATCTGCACCTGCGAGCCGACGCCGATCTCGTTCACCGCGCGGATGATCGCCACCGAGTCGTTCGGATAGGACATGACGAACACCATCTCCGGCTTGGCCGCGCGGATGCCGCGGATCAGCGAGGAGAAGTCGGTGGTGGCCGGCGGATAGTTCTGGTCGTAGACCGACTTGATGCCGGCCTTCTGCGCCAGCGTGCGCGCACCGTTCGCCAGGTTCTGCGCGAAGTCGTTGTCGGCGGCGAGCACCGCTACCGTCTTCGCCCCAGCGCCCTGGCCGGCCTTGAAGAAGCCGTCGGACCAGCTCGACGCATCGTTCCACGGCGCGTTGTTGAACCACATGTCGTGCTGCACCTTCGCGTTCACCTGGAACGAGAAGTTGCCCATCAGCAGCAGGCCGCGCTGCTTCACCAGCGGCATGACCGGCGCGGTCGGCACCGTGCCGTAGGGCGCGATCAGCAGGTCGACCTTGTCGACGTCCAGCAGCTTGGTATAGATGCCCGGCACGTTGGCCGGGTTGGTCTGGTCGTCGTAGGCGATCAGCTCGACCTGGCGCTTGAGCAGGCCGCCGCGCTTGTTCACGTCCTCGACCCACATGCGCAGCGCGAGCAGCGCCGCCTGGCCGCCGGCGCCGAGCGAGCCGGTCTGCGGCATGCTCATGCCGATCTTGATCGGCCCGCTCTGGCCGATGGCGAAGCGCGGGAAAGTCGTCGATGCGGCAGCCGTCGCGGCAAGCGCAGCGCCGGCCTTCAATACCTTGCGTCGGGAATCCTTCATGATTTGCTCCTCCTCTGCGACTTATTGTAATCAATCTTCAGCAGGCGGGCGGCGTTGCCGCCCATGATTTTGGCCTTATCTGCAGAGGAAAGCTTCCCACGCTCGACGAAACCGACCGGATCGTCCACGCCCATGTCGAACGGATAGTCGGTGCCCATCACGACGTGGTCGGCGCCATAGCGCCGCACCATGTTGTCCAGCATCTGCGGGTCGAACACGATGGTGTCGAAGTAGAACTTCTCGAGATACGTGGTCGGCTTGCGCTTGATCACCGTCCTGCAGTCCGGACGCGCCTTCCAGCCGTGGTTCATGCGCTCCCAATAGTGCGCGAGGAAGCCGCCGCCGTGCGGCAGCACCACCTTGAGCTTCGGATAGCGGTCCATCACGCCGTCGAAAATCAGGTGGCTCGCCGCCACCGTGGTCTCGAGCGGGTTGCCGATCACGTTGTTGAAGTAGTGGTCGAGCAGCCGCTCGCCCTGGGTGTAGCCGGTGGGATGCATGAAGATGATGACGTCGAGCTCCTGCACCTTGGCAAAGAACTTGTCGAGACCCAGGCGCCCGTCGGTCAGGTCCATCCCGTTCACGCTGCCGTTGATCTCGACCCCGCGCATGCCGAGGGTTTTCACACAATGCGTCAGTTCCGAAACGGCGAGGTCCGGATCCTGCAGCGGCACGGTGCCCAGGCCGACGAAACGGTCGGGCCACTTGCCGACGATCTCGGCCAGGCGCTCGTTCACCTGGCGCGCGAGCTCCGCGCCCATCTTCGGCTCGGTCCAGTAGTAGGTCTGCTGCGGCGCGGGCGAGATCGCCTGGATGTCGATGCCCTGCTTGTCCATGTCCTTCAGGCGCACCTCGATGTTCGAGAGCTTCGGCGCGCGCTCCGCCACCTGCTTCTTGTTGGTCTCGCGCGTGAGCGCGTTGGCGAACTTGATCTGCATCTCGTGCTGCGCCGGGTTGAGCGGCGCCACCTTGGCCGCGGCATCCGGGTTGAGGTAGTGGCAATGGATGTCGACCCGCAGGCTTTTTCCGCGCTTTTTCACGATACCGGTCGAGGAACCCCGCGATGCTGGCGCGCAGCTATAGAACATTCAGAAAACTCCCAGGTGTTGAGTAATCAGAGCGCGGTCGTCGCGCACGTCGGCCGCCCTGCCCGCGAAGGCGACGCGGCCGGTGTTGAGGATGACGACATCGTCGGCAAGCTCAAAGGCGAGTTTCACATTCTGCTCGACCAGCAGGATCGACTGGCCCTCGCCCTTGAGGCGCGCGATGGTGCGCCCGACCTCGGCGACGAGCAGCGGCGCGAGGCCTTCCGAGGGCTCGTCCATCAGCAGGACGCGCGGATTACCCATCAGCGCGCGGCCGATGGCGAGCATCTGCTGCTCGCCGCCGGAAAGCGAGCCGGCGTGCTGCTCGGCGCGCTCCTTCAGGCGCGGGAACAGGTCGAAGACGCGAGCCAGGTTCCATCCGCTGCCCCGCTGCGCCACCACCAGATTTTCCTTCACCGTCAGCGTCGGGAACATGCGGCGGCCCTGCGGCACCAGGCCGATGCCCTTGCGCGAGATCGATTCCGGCGACAGGCGCTCGATCGGCTCGCCGAACAGGCGCACCTTGCCGCGGCGCGGCCGCAGCCAGCCGATGATCGCGTTCATGCACGTGGTCTTGCCCGCGCCGTTCCGGCCTAGCAGTGCCACGACTTTTCCTGCTTGCAATTGAAATGAAACTGCGTGGAGTACGTGGCTCTCGCCGTAGAGAGCATCCACGCCATCGAGCGCGAGCGCCTCAGTGCCCAAGGTAGACCTCGCGCGTTTTCGGATCCGCCACCACCTCCGCGCGCGTGCCCTCGACGATCACGCGCCCGTAGTGCAGCACGGTGATGCGGTCGGCGAGATCGAGCGCGGTATCCATGTCGTGCTCGATCAACACCACGGTGGTGTCGCGCGGGATGGAGGCGATGAGCTGCTTGATCGACGCGCGCTCTTCGCGCGAGAGTCCCGCCAGCGGCTCGTCGAGCAGCAGCACGCGCGGCTTCTGCGCCAGCGCCATCGCGATCTCGACCCGGCGCTTCTCGCCGTAGGCCAGCTCCGAAACGGGTCTTTGCGCCAGGTGGTCCAGCCCCACCCTGCCGAGAACCTGCTTCGCGTCCTCGTAGAAATGCTTCGAAAAGCCGCGGAATACATCCCAGCGTGCTTTCGTCAGGCCGAGCAGCGCGAGCGCGATGTTATGCTCGAGCGTGTCGCGCGGGAAGAGCGTGATGATCTGGTAGGTGCGCGCGAGGCCGCGGTGGGCGCGGCGGTGCGGCAGCAGCCGGGTGATGTCTTCGCCGAGGACGGAAATGCTTCCGGCGTTGGGCGTGAGGTCGCCGGTAATCAGATTGAACAGCGTCGTCTTCCCCGCGCCGTTCGGCCCGATGATCAGGCGGCGCTCGCCCGCCGCCACCTCGAGCGTGACGTCGTTGATGGCGGGCAGGCCGCCGAAGGCCTTCTTCAACCCTTGGACGTGAAGCGCCGCCATAGCCTTTTCACCCCGGGCACCACGCCCTCGGGCATGAAGATCACGATGAACACGAAGACGAAGCCGAGCAGCATGTTCCAGCGCTC
>Ga0207708_10000241_pt1 | contig 43377 bp, 55 predicted proteins | sample KBSK5101metaG_FD_184340 | JGI IMG/M metagenome (GOLD analysis project Ga0207708, IMG submission 184340) | Corn, switchgrass and miscanthus rhizosphere microbial communities from Kellogg Biological Station, Michigan, USA - KBS K5-10-1 metaG... | ecosystem: Host-associated > Plants > Roots >... | reverse complement strand
ATGCAAGAGGGGGGTCATTTGAAGCGACCCTCCCCCCTACCCTTCTTCTACATCCCTGGATACCCGCCTATAGATCCCAAGGACGTTCAGATCTACGATCTCATCTACTGCATCATTGATTGCTTGACGTTGGTCGGCATCGGAGAGGTCGCCAGAACTTTTGACAACTCTTGCAAGGAGGCCGGATGTAAAGTAGCCGGAGGTTCTGTCAAACGAATCCCATTCCTCCCATTGTGTAAAAGGATCATAAGGATTGTCGATAGTAGTTACCATTAGTTCCTTCATGATCCTCCTTCCTACTTAACACCCTCCTTGAGTGTTGTTAGAGAAACTCCTAGTGCATCGGCCACCTCTGCCTGGGTGTATCCAGAAGCAAGCATTCTCTTGGCACGGGCGGTCTTAGCAGAGGTCATAAGAACCTTACTTCTAGGAGTGGCGAGGGCTCGAACACGATCAGCGTCTGCATTAGACAAGATCTTACTTAGTTCATTGTTACTTATGGCACCGGCTTGAATGGCATCCCATTCTGCATCGGTGATGTGAATTCGATGTTTACCAGCCCCGGTTCTTGCACGAGCATCGTTTAGAGCTTTTGATTTAAGTTTCTTGACGTCGGCTTGATCCATGTCGGGGTTTGCTGCCCGTTTAATTGCGACGGTGGTGTTTGCTATGAGCTGGGCGTGTCTTTCAACGGGGGCGTTCCTCAAAGCAATGTTTAGCTTAGCTCTAAGGGAGTCTACTTGTTTCGAGTAGGCGGCTTTAGCAGTTGGTGACCACTTAGTGTTACCAGTAGCAACCATCTCACGCCTTGCTTGGTTAGCCATGGACTTAAGTTTGTTGGAATGATCAGCGTAGATGGTTTCTATCTTAGTACCCGACGACAAGGTATGAGCATCGTCAACTTCAGCCAATTGCTTAGACCGAGTCTTAACTACTACTATCTTGCCGTTACGTCCAACAAATTGTTCGCCAGTAGGCTCGAAGACTCTCTTTCCAGTAGCCTTGTCTATTGGTCCACCCTTAGCTGCAGACCTAGGCTTCCTAGCAGGAACGTCTATACGAGATTTAGCTCTCGAGATTAGAGTTCTTGCACCCGCATCCGCCTTACCTTGGTACTTCTGTTTCAATTGTGCGATGCCGTTGTCAATAGCCGATTGTTTGTAGTTGAGTCCATGCTTCTCAGCATCGATGACAACCATGGAGTGACGAACAGCACGGGCAATCTCATTATTGTGAGCACCTTGGATGGTCATGTCTGTAATCAGGTTAGAGACATCTCCCATCTCAAACCCTTTCTTCTGGGCTGTCATCTTCGACATACCAGGATAGCCAGGGTAAGAAGAGATGGGGTCAAAGTTCTTCAATCCCTCTAGAGCAGGAGATGTCTTGATCTTCCCACCTGTATTGGGGATGACTAGGACGGCATCGCCATCGAAGTCAGCACCAGACAAACGTTGTGCTACCTTATGATTGATACCTACTGCATCCTGTGCATCACTGCCGATAAGACGCTTAGCTTCAGCGTTACGGTTGTTAACAGTAAGCTCAGGAATCTCAAACTTACCACCATGTGGATGACGAATCAGAACGACTCTCTCTCCGTTACGATACCCTGGAGCAAAGACTTCACTATCCTTCAAGGAGTTTACAGGAAGAATCACATGACTGGCTTGTCTTGGAAGGGCGGCAGCCTTTAGATGTACAGAGGCTGAGTCGGCTTCATCAGCAAACTCCTCGAGAAGCTTCTTACGCACGGCCGGATTAGTAAGTGAAAGAATCTCATCCAGTTCGTGTTGCTTCCGATCAATCACCATTCGAAGTTGTTCTCTTGCTAAGGTTGGACTCTGCTTAGAAAGAACCTGTGAAGAAAGGCTACGAGACCAAGTGTCCCATGTTCCTTGCTCATTCACCAAGTTCATAGCAGAGGTTACCTTCTTATGACCATTACTATCAGTTTCCAAGACTTGACGTCGAATGACAGAACCAAAGGGAAGATCAGGATCAATCTCTCCAGTTTCTCTATCCTTCTTCAGTTCTTTCAAAGCATCAAGCTTATGGCCAGTACTCGACTTGTTAGTGTTGAACTGAAGGTCAACTCCTGGAGGCAAGTCATCCTTGTACATCGCCATACCCTTGATGTAGTGCGTACCATCGATAACGATACGAACCTGAGCATAGTTAGCCCCACCAAGAGATACATCCTTCACACCACGACGAACGTAGATCACGCCATCGGCTGAGGTTCCACCATCTTCAGCGTACTTAATATCCAAACGCTTCGAGCTAATAGAGAGTGGAGGATGAAAGACTTCGTAAGAACGACCACCATCGGTTGAGTAACCAGCAATCGAATGAATCGCACTCTTGTTTGTAACGATGTCGCGGTATGTAGTACCAGGAGGCGCTAGCACCTTCACTGTAGTTTTGCCTGTAGTACCTAACTGATCGATCTGGACTGAGTGTACTTCATAGCCTTGCTCTTTCAAGCGAGCGATAGCTGTGTCCAGACGAGTGCGACTAACGCCCATGTGTCTCTCGACACCGACACCTACGTCAATGAAACCATGAGTATCAACATCACTCTTCAGCTTGTTAGACGTGGCGACTAGGATATCAGCCTTGTCCTTCTGACCTGGAGCCAAGAGACCACGAACATACGATTCGTTTCTGCCCATACGTTTACCGATAGCGATGTTCGACCATCCCTTATCTTTCAAACGCTGAGCCTGAGCTATATCTGCCTGCTTGCTCTCATTTCTTGCGATGGAGTTGGCAGCACGAAGTTCTGTCGTAGTCATCCCAAAGCCTGATGCGATAGTCGCATCACTCAAACCTTGGTTCCTAAGTTCTCGGACGTGATCCAAGAAGCTTCGACTTCTGGTAGTGACGTTACCGCCCGATCCCCACGGATAGCGACCAGAGCGTCGCAGAATACCGTAGTGCGCGAGATACTCGCCCTCTTCAAGGATCATGAGACAACCTCCTGTCGCATCGCGTTGATCCGCTTGTCGAATGTAACGATCCGGTCAATGATGTGCGTTATCACATCCGGATCACCATCGTAGATCTTGATCTCATCTTGTTGATAGATGCGCAACTCTATCTGGATTGCGGTAGGTTTCACGCGATACTCCAGACAGAAGAGTGCTGCATACACTTCTAGTTGATGAACGGAAGCCTCAGTCACTCCGGTCTTCAAGTCATGAATCCGCAACTTATTATGACGAAAGCCGATGGTGTCGGCTGTACCATAACAATTTGGCGAAAAGTAGAGAACCTGTTCAGCTGTCATTCGATAGCCGATAGCATCATTGACGTAAAGATTCAAAGTCCTCTTAGCTGCGGGGAGTTTGATTCCCAAACGGATTGCTTCCTTGGCGAACTCATGAAGTTCTCTACCACGTTTAGCTGCCATGGAGGCTAGGTACGTACGATCGAGCTTCTCCTCGTCGTAGTTGATCCAATGATAGTTGCTGGCACTAAGAAACGCATGGGTTCCTAACAGATTCGAGTGCTTGTTGAAGAGCATCTAAGATCTCCGCTTCATTCTCAGGGTAGATGAATGCTGCGAACCACATGTCGTTTAGATAGTTCACCCAGTACTCTTGATTAGATTGACTTGGCGCATACTCGGAAGCCTTAACCTCGAGGAAGGCCCAACGTCCACCGAAGAAGATGACTAAATCTGGGATTCCTTGCATGTAGTCCGAATCGTTCTTCAAGATGACGCACCCTGGGAATAGGCGACGAAGAGTTTTGATCAGTTGAGCTTGGTACTTGCTCTCTAGCATGATGTACTCCTGCCGAAATTAAGAGGGTATGCAATTTGCTTGATCTACTCCCTTCTATTATAGTCCACGTTTTTTACGCGACATCGTCTAGAACTTGTGCGGGTGTCGTTTTGTCCGATTCTGCCAAAAACCAAAAATTTTGCAGAAAAAAACTTTTTATATGTTACTTACTACTACCTTTACTCGCGCGCGTAGAGTATATAACATTATAGAAAAGTTTTTGGCAAGAATTCTTGGTTTTTGGCAGATTCTTATCCTCCCAAGGCCAAAATCCACTCAAAACAGTGTCGTTTCACCCTAGTTCATACCCTTTCGTCACTCCTATGTCCTAGTTCATACCCTTTCGTCACTCCTATGTCCTAGTTCATACCCTTTCGTCACTCCTATGTCCTAGTTCATACCCTTTCGTCACTCCTATGTCCTGTATTGCACTATCTTGCCCTACGATATACAGATTCATTGAAGCTCTTCTTAGCATCGAGAGATCGCTTGATAGCCCGATCGATGTCCGAGTTTGTTAGAAGAGAGTAGTAATACAAGTCGATGTAAGGGGTATTCAATCGATCAATTCGACCATGTGCTTGATGCCAAAGCTTGTATGAATAGGGCAAGGAGTAGAAGCACATCGCATTAGTAGTGACGCAGTTCCACCCCTCTGCCCCAGCCGAATACTGCACTAAGTAAAGCCAGCAATCATTCCGGGGGATCGGTTCGTGTTTGTGGCCGTTCCATTCGGCGACGTCGATCTTTATACCATTCGATTTCTTCTGTAAGATCTCGTCGCTCGGGGAACTCAGGTTCATGATCGGTTTTGTATCGCTCAAGTTCGAAGGAACTAACAACTCGGTAGTCTTGTGGTTCTCCGAGGGGCTCAACTGAGATGCCAGGCTCCTCAGCAAGTCCAGCTCGTAGTCGAAGTTGTAGAACACAATGAGTCTCGAATGCTTGTTGAGCAACTGACGTACCCAGCCAACCCGCGAGGAGTCGGAGTTTACAACCTTCCTCATCACAAGGAATAGTTCCGGAACGTTCTTCAGTGGTCGATTCGCATAGACGTGCCACTTACGTTTCACCACCCTATTGTATAGTTCTTGATCATAGTCGACGATCACGTCCTTACAATGCCTGACCGTCTGTCTAAGATAGGGCATCTCTACCAAGATACTGTTCCTCAAACGCAGCAGCTTCCCAAGGCCAACATACCGGTCAACCTTGGGAAACTTGCTGTACGTCTTGTAGATCACATGCTCACGCTTGAAGTGGGTCTGGTTGTCGAAGAACCCGTTGGCTATGAAGACCGGTATGTAATCAAGCCACGTGTCACCAGGAGTAGCGCTAAGTAGGATCCAATGGTTACGCCGAGAGATCCTGATGAACGACTTGACCCATTTGCCGGAGCCGACAAGTCGCTGCTCGTCGAAGATGAAGAAGGCTCCGTAGAGGTTCTGGTACTTGGCGATGTTGTTCCAGGAGTCGACTGTGAGAACGCCTTGGGTGGTGGCTTCTTCCGTCTTGCCGACCCCGTACTTGACGAACTCCCCTTCCCACTCGAGGGAGTCTCGCTTCTTGGCCGTCGTGATGACGATGACTTGGCGGGGGGCTTCTTTCTGGATGTAGTAGGCCGCGGCGACTCGGGACTTACCGGTGCCGACCCCTCCCCAGAGGATCTTGCCGTTTCCAAGTCTGGTAAGGGCGTCTTGCTGATGGGGATAGAGATATGTCTGGAGCAAGATGCGACCTCCTTTTGTCGAATCGAGATCGTATGGCGTATCTCAGTCCTTGTGCATAGTCCAGGAAGCACATTCTTCGTTTCAGTGGTACCATGATACGTTTCAAAGGTGGTGTCCTCTCGATCGACGTACTCCCATAGCAGCTGGTCGTAGATCGGGGTCATCATTCCTCCAATTCTCGTCCACACTCAGCACAGTGCGGTGTTGGATGATTTGGTGAAAAATTTGGGTGTGTGCACTTTGCGATGCGGATAGACGTGAAACAAGGAGTGGACTGGTCCCCATGTTTCATACATCTGTCTCCGCCTACCATGTATACCGGCCGACCCGAGTCCACACAATACCGCTCCCAACGAGGCGAATCTTCAATGGTCAACTCTCTCTCCTTCCAAGAAAACCAGAGCCCTTGTTTAAGGGGCTCGGGCCTTACTAACGTGGTCCAAATTTCCTGAACAGTAGAACGATACATGCACCACCAATTCCGCCTAAGATAACTAGGCCGATAACATGGGCGTGTTGTAGTACTTGATCAGACATGGTGAGTGTCCCTTCGTTAGTATTCATTATAGGGCGTGCTTTCCATGCGAAACTAAAACCAGAGCCCTTGTCTAGGGGGCCCTGGTGACTCCTTTCAGGATCGGGCTTTTGCTGCGTCTTCGATTAGGGCTTCGTAACAATCGATCTCGAAGGTCACGGCCGCCTCATCAGGTCGATTGAGAAACTGTTCCAGTGGCTCATTCGACGCGACAAGTCGGTCCGCTTGCTTCTTGTAAAGACTGTCCAAGATGCTCTTCATCTCGTCCACACTTAGCATAGCTTCTCCTTCTTTAGGGGGTCTCATTAGAGGACGTGGGGGTTCTGCGAAACTCTAGAGCCCTTGTTTAAGGGGCCCTAGAGCCTTCTAGGCAGCCTTGCGGCCAGCTTTGAGGGTTGTACCCTTTGACTCTTCCGGTTCGGGGAACAGACGAACGTAGGACTGTCGGACATTGTTCGCGTTAGTGCTGGCGGCTCCCCAACCTTCGTTGAATGCTGCGTGCCGAGTCTCCTCGAGTTCTTCCTTGTGGGACTTATCGAGTAGTTCACGGATTGCACCATTAGCAACGACGGCTGAGAAAGCTCCAACGGCAACGCCAACAATGGCGCCGACGACGATTCCTTCGGTCGACATAGCTCTTCCTTTCGGTAGATGGGGGTCTCATTAGAGCCTTTGTAACTTTTGCGAAAGAATAGACCGTCAGTTACGAGCAGTCTATTCTTCTACATTAGTCCTTGTCGGGATTGAACCTCCTGATTACTCGGCGCACGATGAATGTGGGTGTGGCCACGGCTACTGCTATCAGCAGGAAGACGACGTTTCCGTTTGTAGCTAGTGCCATGTACCATGCCTTATCCATGATGGCTCCTTTCATTGGGGTTTCATTAAAGGATGCGTATAGTTTGCGATAACCAAAACCCTTGTTGAAGGGGTTTCGGCTATTGACTCTACGGTTTGGGGATGATCATGTGGTGTTTACGACCATAGAAGTACAGAAGCATATCGCCTTGCGGGGTCCACTTGGCTTCTTTGAGGACGAAGCTCAGTTTATCAGTAGCGATGATGGTAACTGTGGCTCCGACAACAAATCCGACAGTAGCGCCCAAAGCAATCTTCTTCGCAGTTTCTTTGGTAATCACTCAATCTCCTTGTGTAGTAGGGTCTCATTAGACAGTATGGTTAGAATGCGACTAAAAACGATAGGGTTTGCAAAGATAAAGAGTAAGACTCCGCAGCTTACATACGGAGTCTTACCCTTTCGAGGCTCTCTCGTTAGGTCACAGTCTTCTGCTTCCTTCGAGGTTTACCTCATTATGCAACATGTAGAACCTGCGAGGAGCAAAATGAGATGGCATGCACGTCCATCTCATCTTCCGGGACTCGGACGCTAAGATCTTGCCGCACCATCCTGCGATCTGTGTTACTCGACAGCATTAAGGATGGTTTGGTGATTACAATAGCATGGGTCCATCGGTCATTATAGGGAATGTTTAGTTTGCGAAGCGGGGTGGCTGGGAATCGAACCCAGTTCTCGGTTGATCTTCTTTACGTGGCCACGACCGTGCCCTTGCCAATAGGCCACCACCCCAAGAAGGTAGGGGCCCGTGGAGTTCCCCTACCTAACGGCGTCTTTAGCGCCCCTTCATCGTTCTCACCTCCTAACTCCTCAAGGAAAGGTAGAGCCCCGTTTCTCTACCTAACCTTCAAGAGTTATACCTTCGCAGACTCCAGGGGAGCAGCCATGAACCCTCGACCGAAGGCCTTGTTCGTGTACACCTTCAGGCCGACGTCAGTCTTCAGGGCCCAGTCGCCGACATAGGCTTGCGTCTGACGATCGCGCAGAGGCCGGATGGTGGCGATCTTGATGTACTGCTGGTTCTCGGAATCCATCTGGATAGTTCCGCCGACCCACTCAGCGACTTTGGCCATGTTGTCAGCTGTCACCTGAACGGCTTCCACATACAAGGGCACATGAGTGTAGCGCTGGATGTTGAGGCTCATCTCTCTGCTTTCTGGATAGTTGTGGTGGTGTTCTTGGCTTTCACGGCGTTAGCTTCTCTGACCACCTTGCCGACGAAGTGCATGGAAACGAAGAACCCGAGTGTCAGTCCAACTGTCCCACACAAAAGGCCGGACGTGATGACCCACGCCCAGTTAACCATCAGTTTTACCTCCTCGGTGCCATTCTTCGAATCTCCGTAACCATGTAGCACGTCTGAACTCACTCATCCCGGCTCCGTAGATGTAAGAACCATTACACACCGGGCAACGTTTATCTGGCGGAGATGAGTTGCAAAGTGGACAATACCCCTGAACGAGACGAAGCATCCGCAAGGGATATATGAACCACAGTTTGTTCACTCATTCATCCTTTCTGCCTGAGCACTAACAGTTACGGTTTGAGCTACTAGATCCCAAACCACATCGTCGACTATGTATCGACGTTCTCCATCGAATACGGCATCGCCCTTGCGTGGAACGATGGGATGACCGCAAGTAGAGATCAGGACAGGGAAGCTCGGCATCACGTTAATACCGCTGTAAAGATGTATCCAACCCCGCATCAGTCGATGACCTCCCCGTCAACGAAGTTGCCAGACTCGATGGCCAATGTCCTCGGGTAGGCGATCTCTGGGACGTCGGCGTAACGCAGTTCGAGCTCGTCCTCACGAATGGTGACGAACATGGTCTTGAGGTAAGCAGACACGCCACTGTCACCCTTGACGGTCCAGTGGTAAGGACGAACGATCAGATCGACCTTCGCCATGTCCGCGAAGTCCAGCATGGACACGAGATCCTGATCGATGTCGGTCCGGCCACGGGAAGTGATGATGACGATCTTCGGCGGCCGCCCCTTGTAGCTCACCGAGACCTTCATGTAGTGAAGTGGATCGTCGCCCTCTTCACGAGGAGCCAGAGTCTTGACGTTCCATCCGTCCTCGAGGAGCTGCTCGACGATGTCGTCTTTCGGGATGACCACACAGAAGTTGCGATCACCCTCACGGTTGAACTTCGTCTCCTTGCCGGCGAAGTTCTTGAAGAGAAGTCGGGCGTCGTCGAAAGTAATGTGCTCACCGTTTGCCATCAGTACCTTCTTCCGAAGATGTGGTGTTCTGATTAGTTTGGTTCATCTCTCGCCATTCCCGATGGAAGTCGAGAATACTCTCTCGAAGAGCTGCCAGTACTTTAGAGAGACCTTGGGTGGCTGAGGTATGAGCAGCGATAGCCTGGCGTAGGCGTTCTGATTCGCTAGCCATTTTCCTTCGCTTTCCACTTGGCTATCAGCTCAGCATCGTTTGGTGTCGGGTTGAAACGGTACGGGTTAGGTTCATCCGAGATAGATAAACCGAACGAAGCGTTTGATGGGTAAGCCAATAGGCTATCCAATACCTCATCGGCGACACGGTCGGCCAAGGTCATGGATACTTCGTTTCCGTTAACAACTGCTTCGCCGACGATATGACGAGTAACGCCTTCTCGCTTATCGGAAGCATCGGTCATATTTCCTTCGGCATCGATATAAACCACCAAAGGAACATTCACGATTTCTTTAAGATAGAGTTCTGGAATCACTCCCTTCATCTTAGATTCTTTTGCTGTGACCCTCCTGCACTCCTCCTCGTAGTTCTGAATGGCTTGTATGGTGACTTCACGTCCGAACTTGTCAACGTGTTGATTTGGAGTCATCCCATCAAGCCATTCGAATGGGGTGTTGGAGAAACCGAGAGGGTAAACGAGAGGATCAGGCTTTGGCTGTTCTAATTCTTGATCCATTATAACCTCCAGATGTTACGGATTCTTCTTGTCGTACTTGTCCCTGTCGGTCTTGATCTGCTTTGCAGCATCGCGAAGCTTGTCGATACGAGTCTTGTGGGTTTGCTTGTGTTCGGCGGTCTTGTCGGGATCGGGCTTAGCCATTGGCGTTCCTCTCTTTGATTCGTTCCATGACTTCTGATACGGATGGGTTACGACCGAGTTCTATCCTGAGTAACATGAAGATCTTCCTCAGGATTGCATCATGTGGCATCTATCCTCCCGCCAACAAACGTAGCGAATGGGCCCCAGTAGTCGATAGCCTTGTAAGCCTCCTCTGCTAGATGTTCAAAGTATGACATGTCCACATCTTCCGTAGACATGTTCCTAGCATGCTCCGCCTCGATCCAACGGTAGCCCTTCGTTCCAGTGACGGCGTAATGCTTGCCGTCCTTCACACGATAGAGAACACCACCCTTGGTTTTGACGGGCACGAACAGACCTGTACGACCGACGAACTGCATCCCTTCCACAAGAACCATTGGCCGGTCAGCCTCGAAGTCCAAGTACATGGCTCCTTGAGAGACGGATTTCGCTTCACACAAGTCGTCGAAGGTAACTTCTTCTTTAGTGAAGAGTGTCTTGAAGACGTATGGGTGCTGGAACTGTGCACCTACTGCGGTCCACTTCGGCACTAGACACTCATCTTCTCGAGCGATGTAGACAGCATCATTCACGAGACAGAGCTGGTCGTACGTAACCTCGTGTTCAAACTCATAACCGTACTTCTGACCGAACACTTTAACTGCGTCGATGATCTCTGGTGTAGCGTTTGGGATCTTCACCGAGTCAGTTTTGATGTGAACTACATCAAACCCCATTTCTTTGATGTAGTGTTTGAGATCGATCATGAAGAGTGCACCACGCTTGGCTACGATGTTGTCTTTGTTTCGGTTGTCTCGGAAGGGGTTGTCGAACTTTGCGCTAGTAAGACCATAGACAATGTTGATAATGATCTTAAGAGCGTCACTAAGAGCCTTTGCCTGTGACTCATCCTTAAGGAAGGGGGCGAGCTTACCACCCATGGCCTTTCGTGCAGCACCGAAGTCCTTCCTCTTGATGGCGATTCGAGCCGTCGTTAGCTCTGCGAACCTTGACGTGTACTCACCGAATAGGTTAAGGACTTTGATCGACGTCGGGTGCATGGAAGCGACGTCCAGAACGGCGACATCCGTATACATGCCAGGCTCGGCGTAGACATAACCTCCTTCGCCCACATCTTCCCCGCGATATGTACTCTTACCGCGATCATAGGCATAACCTGGGAACTCCTTACTGAGATCAGTATAGACGAAGCTGCGTTGTGGGTTGCGATCTCCACCGAACACGATTGCAGCGGTGTGCTTCTGTGTGGTGTCGTTGACAGTAAGTCCACTAAGTTCTGCAAGGATTTGCCTCGCAATGAAGTCCTGTTCCCTCGAATCGAACACGGCTTCTAGCGATATGACATCGTTACAGCAGTAGTCGACGACATCTTTGATCCGGTTTGTAGGTACGGGTTGATCCCACGGCAGATCTATCTCGACATGATGAATACCCAAGTCGATCTGGAATTTCTTCAGTCCCTTCTTGACCGAACTGAAGTCATACACGTCTGCGTAAGACAGGTTGTATGCCTCGCCGAACATGGAACCAACATTACCTTCGATGATCTTCTGGCTAAGCTTGTATAGTTGCTCGTTGTCATACCCCATGAAACGCGCCCATATCATGTGGTTGTCATACCGACGATTATTGAAGCCAACCAGTTTAAGAAGGAACAACCCCTCTATCTCCTGAGGAGTTGGGTTGATCATCTTAACGACGTTGTCTACACCTCGGTACTTCCAGCAGACCACGAAGAGGTTTGGGTAAACCTCTACGTCGTAGAAGACTAGACGCTCGTCCTTGACCTCAGACGTAACAACAGCGGTCGATCCATCTCCGAGACAAAGTTCAACGTCTTCAGATTTGAAGTGCATCTTCTGGACAACTTTGAGGCACGCCAACGGTTGATTACTGCTATTGTTAGCGAATGCCATAATCCGATTACGCATGTCAGTTAAATCATAAACAAGTCCTGACTCGTAGGCTTCGTTCAGGATATGCGCAATGAAGTCGATTGAAGGCTTAGTTCCCGGGTGAATCTCCTTACGCAGGTTCCGCTTGATGAGTTCACGCAGGCCCTTCTCGCTGTGAATCGTATCGGCTTGAAGCACCTTCTTCTCCTTCAGCGGCAGACCGCCATTGATTTCGGCTATAGGTACGGAGTTACATCTACTAAGAGCTCGGCGGAGTGAGGAATTACCCCTGAAGGATTTGACCTCGATCCCGTCACCGTAAGAAGGTGCCAATTGGTCGAGGGTTGCTTCATCAGTGTAATGGTAATGGAGGTGTACTCCTTGTCCGCTCTTACTAAGCTCCCCATAAGTGGGCGGCCATTCACTAGCCGCTGCAAGATTTCGTTCAAGAGATTTGTTACCATCTTCGTCCCTTATGTCGAAATCGATAACGATGTGGTTCTCTGGGACTCGTACGTAATGTACTTTAGAGGTATTCAACTCACTGAGAGTCGTTTTAACTACCTGCCACGATTTCGGTTTTCTAAAGATTCCGTTGATTACACGTTCTTCGTCGGTCCAATATTGTTCCGGGGTTCCATCTTCCTTCGCGTATTGTGCTGGTTGATCCGCCAGCTCCAGATCAAGTAAAGAAGTAGTTTCCTCAAGAACAAGACTAAAAACGTTAGTGCTATCAGCAACAGGTGTCTTGAAGTGCTCGGAAGTGAAACCAGAATAGTAGCTACGTATAGTAACACCGCCGACATTCGTTCGCTCTAAGAACTCTTTGAAGTAGTTCCTAAGCTCTTCACGGACTTTGTACTGCGGTAGTACGAAATCCACACCCGTTTCAGCGCAGTAAGTCTTGTAGAGAGCGTAGGCTTGCTTGAGTGAGATGCCATCCTGATCCCTAAAGATGTCGTAGTGGGCCTCGACAAAGTTAAAGAAGACATCAGTTTGAAACATCATCTCCATTGGGCGATAACTATTGTAGTAGTTCTTGCCCATCGAGCGATAGACCGCTAAACAGTGGTAAGCGATGGCTCCAAGTTCGAACTCAATCCTCGCCATCAACGTGTTGTAGTGATTGATTGGGATCTTAACACCAGTGGGTCTCACATCAATCAGACGTCTAATGATCCCACTCTTAGCGTCTGAGATTCTTACTGGCCTGTTTGTTCCCATGAACAAGAACGCATTGATACGAGCAGTGTAACTCGGTTTGTACTTTTCGTTCATGGTCATATCTTCGTGAGATATGATGGAGTTCAGTTTTGAGTTGTCCTCAATCTTGCTCAAGTCCCCGTCGTGTTGGATCGCAACTAGGGGGTTTGATCTGAAGACCTCCGTCGCGAACGAATTGTTGTTCCCCGTAAGCGCTTTCGCTTCGAAGGATACGTAATAACCCACGAAGAGCCTTTGAATGATGTTGAGGACGGTTGACTTCCCGGTTCCGGCAGCACCGTAAAAGACCAAGAACTTCTGGATCTTCTTGGCATCGCCAGACAGTACAGCACCAATAGCCCACTCGATCTTCGCACGCTCTTCAGGAGAGTAAAGCGTCCCCGCGAGTTCATCCCAAGCACTGTAATCACCTTCAGCGAGAGCATATGGTAAACGACGGCTGACATAATCTTCCTTCTTTGTAGGCGTATTTAGGAACGTCAGCTCCTCGTCGAGTTGATGTGAGTTGTCACTAACATTGCCAAGAAACCTTCTGAACTGAGTCCATCCGTTGTTCGCAAACGATCGGAGATACTTAGCCTTTACAATCTTACCTTCACCCTCGAGTTCGATTACTCTGCGGAAGATGGCTTGGTCGACCATTCGTTGTACGTCATATTCATCTGTGGACCAAAGCTGCGTATCCTCATCCCAGATGGCGTAAAACGAACGGCCTCGAATCATCAGATCTCTAGACCTAGCAACGGTGAAGTCAGGAACTAACTCAACAGCTCCACCTTTGACTTCTCTCTCAAGAATCTGAAAGAAATCCATCTACCCTCCTCCCGCTAACCTATCTCAAGTATGTACGCGTTCAACTGGTACCAGATCTCTATCTTCCTCTGGTCCCTATCAGCATGACGAAGTGGGAAGAGACCCCCACGTCCGTCGTAGTCATAAGTTCTCCAGATTACACGATCGAGGATCTCATCGACTTGAGCTATGTCAAAAGTACTCCTATCATTGTGTTGTCTAAAATCTAGGTTTTCCATAAGATGCCAGAACCAGTCCCGGGGCTCACCGTCACATTCGAAGGCAAGCCTCCGGGATAGTCCGACCAGAAGCTCAAACATCGAGCATCCAAGCTTCATCCAGTCTTGATCTACCTTCTTCAGGGCCAGATCGCCGACGAACTCGTATCTGAGATCCCTACCGTCTTCGATGCGATTGTCATCATTAGGGACGATCCACACGAACTCCTTCGTGAAGAGATGTTTGAAGATCCTCCAATATGTACGGGCTGGATTCTTGATATCCGGATCGCCGACTTGACTGTAGAGCCATATGAAGTACAGCTCATCAAGCGGCTTGTCCACTGTTACTCCTCGCGCATCTTCCTGCTAATCCTAGAAGACGCCTTCTTTCTAGGCGGCGAGATCTGACCGTGCACAACCTCGCCGTATGACCCATCGTGCAAGAGAACCTCGTAGTCGGCTGAAAGCTTCTCGTTCCTGATGTAAACGATGCGAGGGTCCATTGACCGATGTCCGAACTTATCCAGATTGACAATCCCGACAACACGATCGGGATTCTCCACCGGCATATCACCCTCATCGACCAGGGTGTCATCCTCGGCGAAGTAGGTCAGAGTTACCTGACTGTAACCACGTTCTCCTTCCATGTACTCGTCACGATCGATCACATAAGGACTATCCAAGGTTCGCTTGGAATCCTCCTCTACGTAATCCTCGTCATCCTCATTCGGCTTTCCAAGGAAGACGTTACGGGTCGATACCAGAGCTGGTTTAGCATCGACAGTTGGTCCGTATCTGAGACCGCGGATCACCCCTCGCAAGGTGTCATCAGTAACACCCCTCGCGCCGTCGACCTCTTCTTCCGTCTGCGGGTCTTCGGGCATATCTTCGTTAACCGAAGCGAGAACATCATTCTTAAACTTCTCGTTGAGATATGCCTTGGTGGAGTTGATTTCGTGCTCGAGGCGTTCGTCGTACTCGGCCCCCAACTTACGACGAGTAATCTCGAACCCCGCGAAGAACCCGGCACCAAGACCAAGAACAAGTCCTCCAACTGCGCCAATAATCAACTTCTTCACGATCTCAGCTCCTAAATCTTGTCGTAGATGATGCCGTCGACGTTGAAGTCGAGCCAAATCGACCGCTCGTACCCTCTGGCAAACCGCATGCCCATCTCTCGGTTGCCGACGAAGATGCCGAAGTCGACGTAGTTGTTCTCGGATCCGTCACAGTCGTTCCAGATCCATCCGACGATGGCGCCTTCCTTGGATCGATCCAGTCCGAGCATGTCGTAGACCTCGTTCAGGAACAGGTGACCCTGGGCCCGCAACTTGTCGTTGCAGTACTGCTGCTGCGCAGACAAGAAGAACTGGTTGTAGTGATGTTCCTTCTTCCAGTTCTGGTTCGTCTCATCGAACAATCGAGCATAGATAGATCCCTTGGTCATGAGATCCCGAACGGTCGTCGCCTTCCCGGTCTCATCGTCGAAGATCTCTCGCTCTTCAAGACCATAGCGAAGTTCTCGCTCACGATCAGCGCCGTAAGCTTCCTCGACTCGGGCCCGGTACTCCCGGAACCCCCTGTCGAGGACAGCGTAGGCCGCGGCCATAGCTGCGTTCCGCTTGGTGAGGATGACATGTGAGCCAGTAAGAGCGAGGATGGAGAGCACTCCGACGCCGACCGCAGGCGCATAGACACGAGCAATCCGCATGCCGGTACGAACATAGATGATGACCTTGTCGCGTTCACGCATCTCGTCGGAGTATGTCATCAGTTCGGCCCGGCGAACCTTCTCGAGATCCTCTTCAGCATCAAGCAGGATCTCGTCGAGCTTCAGAGTGGCCCGACTTGCAAGGACGGCCGCGCTGACGACTCCGACAACGCCGGCGGTGAACAGAAGAACAGGTGAGTGCTTACGAACTTTCAGTACCTGGCGACCGACTCGACTGGTCACCGCATTCGCTAGTGGTTTGAGGTTCATTACGCAACCTTTCCTTTCAGTCTCATTTGTATGAAGATTGCATGTACCTGGGCGTCGGACATCTTGTTGACTTTTGCCCACCATGTGGGGTAAGGATATGCTTTCTTCAGAAGCTCACGCTCCGACATCGTAGCCATGGCATGGCCTTAGTCGAGCTGTTCCGGTTTGGGTAGATCCAGCAGATATCCGCCGCCCACTCGAACTGCTTGGACGCCACGCATATCACGCCATCCCCACTTCTCATCAGTAAACTTCGCCTCGAGCCCTACAAGGTCATAGAGATCGGACACAGTGGCTTGCTCGTACTTCGAAATCAGGTCGAACAACCGATCAATGACCTCATTGGCTTCTGCGCGGGTAGCCAACACGATTTCATCGAAGTCATGGTTACGACGTGCCGATCGACTGATGCCTGGACGTTCCTCTTCACGACGCCACGGCGGACCTGTTGTCGACGAAGCGTATCGGTTGTAACTCACGTGACTGGTTGAACCACTTGGGCGATATCCCGGACGTCCTCGTCCACTCCGTCCTCCGCCGAACAGAGTACGATCCACAGCTTGTGAAACCATGTCGGAGATGAGATCCTTAGCCGCGGGAATCAGTACTTCGAGAAGAATATAGCGCCCAACGCTCTGAGAGTCTTCCGCGATGAATGTCTCCGCGAACCGGCGGGTCAAAGGCTTGCGCCGAGTGACTACCTTGCCCGTGACGACCTTCTCAACGGTCTCTTTCGCCTTAGCCGGCCGAACTTGGGGACGCTTGTTGCTTGGAAACTCTCTTTCGTCCACGAATCCTTCTTTCCATGCGAAAACCAGAGCCCTTGTGGGGGCTCAGGCTTCGAGATCTAGACAGTGGTTAGTTCGTCCTTCGACGTCAACTTCCTCCACTTGGCGACGAGCTCGTCGATCTTCGTGTCCGTCCAATCCTTACTGGCATCAGCGGCGATAGCGCCAAGGACATAACTGGCGATGATTACGGCTGCCTTATCAGCAACCTTCTCAGGGTCAGTGTTGTTCTTGACAATCTCCTTGACAACAGTAGAAGTGGCGAACCCGACGACACACGAGGTCAACGCTTTCGCGATTTCCGTTTTGGTCATGGGGGTCTCCTTCTGTTTAAAGTAGGTCTCATTAAGGGATATGTTTTATGTGCGAGTCAGGTACTCCTTGATACTTACACATTGGCCGCTATCCTCGATGTAGACCCATCTATCGTGACCAATCTTCTTCCTTCTCACCCACTCTCGTATCTCATCAGGAGTTCCAGTGAATATAGGCATTGTATCCATGTCCAAAACCGTATCGAGATACATCCTTACCTACTTATAAGTTATCGCGATGTCGGGCACATGTACCGCACTCTCGGCTGTCGTTGAAGACCTAGCATCCGGTATAGACTAGATGGGTGAGACCCGTACCCTCTAGTCTTGCTGGTCCCCCCTCATCGCGCTACTTAAGCATCCGCCAGATGATGAGACCCAGAAGCCACAACCCGCCGGTTATGCAGGTCAAGAACAAATGGATCAGAACTTTAACTATCATCTACTTACCTCCGGTAAGTTGCCCTCCGCATCGCCAGCATGAGGATAGCCTTGTCGACGTTGCCCTTCTGACGACCCACAAGATCCGAGAACTCATCGAAGGGCATCGCTTCGAGTTCCTCGTAGCTGTAGTCGCCGAGCTCCCTCTTCCCTGGTTCATCCTTCGGTCCGGACTCAAGGACCATAGGCTGTGACATCACCTTCGTCATGTCCACCTTGTCGACAAGGTCCTTCGGCATGACTCCGCTGATGAACTCGACCGCGGCCTTCGGATCCGTGAAGAACGAGAGGATGAGTTCGGAGTAGGCGTCAGTCTGCATGAACTCATTGGTGATCTTCTCGGACTTCTCGAACCGGATACCATCCTCCGAACGCCGACCGACAGTCGCCGCGATGAGATCCTTGAAGGCCATCAGAATCTGACGACGATCCTGCTCCTTGATGATTCGCTCGAGATGCTCACGAAGGCCACCCTCCTTGAGAACCTCCATCTCAGCGAGTTCCATTTTGGTCATGTTGAAGTAGAAGTCTCCGGTGATCGGTTCACCGTCGAGATTCTTGTACTTGATTGTCTTCTTGAGCACGCTCTTACCCTTCGTATACGTTTCGATTAATGAGTAGTGATCAGTCTTCGGTCTCGTCCTCCACCGCGAGCTGAGTCTTGGTTGCGACACCCAGGCCAACGACGACCAGAGTGGTGACGAGAGTCGCGACGAGAGGGATGATGACCTTCTTGGTCTTGAGTGCCTTGAACAGTGACTTCATTTCGTTCTCCTTCTTGATTAGGTGTTACTGGAGTCGGGCGAAACCACGGATGGGCTTAACAGAGAACCCGACAGATATGCACGGACGACCTTCCGATATCAGGGGCGAGAACTCCAGCTTGAGGAGTCGGTCAAGATTCCATCCGACCTCGCTTGATTCGGAAGTATGGGGCAAGCTGAGCAGGTCATACAGATCCGACAGTGCTGCATATGAGTCGTTGATGACCTGCGCATTGATGTCGTTCTCAGCCCTCCGGAGTGACTCCATATCAGAGTAGAAGAAACGCCCGGTGAACTCTTCGTAACACAGAACTCGTCCTTCTCCGATGATGACTGTGGCGTTGCCAACGGGATCCCTGTCGACACGTGCTTGAGCCAACTCAGAGCGAATGGCTTCTTCCTTCTTCTCTCCGATCTTCTCGACAACCTTGTCGCGATACTCTGCGAAGGCCTTCTCAGTGATGGAATATGCAACAGCTACCGCGGCTGCACGACGGGAACTGATACGATCTGACCCGATGATGGAAGCAATCGTCATTGCAGCAGTAGCTGCTGAAGGGATATACAACTTCCAGACAAGCTTAACGGCGTCTTTGGGAAGCAGGTAACCCGGTGACTCGTCGCCTTGTTTACGTAACTCTAGCCGACGCACTTCTTCTAGATAGATAAGTTCTGCAGCCTTGAATGTAGCTTGTGCGGTCAAATATGCTGTAGTGAGAGTACCAGTCACACCAATCGCAGTGAGTATGGTTGGCGAATTGTCTACTACAAGCTTCTCGAGCCGCTTAATTAGATCACCAAGGGCCACCATACATCCGATCCAACTCCTCATTCGTCATTACGTAGCCATTTGCGGCATTCTTCTCGCGTTCCTTCTCTTCTTGTCGCTTCTTAGAAGAGAGATCGTACTTAGCGACAACAACACATAACATCGCAAATGGTACTAGAACATAGAGCACCACATAGATCGTAACTGCCAAGATAAGTACGTTCATCAAGACAGCTGCGATAAGTTCTAACCAACCCATAATCCTCCTCTCCGGGCATAACGAAACCCAAAGCCCGTGTAACGGGGCTTCAGGCTTCTCCTATTCAGAGTCCGACGCTTTCCGATCGAGGGTGCGCTGGACAAGTACAGTTCCGACGACACCAGCAGCGGTAGCAGCCGCCATCAAGCCGAGCTTGACAGCGAGTGCCTTACCGTTGATGGTTCCGTCAGAAGTGGCCTTGGCGAGTGCATCGTCAATCTTCTTCATGGGGTTCTCCTTCAGTAGGGGGGTCTCATTAGGGCCCATGTAAATTCTGCGACCTTTTCTGAAAATTCCACCCGGGGGATTTTTGGAAAACGAAAACCAAACTCCTTGTCAGGGGAGTCTGGTTTTGAACCAAGTCGGGATTAACCTTTCGTCTTGAACGCGGGCGTAAGAAGTCCGAGAAGTTCTCTCAAGACAGCTATCTCAGTTGGATAGTACAACGTTTCCGTCTGGCCTTCCGGCCTGGTACGAGCAATCGTTACACCTTTCACATCTTCGATAACTTCAATCGAGACTTCTTCTCCGGCTTCGTTAATGAAGTCGCGTCGAATCAGAATCATGGGTCTTCCTTTCTGTAGGGTTCATTATATGCCCTGAAAGTTTTGCGAAAACCAAAGTCCTTGTAGGGACTCTGGTCTTGAGCTCTAGAGGGTCGATACGATTCAGTTAGATGCAGTTATCCTCGGCGAAGTCCAACAGTCCTCGCAGTGCTGCGGCTTCCGCCCAAGTCAAGGTCATCTTCTGCTGCCTTTCAGCTTTGGTGACGATGATCTCGACTTCTTCGGTTCCCGTAACGTTTACGAGTACTTGATTGTTCTGTTCGTCGGTGATGACGGCGTTTACCTGAAGCATTGATCTTCCTTTCTCTAAGGGTCTCGTTATAGGGTTTGAAAACTTCGCGAATCAAAAACGAGAGGGCATGTAGTTGTCAGCTACACACCCTTTCATCTCGTCCGTAACAACTGGAAAGTCTGCTACTTCAGCCTCATCACAAAGCCGAGTGCTTTGCTGGTTATGACGTTTGCTCGTTCGTGTCCGATGATGATCACGATTCCGATGAGGTTCCCAGCCACGAGGATCCAGGTGTCAGGGCTCGGCCGCTTGGGAGTGCTAGTCTCCTTCAGCTTGATGAGCTTGGTTACCTGGTCGACGATCTTGGGTGTCTCTTCGGAGTCGTATTCTTCCGTCGCGACGCGATCGAGTAGTGCGTCAATGGCCAACTCCAACTTGCTTGGTGGTTTGGGCTTTCTGAACATACGTTCTCCTTTGTTAGGGTCTCATTATAGGAGATGTTTAGTCCGCGACTACCCAGTTGGTGGTGTTTCGGGGCGAGTAACCTTCATCAGGATCTCCCCCTTCTGCTCTAGCGCCTTGAGATCGACACTCGTCAAACGTAGTGCACTGCCTTCGTCATGATCTTCCCAAGTCAGGTACCCATCGTACTGAGGGCCTGCAGCGTTATGCAGCGACTTGAGCCACACCACGATCACTCCGACGAACACGTTGATGAGAGATACGGTGCCACTGACTTCTGCGCCAGCGGGGAGATTCCAGATCTGAGACAGACCGAAATATAGCGCAGCAAAAGCAGGAAGAATCAACTGCGCCGTAAGTTTGAGCTTGTCGTACACTGCACTACTAGGCAGCGTCGGAGATGTGGTTGAATTCGGTGTCTTCATTAGTTCCACCCCTTGTCTTGGCTTCACGGATGACTTCTGCGTACTTAGCGCGTTGCTTAAGCGGAAGATTAGATACTTCCGCCATTATTCGCTCAGTTACGCCATTCCCTCCGAGTGCTTTATAGGCATCGTAGAGTTTTCGGTAGTCGTTGTATTCGTCGTTGGTGATCCAACCACGTTCGATATACGACATACCCATAGCTATGATACGATCGTATGCCAGCCCCTGCAGCAGAAGATCAGTTTTAGACTTCTTACTATCACGACGCTGCAAATAGGCCCAGAAACCTGATGACCCGATAACTGCCAGCAAAGCAGTCAACAGAATCTGAGTCCATTGTTGCATGGTAAACAACCTTTCACCTCCTTTGCAATGGAGGACTAGTTTGTTGACTTTTGCCAGACCCCAAGAACCTTGCCATATGGTCTGGCTACCTTCCAAACGCCACCATCCTTCACATAAGGAATGGCCTTCTTGTACGTTCCATCCAAGACATATGCCCCCGCAACCATCGTAGTATTCGAGATCGAAGAATATGGCCCAGTACCGACTGAGTTAGTAGCTTTGACCTTGAAGTAGTACTTCACGCCAGGATTCAAACCTGTGATTGTCTTGGTTAAAACGTCTGATGTTGTGGTAGCTCCTGTCGCATCCGTCGCTGTCCCATAACTGATTGTGTAGACCGTAACTGGTAACCCATCAGAAGGATTCTGCGTCCAGGCAAGGTCTAAAGAAGTCTGGTCAACGTTGGATATGACTGGTGCACTAGGAGCACCTGGATCTCTAGGAATCGTTGGAAGATCCCAAGATCCCGTTCCATCGGATAGGAAGTTTGGTCCTCCGCCTTCCCATCCTCGCATGGATACAGCTGCGCCAAAGTTCCTAGTTCCATCAGCGTTATGAACAACGCCAAACTGACCTGCTGCAAACTGATTTGATCCAGGGTGATCCCCCGCAGAAGTCAGATGAGAGGAACTGAAGTGGTGGACGTTATCGCCAGAACCAGAGGATTGGTATACGGTGATTCCACCAATGCTTGCGAAACCGGCTCGAAGACCACGACAGGTCAAAGCTGGGTAGATCCAACCGACCTGCCAGTTGATCAAAGAATAGTTACCTGGAATGTTCTGTGAAGCGAGTTGCCAGTTGAAGTACACTCTTTCGCCTGACAGAGCATCGCCCAGAATTTGACCTGACGTAGACATGAGACCCCCTACGTCAGAATCTTGAAGTAGATGTCTCCGTCGTTACCACCCGATGGGTCGGCCGTACCCGAGGATATGCCAGCCGAAGTACGGTAGTTCGCCTTGCCTACAGGAATCAAGGCCTTGAGCAAAGCAACGAAATCTCGAGTACGGTTGATCTCACGAGCACCCCAACGAACGCGTCCTTCCTCTGTGTTGTCAGGAACCAAAGGATAACCCGCTGCTGCAGCATCGTCGCCAACAGGCATAGTGCACCTCCCTCATTACGGTAGTTCGTCCCAATGTTCGGTAGTAAGATCGTCCCATTCCTGCGCGAAGTCCCACGCGATCCAGGAACCAGGGAAGATGAACGTGTTCATAGTCAACGTCGGATATGCACGTTCTCCTTCCTTATCATGAATGAAGATTTGCTCAGTTACCTGCATGTTGCTTGTAGTGCCATCATCGTCTCGGAGCTCAACGAGATCACCGAGGTAGTAGTCCACTTCGTAGATATAAGACGTCAACGTTGCTAGTTGTCCATCCAACGCAGTCATCATTCGACTCTTGGCGAGTTCATCCACACCTTTCTGGATCATCTCTTCCGAAGTTAGACCTTCATCACAAGAAACGAGTAAAACTCTCCGCTCGAATCCCTCGATCCCAGGATCAACGTCGTCCAGATATACAACTTCGTGGTCTGTGTCATTGACCACATAAGCCACGTTCTTGAACAACGCTGACGATGTCAGACGATTTGTGTTACGAAGATTGTCAAGGTCTGGGCTGAACACCACAGCACCAAGAGCCGTCTGAGCAGTGGTACGGTCACTCCCCATATAGACATCGAAATATAACGTATTGGTGACTGGATGACGGACAAGACGGAAACCCATCATATACGCGTCACACAGATCTTTCAATCCCGTGTACAAGTCTTGAATGTCTGGAATATAGACGATAAGATCAGAAGGCTCATCGATGGTGTCGGTCGGGTAGAAACTTCCTTCTGTTACGCCGGATATGATGTCGCCGGCGTTAAGGATGCCTGTGACGCAGATATCATGAAACATGTCAGTTGCTATGGCTCGAGGATCATCCTCATCACTCTCCCAAGGAACCCATTCGCCAGCATCATCCATCGCGATGATTCGCTGCCTAAGAACGTTCTCGAGAGAGGGGCCAGTAATCTTAAGAACACGTCGGCCTTCGTCGTCGGTGCTATCTTGGACAGTTTCCACCGTCATGATTCGAGTTGAGGTATTGACCGCCAGGTTAACTCCAGGAACGAAGATGCTCCGGTTCTGAGCGGATGACACGATATGCAACTCGAAGTCGCCGGCGGCCCGCATTCGCTCCGCCCAGATGAGCGATTCGAACTTGTCCACTACTGCGATACGACGATAGAGGCTGTCAAGGATATACACCTCCATTACAAGCCTCCGTACCTGGTCGTGTAGTCGATCGAGAAGGGAATGGCTGCGCCAACTGCAAAGACACGAATATAGTTCACACCGGGTTGAAGCTCAATCCAGATAGACTGAGGCGACATACCGTAGAGCAGTGAACTTACCACAGATGAACGCGTTAGTGACACAGCCTTACTACCCGTAACCGTGTTGATAACCAGGATATCATCCGCCTCAAGATTGGCCGCGAAGTCTAGAGTATTCACCACATCGTCACCAGCACGATGATAGATTGTGAACTCTTCAAGAGTACGGTCAACCATAAGACTGAACAAGATGCCTGTCGGAACCGTTCCGTCGTACTGAACAGTGATCTCATCAGTGGTTTCAACGGTATCGCCAAGCACCTGAACTGGAGTCAGATCCACGAAATCTGGATCGAAACAGATCAAGGATATGACTACTTTAGGTTCCTTGGTGAACAAGATAGTATCAAACGTCTCCACTCGTCCATCGATAGACGCAACAAGGTCGTCTTCCATAAAGAACCTAAGGTTTACTGCACTCTTAGGCATGAAGAAGACGTAAAGCTGGTTTCGAAGATCACGGACAGAAGTAGTACTGTAATCGGGTTCAAGCCCTATGGTCATGACGATATTACGAAGCTCTCTCCGACTTGATTGGTAAAGTCCTCCGTCCAATTGTGCAAAGGAAGACGATACAAGAGTCGCCTTAACAGGGTCTAACCCATCGATATCTTGGACGATCAGACCATCATCGGTCGTATCTAGCTCTAATGTAAGCAGCTGGCCGAGAGCCGATCGTACTTCAATCTTAGTGATCATTACGTGGGTAGCACCCCCTTCGCAACGGACAGTTGGTTCTTAGTATTCCTGTAGATGTCCGCCGTTGATAGAGCCTTCGGCGAAGTATTGTTCTGGACGAAGTTGAACGTATCGCCACCTGGAGTGTCACCGGGATCTGTATCATCCTTGTTCTGTTGAACACCAGCTTCAGCTTGTTGGGCTGAAACCACTGAAGAATCTACAGATATAGGCTTGGTGTCGAGCATGTTCCAAAGTTCTGCTGAACGACGTTTCACATCAGTCAGATCAAGAACAGGCGTGATGGTTGGGGTAAGATCGACGTTATCATGAACCATCTCGGATATGTCTGCTAGGGAACGAGAGAGACCATCCAATGTTCTCTCACCAACATGCTCAGCAGCTTCTTCAGATAGTTTGGCGTATCGCTCAAGACCAATCGCCAAACCCTCCACAATCATCCGAGACATCCAGATAGCTTCAGTTGAGGGTGAATGGACGCCGAAGAAGTCAAGAACGGCGTTCCAGGCACTCTTAGCTAGGCTCATCAACTTCTCGCCGATACGACCGCCAAAGCTGCCAAGTCCTCTGACGACACCTTGAACAAGAGCGAATGCCAAATCGGCACCTGCCTTGCCCAATGCGTCAGCGTTTGCGTCGATTGCCTTCGAGATACCCTGAATCAAAGCAACAATTGTCTTGAAACCTTGATCCACGACCTTGGGTATGTTCTTGCCCATGGCCTTCAGGAACTCAACTATGATCTCGGTAACGGTATCAACTACCTTGCCGATGTTGTTACGAATCCCTGCAAGGATCCCAAGCAGAATATGAAGACCAGCCTCTACCAGCCTAGGAATGGCTTGTTCGAGGATCGTCAATATAACCAGGATCAGTTTAACGATGAATTCGCCCAACTTAGGCAGAAGATCGTCAAGTGCCTCTAGAAGCTGTATGATCAGGTTAACGATGAGTTCGACAATCTTAGGGACGGCCTCGATAAGCACATCGATGAGGATCAACAGGCCAACACCAACTTGTTGAACAATCGCGGGGATAAGCCCTATGATTCCGCTTAGTATAGCGACGATGGCCGCGGCTCCAGCAGCTCCAGCAACGCTTAGAGCTGTAAGACCTGTTGCAAACAAGAATAATCCTGCGCCAGCTAAAGCCAATCCTAGACCGATGAGAGCAATCGCTGCTCCAAGACCAAGGAGAGTCGGGATAACCGGTGTCAATAGAGCTCCTGCAACGCCAAGAACAAGGAAGACTGCCGCAAGAGTTACAAGACCCTTAACGATCTCTCCCCAAGACATGCTTCCTAGAATCTTGAGAACTCCAGAGAGGACCAAGAGTGAGTTAGCAACTATGAATAGCGCAAGTGCTCCAGGAACTGCGCTTGTCATAGCGTTAAGAGCTATTACGATGATTGCGAGTGAACCGGCAAGAACAACTAGACCCTTAGCGATCTCTTCCCAAGACATCTTAGACATCTCGGCAATGGCATCGGCAAGGATCGTAACTGCGAATGCTACAACGAGAATTGCTCCCGCCGACAGAAGTGCAGTTGGTGCTACATCCGAAAGAATGACCAGAGCTGCTGTGATAAGAAGAAGAGAGATGCTAAGGACACTCATGCCCTTAGCAACGTTCTCCCAAGATATGCCAGAGATCTTCTCGATTGCTTCTCCTAGGATAAGCAACGAGGCAGCTACAACAGCGATACCAGCGGCTTGAAGTGGCGCAGTTGGTGGGATGAGATATAGTGCTCCACCAATCAAAGCCAAACTGGTCGCAAGTGTTGCCATGCCCTTGCCGATGTTCTCCCAGGAAACGCTCGAGAGATCCATAACTGCGCTGGCAAGGATCTTGATTCCTGCAGCAAGAAGAACTATCCCTGCCCCGGCAAGTACTCCGGTAGCATTTGCTTGAGCAAACCTAGTGAAGAGTGTCAATGCAGCTAGAAGAGTTGCAACACCTGTCAAACCTTTAGCAAGTTCTTCCCAGTCCAAAGTTGCTAGTTGCTTTACTGACTGAGTTAAGACTAGAATCGCGGTTGACAAGATAAGAAGACTAACACCAACACCCACAAGTTCTGCACCACTTGGCAAGAGATTCGCAGCCCCAACAACAGCCCCGATAAGAAGCGCTGTGGCGATAAGACCCTTATGCAAGGCCTTTGCGTCGATTCCAGCTAGTTGACGAACTGCTAGAGCTAGTATGTTGATGGCGATGCCAAGAACAGTTAGAGCTGCTGCAGTTACGTAGAGTTTGATCACATTTGTATCAGGAAGCTTCGACATGATCGCCAGTGCTAGAAGCAACTGCGTGAACATGATTGCCAAAGCACCTAAAGCCTTGCTGAGCTTCTCAGAATCGATTTCAGACATAACCAATGCTGCGGCAGCCAATACAGCAATCGCGATAGCGATTTGCATCAAGGTAGCTGCTTGCAACGTGTGTTGCATCGAGGATAAAACGCTTGTGAACTCGTTGATTACCCCGGAGATACCGCTCTTGCCGAGCATGTTATGGATCATAACCAAGAATCCGGCGAACACGCCTGTATTGATAGCGTTCAGCAAGGATTCGAAGTTCAGTCCACCTACAGCTGTACTGATATCATGAGACCACTCCGCAATCTTGTTCGCGAAGGGTTCCATCGACTTCCAGAGCTCATCAAACAAGGATATAACCTTGTCCCAAGCGTTGACGATGAAATCAGCCATCCCGCCTAGAACATTGATGCCACTGATGAAGTCCGATACACCTTGAGCTGCAGCTTCAGTGTCAACACCACCAAAGACCTTGGCGATCGCTCGGCCCAGGATATGTAGCATGTCGATCGGTACTTCAAGAATCCGTCCGAGGTTCTCGAACGTTTCGTTGATCGTTCCACCTTCATAGATGGCAACGCGGAGGTTACTCAGGAAATCGCCGATTGAAGCGGCAAATTCCAAAAATCCCCCGGAGCCTTCAAAGGCAAGACCCAGTAGATGTGCTATCAGACCAATACCCTTAGATATGATGGTCCAACCAACATCAAGAATTGCAAACACACCATGCGCAATACGAGAGATCTGTTCTAGAGTCTCTTTACTCGGCATGAGTTGTTCTGTAAATTCTCGGAAGTTCTCAGAGATCTCAGCTAGGCGTTGACCAGTTGTTGGTGGGAATATAGTGCGGAAAGCTTCTCTAATGGGCTCTACGAAAGCCGCGAAAGCCTTGAATATGTTCCCGATACCCTCAAGGAGGTCTGCTCGGCCTCCGGCCTCTTTCCAGTCCTTGAGTAGCTGGTTACGCGCATCTGCAGAACCTCCGATGATTCCATCTAGGACAGAATATACACCAGACCATAGCTGCTTAGCTTCCGTGAAGTTACCAAAGATAAGCTGCCAAGTCTGAGCCCATCCAGAGCCAGCTGACTCACGAAGGGCGCCAAGAAGCTGACTCATCGTCTTTACTTCAGTGGCAGCAGCTCTCGCAGTGGCAGCCTGCTTCTGGATCGCAGTGATCTGTGTTTGACTGAAACCAAGGGCAGCAAGTTCTGCATCCTTGAGATCTCCGGTAAACTGAGCCAGTGTGTTGGTAAGAACGTCGGCAGTAAGCCAGCCCTTCTCGAGTGAACTACGGAACGAGTCACCATCGATTTTGACTGTCTTCATGCTACCGGACAGAGTTACTGCACCGGCATTCAACTTCCCCATGACAACAGCAGTCTCAGCCAACGCACGCTGGAAAACTGTACCACCCATACCTGCGTTAACGACTGAGTTCCAGTCGATAAGCTTCACAGTACCGGTCGAGAGAGCTTGAGACAGCTGGTACATGGCTGTCGCAGCCTGCATCGAGTTCGAACCAGATAGAGCGGCGAGATTAGCAATACCCTTGATGGCCGATACCGCAGGTGTAAGAGCCACACCAGCAGCGGTGAAAGTACCGATGTTCCGAGCCATCTCAGAGAAGCTGTAGATGGTAAGATCCGCGTAGTGGTTCAACTCATCTAGAGCTGCCGTTACCTGCTCGAGTGAGACTGAAGCTGCGCCAGTGTTAGCGAGGATTGTCTGAATCGAGTTCAGATTGGTCTCATACTCGCCGAAACCTGACTTGAGTGGATCGATGGTCAAAGACTTGACGAGCGAGGTACCTACTTCTACAGCCTTGTGAGCGATTGTGGCGAGGGCCGTTATAGCCACAACCGACATAGCATGGAAGTGATTGCCTATATGATCGAGAGAGTCCGAAATATGACCCAGCTGAACATTCTTACCCGCATTGTTTAGGTCCGTAAGACCTTTGGTAGCCCCTTCGAGCTTGAGGCTCTTGTTGAGGGCGTCCAGCGACGCGAGCGTTGTCTTGATTCCTTGCTCAAACTGGGCGTTGTCGAATCTCATAGAAACAACGCGCTCGTCTATACTGCTCATTAAGAGGTCACCACCCTCCACAACTCGTTAGAGATCTCATCGAACACGGGTTTAAGAGCTGGATTTATGTAATCAATACCTTGGACATATCCCCCGGAGCCTGTTCCGTAGCCGTATTGAATCATTACTGCCACAGGGAACCCGTTTTCGATATCGGAGTTGGTGAAAGTCAGGATATAACCTCCCTTAACCTTCTTAACCTCATAGTCCCATGATGCAGCAGTCCTTCCACTATCAACCGGTGTCGCAAGACGTAGTGCTAATACGCCTTTCAACCCGCCATAATTTAGAATGCTCATTACATGCTCATTACGTAAAGCATTCTTAAGGAAAGACTCGGTTTTTTGGAAGGAGCCTTTAGATTCAACATAAAACATAAGACTCCTCCAAACGACCTACTTGTGAACCGTCACGGACCAGCTAGAGCTTGCGGGATCGATTGCCGAGCCCGTAGTGTTATGCAATCTCACAGTTACTGTGTTCGTCGAAGAGACGTAAACAGTAACCATAAGACCTGCGTTGAGGTTTGAAGGCGGGCCGGCCGAAACAGGATCACCGGTGGCTGCGCCAGTAGCAGTGATAGTCAACTCAGCCGTTGCACCTGCAGATATCGAACCGAAGTCCAAGGTAGCCGTGGCTTTCACTGCTTGGCGGATCGTACCGTTAGATGCGTTGATTCTTGCACGTAACTCACCTGTATCCGAACGGTACCACATAGATCCGCTGTTCGGCGTTGGTGATGGATCAGATGTCAGGGTAGCGAACTTGAATGGCTGAACTACTGAGGCCACGCCAGTGTCTCGGGCAATAGTAAAAGGAACATCGATGACAACGCCCGAGTCATCATAACGACTTACAGCGAAGTTGGATCCTGTGTTACTGCCAGCTTCTGCCGTCGAAGTGGCTCGAACAGTCCACCGCTTCCCAGAAGTGGTTGTCCAGATCTCAAGGTCACGGTTAGTTCCAGCTTCACCAATGACACGCAATGAGTTCGCCTGTTCCAACGTTACAGTTCCCGTAGAAGGGTTCGTAACATTGAAGCGAGTCGTGTTGTCATAGCAGAGCTGGCTCTGATTGTCCAGAGTGGCTGCTACTGTACCGTTGAAATGACATCCAGAAGCACTAATCTGAGGAGCATAAGAGATCTTTAGACCATAATCTGGACTATAGATCCCTGCACCCGCATCATTACGGTTGGTGTTTACTACACATCCAACCATAGTGATGGGGTTGTGGTTGTTGCTACCGCCGCCAGTAGCTCCAAGAACATTGAAACCTGCATAGCCAGCAGGAGTAACGTCGTCGTTAGCGCCATCGCGATTGGCGATACATCCAACCAGTTGAACTGATCTTACGCCAGTACCTCGAGATTCCAGGTGCCAACCATCTTTGGTGTTACGATCCGTATCACAATTGATGAAACGCATACGCGAAGAACCGTACACTTCATAACCATGACCCGTGTTGAACTCAGATCGACAAGAAATGAGATCCGCAGAGAGAACTGAGGCCCAGTACCAACCACCCGATTCGTTGGCACCGGCCCAACAGGCAATATAAGTTGCATCTGTAATGGCAAATGACTCCGCGCCAGTGTTCTCATGGTTGTAGGCGTATCCAGCACTCGACTGGACATAACACCCATCGAATACCCATCCCTTGGGGTGTCCCGTAGCATTCGTATCGGTATGAACACCATCACCACTCATGTTGTGGATGCAAACTCGATGCAGAGCAACGTCGATGACTTCACCCGTGGCATAGATACCATCGATGGGGTTAGAGCCCGCACCATCGAGAGCTTCGCCATCAAGAGTGATGTCAATCAACCGAATTGCACTTGTGTAGGGCTCGGCGTATCCACCTTCATCTTCGTCGAGGATTCGCACAAGAGCATTGGAAGCGAACGCTGACGTCGTGGGTTTGATACACGATGAAATTCCTGTTGGTTCCTTGGCATACTGAGGCCACCTAGGAGCGTGGGTCCCTTGGAGAGTCGTTCTAGGAGGAACAACCAGTTCTTGAGAGATTCTGTAGACCCCCGGTGGGAAGAAAACAGTACCTCCACGAGGACACGCAGCAATCGCAGCAGCAATCTCTGCGTAGTCGTCCGCACTACCGTTACCAAGAGCCCCGTAATCTTTGACATTGATGAACAGATCACCTTCTTGCATTGTCGCGTCAAGAAGAGTGACCAACCCAGTTACTTGTGACTGGGATATAGTGATTGGGTCAGAACCAGCGCTAGCATGCGTGGAAGCATGAGCAGTTGAGGCTTTCCCTGCCAAGACAGTGTCCATAGAGGCCTTGGTGTATACCTCGACAGTAGCCATGTCAATCCCTTCTTATTGAGAACTTATCTCATAGACGTCAGCACTAAGACTCACAACGGAAGGCCAAGTGATGGAATAACTGTCCGAATCGATTGCTACTATTGCTTCATCCGGACCAATGATTGTTGCCACTCCGTCTTCTTCTATGACACGAAGAATTGCATTCTCCTCGTAGATTTGAATGACTTCTTCGATCGTTGGTATGGTTGAGTTACCGCTTTCGTCCCCATATAAGAGATCCTCGATGGCAGAAAGAGTAGCTTCATTAGTCAGTCGAGAATCTATTACGATATGGGCCGATTTCTTGTAGCCATCGACACTAGACGGTAACGTTGTCAAATCCCAACTGAACAACATAGGATTCGTGTTAGGGTTTACAGTCGTGTAGCTCCTAGCTGAAGGTCTAACAATCGCGTTATAGACGATATGAATCTTATAAGCAAAGTCAAGACCATCTAAATCGTTCCCAACAAATGATCTGTAGGAAAGATCGAACGATCTCTTCTTCTGCTGAGATAGATAGAGTCCATAACGAATTCTGTATGTACCTTCACATTCTTCGAACTCTTCTGGATAGGTGAAAGCAGAGACAGTAGCTTCAAACTCCTCGTATGAAGGAACTTGTAGATACTTCTCCCCATCCAAGTAGTAAGCTTTAGTCTCTTCCCCTCTTAGGTTCTCAACAATCGAGCTAAGACCAGACCAAGCAACTCCTGGATCTCCGTTTACTGATAACACTCCTCGGTCAACACCAGTTTCATAGATACGAGAACCGGAGTCATCCCAAACGAGTCTAGTCATAAGGTTCCTCTCAGCCCCTTGTACCCATGGCTTCGCGGCGTTGTGCGTTCAACGCACGTTGTTGTGCAAGCATGTCTCGGCGGCTCATCTTCTTCGCTGGGGAATTCTTACGATTACATACCTTGACGAGAGTCAAGAGCCGATTGAGGTGCCAATGCTGACATTCGAAGGGAATGTTTAGTGCGATCATCCAATAGTAGATAAGTTCCGATGTGATTCCTTCTCGACTCATCTTCTGAACGCCTTGCTCAACAAATGTAGTAGCAGTCATTGAATCACTGATGTAGTCGTTGATCTGCTTAACGTTGTCTTTGGACAGGTGTGCAAAGACTTCTGGAGGAACCTCCGGAGTCAAAACCATGGCCTTGATGTAGTAGAGAATCTCTTCAGAAGTCTTATCAGTTTTGTTTAGGAACGGCCTCTTGTAGCGGGACTCCCATTTTGACAGGGAGACCAGAGAATGCTCCATCTCCAAGACAAAAGTTTTCAGCGGAACGAATTGACTAGTTTCCTCATCAAAAGCCTCTGACATAGTTACAAAGATCTGAAGCATCTCTGGCCTCCTTTCTGTCGGAGAAGGGACTAGGCGAAGACGATCAGGAAGTCATCGTCCGAGCCGGCCGGGAACTTGTAGCCGGTGTCCGGACGGACCTTGATCAGTACGTTCGCCGTGATCGGGCCGTAGGCGCCGGAAGGCAGATCGCCATCGGCGTCCGTGTAGTAGATGACGCCAGTGATGGTCGGGATCGTGACGATGTCCGTCGTCGAGTTGTAGGTCGGCGCAGTCGGCATGGCTGTAGTAGTGACCGATCCGGTGAAGATGGCCAGTACGTCGTCCGGGGTCGGAAGCAGCGGATCGACGCCGACGCTGCCGTAGAGCATCGATTCAAGAGTGGCCAGAGCAGTAGAATCGACCTTCGTACTGTCGATCGTCATGCTGGCCGTCGGCTTGTATCCGGTCATCGGAACCGGAGTAGTAGTAAGATCCCAGCTGAAGGTGATCGCCTCGGGAGAGTCGTTGATCGTGTTGTACGCCTTCTCTGAAGGCGCAGCGTAGGCGTTCCAGACCAGGTGAAGTTTGTAGCCGAGTTCAGTGCCCTCGAGATCGTTGCCAACTCGTGTCCGGTACGACAGACCGAACAACTTGCGTGGCTGCTGACCGATGAGAACACCAGACTCCGGCTGGGCCGACCCATCGCACTCAGCGAACTCGTCCGGGTAGGTGTAGGCCTCGATCGTAGCCTCGAACTCCTCGATGGAGATCAGGTTCAGATAGGGGATGTTGTCGGCGTAGGTCTTCGTCGATTCTGCGCCAGTCGGTGCCTCGGTAACCGAGGTCAGACCATTCCAGGCGAAGCCAGTGTCGTAGACACCACTTGGGTTGATTCGGTACAGAACTCCGTGGTCGCAGCCGGTCTCGTAGAACCGCTCGCCGACGGTGTCCCAGGTGAGAGCCGTCATGGTTTACTTCTCCTCAGAAGTAGAGATTGAACACGTCATGATTGAGATTCCTTGCCGCATATCCCCTATTATAGAGACACATTGGCAAGCTAGCGACCAGAGGAACAATAGTACTATCTGGACTCTGATCGATTACGGTCACCAAATATCGCGTAGTTAAACGGTATGGAGAATCGTTAGCAAAGTCGACGTCCATGTTGTCGCGTTTGTATACGATACATGGATACTCCATCGATAACCCATTCGGAGGTTGGAAGTATACGTTAGAAGTGATCGTCTCAAGAAGTGTTTGCAACTCAAGCCGTGTTCCCATTGTATACACCCCCCAACCTAAGTAACAGGCGGGGGCGTTGGACTTCCACTTCCGTGACTTTCCACCGGGCACCCTGCCAGACAATATAGCGAATGGCGAAGAAGTGTTCGTTGGCGTAGGCGTCAGCGACAATGCTAATGGAGTTTTGAACCGAAATATCGTCGTTAACCTGATCACCCTCCTGGAGTTTTCGAGTATTACGGACAACATCGCCAGAATATGTAAATTCTGTGATAACATCCTCGAAAACTCCAGGAGAGGTCTCAGTCGACTCTCCGTACCCGATTACGCCATGAAATCTCATCGGGTACTACCTCCAGAACTACGCGTCGTCGCGGGTGAACGTCCACTCGTCGTTGACGTTGTCGGCGATGTAGTAACCAGACGCCGGAGTAGCAACCACGGTGATGCTAGCGCCGGCTGCGATAGCCGACTGAGCACCAGTAGACAGAGTAGCTCCAGTGTCCTTGTTCTTGTAGACCACGCCGGTGGTGGCGACGATGGTGACGACGCCAGTGCTCGACACGAAGGTCGGTGCGTTCGGAACCACCAGAGTGTCAGTGCCAGCAACCTGCTTGTAGATCTGAGCCGACTTGAGCTTCGTCAGAGCACCCGACAGACGGGTCTCCATCAGGTACTTGTACTGGTTGTAGTCGATGTCGAAGAAGTCGAACTGCGAGATCTCGCCGCCCTTGTTGGTACCGATGTTGTAGTCCTGCAGGTTCACCAGGATGCAGAGCAGATCGGTCTCCGATTCCATGACCTCGACTGGAACGATCGCCGACACACGGAGTTCGGTCGCCAGTTCGTCGAGAGTCCGGTAGATCCGTCGGCCTACAGCGTCGCGAAGGGTCAGAAGTTCGGCGATGACCACCTCAGTGGTGTACATCGTCGGCATGCCGGTACCCTTGTAGTAGCGACGGTTCTTGATCACCGCATCGATGAACTCGGCGTAGGAAGAACTCGCGTTCAGCAGGTTCACGTAGAACGTCTGAGCGTAGTAGTCGTGATCGTTGAGGATGGAACGTACGCCGTCACCACTGGCGATCGCCATCGGGTCTTGGATCTTGTCGTCATCGTTGACGTCCCGACCATCGCCGATCAGGACTGCGCGGGCAACTTCCTCCTCCAGCATGAGCCGGATCTCGCCCCAGAGCCAGGCGACGACATCGAAGTCCGTGATGTCGATGATGTCATCGCGGTCCAGCTTCTGCTTCTTGTAGACGGTGGTCGGACCAGTCGTCCGCTTGGAGATCGCGAAGAACTCTTCCTTCTTCAGGGTGCCCTTGACGTAACCCTTCGCGCGGGCTTCGTCGAGGGTCAGATCCGCCGACAGAGTCTTGATCTTGGCGAAGGGAGTCTTGTGGGTTCCGTTGAGAACGCTCGCAACCCACTCAGTCCGACGCTTGTCCCATTCGGGGCGGTCGGTGATCGCCTTGGCTTCCGGGAAGAGAAGCTCGATGTTGTCGATCCCGTGAGCCAGTGCGTACTCCTGCACTGCCGTCTTGAAAGACTTGGACTGCTTCGCCGACTCGAAGATGGACATGACATCAGCGTGCGAGAGGGTGTGCTTCTCACCCTCCGCCGGGCCGTTCTTCTGCTCGAAGACATTCTTCGACACGGTGGTGTTTCCTTCCTGGTGGGTGAGAGCATCGCCCTCGGTGTCTTCGGTGGTTTCGGTCTTCTCGTCTTCTTCAGTTCCGGATTGAGCCATTCCGGCGTTCTCGAGAGCGACTCCGAGCAGGTAATGGCAAGCCGCCTTCTGCTCATCGCTCATTGAGTTGTAAACGTCCTCCAGGGTCCTTCCCTCAGAGTCGTCTTCGGCATGAGCAAGATTGAGTTCCAACGCAAGACCGGTGTAGATAACAGCCTCGTCCTCGAGAACTTCGAGATCTCCATCGCCATGTTGAACAGCGACGTAGTCGATGATTGCTCCAGGATTCGCCCCGGAGAGGACGAGACTAACCTCACGAATGATGCCGTGAAGGACCTGCTTGGCCCTCCCGATCATCTTCTCGACGAGACCGTTGGCGTAGATCGAAAGTGCGTTGATGTCCTTGTGGATGACGAGAGCTTTCGCAGCTTGTCCCTTTGGCGAATCATTGAAGAAAGCGTGGCAACGCACCCCATCTTCAACCGCTTCGAGCTTCACGTGGCCCAAAACGTTCTCAGGATCATTGTGGCCGTGCTGCCAGACGAGCGGAACCTGCATCCCGTCCATGTGCTTGAATGCTTCGGCAGTGATCATGCGACCGTCGGAGCACTTGAGACCAGCCTTAGTGGCATAACCGCTGAAATCAGCTTCCATTTTGACTGTTCCCCTCCTTTTCGTTCTCTGTCGTTAGAGTTTGCTCCGACGGAGCTGGTGAAGTTTCCGGCATGCTTGTGTTTCGGAGTTCGTCAGACTTTGGATCCTTAGAAGGCTTCCATCCAATAGAAGTTCGAATGTCATTGGGGGAAGCAATTGTTCCTCGGATGAAGACGTCGGCGATCTCGGCTACCTCACTGATAGGTACAAGCTTAAACGGGTCTCTGAACGCCATAACTGTCTGCTTCTGCGACCGTGCAGTCTTGGTAAGGAATGCGCGACGCATGGCTTCGACGACAGCGGTTACAAGAGGTTCAATCGTCCGGTTGTTGTAGTTAAGCATGGCCTTTTCATCAGCCGTGCCGTTCATTACGTCTACCGTTAGACCCAATTGGGCGTATAGCATGCCCATCAAATACTCGACCTGCTTCAAGAGGTTGTTCTCGGCCGGGCGATTCAGTTGAGTAATCTTCTCAGTGGCATCTACATAGGCAATGCCGTACTTACTACCACTGAGTTGAAACTCCAGATCAGTTCGACGTTGCTGCGCCTGTTGCCGTCGGGTCTCAGACTTAACGGCGTAAGGCAATTGGATGATGATATCGAGTTTCCCGGAGCTTGATTGTTCGTCTACCACGTCAAGGAGGTTCAGCTTCCTAATAAGGCGTTGAAGAGTCGAGTTCGGCTCATTCATAACCGCATACATAGGATTCTCAACGATTGCAACGAACTTCTTCTCTAGGGTGATCTGCTCTCGAGCACCTTCTCTTTCGTTGTAAACGTTAACTCTGACGTGGTATTTTTCCCATCCAACGATCTCCCCAACCCGCATCGTCTTGATGTCGAATCCACCGTTTGTAGGATCCAACGTTGTGTCGACCGGAACAATAGCAATCACGCCTATGTTGAATAGCGACATGAAGACATCCTGACGGAAGTGTCGAGCTGCCTGATCGATGTTAGCTTCAACCGTCAGACAATCTTGTAATCCACTTTTGATGTCTTCAGAATAACGACCTTCATCATCAAGACGAACGTGTCGCAACTCTGCCCCAGCAGCGTCAATTGCTAAGCGTGTAAAGATCGAAGATATGATCGAACGTTCGTTAGTCGTCCGAAGACGAACCCTATCCGGCCTACTGCCGAAACTTACTGCCCCTGCGGCCGAGTGGATCTCTCGATTCGTGTTTACAAATGCATTCCACCCATGAACAAGGGCCGCTGTTATACGCGAGAATATAGCCATGTGTCACCTCCCTTCCAAGGAAGAAGCGGCCGGGTGACTACAGGGCGTTGATCTGCGCCTGAAGCTTGCCGATAGCTACGAGAATGCTGTCGGTGTCGACAACATCTGTAGCAGTAGCAAGAGAAAGGCCGGTTAGAACTGTACCGCGAACCTCGGCAGCGGTGTCGACCTCGCCGGCCTCACTGGTCTCCAAAGCAGCGAGACGGAACTCAACCTTGCCGACCGCTTCGTTCACACTGTCCGTGTCAGCAACAGCAGCCGCACCAACAGCGATCTCGTACCCAGTCATGGGGACGTCGTCACCCGTGACGTTAGTCGGAAGAACCACCGGATCGCCGTCGGAATCGAAGAGTGCAACCTGTTGGAACTGCTGGTTTACTGGAGCATTGTCTCCATTCACAACAAGCAGCTTAGTAACCATCTGGGATGTCATTGAAGAGTCTCCTTAGACGTTCGTTTCTAGGATATGATCTGTGGACTAGCGTCGAGTAAGAGCCGCAGCTGCTGCCGTTCCAATAACAACTCCACCCACAGTGCCGAGAACTGCTGCGGTAGTTTCTGCCCCATGCTTAGTCTCTTGGGACAACCTGTACTCAGCGTCGAGCTTCTCTCGCTTAGCCTTAAGAACCTTACCAGCTTCGCGACGACCGACAACGTGACGCTGAGACTTGTATTCAGACTTAGCAGAAGCATAGTCTCGAGATAGTTCTCCACTGTGAAGACGACCCCGAGCCGTGTCGATCTGTCGATTCCTTTCTTCACGATCCTTCTGACGTGAAACCTTGTTGAGAGATCGCATCTCCTTTCGGTTAGCTCGGCGCTGACCCCACTTCATTCCTCTAACGCCATAGTGAACTAGTAGATCCTCAGGAGAACTTGGCTTTACTCGGTGATCCATGTAACACCTCCTGTTCGACAAGATATCACTCGAACGCCTCCTTGTTGACTTTGTATGCGACAAAGGCGTCCATCATCGCAGCCACGTTGTCGATCTTCTCATCGTAACGTTTCTTGAGAAGCTTCCGATTCCCGTTTGTATCCTCCATGGTGATTGCATTACCCATGGCGAATGACATAAGGGCTTGATCAAACAAGAGAAGACGCTGTTCACTCAAGTTCTTCAGCTCACCAAGAGGAACTGACTCGGTTCGAGCGCCTTGGATTACCTTCTCTATACCAAAAGGTCCGTTCTCCGTTTCCCAACGAGTAACAAACTCCTTGGCGTTGTATGGGTCGAACCCTAGACAACGAACGTCGTACCTGGAAGTTTCAATGAAGGCTTCGAGATCGTCGTACACCTCCATCATGTCAAGAATGGTTCCCTCAAGGACATGCAGACTTCCCTCATCTATAAACTCCTGGTACTTGCTTCGCATAGCTCCAGGAAGCTTCTTCAACGTGAGAGAAGTTATGTAACTTCGAGTCTTAACCCCAAACGTCCCATCGGGTAACGGGAAGAGGAAAGTGAATGCACAGAAATCGTCACCTTGCGATAAGTCAGCTCCAAGAGCACAGGGCATCTCCCAGAATTCTCTCTGACGATGCGGAAGCGTCTCTTCATAGGTAAAGAAATAAGTGTAACCTTCCATGGGGATACCAAACCGCTTCGCAAGGATGTCGTTTCTAGATGCTGGTGCGTTCTCAGCTCTTTCAACATCCAAGTGGTACGTTTCATACGAAACGGTTAGGCCAAGATTTGGTTGCGCCTTGGGCCACATGGCCGGATTTGCAACTTCCTCAAGTTCATCAAGCTTGTAGTGCCAGATCGAGATGTGAGGAGCTCGATACTCACCTTTAAGGATCTTAGCGAGTTCCATTTTGATTGTGTCACCAGAACCATTCCGAACTGTTCCTTCAGAACTAATGGCAACAATCAACCAGTCATCGAGTTTCGAAGCTCCTTGTTCAATAGCTCCAACAACATCTTCTCTAAGATCTCCAGACAACCATTCGTCGATTGTACAGACTTTTGGTCGAAGTCCTTGGAGCTTAGCGATAGTCATTGGTCGAACTTCGAGGAGAGAACCGGTGAGGAAGTTCTCAATCCCCTTCTTAGTAGACACTAGCTTCTGCCTAAGTGCCCTGTTACCCGTAGTGTTTTGCAGGCTTCCCTCAGTCAGGAACCTAAAGAGCGGTCCTCTTGACCGGGTTATGGCTGTCCTGAACGGCTGCATGACCTCATCGGCCTGCTTCATCGTCGGAGCCGTGGTAACTTGATGGGTCGTCGACGTGTCTACATTCAGGAAGTAGCTCTGGATGCACTCGGCGTACATGGACTTGGCTGCGCCTCGAGCCACGATGAGATACTGCTTAGTGGTCAAACGCATCTTGATTGTCTTCTCGACGAAACGGCCCCCTCCTTTACCGTCCGGCTCGAAGACGCTTCTTTGAACGAAGTAGTACCACCCGAAGATCTGTTCAGCCCAGAGTTTGAACGTAGGAAGCATGTAGAAGTCAGTGCCATCGGTCAGAGTGAGCTCTGCTTCACAGTAACGTACGAACCCTTCGACCGCTTGATCATCGTAGTAGATGGATGGATTGGCAATCAACGCATCGATGCGGTTCATCTCCATAGAGATCTCACGATTCACGGGGATCTCACCGCGCAGAACCGAATCACGGAACTGACCGTAATATTTCGGCACTGCTCTGTTCGAAAACGCCATTGCCAACCCTCCCTTCTAAAACTTAAAAAGGATCGTTAAGATCGTACCTATGAGTCCGATTCCTATTACAATCTGTCCCCACTTATCAGTTCCTCCACGTGAACGAGAAACAAACTCGGCTAAGGGTTTGATCATGGCCTGAAATTCTTTGTTCAAAGAACTCAAATCATCTTTTGTAGCGTAACTACCCCGTTCGGTTTCGATTTGAGTTCGAAGATTGTTAGCCTTCTCGTCTTTGTACTTTTGAATCTCATCAGCCAAAGTAAGGGCTCTTCGATCGGCTTCGTCTTTGATCTTTAGAGCCTTTTCTCGTTCTATAGCCACTTCGGCATACCGTCGATCACGCTCTTCAGCCACTTCGGCATACCGTCGATCACGCTCTTCTTGAAGCGCTGTTAAATGCGCATATAAAGAGATCTTCCTACCGACAATATGCATCATGCTCCTTACTTCTTAAATGCTGAAGCTATGAGCTTAGTTGCTTGGTCATTGGCGATCTTGGTTGCTTGTTGCTTGCCAACACCGACTAGAACTTCACCAGCGAACTTACCCCCAGCTCTGGTGAGCTTTGCACCAGTTGAAGGAGGAACAACGCGAGCATACTGTTGCTCAAGATTCATTCGATCAACGAGTGTCTTAAGTTCGGCGTTGCTAAGCGTCTTTACTCCGCCCTTTCGAGCTTTCGCTCTGGCAGCTTCAGCAACCTGGTGATCTGTCGACGCAGCGATCTGCTTCTTAGAACGTCGAATACCCCACTTCATTCCTCGGATCCCGTAGTGGGTCAGGCCTTCAGTATCGTCATTCATGTACATCTGTCCCTCGTAAGGGTAATCAAGACGATACTCATACCCGCTGTAGTCTCCAGTCCAAAGAGCAACCGTGTCGAAGTTCACCCATCGTGTTCCAGGGTACTCACGCTCGTCCTCGTGTGCGGGAGACTCAGGATAACCCATAGTCAAATGGGGTACCCAGACATCGAACTGATCCGTGGCGTTGTAGGCTCGGAAAATATGTTCGTCAGTCATGAGATACGAACGAACTTCCTCAAGAGTTTCAACGCAGTACTCCTTGAAGAAAAGCACGTCGGCGTTCTTCGGACCAAGCTCCCCACGATAATCAACTTCCAGACCGAAGGGACACATGGATGTATCTACAACATGTTCCAGGAAATCCTCGATCTGGTCGGTATCCTCTTCGTCAACCTCGCCCAGGTACATAAGTGTCAAATGAGGAACCTTCTCACTTGACAGTCTCCAGACATAGTCATCCCGGCAAGGAATGGCGACGATTGTAAGTTCAGGCATCATACCTCCTCTTCGGGAATCTCTGGTGGGTTAGGATCGATCCATTCGGTTGTTTCTCTGTATGCGTTTAGTCGCCATTCGTGTTCTCGGATTTGATCCTTCAAAGCCTCAACAGCATATGACGTCTGTGGAGGATCAAAGAGGATCCTGACCTTGAGCCAGACATAAGTTCGGATGGCGTTGTAACGAGGATCGGTGCCGTAGAAGGAGCTCCATTCGGCTGAGTCATCCTCGATCTCGAATCCATCATCCGGACCGATGCCGAGTTGGTTCAGCGTGGCAAAGGCGGAGTTGATGTGAATCAGAATATCGAGATCGAATGAAGTGTCACTTGTTTCGATCCCGAGAACCTTCTTGACGCTCTTGAGGACGCTTTGCTCCATGTGGCCACCTCCTTCGGTGGTCTAGTAGGTGAAGAGACGACTCCAGTCGTCTTTCCATACCTCGCCGTAACGGCTGGTATACTTGCTCCAGTACTTCGATTGCCAGGCAGATACGCCCGACTTAGTCCTTGGCCCGAAGATCCCGTCGGCAGTTCCAACGCTGAAGCCCAGTGCGTTGAGCCTCGATTGGATTGCCGAAACATCTGGGCGTTCGCTGGCGTAGTAACCACCGTGGGATGCGTTGGGGCCGGTGATCAAGCCGAAGTAGTGATTGCTCGGCATGTAGAGAGGCCATTGACGATGAAGACGAGGCGGCGTAGGGCCGGATCCTGAAGCAGAGAAGACGACCGGCCAGCTAGAAGCATTCTCGTCGTCAGCCGCCCAGCCGGAGAAATGAGGATGATCGGTGTGAGGGTTACTGCCCTCGTAGGCCGCAGCGTTCCAGCTGTTCGAACGAGACCAGATGCGATGGTTCCAGATGATGTAGTACAGACGCTGCTTCGTAGCAGCATCGCCAACCATCTTAGCGACAAGAGCATCAGCTTCGGCCTTGGTGAACACCGGGCCCAACATGACATCAATAGCACGATGCTCAGGAACATCATCTGAATCGGACTGGGATGCACGAGAACCAGGTGTGTCATCTTCGTTGTGGTCTGAGTAGACGAGTTTGTGATCGTCGTCGCCAATCCCGTAGACGACAACACCGGGGTACCGATTCTTCAGGTCGTTGGTCAAAGCCTGCATGTTCGTTGCACGCATTACAGTTCCCTTCTACCACAGTCTGGTATCGCCACGAGTTCTCGGAGTGAAGATTCGAGGAACTTGACTTTCGTCACCATAGTGGATTGCGTTGTGAGTTCCATGAGTAGTAGTGATTAGAAACTCTGGATCAAGAATTGAGTCATCTCCATCAACGATGTCGGCTCTTGTCATCGGGTTCATGTGGTGGATGTAGAGTCGGCTATGAATCTCGAAACCCTCGACACCCAAATCACAACCTAGATCTCGAGCGATTACGTGTTGACGAATACGACCCCATTGGTGCGAGTGATAGAACGCCTGGTTGATCCAACGATCGAAGCCGAAAGTCTTGTCCCCAGGATAGCCATTGAGTCTTAGGTAAGAAAAACGAGAAAGCATGCCATCAAGTCTTGACAGCTCACTGTAAGTTCTAACCCTCATACGCTTCCTCTTCTCGAGGAGGTTCTTCACCCGTGTAGGATCTCATCGCCTTAATGGCCTCAGAGATCAGCTCCTCAATCCGGCTTGATGCGGCGATTGCTTCAGCCTTTGCTTGAAGAAGAATGTTCTCGTGAGCCAAACGTTCTTGTTCAAGCTGCTCTCGAGTCGAACCGAGCTTCAAGAAATGACTGATCACTTGTGCTGAGGCTGTACCTTCCTTTAACTGCCTCTCTGCGAGGTCCACAGCTAGTGCGACAAGCTGGTTCTCTCGTCCCTCAGGAGTTGTGGCCCTTCGACGAGGAGTTGGCGTTGGTTCCGGATCACTTCTTCGCCTACTAGCCATGGTTTCAACTCCTTCCGAGTTAGATCCGGAGACTTTTCGGGGGCAAAAAAGTCTGCCCAAAAGGCCCACCGGGGCATTTTTTAGG
>Ga0207708_10000237_pt1 | contig 43534 bp, 44 predicted proteins | sample KBSK5101metaG_FD_184340 | JGI IMG/M metagenome (GOLD analysis project Ga0207708, IMG submission 184340) | Corn, switchgrass and miscanthus rhizosphere microbial communities from Kellogg Biological Station, Michigan, USA - KBS K5-10-1 metaG... | ecosystem: Host-associated > Plants > Roots >... | reverse complement strand
CTGCTAGGTGCCTTGTCGATCGGCATCTTCGTGGGACCGGTGGTCGTCCTGTTGGCGTTGCTGCTGCTGCTGACCACTGATGCGGATCGCAGCGTGGTGGGAACCGTTTCCGGGATTTCCGCGCCCCTGTTCTATGTGGCCTGGCTGAACCGCGGCGGACCCGGCGAGGTCTGCCGTGTGGAGGAGCAGTTCACCGCGTGCGCCGAGCAGTGGAACCCGTGGCCCTGGTTGGTGGCCGGCTTCGTGTTCGCAGCAGTGGGGATCGCCGTGTTCCAGCGGCTGGGCCACAAGCGGGTACCGGCTTGATCGCACGGCCTCCACGGAGGCACGCGCCGGTCAGGCGCCATGCCGGCCCTGCGGCTCCTTGATGTCCGGAGGACCCGTGGAGCTGATCCTCCGACCCAGGATCTGTTCGGCCGCACCGAGAGAGGCCGACGACTGCTTCGCGTAGAGCTCCTCGGGAACGTGGATGGTTCGTCCCATGACGCCAGCCATCCAGTCCGGGTCACGCTCTGCCCCGCCCTGGTCCGCGTCCATCGTGCCGCTCTCCGTCAAGTTCGAGGCGAAGATTCCGGCGGCGGAACGCGGCAGGAAGTCCTCGTACACGATGGGCTCGGGATGCAGGACCCCGGTGCGGACGAGTGCGTCAACGGAACCCCGCTCCAACGCGGTGACCTGCTCCGGCGCGGGTCGTCCGGCAGCCACGCCGGGGTCGACCACGAACGTGAAGAAGCCGAGCTGGGCAAGGCACAGGTCACGCTCGGTGGCGGGCAGTCCCTCGCGCCACACCTGCTGTGCCACGTCTGCGCGTCTGAGGTCCGGGTCATCGACCATGCGGCGGTCGACGGTAGTGACCAGCTCGTCGAAGCGGTCCCTCCCGGCTGGTGTGAGGGCGATGCCCCTGGCCTCGACCTCGCCGAACCTGACCCGTAGCGCTCCCTGTGAGATCCGCCCATCGGGGTCTCTGAACGTGCGCGGCTCAGCGAGCGCGCGGAACGAGGTCTGACGCAGCAGCACGTCCGGGCCGTTCCACCGCGGCGGGCCTTGGATCTCGTCGATCATCTCGATCCCGCGCGCCTGCATGGACGAGTACAGGTCGTCGATGTCTAGCACGCGCGGAGTCAGGTGGTTGATGTGGGTGGTCGTGACACCTCCGATGTCGGCGGCGACCCCCGAGATGCGCTCGAGCTCGCCGTACCAGACCCGGTCGACCGGGTCAGCCGAGAGCGCGAAGGACGCGACGGCCAGCTCCAGGTAGCGGTCCGCATCAGCTGCCGAGAGCTCACCGTGCTCGATGGCGACGTCGGCCAGCGCGAGGAGCTCGGCGGGAAAGAGCTCGCGGGCCGCAAGGAAGCGCGACAGCCGGTCCTCGAGATCCGGGTCGAAGAAACGTCGGTCCTCGGGGACGAGCATCGACGTGAACACCCGGAACGGGTTCGCGGCCAGCTCGTCGCGGTCGAGCGGCCGGAACGCCGTGGAGACAACGGGGATAGGCGCCGGCGCCGCGTCGCGCAGGTCATAGAAGCCGCAGGGAAACATCCCGAGGGCACCGAACACCCGCGACACCTGGGTCAGCTCCTCGGGAGTACCAACGCGGATCGCCCCGTGTCGTTCCGCAGTGACTCGACCGATGCTGCCCAGACGTTCGGCCTCAGCTCCCCGTTGCGCGATCACGCGCTGGTTCACCTCCTGGGCAACCTCGACCAACGTCCGGTAGGCGGGCACCTCGGTGCCGTACAGCTCAGAGAGGCGGGCAGCGAACCGAGAGCGCAGCTCTGTGCTGCTGACTGACGTGGGGATGCCCATGTCAGACCGTGAAGTCCACGCCCTGGGCGAGTGGCAGCTCGCCGGAGTAGTTGATCGTGTTGGTCGCTCGGCGCATGTAGGCGCGCCAGGCGTCCGACCCGGACTCGCGGCCGCCGCCGGTTTCCTTCTCGCCACCGAACGCGCCACCGATCTCGGCACCGGACGTACCGATGTTCACATTGACGATTCCGCAGTCGGACCCCTCCGCGGAGACGAACTTCTCGGCCTCGGCCTGGTCCGAGGTGAACACGCTCGAGGACAGGCCCTGCGGGACGGCGTTGTTCAGAGCGATGGCCTCCTCGAAGTCGTCGTAGGGAACGACGTAGAGCAGGGGAGCGAAGGTCTCTCGGGCGACGACGTCGGTCTGCTCGTCGATGCGCACGATGGCGGGCGTCGCGTAGAAGGCGTTGGGGGCGGACTCCTCGAGCTCCCGGCCCCCACCGGCGACGAGCTTGCCGCCCTCGTTCGCGGCCTGCTCGATGGCCTTCGCCATCCCCTCGTAGGCGGCTCGGTGGATGAGGGGGCCGACCAGGGTGCCGTCGGCCAGCGGGTTGCCGACAGGGAGCCGGCCGTAGGCAGTGACCAGGCGGTCGGTGAGCTCGTCGATCACGCTGGTGTGGGCGATCACGCGCCGCATGGTCGTGCAGCGCTGGCCTGCCGTGCCTGCCGCGGAGAACACCACGCCGCGGGTCGTCAGATCGAGGTCTGCGGTCGAGCTCACGACGGCAGCGTTGTTCCCCCCGAGCTCGAGCAGGGAGCGACCGAAGCGACCTGCGACACGCGGGCCGACCGCTTTACCCATCCGGGTTGAGCCGGTGGCGCTGAGCAGTGCCACTCCAGGGTGGTCCACGAGTGCCTTCCCGGTGTCTGTCCCGCCGATCAGCACCTGACTGAGATCGGCCGGTGCACCGCAGTCGGCGATGGCCTGGGAAAGGATGGCGTGACTGGCGAGCGCGGTCAGCGGGGCGAGCTCCGACGGCTTCCAGATGATGGGATCGCCGCAGGCCAGTGCGATGGCCGTGTTCCAGGACCACACGGCGGCGGGGAAGTTGAATGCGCTGATGACGCCGACCACGCCCAGTGGGTGCCAGGTCTCCATCAGTCGGTGACCCGGGCGCTCGGAGGTCATGGTGCGCCCGTAGAGCTGTCGGGAAAGTCCCACGGCGAAGTCGCAGATGTCGATCATCTCCTGCACCTCACCCCGCGCTTCGGACGTGATCTTTCCGACCTCGAGGCTGACCAGGGTTGCGAGGTCGTTCTTGTGCACGGTCAGAAGCTCGCCGAGCCGCTTGACCAGCGCACCCCTTGCAGGGGCCGGAACTCTGCGCCACTGCAGAAAGGCAGCCTCCGCCCGCGCGACGGTGTCGTCGACGGCGGCACTGTCGACCCAGGTGGCGCCCGCGAGGCGCTCACCGTTGATCGGCGAGGTCGTCACCATGTCGCCCGCCACTGCGCTCGCGTCCACTCCACAGCGGCGGGCCGTGGCCAGGGCGACGTCATTCAGAGCCGAGCTGCCGGGGATCTGGCGCATCGTGTCGGACATGTGTGTGCTCCTGGTCGGTGGATCGAGCTAGACGATGTTGAGCTCGGGCCGGAGGCCAGAGCAGGCGAAGCGATCGGCTGTCAGGGGGCTGACGTCGACGACGGGCGAGCGGCCGAGGTACAGGTCGCGCATCACCTCACCGATGGCCGGGCCCATCAGGAAGCCGTGTCCCGAGAAGCCCGTGGCGTAGAGGAAACGTGAGACTCCGTCGGCTTCACCGACCAGCGCGTTGTGGTCGGGAGTCATCTCGTAGAGACCGGCCCAGCCGGCGCCGAGTCCGACCTCGCTGATGCCGGGGGCGCGTCGCTCGACGGCGGCGCCCAGTCCCTCCAACCAGTCATCCGACTCTGTGAGCCGGAAACCGGGGGTCTCGTGCGGATCGGACATGCCCAGCAGAAGGCCCTGGCCCTCAACATGGAAGTAGAACGAGGTGGTGAAGTCGATGGTGAACGGCGTGTGCGGATCCAGACCACGCACGGGCGCCGTGGTGATGATCTGGCGACGCAGCGGCTCGACCGGAAGGTCGACGCCGACCATGGCGCCCAGGCGCCTGGACCAGGCGCCCGCGGCGCAGATGATCGTATCGGTCGCGATGGACCCCTGTTCCGTGAGGACGTGGGTGATGGTTTCCCCACTGACGCCGATATCGGTGACCGCGCAGTGGCGGACCAGGGAGGCGCCCGCCCGACGAGCGGCTCCGGCGTACCCGGCGACCACACTCTCCGGCGTGCAGTGCCCGTCCGTCGGCGAGTAGGCGGCCGCGAGCAGTCCATCCGCGCTGATCAGGGGCGAGAGGGCCTTCGCCTCCGAAACCTCGATGAGTCGGCTGGGGACGCCCAGCTCGTTCTGCAGCGCGATGTTCGTCTCGAACGCCTTGACGTGCGCCGGTTCCTCCAGGAGGAACAGGTAGCCGACCTGGTGCAGGTCGATCTCCTGGTCGAACGTGGCCCGGAACGTCTCGAACGCACGCAGGCTGCGCGCGCCGAGCTCGATGTTGACGGCGTCGGAGAACTGGGCGCGCACACCACCGGCGGCCTTGCTGCTGGAACCCGAGCCGAGCTCACCCTTCTCGACCAGGACGACGTCCGGGACCCCCGCCCGGGCCAGGTGGTAGGCCGTGCTGAGTCCGACGACCCCGCCGCCGATGATCACGGCGGAAGCGCGGGACGGAAGCCCTGTCTGTGGCACCTCGGCCTCGTTTCAGTGCGGTGTCGAGAACTCGCGTTCGGTGTCCGGACCGGTCATGTCTCACCCTCGCCCGCACGACAGCTCAGCACAAGCATGAAATGAGTCCGAAACCGCGAATGTGGTCTTCTGCTGCCGTAGCACAACCGAGGATGCTGCCCTAGAGTCGTGATCGTGCCGCACATGAGGATCCGTGAAGCCGCCGGCTACATCGGAGTCAGCGACGACACGATCCGCCGGTGGATCGACCACGGGTCGCTCACCGCGACCACCGACAGTGCGGGCCGCAAGGTGATCGACGGCTACGAGCTCGCCACGTTCGCGCGCAGCCAGGCCACCTCTGCGCGCAACCCCCTCGCCGTGGGCAGCTCGGCCCGCAACCGGTTCGTCGGCCTGGTCACGGACATCCGGATGGACACCGTGATGGCGCAGGTCGAGCTCCAGTGCGGCCCGTTCCGGGTGGTCTCGCTGATGAGCAGTGACGCCGTCGCCGACCTCGAGCTCGAGCTCGGCTCCGTCGCCGTCGCTGTCGTCAAGTCGACCACGGTCATCGTCGAGACACCGAAGGGGGAGTCATGAGGCGTCGTGCCCCGATGCTGACCGCACTGCTGCTGGCGATGGCCTTGTCGGCGTGTGGATCGGACGGGCCGGACGGCTCCTCGTCGGGCACCGGGACCACGACCCTCACGGTGTACGCCGCGTCGTCGTTGACGTCGCCGTTCACCGAGCTGGGCAAGCAGTTCGAGTCCGACCACAAGGACGCGAAGGTCAGGTTCAGCTTCGGTGGCTCCTCGGACCTGGTCGCGCAGATCCAGCAGGGCGCCCCCGCCGACGTCTTCGCGTCTGCGGACACCGCCAACATGGACAAGGCGGCCGGCGACGACCTGGTCGAGCGCGACCCGGTCAACTTCGCGTCGAACACCCTCGAGATCGCGGTCCCGCCCGACAATCCCGCCGGTGTGGCTTCCCTCAAGGACCTGTCGAAGCCGGGGACCAAGGTCGTCGTGTGTGCGCCCGAGGTCCCGTGTGGGTCTGCGGCCCAGAAGGTCCAGGACGCCTCCGGTGTCACCATCAAGCCCGTCAGCGAGGAACAGTCCGTCACCGACGTTCTCAACAAGGTGCAGACCGGGGAGGCCGACGCGGGCCTGGTCTACGTCACCGATGTGAAGGCTGCCGGCGACAAGGTGAAGGGCATCCGGTTCCCGGAGTCGTCGTCGGCCGTGAACACCTACCCGGTCGCCGTGCTCGCCGACAGCAAGAACAAGGACCTGGCACGCCAGTTCGTCGACCTCGTCACCGGCGATGCGGGGCAGCAGGTTCTGGCTGACGCTGGATTCGCCAAGCCTTCGTCATGACCCGTGGATCTCGTCAGGTCGGGCTGCCACCGTGGCTCTTCGCGCCCGCCGCCGTGGGAGCACTGTTCCTCGTGCTTCCGCTCGTGGCCATGCTCAGCCGGGTCGAGTGGGGCGACTTCTTCGGGCTGATCGGCTCGGACTCCTCGGTTGCGGCCCTGAAGCTCAGCCTTCGCACCTCGAGCGTCAGCACCGTGCTCTGTGTGCTGTTGGGAGTGCCGTTGGCCATGGTCCTGGCCCGCACCACTTTCCGCGGCCAACAGCTCCTGCGCTCGCTCGTGCTCCTGCCCCTCGTGCTCCCACCCGTGGTGGGCGGAATCGCGTTGCTCTACACGTTCGGCCGACGCGGGCTCCTCGGTCACACCTTCGAGGTGCTCGGCATCCAGGTGGCGTTCTCGACCACCGCGGTCGTGATGGCGCAGACCTTCGTCGCGCTTCCGTTCCTCGTGGTGAGCCTCGAGGGCGCGTTGCGCACGGTAGGTGGCCGCTTCGAGGCGGTCGCATCCACCCTCGGCGCCAGGCCCACGACCGTCTTCCGCCGAGTGACGCTGCCACTGGTGCTTCCCGGGCTCGTGTCGGGCGCGGTGCTGTCGTTCGCGAGGTCACTGGGAGAGTTCGGTGCCACCATCACCTTCGCCGGCAGCCTCCAGGGCGTCACGCGAACACTGCCCCTGGAGATCTACCTCCAACGGGAGACCGACGCCGACGCAGCCGTCGCGCTCTCCCTCGTCCTGGTCTTCGTGGCCGTCGTCGTGATCGGGTTTGCCCGCGGCCGAGGTGCCATATGACCTTCGAGCTCACCGGCGCGGTGCGCGAGCGGGGCGTCGACCTCTCCCTGCACGTGGACACCGCTGAGGTGCTCGCCGTGCTGGGCCCGAACGGCTCCGGCAAGTCCACCGCGATGTCGCTGATCGCGGGGCTGCTTCGACCCGACAGCGGCACCGCGTCGCTGGACGGCCGGGTGCTCTTCGACCTCGGCAGACCCGGGCGTGCGCACGTCTGGGTTCCTCCTCACGCTCGTGGGGTCGCCCTCCTCGCGCAGGAGCCGTTGCTGTTCCCGCACCTGTCTGCGCTGGACAACGTCGCCTTCGGACCACGCAGCGTCGGCCGACAACGCAGCGCTTCGCGCGCCGTGGCGCAGCGCTGGCTGGCCGAGGTGGACGCCGAGGAGTACGCCGACCGCAAGCCGGCCCAGCTCTCAGGGGGGCAGGCCCAACGGATAGCGGTCGCCCGCGCACTCGCTGCCGACCCACGGCTGCTCCTCCTCGATGAGCCGATGGCAGCGCTCGACGTGGCCGTCGCACCCGCCGTACGCCAGATGCTGCGCAGGGTGCTCCACGATCGCTCGGCCGTCATCGTGACCCACGACGTACTCGACGCACTGCTGCTGGCGGACCGGGTCGTGGTCATCGACGGCGGACGCGTGGTCGAGGAAGGACCGACCGCTCAGCTGCTCGCACGTCCCCGCAGCGCGTTCGCCGCGCGCATCGCCGGACTGAACATGGTGCGGGGACGTCGGGAGGGCCACGGCGTGCGCAGCCACGATGGTCTGTTCGTCGAAGGTCTCGCCGAGGAGCCCGTCGCCGAAGGACAGGAGGCGCTGGCCGTCTTCCGCCCCAGCGCAGTGGGGGTCTATCGCGAGCCCCCAGGCGGCAGCCTGCGCAACGTGATCAGCGTGACCATCACCGAGCTCGAGCCGCAGGGGGACCAGGTCCGGGTCCGCACCGCCGACCTGAGCGCGGACGTGACGGTGGCCGCCGTCGCCGAGCTCGACCTGGCACCGCAGACGCCGGTGGTGTTCGGGGTGAAGGCCAGCGAGGTGGCGATCTACCGGGCCTGACGCGAGGCCCGCGCAGGGACCGCGGTCACGGGCTCTCCTGGTCGTGCTCCAGTGCCTGCTGGGCGATGCGGAAGGCGGTGTTGGCGTCGGGGACGCCACAGTAGACGGCGGTCTGCAGGATGAGCTCCTTGATCTCGTCGACCGTGAGTCCGTTGCGGCGGGCTGCCCGAACGTGCAGCGCGAGCTCCTCGTGATGGCCTCGCGCGATGAGCGCGGTGAGCGTGATCAGGGAGCGGCTGCGACGGTCCAGTCCGGGTCTGGTCCAGATGCCGCCCCAGGCGTACCGGGTGATGAACTCCTGGAAGTCGCGCGTGAAGTCGGTGGCGGCGGCGGAGGCCCGGTCGACGTGCGCGTCGCCGAGCACCTCGCGGCGCACGACCATGCCTGCGTCGCGCAGCTCCCGAACGGTGCTGTCCTCGCCTGGGGACGGCTCCTCCCCCAGGAAGTGGTGGCGGAGGAGACCCGCCACCGCCTCCGGCGCCTCGGCCGGAGCGAGGTGCGCCACGCCGTCGAGCTCGACGTACCTGCCGTCCTGGACGTCGTCGGCGATCGTCCGCAGGCCCGCCGGCGGGGCGGCGACATCGTGCGAGCCCGCCACCGCCAGCACGGGTACGGCGATACCGGCGAGCCGATCCCGCACGTCGAACGCCGCGAGCGCGCCGCAGACCTGGATGTAGCCCTTGTCATCGGTCCGCTCCAGCCCTTGCAGGAGCGCTGAGCCGACCTCGGGGCTGCGGTCGAGGAATCCGGGCCCGAACCAGCGCCCCGCGGACGCGGACACGATGCCCGGCGTCCCGGAGGCGCTGACCTGGCCCATCCGCTCCGTCCACAGCTCCTGGTCGCCGATCTTGGCCCCGGTGCACAGCAGCGCGGCGGCCGCCACCCGGTCGGGCTGGTCGAGCATCAGCTGCAGACCCACCGCGCCGCCGACCGAGACGCCGGCGTAGAGGAACGAGCCACCGACATCGCCGCGTTCGGCGAGCACGTCGTCGACCACCCGCAGGACGCCCGCGGCGAGCTCACCCATGGTGAACGGCTCGTCCGGAACGGTGTGGTTGTGGCCGTGGCCCGGCAGGTCCCAGGCGGTCAGGTCGAACGCGTCGGCCAGGCCGGCCGCGCACTCTGACCACAGGGTCGTCGCCGACGTGCCGAGGGACGGGCCGAGCACCAGCAGGGGCAGCTCGGCCCGGTTGCGGGCACCGGACATCCGTAGGGCGGTGATGCTCGGGATCATCGGGACTCCTCTGCTCGGGCTGTCGCGGACACGGTGCCCGCCAGGACCCCCGTCGCGCGCGCCAATGTCGCCTCGACGAACATCGCACTAGCGCCGACGTAGCTCCGGCGGGGCGCGCTGCCGGTCAGGTCGGCCAGACTGCGTTGCTCGGCGTGGACGTCCTCCCGTGCCGCCGCGAGGGTATGCAGCATCCGGTCGGTGTGGACGCGGAGGCCGCTGAGCAGCTCGCGCGTCTGGTCCCCGGCGACGACGGCGCGTCGAAGGAGCGTCCGGAGGGTTGCCCACTCGGCGTGCCATGGACCCGCCGAGCGCTCGTCGGCGGCCTCGGCGGCCGCCAGGTGCAGGGTCGCAGCCAGCTGGGGAGTGGTCAGCGCGGCGCGGCGCACCAGAGTCGAGAGCACCGGGTTTGCCTTGTGCGGCATCGTCGACGACCCGCCGCCGGTCCCTTCCGAGAGCTCGCCGATCTCCGGTCTGCTGAGCGTGAGGACGTCGTTGGCGATCCGTCCCCACGCGTCGGTGCAGCGGACGGTCGCGTCGGCGAGGCGGGTGATCGCGGCCCGGGACGTTGGCCAGGGGATGGACGGGGCGAGACCCAGCCTGGCGGTGAAGTCCTGCGTCATCCGGTGCACCACCTCGAGCGGCTCGGGCAGCGCTGAGGCCAGCTCGACGGCCCCGGCCATCGTGCCCGCCGCACCGCCGGCCTGCACCGGAAGCACCAGCGCGGCGACGTCGTCGTACGCGTCCAGCACGCCGGTCAGCCAGCCGGCAGCCTTGAGGCCGAAGGTGGTGGGTACGGCGTGCTGGGTGAGCGTCCGGGCGACCATGGGCGTGGCACTGTGTGTCTCGACCAGGCGGGCGAGGCAGTCGATCTGGTCAACCAGCGCGGCGCGCAATTGCGTCGTCGCGTCGCGGGCGCAGAGCATCAGCGCGCTGTCGACCACGTCCTGGCTGGTCAGGCCACGATGCAGCCACCGCGCCGTCTCGGGACAGGTGTCCTCGAGCGCACCCCGGAGCCAGGAGACCAGGGCCATCGCGGGGTTGCCGCCGCTCTCGGCCTCCCGAGCCAGCCGCTCGAGCAGGTCTGACGTCACCAGGCTGTCGAGGTGCGCGTCGGCGCTCGAAGGAGCGACCCCGGCCGACACCAGTGCCGCGAGCCAGGCGCGCTCGACGTCGACCATCGCCTTGAGCAACGCCCCGTCCGAGAAGAGATCCCCGGCGCGCTCGTCGCCGGGCCACAGGAGGTCCGCCATGGGGTTCAGTGTCGCGGATAGGTGAGGAAGACGGTCTCGCCCTCGCCCTGCAGCCGGATGTCGAAGCGGAAGCCATGCGCGTCGGGGACGGCGACCAGCGTGGTCCGCCGCGCTTCCTCGACTGCAGACAGCAGCGGGTCGGCGGACCGGGCCGCGTCGTCCGCCGGCAGGTAGGCGCGCGTGAAGAGCCGGTTTGGCAGCCCCCGCGCGAAGACGGTCAGGGCGAAGAAGGGCGCGGAGCCGGCCACGACAGGCCCCGGGTGCACGGTGGAGAACGCGTAGTCGCCCGCGTCGTCGGTAGCGGCCCGCCCCCAGCCGGTGAAGGTGAACCCGTCACGTCGGAGGGACCCGGGCTCGCGCGGGACCCGGCCGTCGGCGTCCGCCTGCCACAGCTCGATGAGGGCGTCGGGGACAGGGGCGCCGGCGCCGTCCAGCACCCGCCCGTGCAGGCGTATGGCGTCGGCGCGTCCGGGTGCGACCAGCTCGTTGTCCCCTGGGAACGGCAGGGCGTCGTGGAAGAACGGGCCTACGGTCTGCCCCGGCGTCGCGATGAGGTCGCGTGCACTCATGACTGTGCCCCGGTCTCGTGGTCGGTCAGGGTGCGGTGAGTGCCGTTGAGCACGATGTCCCAGCGGTAGCCGGTGGACCACTCGGGCTGGGACAGGTCGTGGTCGTACGACGCCACGAGTCGATCGCGGGCGCGCGGGTCGACGACCGACTGGTAGATCGGGTCGAGCGCGAACAGTGGGTCACCGGGAAAGTACATCTGGGTCACGATCCGCTGGGTGAACTCGGTCCCGAACAGCGAGAAGTGGATGTGGGCCGGCCGCCAGGCGTTGCGGTGGTTCTTCCAGGGATACGGGCCGGGCTTGATCGTGGTGAAGCGGTAGGTGCCGTCGTCGTCGGTGAGACAGCGACCAAAGCCGGTGAAGTTCGGGTCGATCGCCGCCGGATGCTGGTCGCCCTTGTGGACGTAGCGACCGCCGGCATTGGCCTGCCAGATCTCGACCAGCTGTCGCCGCACCGGCCGACCGTCTCCGTCGAGGACCCGGCCCGTGACCACCATCCGTTCGCCGATCGGCTCGCCACCGTGCTGGACGGTCAGGTCGGCCTCCAGGGCACCCACCTCGTGGTGCCCGAAGGCGGGAGCCCACAGCTCCACGCCCTCAGGGTCGGCGAGATGTAGATCCTTCGTGGGGTGCCGCAGCAGGCTGCTGCGGTAGGGCGGGTAGTCGAGCCGCGGCTGGGTCTCCTCCAGGCCCTCACGGTCGTGGGCCTCGGTGATCGCGGCGATCTCGTGGTCGATGTCGGCCTGGGTGGCCGGCTGCTGCTCTCTCACGAGCAGCAACGTACGGCGGCTCAGGGCGGTTGAGGCGCCTGTGCTTCCACTGGCCGGAAGTTGCCGTGGGAACGTTGGTCCATGGCGGGCAACCTCTCGACTCCAGGAGCGACTGTGACGAGCCGCGCGCTGTCCCTGCTCGGGGCGTTCGACGAGGACCATCGGAGGCTGTCGCTCTCCCAGCTCGCCGAGCGGGCGCGGCTCCCGATGCCGACCGCGCACCGGCTGGTCGGCGAGCTTGTCGACTGGGGCGCGCTCAGCCGCGACGCCACCGGGCGCTACGTGATCGGCCGCCGGCTCTGGGACATCGGACTGCTCGCCCCGGTGCAGACCGGGCTGCGACAGCTGGCCTCGCCGTACCTGCAGGACCTCTACGCCGCCACGCTCGACACCGTCCACCTGGCGGTGCGCGACGGGACGGAGGTGCTCTACCTGGACCGGCTGTCCGGCAACGCCTCGGTCCCGGTGGTCAGCAGCATCGGTTCCCGGCTGCCGATGCACTCGACCGGCGTGGGCAAGGTGCTGCTCGCCCACGCGCCTCCCGAGGTGCGGGTGGCCGTGCTGTCCGACCTGCGCCGGGTCACGCCGTACACCCTCACCCAGCCGGGCACGTTGCGCCGGCAGCTTGCCCGCGTGCTGCGGGACGGCTACGCGACGACGGTCGAGGAGATGAGCCTGGGCGCATGCTCGGTGGCCGTGCCGATCCTGGCCGACGGCGGGGTGGTGGCGGCGCTGGGCATCGTGGTGCCCGATCTGCGGAACGACCGGGCGAGGTACGTGGCTGCCCTCCAGGTCGCCGCACAGGGCATCGGCCGAGCGCTGGCGGCTCGCGTGGAGCGTGACTGACTTCCGCTCAGCAGAAGATGTCGATGGTCACCAGGCTCGACCGGTCCGAGACTTCGGGCATGACCCGCACCTTGACCGGGACGACGGTCGCCATCGTCGGCGGCGGCCCGGCCGGCCTGATGCTGAGCCACCTGTTGGCGATCGCCGGAATCGAGTCCGTCGTCGTCGAGCTCCGTTCCCGGCGCGAGATCGAGGAGACGCACCGGGCCGGCATCCTCGAGCAGGACAGCGTCCGGCTCCTGGTCGAGTCCGGGGTCTCCGACCGGGTGCTTCGCGACGGTGACGAGCACGAGGGCATCGAGCTGGCGTTCGGCGGAGAGCTCCACCGGATCGACTTCCGCTCGCTCGCGGGGTCGTCGTGCCAGCTCTACCCGCAGACCGAGGTGTTCAAGGACCTCGCCGACGCGCACGCCCGCGAGGGCCGGGACGTCCGCTTCGGCGTCCGTGACGTCTCGGTGGTCGACATCGCCACCCCGCGACCCGGTGTCATCTTCACCGACGCCGACGGCGGCTCCCACGAGCTGCGCTGCGACTACCTCGTCGGCGCAGACGGGTCCCGGAGCACCTGTCGCCTGACCGTCCCGGAGGCGTCCCGTGTCCAGTACTTCCGCGAGTACCCCTTCGCCTGGTTCGGCATCCTGTGCGAGGCGCCGGCCAGCGCACCGGAGCTGATCTACAACCACTCCGAGCGGGGCTTCGCGCTGATCAGCCAGCGCACCCCCACCCTGCAGCGCATGTACTTCCAGTGCGACCCGGACACCGACGTCAAGGACTGGTCGGACGACCGCATCTGGGAGGAGCTCCAGGCCCGGCTCAACGCCAACGGCCACACCCTGCACGAGGGCCCGATCACGTCCAGGACCGTCCTACCCTTCCGCAGCTTCGTGCAGGAGCCGATGCGCCACGGCCGCCTCCTGCTGGCGGGCGACGCTGCGCACACCGTGCCTCCCACCGGCGCCAAGGGGCTCAACCTCGCACTCGCCGACGTCAAGGTGCTGGCCGAGGAGCTCGAGCGCGCGATCGTGAAGAACGACGGGTCGTCCCTCGACGACTACTCCACCCGCGCGCTGGCCCGGGTCTGGAGGGCCCAGCACTTCTCCTACTGGATGACCACGATGCTGCACAGCCTGCCCGACGCGACGCCCTTCGACGTACGCCGGCAGGTCGGTGAGCTCACCACCCTCGCGGAATCGCGCGCGGGCTCGACCTACCTCGCCGAGGGATACACTGGCTGGCCGCACGCCTAGCACCAGGCGGCCACCGCGACCGTCCATGGCCCGTGTGGGCGACTGTCCCGACCCGACCGCAGGAGCCTGCATGTCCCCCCGCCTGAAGCTGCGCCACACGCCGCGCTACCGCCAGCTGGTGACGTTGCTGGTCAAGCACGGCAGAGGTGACCTGATCCGGTCGGCGGGGCTCGACCCAGAGCTGCCCGACGAGGAGGTTCCGGGCGACCCGGATGCAGCGGCGAGCCTGGCGGCGGACCTGGAGGCGATGGGTCCGACGTTCGTCAAGCTCGGGCAGATGATGTCGACCCGGGTCGACCTGTTCAGCCCGGCGTACATCGATGCACTCTCACGCCTCCAGGACGACGTAGCCCCGTTCGGGTACGACGAGGTCGAGAGCCTCGTGAGCTCCGAGCTCGGCGTCCGCCTGGCGTCGCTGTTCCCTCGTTTCGACAAGACCCCGCTGGCCGCGGCGTCGCTGGGCCAGGTGCACCGCGCGACGCTGCGCGACGGGCGCGACGTCGTGGTGAAGGTGCAGCGGCCCGGCATCCGCCAGCAGGCCCTCGCGGACATGGAGGTCCTGCGCGAGGTCGCGGGGCTGATCGACGACCACACCGAGCTCGGGCGCCGCTACGGCCTGGGCCAGCTGCTCGAGGAGTTCCGGCGCTCCTTCATGGAAGAGCTGGACTACCGACGGGAGGCCGACAACCTCACCACCATCGGCGGGATGCTCGCGGACAACGAACGGATCGTCGTCCCCCGTCCGTACGGCGACTTCACCACCAGCCGCGTGCTGACCATGGAGTTCGTGCCGGGGCGGAAGGTGACCGACATCGGTCCGCTGGGCCAGCTCGACATCGACGGCGCCACGCTCGCCGACGAGCTCTTCCAGGTCTACCTTCACCACGTGCTGGTCGACGGCATCTTCCACGCCGACCCGCATCCCGGCAACGTGCTCGTCACGAACGACGGCCGGCTCGTGCTGCTCGACATCGGCATGGTGGCGCGGATCCAGCCTGCATACCGGGAGAAGCTGCTCAAGCTCCTGCTGGCCCTGGCGGACGCCCGTCCAGACGACGTCATCCGCGCCGCACGCACGATGGGTGAGGAGCTCCCCGACTACGACGAGGCGGCGTTCCAGCGCACCGTCAGCCACGTACTCGCGCGAGTCGCCGGCGCCAGCCTGGCGGACCTCGATCTCGGCGCGCTCCTGCTCCAGCTGATCCGGGAGGCCGGAGAGCACGGCCTCCGGATGGACCCTGAGCTCACGATGCTGGGGAAGGCCGTCCTCAATCTCGACCAGGTGGCGAGGACACTGGATCCCGGGTTCGAGCCGCTCGCCGCCCTGAAGCGGCATGCCGCGGCGATCATGCAGACCTCGATGCGCAGCTCGCCCGCCGCCCTGCTGTCGTCGGTGCTGGAGGCCAAGGAGTTCGCGGAGGCCTTGCCGGGCAGGGTCAACCGTGCCTTCGACGCGATCGGCGAGGGTCACTTCGAGATTCGCGTCCGAGCCTTCGACGAGGCGGAGTTCCTCCGCGGACTGCACAAGCTCGCGAATGTGATCGCCGCGGGTCTCGTGCTCTCGTCGATGATCCTGGCCTCGGCGATCCTGGCGCGCTCCTCGGACGGCGACTCGACGCAGAGCCGGATCGCCCTGGTGACCTTTGTCGTCGCGATCCTGATCGCGCTCACGATGCTCGGCCGCATCGTGTGGCAGTCGCGCAAGCTGCCGATGCGCGACTGAACCACTGACTCGAACACCCCTCGGCTGCGGACTGCCCGGCCGGGCCATGGTCGCCGGCCGGGCCAGACGCTAGCGTGTGCCCACGGTTCAGCAGCCTCAATGGGGAGGTCGGTATGCAGCTGTTGTTCGCCGACGCCCTGCCGGGCACGACGATCGCGGAGCTCGAGTCCCGCGGGCACACCTGTGTCGTAGAGCCTTCGCTCGGCGGGAGCGACCTGGCCGACCGGATCGGCGGCAGCGATGTGCTCGTGGTTCGCAGCACCAAGGTGGGTGCCGCCGTGTTCGAGGCCGCCGACCGGCTGGCCCTCGTGATCCGGGCCGGCGCAGGCACGAACACCATCGACACCGCCGCCGCGGCCGCCCACGGCGTGCTGGTGTCCAACGTGCCGGGCCGCAACGCCGCGGCCGTCGCGGAGCTGACGATGGGGCTGATCCTGGCCATCGACCGCCGGATCGCGGACAACGTCGCCGACCTGCGCCGGGGCCGTTGGGAGAAGAAGGAGTACGCGAAGGCCGACGGGCTGCTCGGCAGCACGCTCGGGATCATCGGCCTCGGCTCGATCGGGCTGTGCGTGGCGGAGCGGGCCGCCGCGTTCGGGATCCGGGTGCAGGCGCTGGCCCGTCCGGGGCGCCGCCCGGACGTGGCCGCCCGCGCCGAGGATCTCGGGATCGCCTTCTGTGACAGCCTCCCCGACCTGCTCGCGACCTCCGACATCGTGTCCCTGCACGTGCCCGCCCACGCGGACACCAAGCGACTCGTCGACGCCGAGTTCCTGGACCGGATGCGGACCGGCGCGATCCTGGTCAACACCTCGCGCGGCGACGTCGTCGACGAGAAGGCGCTGCTGCGGGCACTCGACGAGGGCCGGGTCCGGGCCGGCCTCGACGTGTACGCCGATGAGCCGGGCTCCGGATCCTCGGACTGGACCTCCGCGGTCGCCCAGCACCCGGCCGTGGTCGGGACCCACCACATCGGCGCGTCCACCCGCCAGGCCCAGCAGGCGATCGCCGACGGCGTGGTCGAGATCGTCGACGCCTTCGCCACCGGTGGCAGCCGGCACTGCGTGAATTTGGCACCGGGCCGTCTGGGTGCGGCGACGTTGACCATCCGCCACCTCGACCGGGTCGGTGTGCTGGCCAGGGTGCTCGACCTGCTGAGCGAGGCCGACCTCAACGTCGAGCACATGGAGAACCGGATCTTCGAGGGCGGCCACGCTGCGATCGCCACCATCGACGTCGGCGGCACCGTGCCCGCGTCCCTGCGGGCCGACCTGGAGGAGATCCCGCACGTGCTCGGGATCTCCACGGCCATGCTCCCCGCCGAGGGCACATGAGCTCACCCCCCCAGAGCCGCTGGGACCCAGAAGTGACCAGTCCCGTCCGGCCCTTCCGGGCCCGTCTGGTCCACCAGGAGCGAGCCGCCGATCTGGTGACCCCGATGGTCGACTCCGTCGACGTGCCGGTGCAGCAGCCCGACCTGGACGACGCCGCGTACGACGCCCCGGTCTCGGCGCTCTACGTGTATCGCCAGCGGCGCGGCTCGGACCAGCACGTTGGCGTGGTCTGCGACGTCCACCGCGAGGCGTTCCGCGACCGGCAGGTGCGCGGGCACGAGGCCGTGCAGCCGGAGCGGGTCGCGGCGCTGGTGAGGCACTTCGTCACCGCGCCCGCGCGGGCCGAGCTGGTGGCGCTGCTCCACCACGCCGGGCCGGTGTACACGCGCTCGCTGGCCGAGGCCATGTCCACCGAGCCGCTGGTCCGGTTCGACGGTCCGGCCGGGCTCGGGCAGGAGGTCTGGCTCGTGCCGGAGCCGACCGCGGCTGCCCTGGCCGACGAGCTGGGGGCGGCCACCCACTACATCGCGGACGGGCACCACCGGGTGGCCGCGACCGTCGCGGGCTGGCAGGCAGCCGGTGGCGTGCCCGAAGCGGGTCTGCCCTGCGTCGTCTACCCGATGGACGGGCTGTCCCTCTCCTCCTTCCACCGCCGGGTCCCGGGCCCGATTGACGCCGAGCGGGTGCTGGAGGCGTTCGGCGGCGACTTCGTCGTGGAGCCCGCGGACGGTCCGCCCGACTGCGCCGGGCAGTTCGGGGTCTATGTCGGCGGACGGTGGTCGACCGTCACCTACCGGGGCGAGCGGGCGCCGGGCATGGCGGGACTCGACGTCGCGATCCTCCACGACCGGGTGCTCAAACCGCTCGGCGTCGAGGAGCGGGTGCTGCCGCTACGGCTCCCGGTCGAGGCGCTCACCGCCGCCTGCGACGGCGACAACGGCCTTCTGGTGACGCTCGCGCCACCGAGCCTGGACCTGCTGATCGACGTCGCCGACCGCGGCGAGGTGATGCCGCCGAAGACGACGTACTTCGACCCGAAGCCGTGCGCCGGCATCTTCCTGCGCGGCTGACCGTCCGTCGGTCAGGCGGTCATCTCGCGGACGGTCCCGAGCTCGGCCCAGACGACCTTGCCCCCGTCACGCGGCTCCCAGCCCCAACGAGTGCTCAGCGCCTCTACGATCACCAGGCCGCGACCGTTGAGCGCGTCAGGCTCGGCGATCCGCGGCACCACCACGCCCACACGGGCGTCCTCGACGGCTATCCGCACCCCCAGGGCGTCGCAGGTGACGTGCACCCGGAACGCCGAGTCGCCGTGCAGCACGGCGTTCGTCACGATCTCCGAGGCGATCAGCGCTGCGTCCTGGACAAGGTCGGCACGCGCCCCGGGCAGGGCACCGACCACGAAGCTGCGCGCCGCGGCCACCGCCTCCGGTACCGGCAGGTAGATGTCGCTGCGCCGCGGACCCGCATCGAGGCCGGGTGCGGGCGGGTCGTCGTACCAGGCGGGTCCGGCGACCAGGTTGTGGGCCGCGCACACCCCGGTGACCTCGGCGATGCCGCCGTTCTTGTCGTCGAGCACGGATCTCGGGTAGGAGCAGAGCAGCGAGAACGGCGCGAGCTCCCCGACCTCGTTCCAGAGCTCTTCGAGCCGGATGGCGGAGGCCACGTCGCCGTCCGCCCACAGCAGGGCCACCATCTCGCCGAAGATACGCGTGCGTCCGGGGCCGAGCATGGTCGTCACCCGTGCGTGGAACTGCTCTTCGACGAGCTCGCCGTGGGGCATGAGCTCGTGGAGCACCTCGGCGGCGTCGAAGGGCCGGTAACGGGCCGGGTCACGCAGCTGGCGGTGCGGGACGCCGAGCCGGAGCAGTGCGTGCTCCAGGGCCGAGCGGTGCTCGGGCGTGGCGACCAGCGTGATCGTTTCGCCCGCAGCGAAGCCATCGGCGAAGAACGCAGCAATGGTCGCGACCAGCTCCGCGTCATCCGCGTAGAAGCTGAGCGCGTGATCGTACGCGTCAAGAACCAGTGGTTTGCCCCCCACAACGTCACAAGGTACGCGAGAAATCGCCTTCTGCAACAACTTCGGGCGCAAGTATCGCCGATCGGACGCACGAGTCGGACTCCCCGGGCGCAGTCGGGCATGCTCGGGGTGGGAAACCGTGTTCCCCGGGCAGTGACGAAACGACGAAGGGATGCACATGCGTGCCGTGGTGTTCACCGAGAACGGGACGAGCGACGTCCTCAAGCTCGTGGAACGGGAGCCGGCAGAGCCGGGCGCCGGGGAGGTCCGCGTGCGCGTGGTCCGATCGGGCGTCAACCCGACGGACTGGAAGGTGCGCCAGGGCGCGACCGGCCAGGGAATGGCGTTTCCCGAGATCGTGCCGAACCTGGACGGCGCGGGGGTCGTGGACGTGGTCGGAGAGGGGGTGCACCGACTGCACCCTGGCGACCGGGTGTGGGTGATCCTGGCGGCGCACCAGCGACCGACGGGTACGGCGCAGGAGCTGGTCGTGTTGCCGGAGGAGCGCGTGTTCCCGCTGCCCGACGCGGCGTCGTACGACCTGGGCGCATCGCTGGGTGTTCCGGCCGTGACGGCGCACCGGACCCTGACCACCTCGGAGGACGGCCCCCGCCGGCTCGGCCCGGGCACGCTGGAGAACAGCACCGTGCTGGTGCAGGGCGGCGCGGGTGCGGTCGGCAACGCGGCGATCCAGCTCGGGGTCTGGGCGGGCGCGACCGTGATCACCACCGTGAGCAGTGACGCCAAGGCCACGCTCGCCCGTGCCGCGGGTGCCCACCACGTGGTCGACTACACGGCCGGTGACACCGCCGCTGCGATCCGCGAGCACGCGCCGGAGGGCGTCGACATCGTGGTCGAGGTCGCACCGGCGCAGAACCTCGAGCTCGACCTGTCCGTGATCCGGTCTCGCGGGACGATCGCGATCTACGCCAACAACGGCGGCGACGAGGTGCCGCTCTCGGTGCGGCAGACGTTCTCAACCAACGTCCGGATGCAGTTCGTCTACCTGTACCTCGTCGGCGCCGAAGCCCTCGAGAACGCCGCGGAGGACGTGACCGCCGCCGTGCGTGAGGGTGCGCTCGCGGTCGGAGAGGAGCGCGGGCTGCCGCTGCACCACTTCCCGCTCGAGAAGACGGCCGACGCGCACGCGGCAGTCGAGGACGGCGTGGTCGGCAAGGTGCTGGTCGACGTCGGCGACGCCTGAGTCGCGCCTTACTCCCTGAGCTGGTCCTGCTGGGGGTGGACTGGCGCCGGGGTGAGGGTGGGCGGGGTCACCGGGACTCGTCGCTGACGGCGAGCAGCGGCCGCACGAACTGACGGGCGTGATGGATCCGGGACTTGACCGTGCCCAGCGGCAGGTCGAGCAGCCGCGCGATCTCGCTGTAGTCGAGCTGGCCCACGTCGCGCAGCACCAGCGGCTCGACCTGCTCCGGACTGGTGGCGGCGAGCACCTCGAGTGCCTCCAGCAAGTCGAGCCGGCTGCCTGCGATCACGCTCGTCGTACGCGGGTCGGGGTTTGTTGGCAGGTCGTCGACAAGATGCTCGGCTGCGCGCCGCTTCAGCGAGCGGTACGTCGAGCGCGCGCTGTTGCCCGCGATCGCGTGCAGCCAGGTGGTGAACCGGCTGCGTCCCTCGAAGCGCCCGATGTTGCGGGCGACGGCGAGCAGGGCGTCCTGCGTCGCCTCCTCCGCGTCCTGCGGGTGCAGCAGCATCCGGCCAACGATCCGCTGCACGCGCGGCTGGATCGCCGCGAGCAGCTCGTCGAGCGCGGAGGCGTCGCCGTCGGCGGCCGCGCGGGCCAGGATGTCGAGGTCCACCTCGTCGCTCACGTCGATCCCCCCTTCGCCGGTCTGCGGCAGACTACCCGTGTGTCCCTCCCCGCAAGGCTCGGCCGGCTGCGCCGGATCGAGCGCATCGGAGCGGGAGGCTTCGCGAGCGTGTGGCGCTACCACGACGACGAGCTCGAGTCGGACGTGGCGGTGAAGGCGCTGGCCGACAACTGGTCGCAGCGCCTGGACATCCGGGAGCGGTTCCTAGAGGAGGCACGCATCCTGCGCCGGGCCGACGACAACCACGTCGTCCGGGTGTACGACATCGGCGAGACCGACTCCGGCACGCCGTACTTCGTGATGTCGTACGCCGACCGCGGCACCGTCGCCGACCTCGTCGCCGAGGGCCGGCCAATGCCGGTCGACGAGGCGCTCGACCTGGTCCGGCAGGCGGGGAGAGGGCTCGCGGTGCTGCACCGCAACGGGATCATCCACCGCGACATCAAGCCGCAGAACCTGCTGCTGCGCACCGCGCACAACCGCACCGAGCTCCTCGTGGCCGATCTCGGGGTGGCGAAGGCGTCCGCGCACGCGTCCGGGCTCACTCAGGTGGTCGGCACGCCGTCGTACATGGCGCCTGAGCAGGCCCGGGGCGAGGGCATCGACGTCCGGGCCGACGTGCACGCGCTCGGCGCTGTGGCCTACGTCCTGCTGACCGGCAGGCTGGTGCGCGACGAGGGGCTGAACGGGCTGCTCGACCCACGGCTCCCGCCGGCCCCGTCGACCGTCGCCGACGTGCCCGCCGCGCTGGACCCCGTGATCCTGCGGGCGCTGGCGCCGCGAGCTGACGACCGCTGGCCCGGGGTTGACGCGTTCCTCGCCGGCCTGGACCGGGCTCACGGTGGCGACCCGACCGCGGTCACCGAGCTGCACGACGCACCCACGGCTCCCCGGCGACAACGGGCGCTGGTGACGGCGCTGCTCGCGGCCGTCGTGCTGGCCGCGGCCTTCGCCGTCTCCTACGTCGTCACCGGGCAGGTCCGATGACGACGTAGGGGGCGCACCCGGCCACGTACGCCGGTACCTCTCGCATCAGCGCCCGTCGTCCTTGGCCACCGTCTCGGGGCCGGCCACGAACGTCCGCGCGTCCTCGACCTGTGCATTGGTCACCGGGGCGCTCTTGGCCCACAGGGCAGCGAAGTGTTCCCGGTAGGCGGTGTGGGCCGAGACGTCGGTGATCCGGATCATGTTGTTGTCACAGGCGGAGTTGTCGGATGCCGTGAGGTTCAGCGAGCCCGAGTAGACGGTGGTGGAGTTGGTCCGGCCATTGAAGTTGCCGGAGACGGTCACGTACTTGCTGTGGTTGCCCAGCGCCGTTCGCGGCGTGTCCGCGAACCGGAACCGCACCTTGGCCGCGCGGAACATCCTGAGGATTCCGCGGTCGATGTTGTAGCTCTGCGCGATCACGTAGATGTTGCAGCCGTGCCTCCTGAGCCCCACGACCTGACGTGCCACGTCGAGCCGGCTCCGGTCCCAAAGCGAGGTCGTCATCCGGATCGCAGTACGCCCGTCGATGCCGGTGCCGCCGGTGGCGCCCTGGCAGCGAACCTTGTTCATGATCGACCCGAAGAGGTTGGCCCGGCGTCGCGGGAAGAAGTGGTAGGTCACGCCATTGCCAGTCGCCGTGGGTGCGGCCGCGTTGTGGTAGCTGTCGGACAGCATCTGGTCGAAGTAGGCGACGCCGGCCTGGTAGCCCTCCGCGTCGTCGACCATCGTGTAGGCGTCGTTGTACCGGCGCTCTGCCATGTAGTTGTCCAGGTTGCCGGACGAGGTCGAGACCACGTTCGGCGTCGTTCCCACCTGCGAGAACAGGAACAGCTTGTTGTGGTGAACCCCCGAGCTGCCGTCGCGGTAGCACGCGTTCCGGCAGTAGAACACATAGCTGCCGGCGCGAGTGTTGGTGCCGGTCTCCGCGGTGAGCCGCGACGGCGACGGCTTGCCGATCATCTGGTTGGGGAGGATCACCCGGACGTTCACGCCTCTCTGTCGGGCGCTGATCAGCGCGTCGACTGTGCGCGCGTTGACCGTCATCGTCGCGAGCCGGATGAAGCTGCCGGTCGGGCTGTTGTCGATCAGCTGGACCACGTGGTCGACGATGCGGAACTGCTCCTCCGGCGTGCCGGTCGGATCGTTGAACACCGCACCGGCGACCGGCTCGAACCCGGTCGGTTCGGCTGTCAGCGAGTGCGACCTGGCGCTGGCGCCGGCCGGCACGCCCGCGAGCGCACCAACGAGAACAACGTTCGCCAGCACGGCGGCCAGCTTCAACGAGAGAGTCATGATCGCTACCTAGGTCGAGGACCCGAATGGTGAGCTCTGTGGTTCACACCCCGTGACGGCCCCATGGTCAAGGCGATCAGCATGCGCCAATCGATCGCGCGACGGGAGGGGTTCGGCTGAAATCACCCACTTTTGGTGTGGCGCGTTGGCGCCAATGGCAGTCGATGGCCGGGGTGGTCCGGTTCGTCCAGGGCGAGGGCCGACACGGAACCTGAGCGGTGCCGGTCAGGCGGGTGCAGAGGGACCGGATACAAAGGAACCCAGCGCCGAGGCGCTGGGTGCCTTCATCCGTGCTCGTCGAAGCTGTTCAGCCTTGACGCCGATCGCGCTGCTGCGGGACCGACCCGTCAAGCAGCAGCTTCACCTCGGACTCGAGGTAGCGTCGATGTCCCCCCAGCGTGCGGATGGAAGTCAACTTCCCCGCCTTTGCCCATCGCGTCACTGTCTTCGGGTCAACCCGGAACAGTGCCGCGACTTCGGCCGGTGTGAGCAGCGTTTGTGCATTATCAGGTCGCACTGCCATGAGGCCCCCCTTGGTCTCTTTGCAATGAACTGCGTTTTGTGTGTGTTTGTGTGGCAACCGGCCCGGGCTCCCCAACCCGAAGCGGCTGTCTAGAGTGTGCCAGCCGCCGAGTGGGTTGAAAACCCTGCAAGCCCAACCAAACCGCCGGCTTGGGGCCATTCGAACATCACGGACCAATGCTTCTATGCTGATCGGGCGCGGACACACCGATCCGCGACACCCCCGCGTCGAGGCCCGACCACCCCCTGGGCCGACGCAACGAATTCCGAAGGACGACACCACCGTGTCCCATGTCGAGGACCTCACCCCAGCGCACACCGATCACATCGGCGCCACCAGCTTCAGCGTCTTCTCCGCCTTGGCAGGACACGAGCAGGTGGTCTTCTGCCACGATATCCGCACAAATCTGCGGGCAATAATCGCGATTCACTCGACAGCGCTCGGTCCGGCGCTCGGTGGCACCCGCTTCTTCGACTACCCGCGCGAGCAGGATGCGGTCCAGGACGTGCTGCGGCTTTCGCGGGGTATGACCTACAAGGCGGCCCTTGCTGGTCTAGACCTTGGGGGTGGAAAAGCGGTCATTATCGGTCATCCCGAGCGCGACAAGTCCGAAAGTCTGCTTCGTGCCTACGGTCGCTTCGTGCAGTCGCTGGGGGGCCGTTACTACACGGCGTGCGACGTGGGCACCTACAGCGAGGACATGGACCAGATCGCGCGTGAGTGCGACTTCGTGACCGGGCGCACCGTCGAGCACGGTGGTGCCGGCGACTCCTCCGTGCTCACCGCGTACGGCGTGTTCCAGGGCATGCGGGCCGCCGCCGAGGCGACCTGGGGAACTCCCACGCTGCACGGCCGCACGGTCGGCGTCGCCGGCGTCGGCAAGGTCGGCCGGCACCTGGTCGAGCACCTGCTCGAGGACGGCGCAGAGGTCGTCGTGACCGACGTCTGGCAGCCGGCCGTCGACGCGGTCGCGGCCGCGCACCCGGAGGTGCGCACGGTCGCCGACACCGACATGCTGGTGCGTCAGCCGCTCGACGTCTACGCCCCCTGCGCACTCGGTGGCGCGCTCACGGACGACGTGGTCGAGGTGCTCTCAGCCCGGGTCGTGTGCGGGGCCGCCAACAACCAGCTCGACCACCCGGGCATCGAGAAGATGCTCGCCGAGCGCGGCATCCTCTACGCCCCGGACTACTGCGTGAACTCCGGTGGCCTGATCCAGGTCGCCGACGAGCTCGTGGGGTTCTCCTTCGACCGGGCCAAGCAACGCGCCACGACGATCTTCGACACCACGCGCGAGGTCTTCCGGCTGGCCGAGGCCGACGGCATCCCGCCCGCGATCGCCGCCGACCGCCTCGCCGAGCAGCGCATCGACGCGGTCGGGCGACTGCGCGGCGTGTGGCTGTCGGGTCGCTGAGCCGCCTGGCGTCCGGGCGCGCACCCGGCTCCGACCGCGCCACAGCACCGGTCAGGAAGTCCCCGAGAAGGCGGGGTCGGTCAGTCGCGACTCGACGGCGAGTAGTCGGACCACTCGTCGTACTCGTCGGTCTCGGGGGGCTCCTTGGCCTCGGACGGTTGCCCGTCCTCGCCGTGGAGCTCCTTGGCCAGTGCACCGAAGTCCGTCTCGTGAGAGCGGTACTTCAGGTCACGGGCAACCTTGGTCTGCTTCGCCTTCGCACGGCCGCGCCCCATAGGGTCCGACCCCCTCGCACAGATTGGCCGGGCCACGGTGGGTCACCGGTCTGACGTCATCTCTTTCGTGGGCTCAACCGTACCCGCCCGATGGGCATTCCCGCACGCCGGGCCGGATGCCGCCGCGTGTCGAGATTTCAGCGGTGGTCGCCGACCAGCGTGACCCGGGCACCCGCCGCGTCGTCCCGGCCGGAGCCGGTCACCTCGCCGGCCACCCAGGCGTCGATCCCGCGCGCGGCGAGAGAGGCGATCACGGTGTCGGCGTCGGACGCGGCGCTGAGGGCGACCATGCCGACGCCGCAGTTGAGGGTGCGCTCGAGGTCGTCGCGGGCCACGTCGCCCACGCTGCGGACCAGGTCGAACACCGGCGGCAGCGACCAGGTCGAGCGGTCGATCGTGGCGTCGAGGTCGGAGGGCATCACGCGCTCGAGGTTCGCGGCCAGGCCGCCGCCGGTCACGTGGGACATCGCGTGGGTGCGGGTGTTGCGAGCCAGGTCGAGGCAGGCCTTGGCGTAGATGCGGGTCGGTTCGAGCAGCTCCTCGCCGAGGGTGCGGCCGAGGTCGTCGACGTAGCGGTCCAGCGACCAGCCGGCCCGCTCCAGCAGCACGTGGCGCACCAGGGAGTAGCCGTTGGCGTGCAGGCCGCTCGCGGCCATCGCGACCACGGCGTCACCGGCCCTGACCAGGCCCGGCCCGAGCAGCGCGCCCGCGTCGACGACGCCGGTGGTCGAGCCGGCGACGTCGTACTCGTCTGGCTCCATCAGACCGGGGTGCTCGGCGGTCTCGCCGCCGATCAGCGCGCATCCGGCCTCCAGGCAGGCCTCCGCGATGCCCTTGACGATCGCCGCGATCCGTTCCGGTACGACGCGCCCGCAGGCGATGTAGTCGGTCAGGAACAGCGGCTCCGCACCGCACACGACGAGGTCGTCGACCAGCATCCCGACCAGGTCGAACCCGATCGTGTCGTGCTTGTCGAGGGCCTGGGCGATCGCGACCTTGGTGCCGACCCCGTCGGCCGACGTAGCGAGCAGCGGGTGGTCGTACTGCTTGAGCGCGCTGGCGTCGAAGAGCCCGGCGAAGCCGCCTATGCCGCCGACCATCTCGGGCCGGCGGGCCTTGTCGACCCAGACCTTCATCATCTCGACCGCGGCGTCGCCGGCCTCGATCGAGACGCCCGCACCGGCGTAGCTGGCGCCGGTCTCGCTGGTCATTCGGAGGCCCCACGGGAGCAGGAGCCCTTCGACAGGCTCAGGAGGGTCCGCAGCAAGTGCTCTCGCGGTGTGATCATGGCCGCTCCAGCGCGTCGGACGCGCCACCGCCGGCCACCGAGACCGCCAGCCCGTCGACGTCGAGCAGGTCCGGGAACGACTCCAGCAGGTGCTTGCCGAGGTGCTCCGGCTCGGGCAGCGGCACGGGGTAGGTGCCGTCGAAGCAGGCCCGGCAGAGGTTGTCCATCGGCACCGTCGTCGCCTCGACCAGGTCGTCGAGAGAGATGTAGTGGAGGCTGTCGGCGCCGATCGAGGCGCAGATCTCCTCCGGTGAGAGCCCGTTGGCGATCAGCTCGGCGCGGGTGGCGAAGTCGATGCCGTAGAAGCAGGGCCACTTGACGGGAGGACTCGAGATCCGCACGTGCACCTCGCGGGCCCCGGCCTCGCGCAGCATCCGCACCAGCGCCCTTTGGGTGTTGCCGCGCACGATCGAGTCGTCGACGACCACCAGTCGCTTGCCCTCGATCACGTCGCGCAGCGGGTTGAGCTTGAGCCGGATGCCGAGCTGCCGGATCGTCTGCGAGGGCTGGATGAAGGTGCGGCCGACGTAGGAGTTCTTGACCAGGCCGGTGCCGTAGGGGATGCCGGAGGCCTCCGCGTAGCCGATCGCGGCCGGCGTACCGGACTCGGGCACAGGGATCACCAGGTCGGCCTCGGCCGGGAACGCACGGGCCAGCTTGCGGCCGATCTCGACCCGCACGCTGTGGATGCGCTGGCCGGAGATCAGGGTGTCCGGGCGGGCCAGGTAGACGAACTCGAACAGGCATCCCTTGGGCGCCGGGTCGGCGAAGCTGCTCGTGCGCAGCCCGTCCTCGTCGATCGCGACCAGCTCACCGGGCTCGACCTCGCGAACGTACGACGCACCGACGATGTCCAGCGCCGCCGTCTCCGAGGCCACGACCCAGCCGCGCTCGAGCCGGCCCAGCACCAGCGGCCGGATGCCCTGGGGGTCGCGGGCGGCGTACAACGTGTTCTCGTCCATCCACACGAAGGAGAACGCACCCCGCAGAAGCGGCAGCACCTCGACGGCGCGCGCCTCCAGCGAGGTGTCGGGGTGGTAGGCGAGCAGCGCCGTGACCAGGCTGGTGTCGTTGGTCGTGTTGTTCTCGAGGTTGCGGGCATGGAAGTCGAGCTCGCCCGGTGCGTGCGGCAGCTCCTTGACCATCTGCTGCAGCTCGAGGGTGTTGGTCAGGTTGCCGTTGTGCGCGAGCGCGATCGACCCGTCGGCCGTCGGCCGGAACGTCGGCTGGGCGTTGGCCCAGGTGCTGCCGCCGGTGGTCGAGTAGCGCGAGTGACCCACCGCGAGGTGGCCCTTGAGTGCCTCGAGGGTGGACTCGTCGAAGACCTGGGAGACCAGGCCCATGTCCTTGTAGACCAGGATCTGACGCCCGTTGCTGACCGCGATCCCGGCCGACTCCTGGCCCCGGTGCTGGAGGGCGTACAGACCGAAGTAGCTCAGCTTCGCGACGTCCTCCCCCGGCGCCCAGACGCCGAAGACACCGCAGGCGTCCTGGGGTCCGAGGTCGTGCGGGTTGAGGTCGTTCGTCAGTCGACCGTCTCCGCGACGGCGTGCCCCAGGGGCTGTTGGGCCGGCCACGTCGCGGAGTCTACGGGTCGAGCCCGACGACGCGGTGAGACGCACCGTGCATCTCAGGTTCTGCGACCATGGCCGGATGCCCGCGCCCGAGGTGAACCGTGCGATGTTGCGGGTGCGCGACGCCATCGACCGGGACTACGCCCTGGAGCTCGACGTCGACGCGATGGCCGGGATCGCCGCCGTCTCGCCGGCCCACCTGATCCGGACGTTCCACCTGGTCTTCGGGGAGACACCGCATCGCTACCTCCAGCGACGCCGTGTGGAGCGGGCGATGTTCCTGCTCCGAAGCACGGACAGGAGCGTCACCGACGTGTGCTTCGCCGTCGGCTTCGGCAGCCTCGGCACGTTCAGCCGAACGTTCCGCGACATCGTCGGCGAGCCCCCCACGGTCTACCGCCGACGAGGGCCGCTGCCCCAGGCAGACGGGTGCTTCGTCATGGCCTGGACCAGACCGAGCAGTTTCGGAGAAGCGTCCGCGGGCTGAGGTCGCCTAGCGTCGACGACATGACGATCACCTCCAACCGACTGTCCTCGATCTACGTCCTCGACCAGGACGAGGCGCTCGACTTCTACGTCGGCGTCCTCGGTCTCGAGGTCGCCACCGACGCCGACCTCGGCTTCATGCGCTGGCTGACCGTGCGGGTGCCCGGCGACACCAAGGAGATCCTCCTCGAGCGCCCCGGACCGCCCGCCCACGACCCGGCCACGGCCGAGGCGGTGCGCGCCCTGGTGACCAAGGGCGCGGGAGGAGGCTGGCTCGGCTTCAACACCGACGACGTCGATGGTCTCTACGAGAAGCTCCTCGCCCAGGGTGTCGAGATCACCCAGGTGCCGACGGACCAGTCGTACGGACGGGACTTCGGGCTTCGCGACCCCTTCGGCAACAACCTGCGGATCGGAAGGATACCTTCGCCCGGAGCATGACCCTGAGCATGACTAGGCCCGAGCCTGTGGCCCGGGCCCAGTCCCCCGGCAGAGGGGGCTCATGCTTCCCTCCCACTCGCGGCAGCCACCCAGCCCAGCTTGACCGAACGCTCCTTCCACCTTGCCCCGAAAGGCCGCTACGCGACAACGCTGTCCCGGTTCTGAGACTGTTTCGGATTCGGGTCTGTGCGTGCGTGGGTGTGCCGTCAGGAGTTCGCGCCGAGGCCATCGAGGAGCAGCGCCTCGGCCAGCAGCACCCGCTCGAACTCGGCGAGATGGAGACCCTCGTTGGCGCCGTGGGCACGCGTGTCCGGGTCCTCGACACCGGTCACGAGCACGCTCGCCTGCGGGAAGGCCCGGAGGAACTCGGCGATGAAGGGGATCGACCCGCCGACGCCCATGTCGATCGGCTCGACGCCGTCCCACGCGTCGCGGAACGCCGTGCGCGCCACGTCGTACGCCGGACCGGTGGCGTCGATCTGGGTGGCCTCGCCGGTGTCGACGACGGTGATCCCCAGACCGGCGCCCCACGGCACGTGCGCCTCGAGGTGCTTGCGCAGGCAGGCCACCGCGTTCTCGGTGGTGTCGCCGGGCGCGATGCGCAACGAGATCCGGCAGCGCGCCAGGGGCACCAGGGTGTTGCTGGCGCCGGCGACCTTGGGTGCGTCGAGTCCGGTGATGCTGAGCGCCGGCTTGGTCCAGAGCCGCTCGACGGTGCTGCCGGAGCCGATCCAGCGGATGCCCCCGGCGGCACCGGACTCCGCGCGCAGTCGCTCCTCGGGGTAGTCGACCTCGGCGGCCGGGCCGGCGTGCAGCCCGTCGACGGTGACGTTGCCCTCGTCGTCGTGGAGTGAGGCGATCAGCCTGGCCAGCGCCATCAGCGAGTCGGGAACCAGGCCGCCCCACATGCCGGAGTGGACCGCGTGGGTGAGCGTCCGCACCTCGACGTCGGCGCGGACCAGGCCACGGAGCGACGTCGTGAGCGCGGGCACCCCGATGTCCCAGTTGCCGGAGTCGGCGATCACGATCACGTCGGAGCGGAGCTCGTCGTGGTGCTGGCGCAACAGCGCGACGAGCGAGTCGGAGCCGACCTCCTCCTCGCCCTCGATGAACATCACGAGGCTGACCGGCAGGTCGTCGCCGAACGCCCGCGCCGCGGCCAGGTGGGTGACGATTCCGGCCTTGTCGTCGGCGGCACCGCGACCGTAGAGGCGGCCGCCGCGCTCGGTCGGCTCCCACGGCGGGGAGTCCCAGTCGGCGTGGTCGTTCTCGGGCTGTACGTCGTGGTGGGCATAGAGCAGCACCGTCGGTGCGCCCGCTGGGCCGGCCTTGTGCGCGATCACCGCCGGTGCCCCGCCGTCCGCGGTCGTGATCTGGACCCGGAAGCCCTCGGCCTCGAAGAGCGCGGACACCGCCTCGGCGCTGCGCTGGACCTCGCTCGCCCGCTCCGGGTCGGCGCTCACGGACTCGATCCGGACCAGGTCCTCGAGGTCACGGCGGATGCCGGGGAGGACGTCCTGGATGCGGCTGCGGAGCTCGTCGATGTTCATGCTCCGACCCTAGCCATCCGTTGAGTTGTGCCTCCGGCACCCGTGAGTTGTGCCTGCTGCCCGGCCGTCGGCGGGACTCGACGGTGCCGGAGGCGCGTCTCGACGGTGCCGGAGGCCGATCTCGACGGTGCCCGGGGCCGATCTCAACGGAGGGGGAGGTACGGCGTCAGGTCGGTGCGCTCACCGGAGGCCCGGAGCCGGCCGTCGGAGCGGGCGGCGTCCCAGGCGAGGTCGCCGGTGGCGAGTGCGATCCAGGTGGCAGCGTCGAGCTCGACAACGGCCGGCGGGGTGCCGCGGGTGTGCCGCACTCCCGGCACCACCTGCACGGCGGCGTACGGCGGGACCCGCACCTCGACCGAGTTGCCGGGTGCCCGTTGCTGGAGCAGCGCCAGGAAGTGCTTGGTGAGCAGCCGCAGGTCCTCGCTTCCGTCCGGGTCCACGCGGTGCCGCTCGAGGGCGGCCGAGACCTCGGCGGCCGGCGCGGGGGTCAGTCGGCGGGGCACGACGTCATTGGACCATTCCGGCCGTGCGGCCCCAGACCCTGCGTGGCAGGGTGACCGGCGTGACGATCGAGGGACAGCTGCCGGTGAGGTTCCGCGAGCCGGCGGCGTGGCTCAGGGAGTTCGCCGTGCACACGCCCGACGCCCTCGCGCTGCGCCTCGGCGGCTCCCTCGCCACCGGTCCCGTCGACGAGTGGTCCGACCTCGACGCCTGCATCCACGTCGTGCCCGGCACGGAGCGCCGCGTGTTCGACGCCCTGCTCTCGGGTCTCGACCGGGACTGGGTGTTCACCGACCGCTGGGTGCTGGAGCCCCCGGTGCGGCAGGAGGGGCTGCAGGTGTTCGGCCGGCTCGCCCACGAGCCCGGAGGCACACGCCTGGTGGTCGACGTCGAGGTCGAGGCGGTGCCCGACGGCGGGGTCCCGATCGACCCGCGCCGTCACGGCGTGCCGATCGTGCTGCACGACCCCGACCGGCTGATCCGGGTCGAGCAGGAGCCGGACGAGCGGCTCGCCGCCGACGCGCGCACGTCGGCACGCCGGATCGCCGACCGGTTGCCGACCGCTCGCTGGATCGTCGAGAAGGCGATCGACCGCGGTCACTGGCCCGAGGCGGCGGCGTACCACCTGCGGTTCGGCGTCGACCCGCTGGTGCAGCTGCTGCGCACGGTCCACTGCCCCAGCCGCTGGGACTTCGGGCTGCGCTACGTCCACGCCGACCTACCCGCCGAAGACGTACGGCGGGTGCTGGAGCTGCTGCCCGGGGATTCGGACGGCCTGGCCAGGCGCTCGCGGGCGGCGTTCGACTGGCAGGACGAGCTCCTGACCGGTGTGCTCACGCCAGGGCGGTAGGCAGCGTCGCCGTCCAGGCAGCACGCAGGTCGTCGACGGTCACGGAGAAGGCGCCGTCCACGTCCAGCGTGGTGCCAACGGTGGTGCCGATGGCCACGACCGGCACGCCGTACGACGTGCACGCCGCCTCGAACGCGGCCCGTGTGTCGTCACCGACCGTGACCACCGCACGAGCGGCCGACTCGGCGAAGAGCGCCACGAACGGGTCGCCCTCGAGCTCTATCCGGGCGCCGACGCCGTGGCGCATCACGGACTCGGCGAGCGCCTGGGCCAGCCCGCCGTCGGAGACGTCGTGGGCCGAGGTCACCGCGCCGTCGCGGGCGACGTCGACCATGAGCGAGGCCAGTGCCTGCTCGGCGGCGAGGTCGACCGCGGGCGGCAGCCCACCCAGGTGACCGTGCACGACGTGCGCCCACTCGCTGCCGGACAGCTCCTCGCGGGTCTCACCGAGCAGCAGCACGGTCTCGCCCTCGGCGACGAAGCCGGTGCGCGTGCGCCTGGTGACGTCGTCGATCACGCCGAGGGTGGCCACCACCGGCGTCGGCAGGATCGCGGTCTCTCCGGTCTGGTTGTAGAGGCTGACGTTGCCGCCGGTCACCGGGATGCCAAGCACGAGGCACGCGTCCTTGAGGCCCCGGCAGGCCTCGGCGAACTGCCACATCACGTCGGGGTCCTCGGGCGAGCCGAAGTTCAGACAGTCGGAGATCGCGAGCGGCCGTGCTCCGGAGACCGCCACGTTGCGGAACGACTCCGCGAGCGCGAGCTGCGCGCCGACGTACGGGTCGAGCCGCGCGAAGCGGCCGTTGCAGTCCGTCGCCACCGCAACCCCGAGCCGGGTCGCCTCGTCGACCCGCACCATGCCCGCGTCATCGGGCTGGGCGAGGACGGTGTTTCCCTGCACATAGCGGTCGTACTGGTCGGTGATCCAGGACTTGTCGCACAGGTTCGGCGAGGCGAGCAGTCTCAGGAGCGTGTCACGCAGCTCGTTGCCGGCGGCCGGGCGGGGCAGCGCCTCAGCGCCGTCGGCCTGGAGCGCGTCCTGCCAGGAGGGCCGCGCGTACGGGCGGTGGTACGTCGGGCCATCGTGGGCTACCGACCGCGGGGGCACGTCCACCACGCGCTCGCCGTGCCAGTCGATCCGGAGCCGGTCGCCGTCGGTGACCTCGCCGACCACAGTGGCGTCGACGTCCCACTTGGCGCAGATGGCGAGGAACGCGGCGACGTCGCCGGGCGCGACGACCGCCATCATCCGCTCCTGCGACTCGCTCATCAGGATCTCCTCCGGCGCCAGCGTGGAGTCGCGCAGGGGCACCCGGTCGAGCTCGACGTACATGCCGCCGTCGCCGGCCGAGGCCAGCTCGGAGGTCGCGCAGGACAGCCCGGCACCGCCGAGGTCCTGGATGCCGGCCACGAGGCCGGCCGCGAAGAGCTCGAGCGTGCACTCGATGAGCAGCTTCTCCTGGAAGGGGTCACCGACCTGCACGCTCGGGCGCTTCGGTCCACCGGTGGTCGAGCCTGTCGAGACCTCGAACGTCTCCGAGGCGAGCACGCTCACGCCGCCGATGCCGTCACCGCCGGTCTTCGCGCCGTACAGGATCACCTGGTTGCCGACCCCGGACGCCTTGGCCAGGTGCAGGTCCTCGTGGCGAAGGACGCCGACGCAGAGCGCGTTGACCAGCGGGTTGCCCAGGTACGACGCGTCGAACACCGCCTCGCCGCCGATGTTCGGCAGCCCGAGGCAGTTGCCGTAGCCACCCACACCGGCCACGATCCCGGGCAGCACACGATGGGTGTCGCCATGGCTGCCGTCAGTGTCGAGCGGGCCGAACCTGAGGGAGTCCATCACCGCCACCGGGCGCGCGCCCATCGCCAGGATGTCGCGGACGATGCCGCCGACCCCGGTGGCCGCGCCCTGGTAGGGCTCGACGTACGACGGGTGGTTGTGCGACTCGACCTTGAACGTGACCGCGTAGCCCTGGCCGATGTCGATCACGCCCGCGTTCTCGCCGATGCCGGCGAGCGTCTTGCCGACCGGCGTCTCCTGCGGGATCTCGGAGAACTGCTTGAGGTGCACCTTGGAGGACTTGTAGGAGCAGTGCTCGCTCCACATGACCGAGTACATCGCCAGCTCCGAGCTGGTCGGCCGGCGGCCCAGGATCTCGCGGATCCGCTGGTACTCGTCGGGCTTGAGACCGAGGTCGCGCCAGGGCTGCTCCCGGTCCGGGTCCAGCGCGGCGACGGCGACGGTGTCGAGAGAGGGGCTGGACACGGGCACAACCTATCCGGTCATCCGGGTGATACTGACGGCGACGCCGGATGACGAGAAGAGGGTCGAAATATGGGTGACGACGCGGACGAGACGGTCATCGGCGGCGACCCGGTGCCCACGGCGACACAGGCGCAGGCCGGCGCAGCCGCGGCGGCGGCCGCCGGGGCGCCTGACGACGGCGAGGAGGGCGACGGCCAGGAGCCGCACGCCGACGGCCCCACCTCCCCGCCGCGCCAGGACCCGCGCGAGTAGCTCAGGCGGCGGGCCCCTCCGCTCCTCCGGGGCCGTCGCCGTCATGGTCGCCGCCGTGGCCGGTCTGGGTGCCCGTGATCGTGAAATCCTTGCCGACCTGCACGATCATCGGGGTGCCGGCGTTCACGACGTGCGCCTCGTAGACCCCGTCGGAGTCGGTCTCGACGCGCTGGATGGTCGCGTCCGGGTACTTCGCCTGCACCGCGGCGAGCACCTTCGCCCTGGTGGCTCCGGTGAGCAGCTTCTCGTCGCTGCGCATCGGCTTCGAGGGGTCGGTGTTCCCGTTGCCGAGCCGGCCGTGGTCGTCGAACGTCGCCGTGCCGGAGGTGGTGCCGTCGGAGGCGTCGTCGGAGGCGTTGGCGCTCAGGGTGCCGGCCAGCACACCGCCGGCAACAACGCCGGCGGCTGCGATCGCCACCGCGGAGGCGATCGTCCGAGTGCGTCGTCGGCGCGCGACCGCCTCCGCCGCGGGTTGGGTCTCGTCGGTCATGGTCCGTCCTTCGTGTCGGAGGACGGCCCGGTGCCGTCCCTGGTGCGAGCGTGCGCGCAGACCTTGGCTGTCCGAGGTGCGCCACCTGTCGAGAACCTGAGAACCCGCGCAGCACCTCTGCTCGAACTACAGTTCTGTAGTTCCGGTCGCCGCCTGTTACGCATGTGACTTGTGTGGTTTCCTGCTTGGGCCAGACCCCGAGACCACCGGAGCTTTCCATGCACCCGATCGGGCCTACGTGCCGCCTTCTCCGGCGACTGACGACCGGCGTCGTCGCCCTTGCCGTGGGTCTGACGACCACGCTCGGCGTGGCCTCCCCGGCGCACGCGGACAACCCGGTGACGCCCGGTGACTTCACCGGCTACGGCTTCGACCAGTGTCTGGCGCCGACCCAGTCCGCGATGGACACGTGGTGGCTCACCTCGCCGTTCACGGGGGTCGGGATCTACGTCTCGGGCGCCTCCCGCGCCTGCACCAGCCAGCCGAACCTGACCTCGAGCTGGATCAGCAGGCAGCTCGCCGCCGGCTGGCGGCTCCTGCCGATCACGCTCGGCCCGCAGGCCTGGTGCACGACGCGGGAGCGCTACCTGCACCAGGTTCGCATCGACTGGCACCCCGCGAACAACTACGTCGCCGCCCGCACGCAGGGCCGCGCCGAGGCCGACAAGACCATCGCTGCGACCAGCAGGCTGGGGATCGCCAAGGGCAGCACGCAGTGGTACGACATCGAGGCGTTCGACACCGCCAGGACCGACTGCCGCGAGTCGGCGAAGTGGTTCCTCAACGCCTGGTCCAACCGCCTGCACGAGCTCGGCTACGTCTCGGGGGTCTACTCCAGCGCCGCCTCTGGGATCAAGATGCTCGATGACGCCCGGGTCAACACGCCGGGCAGGTTCACGCTGCCCGACCAGCTGTGGATCGCCGACTGGAACGGCAACGCCGACGTCTTCTCGTCGTACGTCCGCAACGACGGGTGGATGCCGCACAGGCGCGTGCACCAGTACCGCGGCGGCAAGCCCGAGACCTTCGGCGGCGTCACGATCAACATCGACCGCAACTGGCTCGACCTGGGCAGGGGCTCCGTTGCCCCGACCGAGGCGAAGCACTGCGGAGGCGCGGCCGTCTACAACTACCCGTCGTACGCCAACCTGCAGCGCGGCACCACGAGGACCGACCAGGTGCGCGCGCTCCAGTGCATGCTCCAGGGCCGCGGCGTCTACAACGGCGCGATCGACGGGAAGTACGGCGACGCCACGGTCGCCGCGGTGCGCGCCTACCGGAAGTCGATCGGCTGGCAGGCCTCGGACACCTGGTCGCGTCACATCTGGATGCAGCTGATGACGGTCGGGCCCAAACCGGTCGTGAAGTACGGATCCGCGCGCTCTGCCGTGCGCAAGGTCCAGCGGGCACTCAACGCCAGCGGCGTCTCCCAGCTCACCGTGACCGGCGTGATGACGCGGACGACGGTCGACGCGGTGAAGCGGTACCAAGGCCGGCTCGGCATCAGGCAGTACGGCGTGGTGACCCCGGGGACGTGGCGGGCGCTGAACGCTGGGCGCTTCTGAGTGAGGCGGGGTGTTCTTGGGGTCGAGCGTTCGGTCGAATTCCCAAGGTATCTAGGGACTTGTCGGGCATCGGTAACGCAAACGGACAGCGCACTTCCCAATCTCTTCTGACTTTCCAATGGAACCTGACGCTTCCAGCGGCGTACATCCGACGGGAAGGGTGAGAAAGGATTGGGAGGTCAAGAGGCATTGGGAAGTGGGCGGAAAACCTAGATACCTTGGGAATTCTGCAGCGGGTGAACGCTCACACGAGAGCGCCCAGCACCGAGGTGAAGAAGCCGAGCCCGTCGGTGCCGGGGCCGCAGAGGTCCTCGACGGCGTGCTCGGGGTGAGGCATGAGACCGACCACGTTGCCGCGCTCATTGGTGACCCCGGCGATGCCACGGAGCGAGCCGTTGGGGTTGTCGCCGAGGTAGCGGGCGACCACCCGGCCCTCGCCCTCGAGCCGGTCGAGGGTCGGCTCGTCGGCGACGAAGCAGCCCTCCCCGTTCTTCAGCACGATCGTGACCTGCGCGCCCTCGTCATACGCCGAGGTCCACACGGTGGCGGTGTTCTCGATCCGGAGCCGCTGGTCGAGGCAGCCGAACTTGCGGTGGTCGTTGCGGATCAGCGCGCCGGGCAGCAGGTGCGACTCGCAGAGGATCTGGAAGCCGTTGCAGATGCCGAGCAGGGGCATCCCGCCGCGGGCCCGCTCGACCAGGTCGGTCATCACCGGTGAGAAGCGGCTGATCGCGCCGCAGCGCAGGTAGTCGCCGTACGAGAACCCGCCCGGCAGCACCACGGCGTCGACGTCCTTGAGGTCGTGGTCGCCGTGCCAGAGCGCGACCGGCTCCCCGCCCGCCAGGCGTACGGCGCGCGCCGCGTCGACGTCGTCGAGCGAGCCGGGGAACGTCACGACGCCGATCCTCATGCGTCGACCACGCGCACGGTGAAGTTCTCGATCACCGGGTTGGACAGCAGCGTCTGCGCCATCTGGTGCACCTCGGCCAGCCGGTCGTCGGTGACCTCGCCCACGAGCTCGAGCTCGAAGCGCTTGCCCTGGCGGACGTCGCTCACACCCTCGAAGCCGAGCCGCGGGAGCGCCCCGTGGACCGCCTTGCCCTGCGGGTCGAGGATCTCGGGCTTGGGCATCACGTCGACGACGACTCGGGCCATGCCGGAAGCCTAAGGGGTGGTCGTGACCGACCCGGCCGCCGCCACCGGCCGGTACGTGCAGTCGCTGTCGGCGTCGGTGGCGGCCGCGGCCGACCCGGGACGCCGGGGCCGGGTGTCGCTCGGCCCGGTGCCCGCTCTGACGACACCGGTCAGCCCGCCGTTGCGCTCGGGCCGCGGCCTCGTCGGCGCGGGCTTGAGCGCCTTCTGCACCGACCTGTGCACGTAGCCGTAGTCCGGCTCGTTGGGGTTGAACTTCGAGGAGAGCTTGAAGACCACGGACTTGATCGGGTGCTGCTTCATCTTGAACGCGGTGTCGACGAACGCCGGCAGCAGCTTCTGGGGCACGTCGGTGCGCAGGATCTTCTTGCTGGCGTTGGCGAGCCGGGTGTACCGCGTGAGCAGGTTGACCGGGTCGGCCTCGTCGACGATCGCGTTGATCGCGCAGCGCTGCCGCTCCATCCGCTTGTAGTCGGTGGACCCGTAGCGTCCGCGCGTGAACCAGAGGGCCTTGAACCCGTTGAGGTGCTGGTGGGGCCCCGGCTTGAGGTAGCCGGTCGGCGGGATGTTCCGGTCGGTGTCGCCGTTGATCGGCACCGGCTCGTTGACGTTCACGGTGATCCCGCCGATCGCGTCCACGATCTGCCGGAAGCCGTTGAGGTTGACCAACAGGTAGTAGTCGACCGGGATGCCGAGTGCACCCGAGACCGCCAGCTTCACCGCGTCGGCACCCTCGTTGTCGGTGCGCCCGATCACACCGGGGTGGGCTGCCGGGACGTTGCGGTAGACCGCGTTGAGCATCTCCTCGCCGACATCGCAGCACTGCTCGAACCCGTGGGGGTAGAGCGCGTGCAGCGGGGTGCGGGCGGGGAAAGGCACGTTGCGCAGGTTGCGCGGGAGGCTGAACATCACCGACCGGCCGGTGTGGGTGTCGATGCTGATCAGGATCACGGAGTCGGTGCGGATGCCGGTCCGCCCGACGCCGCCGTCGCCCCCCAGGAGCAGCAGGTTCACCCGGTCCTTGGAGCCCCAGGGGTCCGTCCTCGTGATGTTCGTGATCTTCGGAGCGGTGACCGTGTGCTCGTTGGGCGCGACCGTGTTGATCAGGTCACGGGTCACCATCGCGTAGTGGGCCCCGGTCGCCAGCGAGCCGGCGACGGCAAGCGAGAGGGCCACCGCGAGCAGGGAGCCCAGTAGGTTCTGCCGGCGCGTCGGCCTCGCGGGCCGGGCGCGCTGGTAGGTCGTGAGGATCAGGGCCACCCACAACACGATCGCCGCGATGCAGCCGACCGCGACCCACCGGAGCGACTGCGGCTCGAGCGCGATCTTCAGCAGTTCGGTGCGGTTGGTGCGGAAAAGGATGAGTCCGGCGCCCGCGAGCAGGATCGTGGGGACCACGACGACGCCGCCGGTCCACAGCACCGTGTGACCAAACCCGGGCTGCTTGGACTCACGACGGGCTCCGGGGCGCGGAGGTCCCGCCCTCGGCGTACTCACGCGCAGATTGTAGGTCAATCCGCGTGGTTCCCATGGTCTGCGCCGAGGAGGTCGACCGGACCAGTGGGTCAGCCGGTACGACGCTGCGACAGCACCTCGTTCGCCTTCTCGAGATCGTGCGCGAGCGCGGCGGGCGCGAGGCGTCGTACGACGGCCGAGACCGCACGCCACAGGCCCTCGGCGATGATCTCGACCTCGGCGTCGACCCTCGTGCCGGCACCCACTGCGGTGAACCGGAGGGTCAGGTGGGCCGTGACACCGCGCCATGAGCCGGTCTCCGCCCAGATCCGGTACGGCACGAGCTGGGTGATCTCCATCTCCGGCCGCAAGCCGGGACCGGTCACGTCCTGCCAGCGCATGCCGACCCGGGGCTCGCCCAGGTCCCTCATCTCGATCGACCTGAGGCTGGACTGCCACTCCGGCCGCCTGCGTGGGTCGGCGAGATAGGGAAAGACGACGTCGGGAGGCTGCGTGAACTGCACGCTCGCGGCGTCGGTGCTCACCACGAGCGACCCGTGAGCAGCTCGTAGGCCTCGAGGTAGCGGGCCCGGGTGCGCTCGACGACCTGGTCCGGCAGGGCCGGCGGCCGCTCGCCCGCGGCGCGGTCCCAGCCGCTCGCCGGCGACAGCAGCCAGTCGCGCACGATCTGCTTGTCGTACGACGGCTGGGCATGGCCGGGCTCCCACTCGGCGGCCGGCCAGTAGCGGCTGGAGTCAGGGGTCAGGACCTCGTCGGCGAGCACCGTCGGACCGCCGTCTCGACGCCCGAACTCGAACTTGGTGTCCGCGAGGATCAGGCCGCGATCCCGGGTGACCGCCTCGGCCGTGGCGTAGACCGCCATCGTCAGCCGCCGGAGCTCGGCCGCGGCACGTTCACCGACCTCCCGCACGACCGCTGCGTAGGAGACGTTCTCGTCGTGCTCGCCCACAGCGGCCTTCGTGGCCGGGGTGAAGATCGGCTCCGGCAGCCGGCTGCCGTCGACCAGGCCCGCGGGCAGCGGCACGCCGCACACCTCACCGGTCGCCCGGTAGTCGACCAGTCCCGAGCCGGCGAGGTAGCCGCGGGCCACGCACTCCACCGGGAACATCGCGAGCTCCTCGCAGATCACCGCCCGTCCGGCGACCACGGCCGGGACCTCGGTTGACACCACGTGGTGAGGGACGACGTCGGCGAGCCGCTCGAACCACCACAGCGACATCCGGGTGAGGATCTCGCCCTTGTCCGGGATCGTGGAGTCCAGCACGAAGTCGAACGCCGAGATCCGGTCGCTGGCCACCATCAGCAGCCGCCCGTCGTACGGGCCACTGGTGAGCCGGTAGAGGTCACGCACCTTGCCGGAGTGGATGTGCTCGGCACCCTCGATCGCGGGAGCGGGCGGGATGTTCGTCTCGGCGGCGTGCTCCACGCGCCACACCTTAACCAGCGCCGGCGAGGTCGCGGGACAGCTCCCCGGGCGACGTGCCCACGCGCGCGAAGACGACGTAGCGGTGGGTGTCCCGACGCAGCGACACGACCGCGACGCGCGGGTCGACGCCGTTCAGGCGCCACACGTCCGAGCCGAACCCTCCCTGCCCGGTGCCACAGAGCGTGCCGTCGCGGCAGCCGGGGTAGATGCCGTCGCCGAGCTCCTCGCCACGCTGGAACGAGTCGACGGCGCGCTCGGTGAAGAAGTGGCCGCGGAAGCTGAGGGCGGACGGGCACCCCTCGCCGTCGTCGGAGCACGCCTCCGGCGCGCCGCAGGACAGCACGAGGAGTACGGCGCCCAGCGCCGCAGCGGTCTGACCGCGAACCACCCGTTCAACGGTAGTGGTCACCCTCCGGGTCGGGTATCGTTTATCTGTAGTCATTAACTCCAGTTTCGAGGTCGATGCCCACCATGCTTCGCCCCCCACGGCCCGACTTCCTGATCGTTGGCGCCCCCAAGGCCGGGACCACCGCGGTCCACTCAGCCCTGGCCCAGCACCCCCGGGTATTCGTCTCGCGGCCGAAGGAGCCGAAGTACTGGCTCTGCGACGACGCCCCGCCTCCGGCGTGGAACGGACCCGGCGACGCCCACTCGCAGCAGGAGTGGATGTGGCGGAGCGAGGACTACTTCCGGCTGTTCGAAGGGGCCGCGCCCGACCAGGTGCGCGGCGAGAGCACCCCGTTCTACCTGTGGAGCCGCGGTGCGCACCGCCGGATCGGCGAGGCGCTGCCCGAGGTGAAGGTGATCGCGGTGGTGCGCGACCCGATCGACCGCGCCTACAGCAACTGGATGCACCTGTGGTCCGACGGGTTGGAGCCGGAGTCGGACTTCGAGACCGCGTTCGCGCTGGAGGACGCGCGGGTGGCCGCGGGCTGGGCACCGTTCTGGCGCTACCGCGACCTCGGGCTGTACGGCGACCAGATCACGCACCTGCGCAGGTTCGTCGACCCCGAGCGGATCCTGGTGATCCGCTACCGCGAGATCATCGACCAGCCGCAGGCGACCGTCGACGCCGCCTGCCGCTTCCTCGGCATCGAAGAGGGGCACGTGCCGGGCATCCCCCACCACAACTCGCGCAACTTCGTCGAGCCCGGCTGGCGGCCCACGCTGCTGGGCCCGGTCGTCCGCGGCGGCGCACGGCTCGGCGCCTACGCGCCCCCACGGGTCTGGCGCAAAGTCAGCGAGCCGCTGGTCAACCAGCTGAGCGGCCGCGGTGACGGCCATCGACCGCTGCTCACGAACGGGCAGCGCGAGCGGCTGCTCCCCCAGTTCGCCGACGACATCGCCACGCTCGCCTCGCTCACTGGCAGGGACTTCGGCGACTGGCTCTCGAGCGAGAGCCGCGGGTCGTTCGCGCAGCGCAGCGGGGCCAGCCCGCGGCGCACCGCCTCGAACAGCTCGGCGTAGGTCGCGCTTGCCTCAGCGGACGCAGGTGACCAGGTCGTGGGCACCGTCGGGCCGGGCCGCCTCGAGGTAGAACCGGGTGCGGCCGTCGGGGAGGGGCACTGCCGCCGCGTAGCGCAGCGCGCCGTCGGAGTACGGCGAGCTCAACGGCTCGATCGCGTCGTCGGCAACCAGCCGGTCGCCGTCCCAACGGGCGACGCCGGTCGTCTCGAACCAGTTCGACGCCGCGTCCGCGCGCCCGTCGTACAGCAGGGTGAGCGGGTGCTCGGAGACCACGGCCGTGACCCGGGCGCCGCGCTCGTCCCACTCCCCCGGCCGGCCGGCGAGGACCTCGCCGCGGTCGGTCCAGTCCAGCCCGTCGGGGCTGGTCAGGTAGCGGGTGGTCATCCGGTCCTCGTGGCCGGGACGATCGAGCGGGTGGCAGCACAGCCACATCTCCCAGCCGCCCTCGGGCGACTCGCGCACGACCGGGTCCTTGACCGCGGTGGTGTCGTCGCCGGGCAGCACCACCTGCCGGCGGCCGGTCGCCAGCTCTTCCGGGGTCGCGGCCGTGAGGGTGTCCACCCACCAGTGCTTGGTGTCGGGGGTCGCGCAGGAGAGGTAGAGCCGCCAGCCCACGCCCGGGAGCCGCACCAGCACCGGCCGCTCGAAGGACTCGGCGCCGAACTCCTCCCGCCGGATCTCGGTGACCGGGGTGAACCGGACGCCGTCGTCGGACCTCGCCACGATCACCGCGACACCCCGGCCGTCGCTCAGCGGGCGGCGCTCGCGCCAGGTCAGCCAGAACACGCCGTCGACCAGCACGGCGGAGGCGGCTCCGGCCCAGTTGCCCGGCCCGGAGCCGGGCGCGGGGACGACCACGGTCGCCCCGTCGTACGACGGGAGCGGGAGCTGCGTGGTCGTCACCATGACGCCATCATAGTGGACAATTCGACTAGACAATGGCAGCGGCACGCGGATCGGCGTGTCCGGACCTGTCAGGTGGCGAGCAGGCGCTCCTCGATGCGCTCGAACGCCTGTCGGGCGTAGCCCTTCCAGAGCCAGCCGAAGAGGGGCATCGCGACCTCGGCCAGCTGCGAGGCTGGGTGCACGGTCCATGCCCAGGTGATCCGGACCCCGGTGCCCGCGGGCTCGAACGACCACCGGCCCTCGACCTGCGAGACCAGCAGCTTCATCGGCCCGGTCACGTTGGAGAGCGTGTAGCCGAAGGAGTGCGGCGGATCGACGCTGGTGATCTCTTCGCGCAGGCTGCCACCGTCGGCGGTGCGGATCGTGCGGGACTGGCCGACGGTGCCCCAGTCCTCCGGCTGGTCGGTCACCTCGCGGACCGCCGGGAACGGGCCGAACCAGCGGTCGAAGATCGAGGTCAGCGGCACCGGCACCAGCCACTCGTACGCCTGCTCGACGGGCACGGGCACGGCCCGGGAATCCTGGACCACGAGGGGTTTGTTCATGTCCGGATCGTACGAGGTGCGGCCGGTGAGGCCATGGCCGAGTCCCCCAACGGCCAGCTCAGTAGCTGATCCGGAAGCTGGTGTCGCCCTCGGGCGCGGACTCCGCGGTCTCGACACCCTCGACGTGGGCGCCCGGAGGACCGTTGCGGCACCACTCGACCATGGCCTCGACCGGACCGCGGTCGCCCTCGAACCGGGCCGCGACCGAGCCGTCCGGCTCGTTGCGCACCCAGCCGCGGACGCCATGACGCCCCGC
>Ga0207708_10000235_pt1 | contig 43719 bp, 44 predicted proteins | sample KBSK5101metaG_FD_184340 | JGI IMG/M metagenome (GOLD analysis project Ga0207708, IMG submission 184340) | Corn, switchgrass and miscanthus rhizosphere microbial communities from Kellogg Biological Station, Michigan, USA - KBS K5-10-1 metaG... | ecosystem: Host-associated > Plants > Roots >... | reverse complement strand
CCGCGAACATCAAAGCCATTTACACATCGCAGTTTCTCCGCACTAAACAAACAGCCGAACCATTAACAGCCAAAACCGGTGTGAGCGTCACCGCGCTGACTCTCAAACCTAATCCAGCTAATCTTCGACTCATCGCGGACGAGTCGACCGCCGAAGTAGTCAACAAAATCCTGCAACGAGCCGGCGAAAGCGCGCTCGTCATCGGCCACAGCAACTGGATTCCCGACGTGATCAAGGCGCTTGGTGGCGACGTTGTTCCCACCATCGATGAACAAAAGTTTGACGATCTCTTCATCGTCACCGTTTACGGCAAAGGAAAGGCGAAAGTGGTGCAATTAAAGTACGGTGCGCCATAACTGGCCCATTTCCCAGCCTCATTACGCGTTAGTCTTTGAACATTGTGATTCGTGACAGCCGTTCCGGCACGGCATTGCCGGTTCAGGAGATTTCAAGATGAGGCATCTGCTCTTTTTTATTCTGCTGCTCTCCCCAATCGCAGCATTTGGTCAACACAGCCATGCTCCCGCTGAACCGCCGGCACCAGTAACGCTGGAAGCGGGACTCGGCGACATCAATCACCCGGTAACAACTAATAACGCGGAAGCGCAGAAATTTTTCAACCAGGGACTCGCTTACGTCTACGCCTTCAATCATGAGGAGGCGGTGAAGTCGTTCAAGCAGGCCGCCCAACTCGATCCGAACCTGGCCATGGCTTACTGGGGCATCGCGCTCTCCATGGGTTCAAACTACAACGTCGAGGCGGATGGTCCATCTCTGCTCGAGGCTTTCTCCAATCTACAAAAAGCAATCGCGCTCGCGCCGAAAGCATCGGAACACGAGCGCGCTTACATCAACGCATTGTCGAAACGTTATTCGTCCGATCTCCAGGCGGACAAACACAAGCTCGCAGTTGATTACAGAATTGCGATGGGCGAGTTGTCGAAGAATTATCCGGACGATCTGGACGCCGCCACGCTCTACGCCGAAAGCATGATGAATCTGCGTCCATGGAAACTATGGACTAACGACGGCAAGCCCACCGAAGACACACTCGAGATCGTCGCGGTGCTTGAAAGTGTGCTGCGTCGCAATCCAAATCACACGGGCGCGAACCACTATTACATTCATGCTGTGGAAGCGTCGAACACTGCTGAGCGAGGGCTGCCGAGTGCGGATCGCCTTGGCAAGCTCGCGCCGAAGGCCGGTCACCTGGTCCACATGCCGTCGCACATCTACAACCGCACCGGTGATTACGCCGAGGCCGCTCAATCAAACGTAGACGCCATCGTCGTCGATAAGGAATACATCACGAAGAGCGGCAACAAGGGTCTTTACCCGAACATGTACACGAATCACAACATCCACTTCCTGGCGGCAGCGAACGCCATGAAGGGACGTTATGCTGATTCGATCAAAGCGGCGCGCGAATTGGAAGCTAACGTTAAACCGGCGCTGAAAGCGATGCCGATGCTCGAGATGTTTAACCCGTATCCGCTGGTTTCATTGACCCGGTTTGGCAAGTGGGACGAGGTTTTGAAAGAGCCGAAACCCGATGCGTCGTTGAAGATCACGACCGCATTCTGGCACTTCGCGCGTGGCAGTGCGTATGCCGCTTCGAAGCAGACGGCAAATGCTGAAGCCGAACTCGCTGCGTTGCGTGCTGTTAGTAAGACTCTGACACCTGAGGTACGAATGTTCTCGAATGCGGCTGCGGACGTAACGAAGGTTGCGGAACTAACGCTCGAAGGAAAGATCGCGTTCGCGCGCGGAGATAAAGCAGCCGCCATTGATGCGTTGACTAAAGCTGTAGCCGCTGAAGACGCAACCTACTACGCCGAACCGTCTGACTGGGATCTGCCGACACGCGAAGTGCTCGGCGGCGCCTTGCTTTCGTTCGGCGACGGTGTCGGCGCCGAGAAGGTGTTTCGCGCTGAGCTTGAGAAACATCCACGCAACGGACGCGCGCTGTTTGGTCTTGCCGAAAGTCTGCGCAAGCAGGGCAAGGAATCAGCGGCGAAGATGGTTGACGTTGAGTTTGGAAGGGCCTGGCAAAACGCCGACACGAAGCTGACGGTGCCTGCGCTGATCGGTGTGGCGCCGAGTGCTGACACGGGTGCGGTTGCGCCGCAAACTTCAGACGTGCAGTTTTCGAGTGTCATCGTGAAGACGGGTGTTCGCCTGCACTATGCGTACAAAGGCGATCCATCGGGCACGCCAGTCATCATGCTGCACGGTTACACCGATTCTTGGTTTTCATTCAGCACCGTGTTGCCGTTGCTCGACAACAAGTATCGCGTTTACGTCCTGGACCAACGTGGACACGGTGATTCCACTCGACCTATGGGTGGTTACGCGATGGAATATTTTGCTGCCGATGTGCTCGCGTTCATGGATGCCATGAACCTGAAGCAGGCGACGATCGTAGGCCATTCGATGGGCAGCTTTGTGGCTCAGCATGTCGCGGCAATCGCGCCGGAACGGGTGAGCAAGCTCGTGCTGGTTGGATCAGCTACAACTATTCGCAACAACACGGTGCTGGAGTTGCAGCGCGAAATCAGGATGCTTGGTGATGCGGTGCCGGAGAAATTTGTGCGTGACTTTCAGCTCAGCACTGTTTACCAACCGCTTTCGCAGGAGTTTCTGCAAAGCCTCATGAAACAAAGCATGACGATACCAGCGTATGTGTGGCGTGAAGTCATGGCCGAGATGGTTGCGCCTGATGCTGACGTAGAGTTGAAGAAGATCAAGACACCGACGTTGATTCTTTGGGGCGACAAGGAAACGATCTTCCCGCGCTCCGAACAGGATTCGCTGGTGTCTGCACTGAAGAACTCTAAACTGAAGGTCTATGCTGATACCGGGCACGCGCCGCACTGGGAGCGTCCGGAGCGTTTCGCGAAAGACTTGCAGGACTTCATCAACTAAACTTAGCGCCACAAAGGGCACCAAAGTCATTTTGAGTTTTCGTGCCTTTTGTGCTTTTTTGTGGCTATGGATTACGTGAAGGCTGACCTGTCAAGCCTGATCTCTGCGGCCGAGAGTGTCGCCAATGAAGCGAAAGGTACTTTCGGCCGCTTGATACCTGCGCAGCTCAACTGGAAACCGTCTGCTGAGCGCTCAGCAAGCGACGATAGTTGAAAAGATGAAGGCCACTGAACACCTCGACCTCGAGAGGATTATCATCAGCTCACCAGTCACGTCGGTAGTCACTTACAGCTTGATGGACGCCTATCGCGTTATCGTGGTCCACGAGCACAGGCATTTTCAGCAGGCAAAGCGAGTCACTGAAGAGAGTGGCTTTCCCGCTTAGGAACAATTATGGAAATCAAAAGAATCAACACTCCAAACGCACCCAAACCTGCCGGACATTACTCGCAGGCAACTGTCTACAACGGTCTCGTATTTGTCGCCGGTCAACTCTCGATCGATCCTGCGACGGGCGAAAAGAAGCTCAGCTCGATCGAAGAACAAACCGAGCAGGCACTCGCCAACGTCCATGCAATTCTCAAAGCGGCCGGCAGCGACTGGGACCGCGTGCTCAAAGTGAACATTTCTATCGCTGACATTGACTTGTGGGAGGCCGTGAACAAGGTTTACGCGAGGGTTCTTGGGGAGAATCGCCCCGCCCGCGCAGTTATTCCCTGCGGCAAACTTCATCACGGTTTCCTGATCGAAATCGAAGCCATCGCCGCTACAGACGCCTAAATTGGTTTATCCACAGATTACACAGATTTCTCCAAATCAATCTGTGTAATCTGTGGATGAGAAATCACTTGTAAACCTCACGTATTTTCATTAGTGTAAGCACCCAACATGAATATCCTTGAACCCCCTGCAGACGGCGGGCGCTTGATTGTTTTAACCGCGCCACTCACTGAAGCAATTGATCACGCGGGCTACTTCATTCAGATGGCTATGGCTTCGCTGCCGATCTGGATGGAGGGCGTCATCAATAGAAAATATCCCAAGTGGCGCGAGGTCGAGCACAACCCCGACGGCTCCGCTCGTTTCATGCCCGCGGGTGTGAGGCTGGTGGAAAAGTCTTTGCTTCGCGAATATCGCAACGACGATGTAGTCGCGTGTTTTCCCGACGACCTGCATAAATTCGTTGGTCCACGCACGCGCGTGGTTGCAGTGTCCACTCACAACCCGCTGGGCGTAACGTTCGCCGCCGGCGTCTACACGTCAATCTTCGGATCGTCGAAGATGCCAATCAACTCTCACTACTCAAGACAGTTGTTTGCAAACATCAAAGCGAGCCCTTATCGAGATAATTTCAAAGTGATCGTCGGCGGTTCAGGCGGCTGGCAGATCATTCAGACCGATACTTACGAAGAACTCAGCATCGACTGCGTAGTCGAAGGTCGCAGCGAATCGACCGACACGCTCGAACTTTTCCGCAAAGCCATTCAGGGCGAAGAACTGCCGCGACGAGTTGAAGTCAAACATCCGCTCGATCGCGAAGGCATACTTTTTCCCGACACGCGCACTACGTTTGGCGTAGTCGAGATGACCACCGGTTGCGGGCGTCGTTGCAAGTTTTGCGTACCGGATCTGAATCCACAGATCGACCTTCCCAAAGACAAGATCATGGAGGCGGTGCGCGCCAACGTCCGGAACGGCAACAAGCAGATCTCGCTTGCCACCGAAGATATGTTTATCTGGGGACAAGTACACACTGACACACCGTTCTATTTTCCGAACCGTGAGGCCCTCGTCGATCTATATACCGATATCGTGAATACGCCGGGCGTCGAGCAACACGTTTTGAGTCACTGCACGATCGCGCCGGCTGTTGTCGATCCTTTGCTTATCAAGCAACTATCGGATGTGTTGCTGCCGAAGAGTCCGATCCATTTTCCATATCTGAGCAGTCATCCCGAGAAGAAGGCGCTGGCGCCGTTGATTGGTCTTGAAACCGGCTCAGTGCGAATGGCGAAACAGATCATGTCGAGCAAAGGCGTGCCGTTTTCAATTGAAGACTGGCCCAGCGTCGTGATCCAGGGTTTGCGCGTTTTGAACGAGAACAACTGGTTTCCGGCAATGACTTTGATCGTCGGCAATCCGGGTGAAACAGACGACGACGTGCGCGACACAATCGATCTCGTTTACGAGATAGAGCGGCGCGGCCTCTTTGCGTTCCTGGTTCCATCGATCTTCACGCCGTTACACGACACGCGTATGGAAAAGGAAACGGGTGTCACGCAAACGCGACAGCTAACGCCCTTGCAGTGGCAACTGATGATGAAGTGCTGGAAGATGAACCTGCGACCCGGGCAATACAGTTGGTGGGGACCATTGGCGTGGCGCGTTGGCGCGCTGGGAATGTGGGCCTACAAGCTGCGCGGTCTTAATGGTCCAAACTTCACCTGGCCGTTGATGATGTTTTCGGGCGCGATTTCCGAAAAGAACCTCCAGCGCATGGGAAAGATCTACGCCGGCAAACCAATCAAGGTAAAGACTCGCAGGGAACTGATCGCTTCATTGAAGCCGAAAGACTGGCAGTACCTTCGTGCTGACAACGGCGATTTGCCGATCGAGCATGTGCCGCCAGTAACGGCACGTGCAGTAGCGGTATGATCCCGCCTACATGGAAATCATTGCAGAAGCTCTTCTTGGATTCATCGTTGAGATTCTAATTCCGATCGTCGGCGAGTTTGCGTTTGACTTCCTGTTACGCAGCCTCGGCGAACCATTCATGTCACGTGAACGCCGGAATCCGGTCGTCGCAGGTCTCGGCTATTTTCTGATCGGACTAGTCCTCGGCGGCCTCAGCCTGCTGATATTCCCACGCTCATTCGTACGCAGTGAAAGATTTCATGGCATCAATCTGCTGATCACACCGCTGGTGTCCGGGTTCGTAATGGGCGCGCTGGGACGGTGGCGCGAGCGACACGGTCAAAGGATTCTGCGGCTGGATAGTTTTGTTTACGGCTTTGTCTTTGCTTTCGCCATGGCTCTGGTAAGATTCGTTTACACGACATGAAAGATTTAAAACGAATTCTCGATCGGAACCGCGCCTGGGCTGAGAAGATCAAAGCCAGCGATCCCGAGTTTTTCCCAGCCCTGGCCAAACAACAATCGCCGCGATTTCTTTGGATCGGATGTTCCGATAGCCGTGTGCCGGCGACGCAACTCGCCGGCATGCTTCCCGGCGAGATGTTTGTACATCGCAACGTCGCGAACGTTGTGGACCATACGGATTTTAATTGCCTGTCGGTGATGCAATATGCGGTCGATGTACTCAAAGTCGAGCACATCATCGTTTGCGGGCATCATGGCTGTGGCGGCGTCAAAGCTGCTATGGACAACTTGCAACTCGGGTTGATCGATAATTGGCTGCGCCACGTGCAGGACGTGCTGCACGAACATGGAGAACTACTCGCGGACATTCAAGACGAAGAGAAGCGTCTTGATCGTTTGTGCGAATTGAACGTTATCGAGCAGGTGCTGAACGTCGGTCGCACGACAATCCTTCAAAGCGCGTGGCAGCGCGGCCAGGAAGTTGTCGTGCATGGTTGGATCTACGGCTTGCAGGACGGACTACTGCGCGACCTCGGTGTGTCGATCGATAACGCCGGCACTAATTAGCGCGTTGGCGGGCGGCTTCAAATAAGAGAATGCCTGCGGCGACCCCAACGTTAAGACTCTCAGCCATCCCTTTCATCGGGATACTCACTCTACGATCCGCGAGTTCCAGTTCCTCCGTTGCCAACCCGGTTGACTCCGGTCCAAGTATCAAGGCGCTGGGACTGGTCCAATCGATGTCGGTGTAGGAAGTGGTCGCGTCGACGTCGGCACAGACCGTCACAACACCGCGTTGATGGCACCATTCAATCGTCTCCGTATATGAAGGACCACTCCAGATCGGAAGCCGGAAAGCAGACCCCATCGCGCCGCGCAAAGACTTCGGCGAGAACGGATCGCTGGTATTTTTTGTTGCTATGACCCCCGCAGCGCCGGCGGCTTCCGAAGTGCGCAAGATCGCGCCGACATTCACAGGGTTGTTTATCTCGTGCAACACGACCAGGAGAGGATTCGCGTCGAGTTGTGACGCCAGGCGTGACTCCGAAGCCTCCGGTCTTTGCGCAAGCACGATGATGCCCTGTGGCGTTTTCGTGTAGGACACTGACTCCAACAACTTCTCACTGACTGACGCAAACCGTTTCGAAGCCTGCGACAACGCCTGAATCACGGGGCCAACACGTTCCTTGCGCAACAGCTCTTCCGAAACAACTACTGCTTCAATTTCGAGCTCCGAGCGAAGCGCTTCTTCACAGAGCCGCAATCCTTCGATAAAGATCAGTTCGTCGATCTTTCCATCGCGAACGGCGCGCACCTGGCGCAGCAGGGAATTATCACGACTGGTGATATGCATCAGAAAACGATTTCTGCCCAGATGGGCCAATGGTCGGAAACGTTCAGCGGTCGAGCCACGCCCCAACGTTCGATCTTAAGGCCGCGCACGAAAATCCAATCGGCGTGCATTCTCAATCCACCACCACGCCACGTCGCCGTGCCAGTCGGATAGGGTGTCGTGTAACCCTGCGATTCGAGAAATTTTCGCGTGTCGATACATTTCTGTCGCGAGAGCGTGTTGAAGTCTCCGAGAATAATCGTGGGCACAGTCGCAGCTTCCGCTTCAGCCGCGACCACTTCGAGTTGGGCGAGCTGCCCATTGATCGCCGCGTGTGGATCGATGTGCGCGTTGAAGAGTCGCAGTTGCTGTGGTCCAACTGAGATCGTCGCTGCTATGGCCAGTTTCGGACGCCATTGACATTCATGCCACGGCAGATCGATGCGCTTCACGTCCGCCAGTGGTAGACGACTCAACAGCGCCACACCCGTGTCGCCACTGTCGTTCAAATCGATCGGTTCTTCGAAGTCGAGCCACCACTGTCGTTTAACTGGGGGAACACCGCGCGGGATTCGAGCTGGTTCGTGGGCCCAGTGCATGTTCATATGCTCGGCCAGTTCCTTTGCGACGTGATGACCACCGCTTCGTTTGGTGCGTTCGTCCGCTTCCTGTAAGGCGAGCACGTCGACGCGCGGCAGGAGTGTTCCCTCCGAGAATACCTTCGCGGCCGTCGAGATCTGTTGACCGACGTGCTCCGGGCGACGAGCGAGATTCATCAATCCAATCTTACGCCGCAGGCCCCCGGTGATGAGATAGGGGCCGCGCGCGTAACGGATGTTGTATGATGCGACGACCAGACGAGGGGAAATACTCATGGGTCAAGCGATTATAGCAGTTGTTGACGACATGTTTTTTGTATCGAAGATCCGCGCTGTGGCGGAAGCGGTGGGCGTGGAGATCAGTTTTCCGCGCAGCAGGGAAGCGTTAGTTCAGCAGGCGCGTGAGACGAAGCCGCAGTTGATTGTAGTGGACTTGCACAATCAGAAGATCGACTCAAACGCGCTGGCTAACGAATTAAAGGCAGACGAACAACTGCGCGACATTCGACTGCTCGGTTTCTTCTCGCACGTCCAAACCGAGCTGCAAAGAAATGCGATTGCGGCAGGCTTTGATCAGGTGATCCATCGATCGGTGTTCGCCCGCGACCTAGGAAAAATCCTAACCACAGATAACACGGATTAAAAAATCGGATTTATTTCCGTGTCATCCGTGTTACCCGACCGTCGCGGGCGCGATCACTTCATGAATCGATCTCACTTCGCGAACCAGGTCCTCATACTGCTCGAGCGTCAATGCCTGTGCACCGTCCGATAGCGCGTACTCAGGTTGGTCGTGAACTTCAACTATCAACCCATCCGCGCCCACCGCAACACCGGCGCGCGCGAGGGGCGTCACCATGAAGTTCTTCCCGGTTCCATGCGAAGGATCGACGATCACCGGCAAGTGCGAAATACGTCTCACTGCCGGAATTGCAGCGAGATCCAACGTGTTGCGCGTATGCTGCGCAAAGGTGCGAATGCCTCGCTCGCAAAGCACAATTTGATAGTTGCCCTCGGCCATCACGTACTCAGCCGCCAGCAACCACTCATCCAACGTCGCCGACAATCCTCGTTTTAACAAAACCGGCAACTTCGCTTTACCAGCACGTCGCAAGAGTGAAAAGTTCTGCATGTTGCGCGCGCCGATCTGGATCATGTCGCCATATTTCTCCACCAGGTCCACACCCGCTTCGTCGAGGGCTTCCGTAACGATCTTGAGCCCGTAAGCGTCGCGGATGTCGGCGAGTATTCTCAACCCTTCTTCACCAAGACCTTGAAACGCGTACGGAGAAGTCCGCGGCTTGTAAGCGCCGCCACGGAAAAATCGCGCACCACTACGCCTGACTGCTTCAGCAACCGCAAACGCCTGCGCGCGACTCTCAATCGCACATGGACCAGCAATGATCGCCAGTTCATCACCACCAATCGTTGCATCACCGACGCGGACGATCGTCTTTTCCGGTCTTAGATCGAGTGAGATCAGTTTATAGGGTTTACTGACGCGAATTGCTTCGGCGACGCCGGCAAGGTTCTCAAAATGTGAGGGATCGACGGCGCCCTGGTTTCCGGTAATTCCGATCGCGGTGCGAGTAGCGCCGGGCATCGGATGGCCTCTGAAGCCCAGTTGTTCAATCACGCGCAGGACAGCCTCGATTTGACTGTCGGTGGCGTCAGATTTCATTACTATTAACATATTTTTTTACATTTGGTCGGGGACGTTGATTCCAAGGATCGAGAGCGCGGTTGTCAATTGAGTTCTCACTATTTTCGTAACCGCGGTCAGGACACTTCTTCTCACCTCGTCCGGTTCGGTAAGAATTCGATGATCGTGATAGAAACGACTAAACGTCCTGGCAAGCGAGAAAGTGTACTTCGCTAGATTAGCAGGTTCAGCGGAATTTCGACACTGCAAGATCACGTCGTCAAGCTGCTGCGACAACATCACCAGCGACCAGATTTCCGTGCCGCCTTCACCTGATAAAACCTCTGCGACTCTCGCCTGCAAAGCGCTGTCGCCCGCTATCTCTTTCATTAACGAATCGGCCGCAGCCACAGTTTCGTTTCCGAGCTTGCGAAAGATCGAGTTGGTGCGCACGGCGGCGTACTGGCAGTAAGGTCCGGTTTCCCCTTCGAACGACAGCGCCTCTTTGAAGTCGAAAGCGATCACCGTGTTACGCGTAAACTTCAGCAGGAAATAGCGCAACGCCGCCACCGCGACTTCATGCGCCGTTTCCTTCTTTTCAGACTCTGGAAGATCGGAATTTCTCTTTTCGACCTCCGCAAGCGCGCCTGTTTCGAGTTGGTTTATCAGGTCGTCAGCTTTGACGCCGAGGCCCTTGCGCCCGCTCATCTCGATGTACGGTCGCGTGCGATCTTCAGCGCTCAACTCGATGCCGAGTTCCTCACAAGCCGCGGGAGAAAGCGCGACCATCTCGTAACTGAAATGAACGCTCGCATCCTCGCCAATCTCGGGCACAACTGCCGCGACGCCACGCGCCACGATCTCCTGCGGGTACGACTGTCGCGAGTCGATTACGTTGTAGACCGTGACGCCGCCGCCGAATTCTGGCCGCTCGCTGCCCGGTTCGGTTTGAGTGACCCACAGCACGTGACCGTCGGGATAATTGCGGAATGTGTGGTAATTAAAATCGAGTCCGAGTTTACCGAGTTTCCAGAGTTGATATGCGATGTCTTTGCCGGTGTAGGTGACGGTGCCGTTTGAACGCACGATGATCTTGTCTGACTCGTGTTCGTCAGTGCCTGTGTGTGATTCAAACGGCATGACCCAGCAGCCTGCGTGACGACCAACGGTTTCCTTCCGAATGACGCCCGCGTTCTTCATCAACTCGAACGCGCGTTCCCAGAAATGCAGATGCAGAATGTCTGACTCGCGCGCGAGCAGATCGTAACGAATGCCGAGTCGCTCCATCGTGTCGATAATGCACTCGACGTTGCGCGTGGCGACGTAGTCGGCGAGCTCGGCAATCGAGTTGTTGCCTTCTTCGAGTGCGTGCAGCACTTCGTTGCGCAGTTTGGTCTTTTCCGGATTCATGTCGCCGCCGGCATTGCCATTGCGATAGAAAAGACCGACTTTCGTATACAGATCCCAACAGTAGTAATCGAAAGGGTAGTCTTTCGTAAGAGACGCATCGAGCGCTTTGATCCGGTCGAGGTCCATCTTCTCCAGGTGGAGAAAACCGACGACAACGTCAGCAACCTGGACGCCGGTGTTGTCGATGTAATTCTGTACTTCGATTCGATCGCCCGCGGCTTTTAGTATTCGCACGAACGTATCGCCGAGCACGGCATTGCGCACGTGACCGATGTGTGCCGCTTTGTTGGGATTGATGCTCGTGTGCTCGACCATCTTCTTCGGCTGCTCGCCGTGAGCCGTATCAGTCGTTGTTTCTGGCCGAGCAAAGATGCTGAGCAGTCGGGCGCGATTGAAGAAGACGTTGATGTAACCCGCGCCGGCGATCTCGACGCGCGACACTTCCTCGATGTCTTCGAGTTGCGACTTGAGCCTTTCCGCGATCGCGCGTGGCGCTTGTTTCTCGCCCGTGGCTTGTTTGATCAGCTTGGCGAGTTCGAAAGAAACAGGGAAGGCGAGATCGCCGAGTTCAGGACGCGGCGGCGCTTCGGCCGCGAACTGTTGCAGCTCAACACCAAACAATTCGCGGGCGGCGCTGCGGATTCGGTCTTTAAGTTTTTGCTGTAGTTCGGCCAGGGTCATAGGGCAAAAGCGAAAATATAGGCCTTATATCACTTATAAGTCCAATAGGTCGTACAAAGATCGATCTGTTACCATCGCGTGGCAATGCACATTTCGGCGGAGTTGCGGCAGCTCTTTGCCAGAGCGAATCGGGTGCTTGTGCTTACCGGCGCTGGTGTTTCGGCGGAGTCGGGCGTGCCGACATTTCGCGGCGGCGGCAACACCGCAGTCTGGAAAGGGATGCCGTTCGACGTGATCTCGTCCGCGGAAATGGTCGAACGCGATCTGCCTGCGGTTTGGGAGTGGTTCGATTATCGTCGCGATTTTCTCGCGGAGCTGACTCCGAATCCGGCGCACTACGAGATCGCCCGCTGGCAGGACAGTTTTGTGGAGTTTACGCTCGTCACGCAGAATATCGACGGACTGCACCAGAAGGCCGGCTCACGCGAGGTGATCGAACTGCACGGCAACATCTGGCGTGCGAGATGCACTACGTGCAGCACCGCGTACAGTATGGTGGAAGAGCAGCGTCCGGAAGCATGTCTCGAATGTGGCGATCTATTGAGACCGGACGTGGTTTTGTTTGGCGAGATGTTGCCGCCCGGGGCGTTTGAGCTCGCGGCCGCACGTGCGCGCGCATGCGAGTTATGTTTTGTCGTCGGCACGTCAGCGTTGGTCTATCCGGCTGCCGGACTACCGGAAATCGCGAAAGGCGCGGGCGCTTATGTTGTTGAAGTGAATCCTGAGCGCACGCCGCTTTCGAGTCTCTGTGACGAAGTGCTCACAGGCAAGGCAGGTGAAATGTTGCCATTGTTTCAACGATGAAGACTCTCTATTTCGATTGTTTCGCCGGTGCGAGTGGCGACATGATTCTCGGCGCGCTGGTGGCTGCGGGCGTGGAGCCCGGCTATCTCCGCGGACAACTCTCGTCCCTGCCGGTCAGCGGTTTCAATATCGAATTCGAAACCGTGAATCGATCGGGACTTAGCGCAACGTACGCGCGCGTTGAGATAGCTCACGAACATAAACATCGCCACCTTTCGGATATCAAACAGATTATCGAAGCGTCTGGTTTGAAAGAGGCGGTGAAGCAACGTGCCGTGCAGATCTTCACGCGTCTCGCCGAAGCAGAAGCACGCGTACACAATGAGCCCGTAGATCACGTTCACTTTCACGAGGTGGGCGCCCTTGATGCGATTGTCGATGTCGTCGGCGCTGCGATCTGTTTTGACGCGTTGCAGATCGATCGTTTTATCTGTTCGCCGATTCACGTCGGCAGCGGCCTCGTGAAGATGGCTCACGGCCAATTTCCAATTCCGCCTCCGGCAGTGACCGAGTTGCTCAAAGGCGTGCCGTTTTATGCCACTGAGATCAAAGGCGAACTTTTGACGCCGACGGGCGCCGCAATCATCACGAGTGTTTGCAATGAGTATGGTCCTATTCCACGGATTACCACGGAAAAGAGCGGATACGGGGCTGGGACGCGCGAGTACCCGAATTTTCCGAATGTCCTGCGCGTCTTGATTGGTGAAACTGAAGATGCAGGTGCGGCAGACGAACGATTGTGGATGATCGAGACTAATCTCGACGACGCATCACCGCAGATCATCGGCCACGTCATGGATCGCGTGCTCGAGTCGGGCGCGTTGGATTGTTTCTTTACCCCCGTGCAGATGAAAAAGAATCGTCCGGGCGTGTTGCTGTCAGTGCTTTGCAGTGCCGGCGACAAGGAAACAGTGATGAAGTTGTTGTTCACTGAAACGACTACGCTGGGCGTTCGTAGTTATGAAGTCACACGGCGCGCATTACAGCGAAGCCTCGTGCGCGTGGAAACGCCGTATGGACCGATCGATGTTAAAGTAGCGCATCTGGACGGGCGCGTCGTAAATGAAATGCCGGAGTTTGAGCAGTGCCGTCAGGCTGCGGCAAAGACAGGCGTGCCTTTGAAAGTAGTCGAGGAGGCGGCGCGAAAAGAATTATGGAAACAAAAGTTATAGAAGCGAATCAAGATAGCAATCCGCCTAAATCCGTGCCACCTGTAGATCTCGATTTGATCGCACAGGGCGTGCGCATGATTCTGGAAGGCATCGGCGAAGATCCGGAACGCGCCGGACTGCGCGGCACGCCACGTCGTGTGGCTGAGATGTATGCGGAACTAACCTCGGGCATGCGCGAAGATGCGACAGAACACGTTATCCCATTGCCGGGCGACAAACACGACGAGATGGTGATCGTGAAAGACATCAGTATCGCTTCGTTGTGTGAGCATCATCTCGCGCCGTTTGTCGGACGATGTCACATCGCGTATATCCCGAAAGGCGGTCGCATTCTCGGTATTTCAAAACTGGCGCGGCTGGCGGAAACTTTTTCGCGCCGCTTACAACTTCAGGAGCGATTGACGACCGATATTGCAAACACGCTTTTCGAAGGTCTCAAGCCACTCGGTGTGATGGTCGTGATCGAAGCCGAACACACGTGTATGACGTTGCGCGGCGTGCGAAAAGCCGACGCGAAGACCGTCACCTCGGCAGTGCTCGGCGGTTTCCGTTCGGACCCGCGCACACGCGCCGAAGCCATGTCGCTCATCAAAGGAAGAGACTGAGGGATGGTTGATCTTTTTGAGGAGATTTGAATGTTTCGCATTGTTCTCACACTCGTTATCACCGCAGCGCTATTTGGCAATGTTGTCTCTCAACAGCGGCCGAGCGCATCAGTAATCAATGAGGCAACACTCAAGGGTCACATCAGGTTTCTGAGCGACGACATGCTCGAAGGTCGCGGCACAGGCGCGCGTGGTGGTGAGCTCGCCGCGAAATACATTGCCGCGCAACTCGAGGCTCTCGGAGCGAAAGGCGCGGGCGCTGACGGCAGTTTCTTTCAACCCGTGTCGCTCGTCGGCGTGAAAGCGGATCCGAATACGACTTTGACGATCTCGGGCGAGAGTGGTAGTGAAACGTTCAAGTTTGCTGACGACTTCGTGGCGTTCACTGGCGCGCAAACAGAGTCGGTCGATGTCGATGCGGATCTCGTTTTCGTCGGTTATGGCATCGAGGCGCCGGAACAGCGTTGGAACGATTACAAAGGCGACGCGACTGACTATCGCGGCAAGATCCTCGTGATGCTGGTCAACGATCCGCCCGCGACCACGCAGGAGCCAAATCTCTTCGGCGGCAAAGCGCTCACTTATTACGGACGCTGGACGTACAAGTACGAGGAAGCGGCGCGCCGTGGCGCTGCCGGTGTGATCCTGTTGCACACCGATCAATCCGCAGGCTATCCGTGGGGCGTGGTGCGCACGTCGAACGGATCGTGGCGTTTCGATATTGCGCGCACACAAAACGACACGACGCCGTTTCTGCAATTTCGTTCGTGGGTGACTGACGAAGCCGCACGTCGCTTGATGAAACTTGCCGGTCAGGATCTCGACGCGCTGCGCACGAAGGCGGCAACACGAGAGTTTCAACCAGTCAAACTCGGCTTGAAAGGGAAGTTGAATCTCAAGAGCGAAGTGAAACGCGTGGCGGCGCCGAATGTGGTTGGCGTGATTGAGGGCAGCGATCCGCAGTTGCGCAATGAGTATGTTGTTTACTCGGCACACTGGGACCATCTCGGCGTCGGCGCGCCGAATAAGAATGGCGATACGATCTACAACGGCGCGCTCGATAATGCTTCTGGTGTCGCTGTCGTGCTGGCGATTGCGGAGACGATTGCGCGTACGCCGCCGGCTCAGCGTCCTAAACGATCGAGCCTGTTTCTATTCCCCACGGCGGAAGAGCAGGGACTGCTCGGCGCCGAGTGGTACGCGAAGCATCCGGTCGTGCCAATCGAGAAGACTGCGGCGAACGTTAATCTCGACTCGATGAACGTGCTTGGTCCAACACAGGACTTCATTCCGTTAGGCGCTGAGCGTTCGACGTTGAAGGGAGTGGTTGAGGCAGTCGCGCGCGACATGGGGTTGCGTGTTTCGCCGGATGCGAGACCGGAGCAGGGATCGTTCTTCCGCTCGGATCATTTTCCGTTTGCGAAGGCGGGCGTGCCGTCGATCAGTTTGAAAGAGGGAAATGATTACGTGGGTCACTCGAAGGAGTGGGGCGAGGAGCAGTTCCGCGCGTACAACACGGCGCACTATCATCAGCCTTCGGACGAGATGCGCGACACGTGGGACTACCGTGGCATGATCCAGGAAGCTGAGATCGCACTCGCAATCGGCCGCCGCATCTCCGACATGCCGGAGAAACCACGCTTCAACCCCGGGGATGAGTTTGCAAAGAAACCTTAGTAATCTCTGCGGCTCTCTGCGTATCTCGGCGCTCTCTGCGTGAAAACAAACTTTAACGCAGAGGACGCAGAGATTACGCAGAGGACCGCAGAGAAATCGAGATGATGAACACTTTCTACATCACTACACCAATCTACTACGCCAACAGTCTTCCGCATCTCGGTCATCTCTACACGATGATCGTGGCTGACACGGTCTCGCGCGCCAAGCGACAGCGCGGCATCGACACCTACTTCTTAACCGGCACCGACGAGCACGGCATCAACATCGAGCGGGCCGCGCAGAAGGCCGGCCGCACGCCGAAGGAACAGGCGGATTACGTCGTCAGTTACTACAAGAAGATGACGAGCGAGTTTGGTCTCGACACCGCACACGGCGGCTACGACATCTTCATGCGCACCACCGAGCCGTTTCACTACCAGGGCGTCAGCGAGCTCTGCGACAAATCGCGCGTAACAAGACGCCGCGCGGCAATGATGCGTTATACAAAGGCCACTACGAAGGCTGGTTCTGTGCCGCCTGTGCCGAATACAAAACCGAAGACGAGTATCAGAAACCGAAGAACGAAGGCGAACCGCCAACGTGTCTCATTCACGACACGCCGTTGGACCGCGTGTCGGAGGAAAGTTACTTCTTCCGTTTGTCCGATTACGATGAAGCGTTGTTGTCGGTTTATGAAAGCCGTCCCGATTTCATCAGACCTGAGTCAAGACGTAACGAAGTAATCAGCTTTGTGCGCGGCGGGCTTCAGGATCTTTCCGTCAGCCGTTTGAAGACTTCGGTGAGTTGGGGTGTTCCGGTTCCGGATGATCCGGCGCACACGATGTACGTCTGGTTCGACGCGTTGATCAACTACATCACCGCGATCGGATTTGGAAACGAAGAGCGGCAGCAAAAGGCCGGGTTTGAGAAGTACTGGCCGGCGTTACACCTGGTGGGCAAAGACATCCTGCGTTTTCATGCTGTCTACTGGCCCGCGTTTTTGATCGCAGGCGGTGTCGAGCTGCCGCGCGCGATTGTGGCGCACGGGATGTGGCTCGATCCCAACGGCCGCAAGATGTCGAAAACACTCGGCAACACGATCGAGTTGGACGTCCTGCAAAAACACTTTTCTATCGACGCGATTCGCTATTTTGTTTTGCGCGAGATGGTGTTTGGACAGGATGGACGCTTCGGTTACGAAGGTTTGATCGATCGTGCAAACAGCGATCTCGCGAAGGGTTTGGGAAATCTCTCCAGCCGCACGCTCACGATGATTGGGAATTATTGTGATTCTCGGCTCCCGTCCAATGTGATTCCCGAAGACAAGCTGCTACTGGCCAAGCGTGTAGGAATTGATACTGATGAAACCACTCTCGCCGGTTTTATTGAAACCGCGCGCGATCAGTTCGTGCTGCACTTCGAGAACCTTGCATTCAGTCGTGCACTCGAAACCGTCTGGTCTGTTGTTGCCCGCGCCGACAAAATGATTTCGGATGCCAAGCCGTGGGATCTCGCGAAGGATGAGAATCAGAAACATACGCTGGGCGCCGTTCTTTATCGCGCCGCTGAGTCGTTGCGATGGTTAAGCGTGTTGCTGTATCCGGTCATGCCGGATGCAAGCCAGGCGATCTGGAGTCAGTTGGGACTCGAAGACTCGCCCGCTCACATCGACCCGACAAAATTGAAATGGGGCGAGCTGAAGGCCGGCACTGCTATTGGCAACGTGCAGCCCATCTTCCCGCGCATCGACAAAGCCAAGACGATGGCGGAAACCAACGCCGATCAAAAGACAGCGGCAGTTCCCGACACCGCACCTGAACCGCCGATGAAGCACGCCACCGAAGCGGATGCAGTTCCTGGCGTGACCAGCTTCATCGAGATTGACGACTTTGCCAAAGTCGATCTACGCGTAGGGCAGGTGCTGTCGGCGGAACGCATACCGAAAGCTGACAAGCTGTTGCTGTTGAAGATCGATCTTGGCGAAGAGCAACCGCGACAGATTCTCGCGGGCATCGCTCAGTACTACGAGCCTGAAAAACTCGTCGGGCGCAAGGTCGTCATCGTCGCAAATCTGAAACCACGCAAGCTCCGCGGTTATGAGTCGCAGGGAATGGTCGTCGCCGCCTCTTACGGTGAAGAAGGTCGACCCGTAATCGCGACGTTCACCGAAGACGTGCCGAACGGTGCGCGTCTAAAATGAGCCACAAAAAGGCACATACGGCACATAAGGCACAAGATGTTCATTGACTCACACGCGCACATTGACGGGCCGGAGTTTGACGCCGATCGCGACGAGGTGCTCCAGCGCGCGCAGGACGCCGGTATACAATTTATTCTCAACGTCGGCACTGGCGATCCGCATAGCGGTGCGTTGGAACGCGCCGTCGAGTTGGGACGAAAACACCAGAACATTTATACAGCGATCGGCACACATCCGCACGACGCACGCCTTTACGACGACCGCGCGGAAGAGAAGATCAGAACGCTGATCAGGAATGAACGCGTGATAGCGTGGGGTGAGATTGGTCTCGACTTTCACTACGACAACTCACCACGCGACGTACAAGTGGAGGTCTTCAAACGCCAGCTTCGGGCGGCGCGCGAGTGTGATGTTCCTGTGATTATCCACACGCGCGAAGCAGAGTCTGAAACGATTGAGATCTTGCGAAGCGAGTATGCCGGAACACAACGTGGTGGCATTTTTCATTGCTTCGGCGGCAGCCTGGAACTCGCACAAGCGGCCCTTGAGCTCGGCTTCATGATCTCGTTTTCAGGCATTCTTACCTTCAAGAAAGCTGACGACTTGCGCGAAGTCGCAAAGCACGTCCCGCTCGCGCGTATGTTGATCGAGACCGATTGTCCCTATCTGAGCCCTATCCCGTATCGGGGGAAACGCAACGAACCTGCTTATGTAGTCGAAGTGGCGCGCTGCCTGGGCGAACTGTACGACGTCGAGCTCGAAGCAATGGGCTACTTGACCAGCGACAACTTCCATCGCTTCTTCGGGCTCAGCTAACATTAAGCCACAAAGTAATTTGCGCGCTTTTTAGCCCTTGTGGCAACTTTCACATGCTTTCGTTTTGATGTTATTCTCGCTATCAAATGGCGCAACAGAACTCCTTTGATATCGTCTCGCAGGTCGACAACGCTGAGATCGGAAACGCGCTCAATCAGACCATCAAAGAGGTGCGGCAACGTTTCGACTTCAAAGGCAGCTCCGCGACCGTCGTACACGAAAAGAATGAGCTCGTGCTCACCGCCGAAGACGAAACCAAGTTGCGCAACATGAACGACATCCTCCAGCAAAAACTGGTGCGACGTGGCGTTCCCTTGAAAGCCTTCAGTTACGGCAAGATTGAACCGGCCGCCGGCGGTACGGTGCGACAACGCGCACAGATCCAGGAAGGCATCCCGCAGGACAAAGCCAAGGAAGTGGTGAAGTTCATCAAAGACACCAAGGTCAAGGTGCAGGCTTCGATTCAGGGCGACATCGTGCGCGTGTCCGGCCGCGACCGCGACACGCTCCAGGACATAATCGCCAGGCTGAAGGATAAAGACTTCGGCATTCACATGCAGTTTACGAACTATCGTTCGAACTAAACTCAGTCGTCATGACTACGCCAGCCAACACAATTACGCTCGATGAAGAGGCGAGGATTTCCGCGCGCCGTATCTTCAGCATCATCGCCAATGAGATGGTCCAGGTGGAAGTCGAATTCGAGCGCCAGGCGCGTTCGAACGTCCAGGTGATCGACTATCTCGGCGAGTACCTGCGTGCATCGGGCGGCAAACGCGTGCGGCCCGCACTCACGATTCTTTCAAACTATGCAGTCGGAGGGGATGGTTCCCGTTACAACTCGATTCGCATGGCGACGGTGATGGAGTTTCTGCACACCGCCACGCTCGTCCATGACGACATCATCGACAAAGCTGACATGCGACGTAAGCGTCCGACCGTCAACGCTCTTTACGGAAATGAGACGGCCGTGTTGATGGGCGACTGGTTGTACATGTCTGCGTTCGAGACCAGTCTGGCGGAGAGATCTCTGCCGATACTCGACATACTGACGCGTGTCACGCGCAAGATGACTGAAGGCGAGTTGTTGCAGTTGACGTTGTTAAGTGATGCGGCAGTGTCGGAGGCCCAGTACTTCGACGTTCTCAAACGGAAGACTGCGTATCTCTTTAGTGCGAGTTGCGAGATCGGAGCAATACTCGGTGGAGCGAGTGAAGAGCAACAAACAGCATTGCGCGATTACGGTCTGAATCTCGGCACGGCATTTCAGTTGATCGACGATCTGCTTGATTTCACGTCGAATGAAGAAGCGTTAGGCAAAGCGGCCGGCGCCGACCTGTTGGGTGGTAAGGTCACGTTACCGCTGATCTACTTGCGCGACGCGGAGCCGAGCGCACTCGAGATGATCCAAACCGTGCTGCGCGACGAAACTTACGGCGCCGTCCAGCCGCAGGATCTGCTTGAAGCAATCGCGCGCACCGGCGCTCTCGAGAAAGCTCGCGCCCGCGCTGACGAATATGCCGCCGATGCCTGCGCCGCTCTCGATAACTTGCCCGACTCCGAATACTGCGACTCTCTGCGCGCCCTCCCCACCTACATCCTGGACCGTGACCGTTAATTAGCCACAGATGACACTGATTAAAAATCGGATCTGTCAATCCGTGTTAATCTGTGGCAAAATCTGCCGCTGATGAGCGAGAACCTGCTTTCACGTCTGGAACAGAGCCTGCGCCAATCGCGCGCAGCGCGTATGCATCTGGCTGCACGCCTGCGTGAACTCGAAGCCGAGGCCGATAGCGTTCGCGCCGAGCTCGCGGAGATGGACACGCTCGCAAGCCAAACCGAAGCTGCGATTTACCGGCTCCTTTCGTCCGTTCTGGCATCCAGCAATGTAACTCTGGGTTTGCCGTCGGACGCTGAGTTAGAGGCTGCGATGCGGCAGTCTCCGGCTTCAGCCGAACGTCGCCAGCAGATCCCGACTGTTCGCAACAACGTCGAAGTGCTCAGCGATCGCTTCATGGATCGGACCATCCCGCAAGCCGTAACGCTGTTGTTGCGTGAAGAAGGTGGACCACTTCACGTCAACGAACTCTACAATCGTCTACTCGAAGGTGGTTTTAAGTTCACTGGACAAAACCCGACCATCAGCGTCGCCGTATCCCTCAACCGCAACACCCGATTTCGCAAAGTCGCTCCCGGCACGTTTGACCTCGTCATGCGCGACGCCTCCTCCAAGGCTTCGTGACGTGTAAGAACTAATGCGTGCGATCGTTCTTTCTGCCGGCTACGGCACACGCCTTTGGCCACTTACCGAAGACCGTACTAAACCCGCAATACCGATTTTAGGAAAGCCGCTCGTCGGTTATGTTGCTGAATATCTCGCCGGTTACGGCATCGACGAGATCGTTGTGAATCTGCATCACCGGCCTGAGTCTGTGCGGCGCGCGTTGGGTGATGGCAGTCGTTTTGGGGTCAAACTTCATTACGTCGAAGAATCGGTGATCCTCGGCACGAGCGGCGCGCTCGATAATACGCGGGAATTTTTTGAACGTGAGACCTTCGTCGTCGTTAACGGAAAGATCATCACCGACATTGATCTGAACGCCGCGATTGAGACTCATCGAAAGATGAATGCACTTGCGACACTCGTTCTGCTTCCCAATGTTCGTCGGGAGAGATTTAGCGTAGTTGAAACTGAGGCCGGTCGAATTAAAGGCTTTGGTCGCATGCCTGTCGAGACGAATGAAGGACCTGCGCCTCTGATGTTCACCGGCATTCACATCATGGAGCCGAGAATACTGCAATACGTTCCGCGCGGCGTCTTTTCAGATTCGGTTACGGACGTGTATCCAAAAGCGATGGCCAATGGCGAGATTCTCGCTGCGCATGTTGCTTCGGGAAAGTGGCGCGAGCTTTCGACCTTGAAGCGGTATCTCGAGATCAGCGTTGAGCTGTTGCGAGAAGAAGGGAAGTCGTTAGTGGCAGGCACTAATGCTTCGATCTCACCGGCGGCGACAGTGACAGACTCGGTTCTTTGGGACGACGTCGAAGTCGGCGCGGGCGCCCGCATCAATCGCGCTGTGCTTGGTGACGAGGTAAAGATCGGCGGAAATGAGGTCATCGAAAACGCCGTCGTCGTGCCACGCCGGTTAGTCGAGGGCAAAAAGCCGCCCGAAAAGGCCTTACCCGGCCATTTTCAGGGTGAAAACTTTATCGTTCCCCTGTGATACAATCGCGAGCGCTTCTCGGGATTAACAATTTCGCCCAATTCGCTAATGAGTGCTCCAAAACCGGTGATTTCCAACGTATTTGAATCCTCGGCGTCAGATCGACTTGCGAGATTCATCACGCAACAAGGAATCGCAAGTAAGGAAGTCATCCCGCTTACTCCGGACGCGTCAACTCGCAAGTATTACCGCATCGGCTGGAAGAAACGGACCGCGATAGCCGCCGTTTACGCGGAACCGTTCGATCCCGAATTCCATCCCTATCTCGACGTGACTCGTTTGTTTCTCGACTGTGACATCCCGGTTCCCGAGATCTACGAGGTTGACGGCAACGCCGGGATCATCGTTCAGGAGGATTTGGGCGACCGGCAACTCTTCCAGGTTTACGACGATGAATCGGAAGAGCAGTGTGATAAATACAAAGAAGAGGCAATCGCATTAATCGCAAAAATTCAGAAGGCCACCGCGCGGGCTTCCGAAACACATTCGATTGCAAGCCGTCTCGCGTTTGACGAAGCGAAACTCTCCTGGGAACTCGATTTCTTTTTCGAACACTACTTCGGCAGCTTGCGTGGTGAGACGCTGCGCCATGCTGAAGTCGCTGAGTTAAAGGCTGAACTGAACGATATCGCCGCTGAACTCGCCGCGGTACCGCGTGTGCTTTGTCATCGCGACTATCACGCGTCAAACCTGATGATTGATCCGAAGAAGCAAATCAGAGTCGTAGATCACCAGGACGCTCGTATGGGTCCGGCGAGTTACGACCTCGTTTCGTTCCTGCTGGATCGACAACCGTGCCCGCCCTCGCTGGCGGAGTTGCGCGGCTATAGACTCTTCTTTCTTGAAGAGCGACGCTTGCTCGGTCTCAGTCCGATTGACCCCGATGATTTCGCACTCGAATTTCGTCTCATGACCATTCAGCGTTGCTTGAAAGCGACCGGCACCTTCTCTTGCCAGTCAGCAGTGTATGGAAGGGGAGCCGTTTACCAGCATTTCATCGACCCCACTCTCCAGATTGCTTTGCAGGCCGCCGAATGGCTGGAAAGATTCCCCACACTGCGGCGGATGTTAAAGGAACGTATTAACCATTGATGACAACTCAACCACACGCAATCGCTCCCGACCACACTTACATCAACCAACTTTCAAACCACGTCGGCGCTGAAGTAGTTCTTAAAGGGTGGCTCTACAACATGCGCTCGAGCGGCAAGATCCTGTTTCCACAACTGCGCGACGGAACCGGAGTCGTCCAGTGCGTCGTCTTGAAGACCGCGATCTCACCTGAGCTCTGGGAATCGTTAAAGGGACTCGGACAGGAGTCGGCGCTTACTATCAAGGGAACAGTGCGCGAAGACAGTCGCGCCCCCGGTGGTTTTGAGATCGACGTCACTGACGCTGAAGTTTTACAACAGGTTCACGACTATCCGATCACGCCCAAAGAACACGGCACCGAGTTTCTGATGGATCACAGGCACCTGTGGCTGCGCTCGCGGCGGCAGCATGCGGTGCTGAAGGTCAGACACACAGTGGTCCAGGCAGTCAGGAATTTTCTTGATAACGACGGCTTCACGCTTTGCGATTCGCCGATCTTTACCCCTGCGGCGTGTGAAGGAACAACGACGCTATTCGAAGTCGATTACTTCGACGGTGAGAAGGCCTATCTCACGCAATCAGGTCAGCTTTACAACGAAGCAACAGCCGCTGCTTTCGGCAAAGTTTACTGTTTTGGTCCGACTTTTCGGGCCGAGAAGTCGAAGACGCGCCGGCACCTGACTGAGTTCTGGATGGTCGAACCGGAGATGGCGTACACGAGGCTCGAAGACGTGATGAGTCTCGCGGAACGCGTGTTGTCGTACATCGCCGCCCAGGTGTTGGAGAAGCGAAGCGAAGAGTTGAAGGTTCTGGAGCGAGATACATCGAAACTGGAGGCGATTGTGGCGCCGTTTCCACGTATTCATTACGACGATGCGGTGAAGATTCTGCACGAGGGATTTGAGAAAGGCGCGCTCGAGACGAAGTTCGAATGGGGTGGAGACTTCGGTGCGCCTGACGAGTCGTACATCTCGAGCCAATTTGATCGACCGGTGATGGTCCATCACTACCCTGCGGCCGTGAAAGCGTTTTACATGGCGCGAGACCCGGAGCGCCCGGAGCTTGCGTTGGGTGTTGACGTGCTGGCGCCGGAAGGTTATGGCGAAGTGATCGGCGGCGGTGAACGTGCGACCTCGCTCGAGTTTCTCGAAGAGCAGATCGCTTTGCATCAGCTTCCGCAGGAAGCGTTTGAGTGGTATCTCGACTTGCGCCGGTACGGCAGCATTCCGCACGGTGGTTTTGGAATGGGTATCGAGCGTTGTACGGCATGGATGTGTGGCATCGAGCATATACGCGAGACCATCCCGTTTCCGCGTATGATCTACCGCATCAGGCCTTAAATGCGAGGGTTGTTGTTATGACGTGTCCTAAATGTGGTGCTCAATTGCTTCCGGGCTCGACGTTCTGCGGAGCGTGCGGACACCGGCTCGCGCCGGCGGCGACGCAAGCTGTTTCCCAGGGCGGCGGAATTCAGATCGACGAAGACGCTCGCGGGCGTGGCAGAGGCTACGACTACGAAGTCTTACATCAACCATCGTTCTCACTCGCCGTGCTGCGACTACAAGCCGAACAATCCATCCAGGCAGAGTCAGGCGCGATGGTTTCGATGTCGGCCAACATCGAGCTCCAATCACAAATGAAGGGCGGCTTTCTCGGAGCTATCAAACGAGCTGCGGGCGGCGAGTCAGCATTCATTTCCACGTTTACCGCGCGCGGTGGACCAGGCGAAGTAACACTCGCTCCCGGCGCGCCGGGTGACATTGCAGCAATCGAACTCAGCGGCCAGCCATTCTTTGTACAATCGAGTTCGTATCTTGCGGGCGATGCGAGTCTGTCGGTCGATACGAGGTGGGGCGGCGCCAAGTCGTTCTTCGCCGGCGAGGGATTGTTTGTGTTGATGATACAGGGTCAGGGGCTGTTGCTCGTCTCTTCGTTTGGCGCGATCTACCGCAAACGACTACAACCGGGCGAGCGCTATGTCGTCGATACAGGACATCTCGTCGCGTGGGAAGGCACGACTCAATACACGCTTCGCAAAGCCGCGTCCGGGTTCTTCCGCAGCATGATGAGCGGCGAAGGCATCGTCGCCGAGTTTTCCGGACCGGGCGAGATACTGATCCAAACGAGAAATCTTGCCGCACTCGCGGGTCTGCTCAAACCCTTCTTCCCGAGTCAGGGTGGCGGTGGTGGCGGATTCAATTTCAATGTCGGTGGATAATGTCGACCACAATACCGCAAAAGTCAGTCAGTATTCTCGGTGTGCCGCTCGATTACGGTGCGAGCATGGCCGGAGTCGGCATGGGACCAGCGGCGCTACGAGTCGCGCGGTTGAATGAACGCATTGAGCGACTCGGATACACTGTTCACGATCTCGGAGACATGCGTCTCGAACGTCCACAGACGTCTCCCGAAATCGACGACAAACTCAAGTACGTTCGCGAGATCAGCAACGCTTGCGAACAACTCGCAACCGAAGTTAAAGCAATACTTGAAGCCGGTGAGTTTCCGATAATAGTCGGCGGCGATCACTCCATCGCCATGGGCTCGTTTGCAGGGGTCGTTTCTCACTTCAAAAAACAGGACCAGACACTCGGCTTGATCTGGTTCGACGCGCACGCCGACATCAACACGCCTGAAACAACTCCCTCAGGCAACATCCACGGTATGCCGTTGGCCGTGTTGCTCGGATACGGGGCGCCGGAGCTAACCAACATTGGAGGCTTCAGTCCAAAGCTGGATCCGCGCTTGTGCGCTCACGTCGGCGCGCGCGACATCGATTCCGGAGAAAGAGAACTGATTAAGCGACTCGGCATCCGTTTCTTCACGATGAGAGAGATCGACGAGCGCGGTCTGAGCGCCTGCATGGACGAAGCGATTGCGATCGCCTCGCGTGGTACGGGTGGTTATGGGGTTACGTTTGACGTCGACGCACTCGATCCCGGTGATGCTCCCGGTTCCGGAACACTCGTGCGTGGCGGACTCACTTATCGCGAAGCGCACCTGGGATTGGAAAAGATCGCTGCGGCCGGCGGCATGCGTTCACTCGAAATTGTCGAGATCAATACGGCGTTGGATGTTAATAATAAGACAGCGGAATTGGGTGTGGAGCTGATTCTATCGGCGTTAGGCAAAACGATTCTGTAAAGGTGGACCAGGAAGAGTGACAAAAAAGCTGCGGGTCGGCGTGATCTTCGGTGGGCGATCAGGTGAACACGAAGTTTCGATCCGATCGGCGCGAGCGATCGTCGAAGCGATCGATCGAAAGAGGTTTGAAGTAGTTCCGATCGGCATCACGAAAGAAGGGAAGTGGCTCGCCCCGGCACAGTCGGCCCAACTGCTTCCCGCCGCTGTTCAGCCACTCTTACCATCGAAGACACACACGTCCACCGGCGATGTTGCACTTCTCGGCGATCCTTCACGCAAAGGTTTAATCTCACTCGACAGCGAAACACTCAACGGCGAAAAACTCGACGTTGTGTTTCCCGCACTGCACGGCACTTACGGTGAAGACGGCACTCTTCAAGGATTACTTGAGATGGCCGATGTGCCGTACGTCGGTTGCGGAGTGCTCGCCTCATCGTGCGGCATGGACAAGGTGACGATGAAATCGTTGTTTGTCCAGGCTGGTTTGCCGATCTGTAAGTACCTCTGGTTTCTGAGATCTCAGTGGCGCAACGACCCGGCTAAAGTAATACGTAAGGTTACGAGTGACATTGGTCTGCCGTGTTTTGTGAAGCCGGCGAATCTCGGTTCATCTGTGGGTGTGTCACGTGCGACGGATAAGAAGTCGTTGAGTGATGCGATCGACTTAGCGGCTGAATATGATCGGAAGATAATTGTCGAGGAAGAACTGGTCGCACGCGAGATCGAATGTGCTGTGCTCGGAAACGACGAACCGCGGGCGAGTTTGCCGGGTGAGTACGTGGTCTATGACGAAGCCGCGAGATTTCTCGACTACACAGAGAAGTATACGAACACCGGACGCGTGAGCTTCGTCGTGCCTGCACCGCTGACGAAGTCGATGACGACGAAGATTCAACGCATGGCTATCAGGGCGTTTCAGTCGATCGATGGAGCTGGACTCGCGCGCGTTGATTTCTTTTTACTACGCAACGGCGGCGAGCTGGTTGTGAATGAGTTGAACACGATGCCGGGTCTGACCGAGGTGTCGGGTTATCCGAAGATGTGGGAAGCGTCTGGGTTGCCGTTTCAGAGACTGATCGAGACCTTGATTGATTTAGCTTTCGAACGCCACAAAGAAAAGTCACTCACGAAGACATCGAGGTAGAATTTCAGCCGCAGATTAACGCGAATGACGCGGATCAGATCCGCGTCATTCGCGTTAATCTGCGGCTGAAATCATTTAGGAGCTCGATATCCCTTACGAGTACGAATCGTCAGATCCTCGCGCGACACCTTCACATCAACCGCGCGCCACTTCCCATCACGTTTCTTATTCAACGGTCGGTAGGCAATCGTGTATTGATGCCCAAGCTCATCCGCGATCTGAGTAAAAGCATCGCGCATGGCTGGTCCACCTGGAGTCGCGATAAATTTCCCGCCCGTCTTCTCCGCAAACCCTTTCAACTGAGCTGCGCTCTGTTGTCTCGTCGATCCGGCGATCTCCAGACTCGACATGTCAACGGCATAGATAGTTGCACCGACAGCGAGCGCACTCTCGAGTGCTTTCTCACTTGAAGCTTTACTGTAGGTGTCCATTCCATCCGACAAAACCACGATGGCCTTGCGTTGTTCAGGACGTTCGGCAAGTGTCTTCGATGCTTCAACGATCGCGTCGTTAAGCGCCGTCATACCCTTCGCACGAATCGCGTAGGCCGTCGGCGCGAGATCTCTACCACCTGAGAACTCCTGCACGCGTTCAACCTTCGAATCGAATCGGTAAACCGCAGCGACATCTTCAGGCCGTAGTCCATCGAGAAACCTGATCGCCGCTGACCGCGCAAGCGAGAAACGCGCCTCCATACTTCCCGAACTATCCAACAGCACTACCGCCGCATAAGGCGACTCGTGCACCGAGAAGCTCGATACCATGTCAGGCGTCACTTCAACACCGTCTTCATAGATCTTGAAGTCACTTTTCTTCAACGCCTTCACATACTGACCGGCTTTGTCCGTGACAGTGAGATTGAGCACCACGAGATCTGTGTTGACACGGACAACGTCGTCGTCATCCTGAGCACAGACCACCGACACGTTGAGAAAAAGAACTGCGAGCAGGAAGGGAATTGTCTTATGCATGTTAAGGACGAGCGAAGCTTCGCACCAACTTTATGAGCTCAAGTAAAACATTAGCCTTGCTGATCATCGATGCTGACACTACTTGACGCGGAGTGTCGACAACGTCTTTCGATAACGACTCACTTGCTTCTGCGATCTGCGCCAACGTCGCCGGGAGATCCGCGGGACGATTTGGAATCTCTACTTCCTCATCTTCGCCGCCGGCTTCACCGCGAACTTTCTTCGTGAGCTTTTCCAGGCGCTCGACTTTCTTCAGCGAATCGCGGTCGAGAACTGGTTTATCCTTCAAACTATCGTGGAGTTCCTTGCCGATCTGCGCGATCTCACGTGCGCGTTTAAGGTTTTCCTCGTGGTCCTTCTCAGCCAATTTGATCGCACGCTTTGCTCTTAACTCCTCTTCGAAAGTCGTGAGCGGCGTGTCGTCAGAACTTCCCTTCATCGTTCCGTCGATTGACCGTACTGGTGGAGTTGGAGTTGGTCGTGAAGCAGGGGTTACTTGAGCGGCCGCAAGACTGGACCAAAACAGAATGGCGAAGATCAAAACTGCCGGCACGTGTACTTTGGCTAAAACTTTCTTCACGCGATCCAGAGAGTTCACTTTAACAATCGGCACGCCGACCCCTCAAGAAAAAACTTAAGGAATGCGTCCGGGATTGTCAGGTGAGTTAATGAACTCTCCCGGCTTGCCGGAGCGCTTCACTACAACCGTCTTCGGCTCGAGCCTTTCAGGCGTTCGCTTCTTTCCCTGCGCGGAGCTGTAGGCAATCAGGGTTGATTGCGGATCCGCTTTCAGACCAGCGAGGCGAATCGAAGCGAAGTTCTGAGCCGGCAAAGTTACCGAATACGATCCCTCTTGTTCAGGTTGAAGTTGAGATGGCGTTACGGGGAGTATACTTTCCTCAAGACCATTGTCTTTCCGCCGGCGCAGTTCAAGCACGACGGAAAGATTTGATAAATCCTGCTTCGAAATGTTCTTCACAACACCGCCGACGGTCGTCATGCCCTTCGCGATTGATGGCTCATCGAGAACGACGTGCGCTAACGCTGGTCCTTTTGGGCCATGGTCCGCAACCGGGGGAGGCGTATTCTCGGCTAGAACTTTTTGCGCGTGGTATCTGCGAATTAAACCATAGCCGGCGAGCAGTATTGCAGTCAGACCAACGGCGCAAACCACCGCCAGCAGCTTTCGTTTATTCGAATCCCGCTCACGAGCAATGGCTTCTTCAGGGTGAAATGGATCGTTAATCATGAACTTTACTTCAGGTGCCACCTTAACTTCATGGCTGCTGCGGTGGCAGTGTCCGTCCTGCGGGAGCAGCGCCTGTTACCGCCGTTATCAAACCTTCAAGAAACTGATCTTCAGCGAGACCACTGCTTCGCAATGTAGTCCACTCAGCGCCCGTCGCTCCGTCAGTGCGTCCTTCAACCTTTGCGTTAACTGCGACGTTAGCAGTCGAACCATCGATCGGTTGAATCTCAACTGTCAAAGTGTAACGGCCGCGCGTCCAACCTCTCGCACTCGATGCCGGCACGTCTGCGTATCGACTTAGATCCGCTTCAGCGACCACCGCGCCTTTAGTAAACGTGAAAGGCTGGCTGACGATGATTCCGTCTCCGAGCCTCGACGCGGATTCATCAACTACCAGTTTCCGATCGCGCATCAAGTCCTGGACCGCGTTGATAATCACATCGCGTCGTCCACTCAACCGATAAGGATTTGGAAGCGGCGGCGTTTCCGCCGTCTTGCCGCGACCAAAATCCATTCCGCGACCAGCGCCGACGTCGGTCTTGTTGCCGTTGTTCGCGGGTGTTCGCTCGGAACCACTATCGCGAACGCGCTCATTCTGCTTGTCAACACCCTTTGCAGCCTGTGCAAATGCCGGAACCGAAACAGCAATCAGTATCAGTAGACCAGTAATTATGCGGAACATAGCGACACCCTTTTGTTAACTTACAATGAACTTCACCGGGGACTCATAAACTGAGAATAGATTAACGGTCAGTCAAAGACAAGCTAGACTTTGAAGACGAAAACGCAGGAAACTGTTGCCTAACTTTAGCCACAAAAAGGCACATAAGACACAAAATGAAATTCATTGATTCTTTTGTGCCTTATGTGCCTTTTTGTGGCTCAATTTGTCTGTGCCTTTTTGTCGCGTTCGCGTTCCCACTTGCGTAGCGCCTGAACACCGGTCTCGAATTCAGCGCCGTTGCTGTAGAAATTGTGCGCCCCATCGTTACGATCGGGATTGCGAACGTAATAGAGATAATCCGACGTTGCCGGATTCAACGCCGCCTTGAGCGAACTCTCTCCGGGTGAGGCGACTGGTCCCGGCGGCAATCCGGCGTAGAGACGGGTGTTATAAGGAGAACGTCGCTCGATGTCACTGCGATAGACCTTCCCGTCGTAACGCCACTTTCCTTCCAGTTTCGACGCATAGATCACACTCGAATCAACCGCGAGGGGGATGTCTTTCTGCAGCCGGTTGTAGATCACAGATGCGACGATCGGACGCTCTTCATCGAGCTTTGCTTCAGTCTCGATAATCGAAGCAGTGGTCACGATCTGGCGCGTAGTAAAGTTGAGACTCCGCGCACGCTCGGTCCAGTCAGGCTTCCAGACGTTGCGAAATCGCTTCACCATCATCTCGATCAACTCCGGCGCCGTGGTTTCCGGAGAGAACTCGTAGGTGTCCGGAAACAGATAGCCTTCGAGGTTCTTCGCCTCTGGATCGAGATCGCTGATAAGGCTCACGTTATTCATTAACTCCAGTGCCTGCGCGTCGCTCCCGAGTTTGAGTTCCGGTACCTGCGCCATCGCGCGGGCAATGTCCCAACGAGTCCAGCCTTCGATTATGGTCAGGCGATTTAGTCGTCGTTGTCCTTGTTGTAGTTTGGCGAGCACGCCGAGTGGCGAGATGGGCGAGGGGAAGTCGTATTCACCGGCTTTCAAGGTCGAGCCTTTGCCGGTGCTCTTCAAGTAAAACTTTAACGGCCATTCGTGTTTGATTACGCCTTCAGCCACGAGTCTGCTCACGATGGCACTGGGCGATGTACCCTTGGGAATGTCGATGTACTGGCCGGTTTTTGCGTGCGTTATCGGAGTGTGGAGGTCTCGGTAGGTCCAGGCTCCAAAAGCAGCTGCGGCGAGCATGCCCACGAGGATTATCAGAAGTATTAGCCGCTTCATGCGTGTGTGGTGTCCGAATCTCCTGTATTAGTTGGATCGACGCGCACTCTTTCCTGGTTGGATACGAGAAAGTCTCGCAGGATCAGCGCTGCCGCTGCACCATCTATCGCTGCCGGGATGTCTTCAGGCTTTACGCCTTCAGCCTTTAAATTCTCCGCCGCCTCGACGGAAGTCAAGCGCTCATCCTGAAGATAAACCGGCTGTGGCACCGATCTCGCGAGGTTAAAGGCCAATTGACCTACTTTTCGAGCCGCATCGCCTTCAGTCCCATCCATATTCAGCGGCAAACCAACTACTATCGTTTGGGCGTCAAAGCCTTCGACCAGGTCCCGCACGTCCTGAAGAAGTTTTTTCCAGCTCGAACGTTTGAGTGGCGGCAGGCGTTTGGTTGTAATCAACCGTTCGTCGGATATCGCGACTCCGACGAGTTTGTCGCCGAGATCGAGAGCGAGAACGGGCCCTACGGTTAGAGTTTGATGTTCCGTGGTTTTCACTTGAAGCTGCGGAAAGCCGCCTGTATCATACGTTTCGATTCGCAAAACGCGCGATCTTTATTGGTCCGGGCTCTAACGTAATCTATGAGGTAGGTAAATGTCATTTCGCACCAAGTTCATCCTGACTCTGCTGTCAGCAACGCTCACTCTCTATACGGCTGTCGGTGGCTGGATTTCCACTCGCGCACAACAGCCGGCAAACGATCCTAATGCTCAGTTGCGTATCTTTGAGAGTGTGCTACAGCACATTCAGAACGATTATGTAGATGAACCAAACATGGAGAAGGTTCGGGCGGGCGCGTTACGCGGCCTCGCTTACGGTCTGGATCCATATTCAACCTACCTGACACCCGAGCAGGTGAAGGAATATAACGCCGGCAACAAAGAAAATGCCGGTATCGGCGCCGAGCTTTCGCAAGTTGCATCTTACCTTTACGTGATTGCGCCGATGAAAGGCTCACCCGCTGATCAGGCGGGAATCAAACCGGGCGACATCATCGAGTACATCGATAACAAAGCCACGCGCGACATTTCGCTGTACGACGCCAAACAACTTTTGAATGGTCCGGCGGGCAGCGAAGTTAAACTGCGCGTCCTGCGAGCGAACTCCAGCCCGTTAACAGTCACTGTGAAACGCGGTTCGGCACGTGCGGCCGCGGCGGAAGCGCGCATGGAAGCCGGACGCGTCGGCGTTCTCCGCGTTAACAGTCTTGCAGACGGTGAATCAAACGAAATACGCGCACGTCTCCAGGATTTGATGAAGCAAGGTGCACAGAAGATCGTGATTGACGTTCGCGACACTGCCGGTGGCTCATTGACCGAGGCCGTAGCGGTTGCGAACCTATTCATCAAAGACGGTGTGCTCGCGCAGACGATTGGACGCGAAGGCAAGGCTTTGAAATCGTTCGCGGCCGATCCAAAGGCAACGATATTTTCGGGTCCCGTGGTCGCGCTGATTGATACCGGCACGGCGGGCGCGGCTGAAGTAATTGTGGCAGCGCTGTCCGAGCGGAATCGCGGCCAGATAGTTGGCGAGAAAAGCTTTGGCGCCGGCACCGAACAGCAACTGTTTACACTTCGCGGTGGCGATGGTCTCCTGCTCACCACGGTTAAGTGGGCGAGCTCCAATGGCAAGACATTCCTCGGTGAAGATCGTGCTCATTCAGGCGTCGCTCCGAACGTCGAAGTCAAGGGGCAGGAAGTCACCGAGACAGTGGATCCCGATGATCTCACCGGCAACGACGACGACGCGATCAAACAACCCGAGCAGGGAAATGAGAAGCGCGACGTGGCGCCCGCACCGGCAACGAAACCAGCCGTTGAGGATATACAACTCAAGAAGGCGCTCGAACTGCTGAAAGACAAAGCAGTACAACGCGCGGCTTAATTTAAGAACCTTCCGAAGAACGCGGATGGAAGCGGATTAGATCCGTATTCCATCCGCGTTTTTGTATGTTCGATATCGGGTAGTAAACATTGGATTTCGCTTGTGAATCTGTTGCAACTGACCATTTCCCCTCATTGATTGTTAAAATTACGGCACTTACCAGTTTTCTTCAAACACCCGACATTGAGGAATAGTGCTTGCAGCATGTTCGATTGTATTCGGAGCAGTACTTGATATTTCGCAAGGAGAAGCAGAGCGATGATTTTGACTAACAAGTTACTCCCGGTGGCCTTGATCGCCGCCCTCGTCGGTGGTTCGGTAGGCGCGCTGGTTATGCACAAGAGTCAGCCCGCAGCGGCTGAAACCACGACCGCAGCACCATTAGCACAGACTCAACCTGCAACTGCTGAACAGGTTTCTTACAACGAAGCAGTTCCGGCGGAGTTCAATACAGCGGGTGAGCAGACAGCTTACAAGACAGGTTTTGCGGACGGTTATGCCGCAGCCAGTCAGACCGAACAGCGAACAGTGACGGGCACGCGGCGCGTTCCAACACGAGTCGTTTACCGCAATTCGAGCAGCGGTCGCGTTTCGTCCAATCGCGTTTACTATAACTACGAACCGCGGAAACGCAGTTTCTGGGACAAGCACCGCGATAAGCTGACCGTGGCGATGGGCGCCGGCGCCGGTGCGGCTATCGGTGGCCTGATCGGCGGCAAGAAGGGCGCAGCAATTGGCGCACTGTCGGGTGGCGGCGGTTCAGCCTTATGGACGTACAAGCTGCGCAACCGAAACCGGAACTACTAATTTAGCTTAGAGGTCCGGAGTAGTGAGCAAAGCTAAATTCGCTATCGCTCTAACTATTCTCAGTGTTGCAACAATTGGGCGGGCGGTTCCGATTCGAGGGACCGCCCCTCAACGTGTTGAGCGACTGAGACCCGCGAACATCTTGGCGCCGATTCGTCTGCGTGACGAACGCGAGCGCGGCCTATTGGCCCAGGGCTGGATCAATGGCGCCGGTCCGTTTGTTTTCGCGATCGATACGGGCGCAGGTATTTCGCTTGTCAGCCGCAACGTTATCGACCGAGCGCGCCTACAAATGACGAAGTCGCGCAGGCCGCTGGTCGGTGGATTCAGCACGACGCCCATAGCGTCTGATCAGGAAACTCAAATCTCAGGAATTGCTTTAGGCACAAGTGAGAATCGTGTGCCGGGTGGTTTTACGGCGGCGGTTGTGAATACTTTGCCGGGCTCGATTGATGGGGTTCTGGATCCAACAGAAGTATTCAAACCATTTGGATATTCAGTTGATATTCCGAATAAAGAACTACAGGTTTTTGATACTGCGACTTACCGGCTGCGAGTGACTGACGTACCGCGAGAGGGCGCGGTCGTGCGTTGGGTGCGCGAAGCAGGTAGTAACCGACCGTTTGTAAAACTCGGGGATGGTCGCCTGGCGCTGCTCGATACGGGCTCGCGACTCGGATTAGCGTTAAGCGAGGGAAGGCGAGTATCCGGTACTGGAGACTCGATTCACGATCTTGGCGGTGGAGTGATTCAATCGCGGCGAGTGGCGCCGCAGACAGTCAGTATTGGAGCGCTTGTTCTAAATAAGGTGCCGACAGACCTGTTGATGGGAGTAGCACCGGGGACGCCGATCATCATCGGACGTGGAGCCCTCTTCCCATTCAAGATCACCTTCGATCCCGCCTCGAGACTCATCGCATTCGAACCAACTGAGTAAGAGTTTCACACAAAGGCACAAAGGAAGACACAAAGGCACTAAGCCTTCTTTGTGCCTTAGTGTCTTCCTTTGTGCCTTTGTGTGAAACTTCTTCTTAAAGTGGAATATTTCCGTGCTTCTTCGGTGGGTTCGAGTCGCGTTTGTTCTCAAGCAGCGCGAGGGCGCGGATGAGTTTTGGTCTTGTCTGCGCGGGTTCGATTACTTCATCGACGAATCCTCTCTCGGCGGCGACATACGGATTGGCGAACTTATCCTCGAGCTCCGCAATCTTCGCTTTGCGCACTGATTCCTTGTCCTGCGCGTCAGTGAGTTCACGTCGATAGAGAATCCCCACCGCTCCCTCTGCCCCCATCACCGCGATCTCCGCCGTAGGCCACGCAAAGTTAACGTCAGTACGAATGTGCTTCGACGCCATGACGCAATAAGCGCCGCCGTAAGCCTTGCGCGTGATCACCGTGACCTTCGGCACGGTCGCCTCCGCATACGCATAGAGAAGTTTGGCGCCCTGCGTGATGATGCCGCCGTGTTCCTGCGACACGCCCGGCAGAAACCCAGGTACGTCTTCAAACGTTATCAGCGGAATGTTGAAGCAATCACAAAAGCGAACAAAACGTGCGCCCTTAACTGACGCGTCGATATCCAGCACACCCGCGAGAAACGCCGGCTGATTGGCGACAATCCCTACCGAACGCCCACCCAACCGCGCGAACCCGACGCAGATGTTCGGCGCAAACATCTGTTGCACCTCGAAGAAGTAACCATCATCAACGACCGCGTTGATCACGTCGCGAATGTCATACGGCTGATTCGAAGCCTCAGGAACCAACTCGTTCAGCTTCGGCTCGACACGATCAGCGCTGTCGCTCGCTTCAACACGTGGCGGATCTTCAAGATTGTTCGCGGGAATAAAAGAGAAGAGCTCACGCACAATCCGCAGTGCATGCTCGTCTGAGTCGGCCGCGAAATGCGCGACTCCCGAAACACTGTTGTGCGTAACGGCGCCGCCGAGTTCTTCTTTCGTGACTTCCTCATGCGTCACTGTCTTGATCACGTCAGGTCCGGTAATGAACATGTACGACGTGTCTTTGACCATGATGTTGAAATCAGTAATCGCAGGACTGTAAACTGCGCCGCCGGCACACGGTCCCATGATGCAACTGATTTGCGGGACCACACCGCTCGCGAGCGTGTTGCGCAAAAAGATATCGGCGTAACCACCGAGACTAACGACGCCTTCCTGAATGCGCGCGCCGCCCGAATCATTCAAACCAATGATCGGAGCGCCGACCTTCATCGCGAGGTCCATCACCTTGCAAATCTTTTCCGCGTGCGTTTCGGAAAGGGAACCGCCAAACACAGTGAAGTCCTGCGCGAAGACAAACACGTTACGGCCGTCAATCAAACCGTGACCAGTGATCACGCCATCGCCGGGATAGAGTTGCTTGTCGAGCCCGAAATCTTTCGAGCGATGGACCACGAGCTTGTCAAACTCTTCGAAGGAACCTTCATCCAGCAGGAACTCGAGGCGTTCGCGAGCAGTCATCTTTCCTGCGTCATGTTGCTTTTGCACACGAGCGCTGCCACCGCCTGCCTCGGCCAGGACGCTGCGCTCGCGCAGAGTTTGCAGTTTGGACTTTGATTGTTTCGGTTGTTGTTTTGAGGCCATATCCTATTCGTTAAAGGGAAACGCTCGCGCTTCGATGAGTTCGGTCAACTCCCTCAGTGCACCGTGCGCATTTTCCCGCACGTCTTCAGGGTAAGCATACGCTTTGGCGTTTGCTTCAAAGTCGTCGAGGTCCAGAATCTTGTAAGTGAGGTCAGGGGCGACCAACACGTCAATGTCGAGATCGATGTAACTCAGCACGCGGCCGTCGAAACTCGGCGGCTGATTTACGTTGCAATAGAAGTTCTTCAGCTCGCCGCTTTTGTCACTGAACCGAAAGACGTTGTACCAGCGGTCGAGCCAGTAATATTCAGTGCTGACGGTTCCGAGGGCAATCGTGCCCAGCAGATCGTGTTCGATCTCTTCTTCGAAAACTGCGTCCAGTATCAGCAGTGAGCCTTCATACCTGGCGACGCGAGCATGCCAGCGACGATGTTCACGCCCGTCATACTTGCGCACGCTGACAAGGATCTTACTTCCCACCACCTACTTTCTTCCGCTTTTGGCCCAATCAGCCAGGAACTGCGCCTGCCCTTTATCAGTCAACGGATGATTGAACAGTTGATCGATAACCTTGAACGGCATCGTTGCAATGTCTGCTCCCATACGCGCCGCTTCGATCACGTGAATTGGATGGCGCAGACTCGCAGCCAGCACCTCAGTCTTCCACGGATAGTTCTGATAAATCTCGATGATGTTTTGCAGCAACAGCAAACCGTTCTCACCGATGTCATCCAAACGACCGAGGAACGGACTGATGAATGACGCGCCTGCCTTCGCGGCGACGATCGCCTGCGCGGGCGAGAAGCAAAGAGTGACGTTGACGCGAATGCCTTCGTCAGAAAGTTGTCGCGTCGCTTTCAGTCCGTCGCGCGTGAGCGGGCATTTGACGACCACATTTGGTGCGATCTTCGCGTACTCACGTCCTTCGCGAAGCATGCCGTCCAAGTCCTGGCTCGTTACTTCCGCGGAGACAGGCCCCTGAACGATCTCACAGATCGCGGCAATGTGTTGTTTAAAATCGACGTTGCCTTCTTTAGCAATCAACGATGGATTAGTCGTCACACCATCAGCAAGACCCAACGCCGCACCTTCGCGAATCTCGTTTAGATTCGCAGTATCAAGAAAAAATTTCATAACAGAACTCCTGATCAGTGCCACAAAAGGCACAAATGCATATCTCAGTGATCGGCGCTCACGACCTGATTCCGTAAAACACCGATACCAGCCACTTCAACCTCCACTATATCGCCGGGTTTCATGCGCGATACACCCGCAGGTGTTCCCGTAGCTATCAAGTCTCCCGGATACAGTGTCATGATCTCACTGATGTACCTTATAAGAAAGGCGACTGAAAATGCCATGTCAGCCGTGTTGCCTTTTTGTTTTAGTTCACCGTTGAGGCGTGTCTCGACGGTTACATTCCCCGGATCGATATCCGTTTCAATCCAGGGTCCGACGGGACAGAACGTGTCGAAGGATTTGCCGCGAGTGAATTGCACGTCTTTGCGCTGGAGATCGCGGGCGGTGACGTCGTTCACACACGTGTACCCAAGGACATAACTCAGCGGATCTTCCCCGCTGGCAATGTTACGCGCGACGCGGCCGATCACGACCCCCAGTTCACCTTCGTGCTCGACTTGCTGTGACGCGCTCGGCAACACGATCTCATCACCCGAATAAATGATTGCTGACGGCGCCTTCAAAAAGAGCAGCGGTTCGTCGGGCATCTTGTTGCCTAACTCAGCAGCGTGTTCGCGATAATTTCGTCCAACGCAGACGATCTTTGAAGGACGGATAGGGTCTAGTAGTCTCATCTTTTAAGGCGCCTTTTCCGATCCGACTTCAGATGGCGGACTGACGTTTCCGGCTTTGTCTACCGCGGTCACGTAGTAGTAATACGTCTTGCCTGGTTCGACTTTGTCGTCTGTGAAAGTCGTGCGCGTCAGCAGCGTCTGATTTAGTTTGGTCCAATTCTGCTTCGGCAGATTGGGATCAGTTGAGCGATAGATGTTGTAGCCCGCGATATCGGTCTCTTTGTTCGCGGCGAAGAAGATCGCCAGTCTAGCGGATGAAGGCTCGGGTGCGGCGATGCTTGGGCGCTCCGGCGCGGCTGGCGGAAACACGTCCCTGGGCGAAACGGAAACTGCGTTTGAGTTAAGACTCTCCACCTGCGCGCCGCCGGTTCCGAGTGAAACTGCGCGAACGATGTAACGATAGTTGCTGCCGAATTGAAAGTTTTTGTCCGCGTATGCGGTGCCTAAGATCAATGTGGTATTGAGCGGCTGATTGCCCGGCATAGTCTGTGACTCATCCGTGCGATAGACGTTGTAGCCGAGCAGATTCACTGGCGTTGAGTTATCGATATTTGCCGCTGGTGGTTGCCACGATAACGTGACCGCGTCTTCTGCGATTTTGACTTCGGATGAGAGCGTCGGCGCCTGCGCGATGCGTGCGGCTGGTTCGATGCTGAGAAAGTTTGAGAAGGCCGCGCGCTGGCCTGACGCGTTTACGTATCGGATCGCATAGCGCAGGCGAGTCGGTTGTCCGGCGAGCTCGAGAGTATCTCTGTACGTCAGTGTATCGCCCGCAGTTTGTATTTGTTCAGATGTAACTGAGCCAACGAGGGTCGCGCGGGTAGAGAACTCGTCTTCGGTGAGAGCGAGTGGCGCGCCGGGCTTTTCGGCGAGGCGATAGACGTCGATACGCCTGATGCTCTGCACGCTGCTGTCCGGCGCATTTCGCGCGGGCGCAGGCCAACTCAGGATCACTTCGTTTCCTTGTTGGGCGCCGGAAAGAAACTCTGTGCGTTGCTGTACGCGTTCGACGGGCGGCAGCGGCGGCCTGCGCTTACCGCAACCGGAAATGCCAATCATGCCAACCACAAGCGCACAAAGACAGAGGGCTTTGCTGATAACGGTCATCTAGTAGTCTGCGGATTGTCTCTGGGGCCTCTGCGTATCTCTGCGATCTCTGCGTTTGAGAGCGCCATTAAACGCAGAGAATCGCAGAGAAATCTTCACAGAATGTAACGACTGAGATCCTGATCCTTAACGGTCTCTGAGAGCATGCCGGAAACGTATGCGGCGTCGATGCGTTGATGTTTTGGATCGAGATCGGGACCCTCGAAACTGATCTCCTCCAACAACTTTTCCATGATCGTTTGCAAACGTCGCGCGCCGATATCTTCAGTTTGTTGATTGACCTGCGCTGCGTAGTTGGCGATGGAATCGATCGCGTCGGAAGTAAACTCCATCGTGACGCCTTCAGTTTCCATCATCGCCTGGTACTGTTTGATCAACGCGTTGCGCGGCTCCGTCAGGATTCGTTTGAAGTCTTCGATCGTGAGCGACTCGAGCTCAACACGAATCGGGAAACGGCCCTGCAACTCCGGAATCAAGTCAGAAGGCTTCGACACGTGAAACGCGCCGGCCGCGATGAACAGAACGTGATCCGTCCGCACCATGCCGTAACGCGTGTTGACCGTAGTTCCTTCAACGATCGGCAGAATGTCGCGTTGCACACCTTCACGCGAAACATCCGGACCATGTCCCGACTCTCTGCCCGCAATCTTGTCGATCTCATCGAGAAAGATGATGCCTGAATTCTCAACTCGTTCAATCGCCGAGCGTGCCACCTGGTCCATATCGATCAGACGCTCTTCCTCTTCCTGCATCAGGTACTCCATCGCCTCATCGACGCGCAGCTTGCGACGCTTGGTGCGACCCTGAAAGAGATTGCCCAACATGTCTTTCATGTTGATGCCCATCTCCTCGACGCCTTGTGGACCAGCGAGCTCGATTACCGGAAAGTTTTTCTCTCTTACTTCCAGTTCGACGAGGCGGTTGTCGAGCTTGCCGCTGCGTAACTGCGTGCGGAGCTTCTCGCGCGTTCGTTGAAATTGTTCGTCACGCGCGGGGCCGTCGAGGGCAGTAGATTCTTCTTCACTCGTATCCGCGTCGAAGTCGTAGAAACTCGAAGAACGAGGCGGTGGCAACAGCAGATCAAGAATACGTTCCTCGACGTTTAGTTCTGCCTTCTCCGCAATCTCTTCGCTCTTCTCCTGGCGCGTCATCTCGACGGAGATCTCAGTGAGATCGCGGATCATGCTCTCGACGTCGCGACCAACATATCCAACCTCAGTAAACTTCGACGCTTCGACCTTCAGAAACGGAGAGTTTGACATGCGCGCGAGACGCCGCGCGATCTCAGTTTTACCAACACCGGTTGAGCCGATCATGATGATGTTCTTCGGCATCACGTCGACCGCGAGTTCGGGAGGCAACTTCTGTCGTCTCACACGATTTCTCAAAGCGACTGCGACCGCTCGTTTGGCATTACGTTGTCCGACAACGTGCTTATCGAGCTCAGTCACGATCTGGCGCGGCGACATATCGTCGAGCCGTGCTTCTTCATCCACTTCTCCAGCTAAATAAATAACCATTGCCTTGCCTTATAAAAGTCTATAGTTCTTCAACTATGATGTTTTGATTTGAATAAATGCAGATCTCACCTGCGATGCGTAACGACTCGACCGCGATCTCACGCGCGGCGAGTGTCGTGTGCTTCAACAACGCACGCGCAGCAGCCAGCGCGTATGAGCCACCGGAACCGATTGCTATCACACCTTCGTCAGGCGCGATCACGTCGCCGTTGCCGGACAAAAGAAACGAGGCCTTCTTGTCGGCAACTACCAACAATGCTTCGAGATGGCGCAACATCTTGTCCGTGCGCCATTCTTTGCTGAGTTCAATCGAGGCGCGTTCGAGGTTTCCGTGATACTGCTCGAGCTTACTTTCAAAGCGCGTCAGCAATGCGAAAGCATCTCCCGTAGCTCCGGCAAAACCTGCTAAAATCTGATCGTTGTAAAGGCGACGGACTTTTTTGGCACTCGCCTTCATCACAGTTTCGCCCATTGTGACCTGCCCGTCGCCCGCAAGCGCCACGTTGGCGTCTTTTCTGACGAGCAATACGGTAGTACTGCGTACCCTATCCTTTTGTTTGTGCATTTTCTTTGACGAGACTATAGGAACTCGTTTCGAGGTTAGTCAAGGACGCTATCTGTCAGCAACATGGGTTATGATATTTACGCAATGACGAGACAAAGACCACGCATCGGCATCACGATGCGCATTGAACAGACAACCAACCGGTTCTACCTGGGGCGGCACTACAGCGAGGCACTCGCGGCAGCGGGGGGCGCTCCCGTACACATCAGCCTGATCCCGAATTCCGATTACATCGATTCAGTGGTCGAGGACTTGGACGGCATTCTGTTGCCGGGAAGCGACACCGACATCGATCCGTTGCGATACGGCCAGCAGCCGCATCGGGAACTCGGCACGGTGCAAGCCATTAAAGATCAAACGGACCTGCTGGTAATCGACGCCGCTGAGAGAAAACGAATCCCGCTGTTCGCGATCTGCTTCGGCATACAGATACTCAACGTCTCTCGTGGCGGAACGTTAATCCAGGACATCAGATCGCAGGTGCCTGATGCGATCAAACACGAACAGGGCCGGCCACAAGAACGACCTTCTCACACTATCAGGTTGCTCGAGAACACCAGGCTCTCCGGCGTCGCAGGCGCTCTGGATGCTGTCGTGAACAGTCATCACCACCAGGCAATCGAGTCAGTCGGAGCTGATTTAATCGCGACGGCATGGACCACTGACGGCGTGATCGAAGCGATCGAGGATCCGCGACCGGACCGCTTTGTGATGGCAGTGCAGTGGCATCCGGAGCTTGGCTGGGAAACTGACGGGCTTTCTCAACGCCTGTTCCGAAGATTCGTTGACCAAACGGCCTGCGCCCGTGAATCAATGCTCGCCTCGTTGTCTACGCCCGCATGAATCAAAACGATAAGTTAGGTTTAGCGGATCGAGTTGCCCTCGTGACCGGAGGTTCGCGAGGCATCGGCAAGGCAGTCGTCGCACTGTTTGCGTCCTGCGGCGCGCACGTCGTGGTCAATTACGTAAGAGACGAAATGGCAGCGACGGAAACAGTAAACATGGCCCAGGCACACGGCGTTAAAGCGTTAGCAGTTCAAGCGGATGTTTCGCAACTCGATCAGGCAGAGCGGTTACTTCAACAAACAGTTGAACATTTCGGACGACTTGATTTTCTGATCTGCAACGCAGGCATTTGGGAAGGCGCTCCGGTTGAAGCAATCTCTGAAGAACTCTGGAACAAAACGTTGGAAATAAATCTGAAAGGCACGTGGTCGGTGTGTCGGGCCGCCGTGCCGTTGATGAAGCAGCAGAGGTTTGGGCGGATCGTGATCGTGAGTTCGACCGCGGGTCAACGAGGCGAGGCGAATGTTTCCAATTACGCCGCATCAAAAGGCGGGCAGATTTCGTTCACAAAATCACTGGCTCCGGAACTCGGATCGTTTGGGATTAACGTAAACTGCGTTGCGCCCGGCTGGGTGCAAACTGAGATGACTAACGAAGCCCTGGGGGATACCGCGACCCTGGAATCGGTTATGAGAAGCAGCCCGCTCGGTCGTGTGGCCACGCCCGAAGAGATTGCGGGTCCGATAGTATTTCTTTGCAGCACCTGGGCCAATCACATAACAGGCGAGGTGCTGAACGTAAACGGCGGATCAGTTTTATGCGGGTAGAAGAAATTTCTCGCGCAAAGACGCAAAGCGCTGCCGCGCTTCTGAAGGTCTTCTTTGCGTCTTTGCGCCTTTGCGCGAGATGTTTTCAGAAAAACT
>Ga0207708_10000234_pt1 | contig 43753 bp, 50 predicted proteins | sample KBSK5101metaG_FD_184340 | JGI IMG/M metagenome (GOLD analysis project Ga0207708, IMG submission 184340) | Corn, switchgrass and miscanthus rhizosphere microbial communities from Kellogg Biological Station, Michigan, USA - KBS K5-10-1 metaG... | ecosystem: Host-associated > Plants > Roots >... | reverse complement strand
CTGCCGTGGGACAAGTCGACCAAGGACAACCTCGACCTCGAGCACGCCCGCGAGGTCCTCGACACCGACCACTACGACATCGAGCAGGTCAAGGACCGCATCCTCGAGTTCCTGGCCGTGCGCAAGCTCAAGCCCGACGCGCGCGGCTCGATCATGTGCTTCGTGGGGCCGCCGGGCGTGGGCAAGACGTCCCTCGGACGGTCGATGGCGCGGTCGCTGGGGCGCAACTTCGAGCGCATCTCGGTCGGCGGCGTGCGCGACGAGTCCGAGATCCGCGGCCACCGCCGCACCTACATCGGCGCGCTGCCCGGCACGATCATCCGCGCGATCCGCGACGCGGGCTCCAACAACCCGCTGCTGATGATCGACGAGATCGACAAGATGGGCGCCGACTTCCGCGGCGACCCCGCCTCGGCCATGCTCGAGGTGCTCGACCCCGAGCAGAACCACAGCTTCCGCGACCACTACCTCGACCTGCCCTTCGACCTCTCGCAGGTCATCTTCGTCTGCACGGCCAACGACCTCGACCGCGTGCCCGGCCCGCTGCGCGACCGCATGGAGGTCATCCAGCTCGCCGGCTACACCGAGGAGGAGAAGCTCGAGATCGCCCGCCGCTACCTGGCGCCACGCCAGATCGAGCGCTCCGGGCTGACGAAGGGCAAGATCGCGTTCTCGGACCCGGCGCTGCGGGGGATCATCCGCGACTACACGCGCGAGGCCGGCGTCCGCCAGCTCGAGCGCGAGATCGGGTCGGTGTGCCGCAAGGCCGCACTCGAGTACGCGCGCGGCACGCGGACGCGCAAGCTCACGGTCTCGGAGAAGCGGGTCCACGAGATGCTGGGGCGGCCGCGCTTCCCCGGCGACGTGCGCCGGCGGACGTCCGATCCCGGCGTGGCCACCGGGCTGGCCTGGACGCCGGTCGGCGGCGACGTGCTCTTCGTCGAAGCCACGGCGATGCCGGGCAAGGGCCGGCTGACCATCACCGGGCAGCTCGGCGATGTCATGCGCGAGTCGGCCGAAGCCGCGCTCTCCTACGTGCGCGGCCACTCGCCCGATCTCCCCGAGGACTGGTTCGCAACCCACGACCTGCACGTCCATGTTCCCGCCGGCGCGATCCCCAAGGACGGCCCGAGCGCGGGCATCACGATGGCCACCGCGCTGCGCTCGCTGGTCACCGGACGGGTCGTGCGCAGCGAGGTGGCGATGACCGGGGAGATCACCCTGACCGGCCAGGTCCTGCCCATCGGCGGGCTGAAGGAGAAGGCGCTCGCCGCCCAGCGCTACGGCATCAAGCTGGTCATCGCGCCGAAGCTGAACGAGCGCGATTGCGAGGATTTCCCGGAGCATCTCCGCAAGGACGTCGAGTTCCGCTTCCTCGACCACGTGGAGGACGTGTTCGAGCTCGCGCTCGAGCCGGCGGAGCGCCCGTCGCGCCGTGAACGTCGGCGCAGTGCGGGTATGCTCACGCCGGCAGCCGCAAGCAAGACGAGGGAGTTCAATGGCAGCGAAGCAGACAGCGGCTAGCGTCGGGGCAGGCGCGCTGGCGCTCAAGGACAGTCCGTACGTGCAGCGCCTCATCGAGGACGCTGAGCTGCGCGAGAACATCAGGGAGGCCTACGAGTCCCTGCGCAAGGCTTACGGACGCCTGAGCAACGGCAAGGCACCGGCCAAGGCAATCCTGGACGACAAGAAGCTGCAGAAGGAGCTACGGTCCGCCGCCGTCTCGCTGCGCGACGCTGGGGAGGCTCTCCGTGAGGGCCCGAAGCGCCGCAAGAAGCGTCATTGGGGTCGGCGCCTGTTGATCCTTGTTGTCGGCGCCGGCGTGGCACTCGCGCTCAGCGAGGGCCTGCGCCAGAAGGTGCTCGACCTGCTCTTCGGTGCCGAGGAGGAGTTCGACTACTCCTCGACCACCACGCCGGCCACGCCGGCTCCGTCTCCCGGGGCCACGACGCCGGCCTGACTCCATCTGGAGGGGAAACTGGCCGTCGAGCCAGTTTCCCCTCTAGAGTCCCGTCCTCATGGAGGCGGCGACCACCCAGCAGCCCATCGCGGGCGACAAGGCGAAGCGCATCGTCGACGCCATGCGCTCGTCGGTCGCGCGGCGCGGCGCCGCCGGCTCGACCTTCGACCACGTGGCGCGCGAGGCGGGCGTCTCGCGCGGGCTCCTGCACTACTACTTCGGCACGAAGGAGCGGCTGCTGGTCGAGGTCGTGCGGCGCGACTGCGACATCCGCATGGACATTCTCGACGCCGCGCTCTCCGACGTGCGCACGGCCGAGGACTTCGTCGACGCGCTCGTCCGCTCACTCGAGGACGTGCTCGAGAACGACCCCGACTTCTACGCGCTGCTCTTCGAGATCACGACGATGGCCCGGCGCAACGACGAGATCGCCGGCGAGCTCAGCGACCTGTACCGGCGCACGCGCAGGCACGTTGCCGACCTGCTGCAGGCCAAGCAGGACGAGGGCGTCCTGCGCCTGGCCGACGAGCCCGAGGCGGTCGCGGCGATCCTGTTCGCGCTCGGCGACGGGATCGCGCTGCAGGTGCTCCACGCGCCCGACCGGGTGCGCGAGCTCGGGAAGTGGGTCCGCGCGGGCGTGGTCTGCGCGCGGGCGTTGCTGGGCGCTTGATCGCAGCTGGTCCTCGGGGCTCGCCGTGCCTAGCACGGCTTCACTGGGTGGGTGGGCCGTTCTCCCGAGTCAGGAACGCCGAGCTATGGCTCAGGCTTCTGCGTCCTGCTTCAGCATCGTCGAGCTATGGCTCACGCTTGGCTTGCCAGCTTCACCACCGCGTCGGGCACGCCCTCGTGCGCGGTCGGGTAACGCGGCGCCCAGCCGAGCTCGCGCTTGGCCTTGGCGTTCGAGGTGCGCGCCGAGCGGGTCGCGGCCATGACGGCGTTCGGGCCGGCGATGAGGCGGGCGAGGAACGCCGGGCTACGCCGGGGCGCGCCGACGCCGAGCGCGTCGGCGGTGAGCTTCACGAAGTCGTAGAGGGTGATCGGCTCGTCGTCGGCGACGTGGAACACCGCGCCATCCTCGGCCTGCTCCGCCGCCGCGACGAGCACGGCGGCGACGTCCTCGACCCGCACGACGTCCCACCAGTTGTCGCCCTTGCCGACCACGGCGAGACGGCCGGGCTGGCGCAGGCGCTTGACGATCTCCTCCGCGTACCAGCCGCCGGCGCCGTAGACGTGGCCGGGGCGGACGACCACCGAGGGGAGGGCCGACTCGCGCAGCATCCGCTCGCACGCCTGCTTGGTCTCGCCGTAGGTGGTCTCCACCGGCAGCGGGTCGTCCTCGGTCAGGACCCGCCCGCCGGCGTCGCCGGTCACTACCGTGGAAGCGAAGACGATCTTCGGCGCGGGGCGCTCGTCCTTCTCGGGCACGGCGGCGTCGATGAGCCGCCGCGTGCCCTCGAGGTTGACGTCGCGCACGCGGTCGTCGTTGCGCTGCGAGGCGAGCTCGGCCGCCAGGTGGAACACGCACTCGGGCGCGTGGTCGTCGAGGGTGCGGCCGAGCGAGGCAGCGTCGGTGAGGTCGCCGCGGGCGGGGGTGGTGCCCTCGGGTTGCGAGCCCTCACGGCGGACGAGCGCGACGACCTCGTGCCCGCCAGCGATGAGCTGCGCGCAGGCCTCGCGGCCCACGAACCCGCTCGCGCCGGTGACGAGCGTCTTCATGGGGGGGATTGTGCCGTGTCGGCGGCCACAATCCCGCCTCGCGCCCGGGACGCGTAGCGGCGGGCCAGGCCCTCAGGGGGACGGCGCCGCGTTGGTCGCGCCGGCGCCGTTCCCGCCGCCGCCGCTCGCCTCGCTGCCGGCGGCCTGGTCGCCGCCGCTGCTCTGGTCGCCGGCGCCGGCCTGCTGGCCGCCGTTGCTCTGCTGGCCGCCGCTGGCCTGCCCGTCACCGCCTGCCTGCTCCCCACCCAGCGGTGGCTCGACCTTTGGCTGCTCGACCTTCGGCTGCCCGCCGCTCGCCGCACGCTGCTCGCCCTTCGGCGGTTCCTTCACCGGCGGCGGCTCGCTCGGCGGGGCCGGCTCGCTCGGCGGCGGCTCCGTCGCCGGCGGCGGCTGGGGCGGCGTGGGCTGCTCGGCCGGCGGGTTGGGCACCGCCGGGTCGGTGCCGGCCGCCTCCTCGGCGACGTTGCTGATCCCGTCCCCGTCGCTGTCGCGGTCGCCGTCGGAGATGCCGTCGTCGGCGCTGACCGCGGCCACCGGGTCGAGGTCGAGGCGCTGCTCGACCGCGTTGTCGAGGCCGTCGCCGTCGAGGTCGTCATCGGCGTCGGGGACCCCGTCGCCGTTGGAGTCGGCCTCCACGAGGCTGATGCCCGCGAGGTTCTCGAACGCGTTGGTCAAACCGTCGCCGTCCGTGTCGTCGGCGCCGTCGTCGATGCCGTCGTGGTTGGAGTCGACCGCGCGCGGCGAGGACCCCGTGCGGAACTCGTTGACGTTGCTGACGCCGTCGTCGTCGCTGTCGACCGGGGCGTCGACGGCATCGCGCGGCTGCAGCCGGTAGTGGACCTCGAAGCCGTCGGGCATGCCGTCGCTGTCGGTGTCGGCGACCTTGGGGTTGGTGCCCAACCGCAGCTCGCGGGCGGTCGAGAGCCCGTCGCCGTCGGCGTCCGCGCGCCGCGTCGAGTCGACATCGGGGGTGGGCGCGACAGCGCGCGGACCGCCGCCCACGGGCGCGGGCGCCGGAACGATCCCCACACCGGGCGTCGGAGTGGCGGGAACAGGCGGCGTGGAAGCGCCTCCTGCCGGCGTCGCGCCGGCCGAGCCGGAACGGCGGCGGCTCCGGGCGGGCGCCACCGGCGCGGGCGGCACGCCGCCGATGACCAGCGGCCGCACCTGCTCGGGCCGGGGGGCCCGCGCGTCGCGCACGGTTGACCCCGGAAGCACGATCAGCGCCACGCCGGCCGCCACCACCCAGGCGACCGCAAACGCCAGCCCCCACCGGGTTTCGACCAGCCAGCGGACGGGGCCCTCGCGCATGCCGAAGCGCACCCACATACGGCTCTATCGGCGCCCGGAAACCGGCTCTGAAATCACTCTTTTCCGGCGAGGCGGTCCTGCAGGAACCCGGGCAGCGCGTCGATCGCCACGCGGTCCTGGGCCAGGCTGTCACGGTCGCGCACCGTGACCGTGCGGTCCTCCAGCGACTGGTGGTCGATGGTGACCGCCCACGGCGTGCCGATCTCGTCCTGGCGCCGGTAGCGGCGGCCGATCGACCCGCCCTCGTCGTATTCGGTGAGCATGAGCGGGCGCAGCAGGTCGTGTACCTCGTGGGCGAGCTCGGGCTGCCCGTCCTTGCGCACCAGCGGCAGGATGGCCGCCTTGACCGGGGCCAGCCGCGGATGCAGGCGCAGCACGGTGCGCTTCTCGCCCTCCTGCTCGTCCTCGTCGTAGGCGTCGACGAGGAACGCGAGCATGCAGCGGTCCACGCCCGCCGCCGGCTCGACCACGTACGGCACGTAGCGCTCACCCGTTGCCTGGTCGAAGTACTCGAGCTTCTCGCCCGAGTACTGCGCGTGCTGGCGGAGGTCGTAGTCGCCGCGGTTCGCGATGCCCTCGAGCTCCTGCCAGCCGGTGGGAAAGAGGTACTCGATGTCGCTCGTCCCGGTCGAGTAGTGCGAGAGCTCGTCCGGGTCGTGCGGGCGCAGGCGCAGATGGTCCTCGGACAGCCCGAGCTCGAGGTACCAGCGCTCGCGCGCGTCGAGCCAGTACAGGAACCACTTCTCGGCGTCGGGCGGCGGCACGAAGAACTCCATCTCCATCTGCTCGAACTCACGTGTCCGGAAGATGAACTGCTTCGTGGTGATCTCGTTGCGGAACGACTTGCCGATCTGCGCGATCCCGAACGGCGGCTTGCGCCGCGAGGTCTGCAGCACGTTCTTGAAGTTGGCGAAGATCCCCTGCGCGGTCTCCGGGCGCAGGTAGACGATCGAGCCCTCGTCGCGCACCGGCCCGAGCGAGGTCTCGAGCATGAGGTTGAACTGGCGCGCCTCGGTCAAGTCGCAGTTCGGCCCTTCGCCCGGGTGCACCGACGGCTTCTGCGGGCACTGGTTATCCTCGAGCTGGTCGGCGCGGAAGCGCTGCCCGCACGCGCGGCAGTCCACGAGCGGGTCGGTGAAGGACTCCAGGTGGCCGGACGCCTCCCAGGTGCGCGGGTGCTGCAGGATGGCCGAGTCGAGGCCGACGATGTCGTCGCGCTCGATGACCATCGCGTGCCACCACGCGTCCTTGACGTTGCGTCGCAGGGCGACGCCGTAGGGCCCGTAGTCGTAGGTCGATCCCAGGCCGCCGTAGATCTCCGACGTGGGGAACACGAAGCCGCGGCGCTTGGACAGCGCCACGATCTTGTCCATCGTCACCACGTCGCTCATGCCCAACCCATTCCTATACTCCGTAAAGCAATGCCGATCTACGAATACCGGTGCGAGAACGGTCACACGTTCGAAGTGAGGCAACGTATGACCGACGATCCGGTCGCATCGTGCCAAACCTGCGACGCGCCGGTCCGCCGGGTGTTCCACCCGGTGGCCGTCCACTTCAAGGGGTCGGGCTTCTACAACACCGACTACGGCAAGGCGAAGCGGGGCGCGGCGAGCTCGGAGTCCTCGTCCTCGGACGGCAAGAGCTCGGACGGCAAGAGCTCGGACAGCAAGAGCTCGGACGGCAAGAGCTCCTCCTCGGAGAGCAAGTCCGAGTCGAAGTCGTCCTCGGCCTCCTCGGACTAGCCGGGTGACGCCCCGCCAGGTGGGCCTGCTCGGCCTGCTGGCCGCCATCTGGGGCGGCTCCTACCTGTTGATCAAGTACTGCCTGGAGGGGTTCTCCCCGCCCTTCATCGTCTTCGGCCGCACGCTGATCGGGGCGCTGGTTCTGTTCGCCGCGGTCCGGTTGCAGGGCGGCGCGACCTGGGCCGCGCTCTCGGACGCCCGCCGCCGGCCCTGGACCGCGCTGGGCCTGGGCGCGGTCTCGATCACGGCGCCCTTCCTGCTCATCACGGTCGGCGAGCAGCACGTGCCCTCGGGCCTGACCGCCGTCCTCATCGCGTCGGCCCCGCTGTTCGTGGCGCTGTTCGCGCCGTTCATCGACAAGTCCGAGCAGATCGACCGTCGCCAGGGCGTCGGCCTGGCGGTCGGGATCGTCGGCGTGGGCCTGCTCGTCGGCGTCGAGTCGGTGAGCACGCTGGGCGAGTTCCTCGGTGCGCTGGCGATGATCGGGGCGGCCGCGTGCTACGCGCTGGCCACCTTCGTGGTCAAGAAGGCCTACGGCGGCATCCCCGCAGTGGTGACCTCGTGCTTATCGGTCGCGGCGGGATGCCTCATCGCCCTTCCGCCGGCGCTCGCCGACCTGCCGACGAAGGCGCCGGGCCTGCGCGCTGTGCTCGCGCTGATCGGACTGGGCGCGCTGGGCACGGCGTTCGCGTTCGTCATCTACTACCGCCTGATCGGCGAGCTCGGCGCGGGCCGCGCCTCGCTCGTCGCCTACCTGGCGCCGCCGGTCGCCCTCGTCTACGGCGCCGCGCTGCTCGACGAGTCGATCAGCGTCACCGACGTCATCGCGCTCGTGCTCATCCTCGCCGGCGTGGCGCTGGCCAGCCGGCGCGCGGCGCCCCGTGCGGCGGCGGTGCGCGCGCCCGCTAGCCGTTCTCGAAGCGCTTGACCGCGGCCTGCTTGCGCGCCTCGGGCACGACGAGCACGTCCTGGCCGTTCACGACCGACGGGTCGCCCTTGAGGATGCGCGTGGGCGGCGTGCCGCCGACGGCCAGCGACGAGAACAGCCCCAGCAGCGTCGGGCCGCCCATGTCGGAGCGGATGGCCTTCGGCGCCTCCCACGACACCCACGGCAGCCGGAAGAACGTGCTCGGCGACGCGATCTGGCTCTTGATCGCGCTGAGGATGTCCTGCTGGCGCTGGACCCGCGTGAAGTCGTTCTCGCCCGGGAAGCACGGGTTGTCCTTGCGCACGCGGGCCACGCCGAGCGTCTCCTTGCCGTTGAGGTGGTGCTCGCCCTTGGAGAACTTCAGCGTCTGGCCGCCGTTCTTGGCGCCGCCGCTGATCTCGGCGCAGAGCTTGTGCCGGAAGGTCAGGTCGATGCCGCCGAGCGCGTCGATGAACTTGGGGAAGTCGACGAAGTTGACCTCGACCACGTGGTTGATGTCGATGCCGAGGTAGCGCTTGAGCGTGGTGATGGTCAGCGCCGGGCCGCCGATCGCGTAGGCGGCGTTGACCTTGTCCGGCCCGTGGCCGGGGATGGGCACGACGGTGTCGCGGGGGATCGAGAGGCGGGACGAGTCGCCGCCGCCGGTGCGGATGAGCAGCAGCGTGTCGGCACGGCTCGGCTGGCCGACGACGTTGGCGCCGCCCTCGTGGGTGCCCGGCGGGCGGGCGTCGGAGCCGATGACCAGCACGGTGTTGGCAGAGAAGGGCAGCGGCCCCGAGCCGTCGAGCTGGTTCTTGGCCTGGTCGGAGACCTGGTCCTGCTCGAACTCGGCCGAGACCATGAACAGGATCAGCGAGAGCAGCAGCCAGCCGGCGACCGCGATCACCAGCCACAGGAGCACGCGCTTCCAAGTGATCTTGCGCCGTGTGGCGCGGTCGCGCTTGGGGCCGCGCAGGCTGTTGGGACCGGAGAACTCCGGTTCGTCGCGCCGGAACAGGCGCGGCCGCGAGCGATAGAGGGTGTACTCGGGCTCGGCCACGGGGGCGCTTTATAGTGGCCGCCCATGTCAGCCTCGTGCGTCGTCGGAGTCGATCTCGGAGGGACGAAGGCGCTGGCGGGGGCGATCGACGCCGACCTCCAGGTGCACCATCGTGCCCGTCGCGAGATGGCCGGGCTCGACCAGGCGACGGTCGTCTCGGCCGTCGTCGAGGCGGTCAGCGAGGTACGCGAGGCCTCCCCGGTCGAGATCGAGGCCGTCGGCTTCGGCATTCCCTGCCTGATCGATCAGCGCACGGGCACCGCGGTGATGGCGGTCAACCTGCCGATCAGCGACTTCCCGCTGCGCGACGTGATGGCGGAGCGGCTCGGGCTGCCGGTCTTCGTCGACAACGACGCCAACGTCGCCGCGCTCGCCGAGCACCGGTTCGGGGCCGCCCGGGGGACGCGCTACTCCGTCACGCTCACGATCGGCACCGGGATCGGTGGCGGCATGGTGCTCGACGGCAAGCTCTACCACGGCTACGCCGGCGCCGGCGCCGAGCTCGGCCACATGGTCATCGACCTCAACGGCCCGCCGTGCCAGGGCAACTGCCCCAACCACGGGTGCCTCGAGACCATGGCCTCGGGCACCGCGCTCGCCCGCGAGGCGCGCGCGTTCGCCGAGGCCAACCCCAGCTCCAACCTCGGCCGCGCGCTGACCGCCGGGCGCGAGCTCAACGGCCACTACATCACCGAGATGGCCCACGACGGCGACGCCGACGCCGTCGCGCTCATCGCGCTCGTTGGCCGCCGCCTCGGGGTCGGGCTGGCCAACTACGTGAACATCTTCAACCCCGAGGTCATCGTCATCGGCGGCGGGCTGATCGCGGCGGGCGAGCTGCTCCTCACCCCCGCTCGCGAGGAGATGGAGCGCCGTGCGCTGCCTTTCCCGCGCGACCTCGTGCGCGTCGAGGCAGCCCACTTCGGCAGCGACGCGGGCCTGATCGGCGCCGCGGCGCTGGCCTTCGACGGGCTCGAAGACCGCCAGACGGTCATCTAGGCGTGGCGGCCGGGCGGCTCGTCATCTGCCCGACGCCGATCGGGAACCTCGAGGACGTCACGCTGCGCGTCCTCTCGGCGCTGCGCGAGGCCGACGTGGTGGCGTGCGAGGACACGCGGCGCACGCGCGTGCTGCTCGACCGCTACGGGGTGAAGGCCTCGCTGGTCTCCTACCACGAGCACAACGAGCGCTCGCGCGCCGGCGAGCTCGTGGGGCGGATGCGCGAGGGCGCGGTCGTCGCGCTCGTGTCGGACGCGGGGATGCCGGTGATCTCGGATCCCGGCTTCGAGCTCGTGCGGGCGAGCGTCGCCGCCGGGCTGCCGGTCGAGGTGCTCCCGGGGCCATCGGCGGCGCTGGCCGCGCTCGTGGCGAGCGGGCTGCCGGCGGACGCGTGGCACTTCGTGGGGTTCCTGCCGCGCAAGCGGGCCGAGCTCGAGCGGCTGTTCGCGGCCACCGCGGAGACGCTGGTCGCGTTCGAGTCGCCGCGGCGGGTGGCGGCTTCGTTGGCGGTGCTGGCGTCGCTTGACCCGGCGCGGCCGGTCGCGGTCGCGCGCGAGCTGACCAAGGTGCACGAGGAGGTCGTCCGGGGCGACGCGGAGAGCGTCGCCCAGCGCTACGCGGAGTCCCCGCCGCGCGGGGAGGTCGTGTTGGTCGTGGGCCCGGCGCCGGCGGGCGCGCCGGACCTCGAGCCCGCCGTCGCGGCGCTGCGGCGGTTGGTCGAGGCCGGAGCGAAGCCGCGGCCGGCGGCGAAGGTGGTCGCCGAGTTGACGGGCGCGCCGGCGAACGCCTTGTACGAGGCGCTGCAGGGGTAGGGCCGCGACGTTCGCGGCGCACTTCGCGCCCGACCGCGCACACCTTCGTCACAACTCCGTCGCACCCGGGGGCATCGGCGGCCCGCGGCCCTACGCTCGGCCGCGACATGCTCGGCACCCTCCTCATCCTTGTCCTCGGGGGCCACGTCGCGGCCGCGACCTCGCTCCCGATCGCGCTGGCCGCGGTGCCCGTGGTCGTCGCGCCGGCGGTGGCGCTGACCGCGGCCGCGTTCCTCCCGCTCCTGATCCCGGCCCCGTTCGCGCTCGCCGCCGTCCCGGTGCTATGCGTGCCCGCGTTGGTCGCGTCGACCTAGTGCGCGCCGCGGTGGTCGGCGTTGCGGTGCTGCTCGTGTCACCCGCGGCCGCCCGAGGAGCGACGTGGGTGTGGCCGGTCCATGGCCGGGTGCTCGCACGGTTCGCATACCACGCGCGGACCCCGTTCGCCCGGGGCCAGCGCCGTGGGGTCGACATCGGCGCACCCGCCGGCACGCCCGTGGTCGCGGCGTGTCCGGGCCGAGTCCGGTTCGCGGGGTCGGTCGGCACGGCGGGTCGGACGGTCTCGATGGCGTGCGGCGCGTACGTCGTCTCCTACCTGCACCTCGACCGGATCGCCACCCGCGGCGGGGCGCGCCTGAGCGCGGGCGATCCACTCGGCACCGTGGGCACGACGGGCCGCCGGCACGAGCGCCCGCCGCACCTGTCCTTCGGCGTGCGCCTTCGGAGCGATCGCTGGGGCTACGTCGACCCACTGCGCCTCCTCGGGCACGATCGAACGCCCCCGCCCGCCCTGGCACCGGTCCGAGGGCGAAGGACGACGCCACCGCTTGGCCCCGCGCCGGCGAGCGAGCGGCGCCCCGCCGCGCCGTTGGCCGAGCGACGCCCCGAGGCGCCCGGGCGCCGGCCCGTCACGCCCGCTCCGGCGCGTGTATCGCCCGCACCGGCCCTGCCGCTCGGCTCGCTGTGGCTCCCGGTCGGTCTCGCCCTCGCGCTCGCCGCAGTCGGCGCACCGCTCGCCGGGGTGCGGCTCGCACGCCGCCGCCGCGCCCGCCGCACCGTCGCTCGACGAGCGTCGCTCGCCGGCCGCACTGCCAACTGGTGACGACATGACCGTGAACCGCCCCGTCGCCCACCGCCGTCTAGCCTTCGCCCGCCGTGTCCTACTACGTCACCACGCCGATCTACTACGTCAACGCCGCGCCCCATCTCGGCCACGCGTACACCACCATCGCCGCCGACGTCATGGCCCGGCACATGCGCCAGCGTGGGGAGGAGGTCTTCTTCCTCACCGGCACCGACGAGCACGGCGAGCCCGTTGCGCAGGCGGCCGAGCGCGCCGGCGTCAGCCCTCGCGAGCTCGCCGACCGCAACGCCCAGCGCTTCAAGGACCTCGCGCCGCTGCTCGAGGTCTCCAACGACTTCTTCATCCGCACGAGCGACCTGCCCCACGTCCAGCGGGTCCAGGACGTCCTGCAGACGGTCTACGACAACGGCCACGTCTACAAGGGCCTGTACGAGGGCTGGTACTGCCCCCGCTGCGCCGACTTCAAGTCGGGCACCGAGATCGGGCCCGACAACACCTGCCCGATCCACGGCATCCCGCTCGAGTGGGAGCACGAGGAGAACTGGTTCTTCCGCCTTTCCGAGTTCCAGAAGCCGCTCGAGGACCTGTTCGACCGCCGCCCCGACTTCGTCGCCCCGCGCGCCCGCTACAACGAGGCCCGCGCGTTCATCGACCAGGGCCTGCAGGACGTCTCGCTGACCCGCGCCAAGCTCACCTGGGGCGTCCCCGTCCCCTGGGACGACAGCCAGGTGTTCTACGTCTGGTTCGACGCGCTCCTCAACTACTACACGGCGCTCTCCTACGCCGACTCCGGACGCGACCTCACCGACACCTTCTGGCCGGCGACCTACCACCTCATCGGCAAGGACATCCTCAAGTTCCACTCGATCTACTGGCCCGCCCTCCTGATGGCCGCGGAAATCGAGCCGCCCCAGCACCTCTACGTCCACGGCTTCCTCCTCCAGGAGGGGCAGAAGATGTCCAAGTCGCTGGGCAACGTCATCGACCCGATCCAGGTCGTCGACACCTACGGCGCCGACGCCCTCCGCCACTACCTGCTGCGCGACGTCACCTTCGGCCAGGACGGCTCGGTGTCCACCACCGCGTTCGAGTCCCGCTACGAGTCCGAGCTCGCCAACGAGTACGGCAACCTCGCCAGCCGCACGATCGCCATGGTCCACCGCTACCGCGACGGCGTGGTGCCGCGCGCCGACCTCGACCCATCGCTGAACGGCGACCTCGAGATCGCGCAACACGTGAGCGCCCTCGTCGACAAGGCCGACCTCACCGCCGCCCTCGAGACCATCTGGCAGTCCGTCCGCCGCCTCAACCGCTACGTCGAGGAGCAGGCGCCCTGGCAGCTGGCCCGCGACGACAGCCAGAGCGCCGCGCTCGACACCGTCCTGCGCTCCCTCATCGAGGGCCTGCGCGTCCTCACCGTCCTGCTCCACGCCTACCTGCCGGCGGCCACCGAGCGGGTCCTGACCGCGCTCGACCAGCCGCGCACGGACTACGCGGCCGCCGCCTACGGGGCGGGCGAGGGCGGCTCGGGGCTCGGCGCGCTCGAGCCGCTGTTCCCGAAGCGGTGATCGACAGCCACGCGCACCTCGACATGATCGAGCGGCCGACCACCGAGGTCGTCGCCGACGCCGAGCAGGCCGGCGTGCACCGCGTCCTGACCATCGGCATCGACGGCAGCTCGTGTCGCGTCGCGCTGCAGCTCGCCGAGGACTTCCCCCAGGTGCGCGTGGCCGTCGGCCGCCACCCCAACGCCGCCACGGGCTTCGACGACGCCGACCGCGCCGAGCTCGCCGCGCTCGCCGCCCACCACGACTGCGCGGCGATCGGCGAGACCGGCCTCGACTACTACCGCGAGGGCGCCCCCAAGCCCGATCAGGCCCGCGCCTTCACCGCCCAGCTCGAGCTTGCGCGCGAGCTCGACAAGCCCGTGGTCATCCACACCCGCGCCGCTGAGGACGACACGCTCGACCTGCTCGCCACCCACGCCGACGGCCTCCGCGTCATCCTCCACTGCTTCTCGATGCCCGACCGCCTGGACGAGTGCCTGGCCCGCGGGTACTGGATCTCGTTCGCCGGCAACGTCACCTTCCCGAAGGCGCCCGAGCTGCGCGAGGCCGCCGCCCGCGTCCCCGCCGACCGCCTGTTGGTCGAGACCGACAGTCCCTTCCTCGCCCCCCAGCCCGTGCGCGGCAAGCCCAACGAGCCCCGCCACGTCGTCGCCACCGCGCGCGTGGTCGCGGAGGCCCGCGGCGTCGACTTCGCGACCGTCGAGGCCGACGTCGAGCGCAACGCCGCCGCGCTGTTCGGGTGGTGAGCCGTGGCCGAGCCGGTCCAGCCGAGCCTGCGCCGGCTGCGCGCGTTCGACATCACGCCCAACCGCGAGCTGGGCCAGAACTTCCTCATCGACTCCAACCTGCTCGGGGTGATCGGGCGTGCCGCGAAGGTCGGTCCCGACGACGTCGTGCTGGAGATCGGCGGCGGCCTCGGCGTCCTCTCCGAGTACCTGGCCGAGCACGCGCGGCACGTCCACGTCGTCGAGGTCGACCCACGCCTCGAGCCCGCGCTCCACGACGCCCTCGACGCGCACCCCAACGCGACGCTGCACATCGCCGACGCGCTCGACCTCGAGTACGCCGCGCTCGACCCGGCCCCGACCAAGGTCGTCGCCAACCTGCCCTACGGGATCGCCGCCACCGCGATCCTGAGCACGCTCGAGCAGCTCCCGTCCGCGACGCGCTGGGTGGTGATGGTCCAGCGCGAGGTGGGGGAGCGCCTGGCCGCCGACCCCGCCGGCTCCGCCTACGGCATCCCCAGCGTGCTCGCCCAGCTCGCCGCCGACGTCGAGGTCGTGCGCCACGTCTCCCGCACCGTGTTCTTCCCCGTGCCCAACGTCGACTCCGTGCTGGTCGAGCTGCAGCGCACCGGCCCCGCCGCCGACCCGGCCACGCGCAAGGTCGTCCAGGGCGCTTTCGCGCACCGGCGCAAGGCGCTGGCCCGCTCGCTCGCGCTCGCCCAGCCCGACGACCCCGACCTGCGCGACCGCGCTCGCGCAGCGCTCGAGGACATGGGGCTGCCCACCAACATCCGCGCCGAGCGCCTGAGCCCACACCACTTCGCCGAGCTCGCGGCAAGGCTGCGCGCATGACCGTCCTGCGCGCCCGCGCGCCGGGCAAGGTCAACCTCGCGCTGTACCTCGGGCCGACCCGCAAGGAGGACGGCAAGCACGAGCTCGTCTCCCTCGTCGAGCCGGTGACCCTGGCCGACTGGATCGAGCTCGGCCCCGCGCGCGGCCACACCGACGAGGTCGCGTGCGAGGGCGTCGTGGGCCCGAACCTCGCCGCCGAGGCGCTCGAGCGCTTCCGCGCGGCCACCGACTGGGACGGCGCGCCCGTCCGCCTGACCATCTTCAAGCAGGTGCCGGTGGCGGCAGGGATGGGCGGCGGCTCGGCCGACGCCGCCGCCGCTCTGCGGCTGGCGGCCAAGGCGAGCGGCCTGCCGGTGCCGGACGGGATCGCCCGCGCGCTCGGGGCCGACGTCCCCGCGGCCCTGCACGCGGGCCCGGCGATCATGGCCGGGGCCGGTGAGCGCCTGACCCCGATCGAGCCGATCGCTCCCCACGCCTTCGTCGTGCTGCCCGCGGACGCGCCGCTCGCGACCGCCGCCGTCTACGCAGAGGCCGACCGCCTCGGCCTGCCGCGCACGCTGGCCGACCTCGCCGAGCGGCGGAAGGAGGTCGAGAGCGGACCCACCTTCCACAACGACCTCGAGCCCGCCACGCGCTCTCTGCACCCGTCCACCGACGATGCCCTCGCCGACGCCCGCGCAGCCGGGGCCAGCCACGCCCTCGTCTGCGGCTCGGGTCCTACCGTCGTGGGCGTGTTCGCGACGCTCGACGACGCTCGTCTGGGGGCCGAGCGCCTGCGCGAGCGCTACCCGAAGGCCGCAGCCGCCGCCCCTGCCCCGCCCGGCTTCGCCACGCCCCGGAGCTTCGCATGAAGCCGTTCTGGATCGTCGTCGCGGCGGTCGTCGCGCTCGCGGCCATCGTCCGCTGGCGCAAGCTGAGCAACACCCGCCGCGCGATCGCGCTCGTCATCGTCGCCGGCGCCGCGGTCTATGGCAGCGGCGCGGTCCACCTCCCCAACCTCGAAAAGGCGATCGAGGACATCGGCAACGCACTCGGGACGTGGACCTACGTGCTCGTCGGCGTCTGCGCGTTCCTCGAGACCGGCGCCTTCGTCGGCCTCGTCGTGCCGGGCGAGACCGCGCTGCTGGTGGGCGGCGTGATCGCCGGGCAGGGCCGCATCTCGATCCTCGCGGTCATCGCCATCGCCTGGGCCGCGGCGGTGGCCGGCGACGCGGCCTCGTTCTTCCTCGGGCGGCGGCTGGGCCGCCAGTTCCTCGTCCGCCACGGCAGCAGGGTCAAGATCACCGAGGAGCGCCTGCACCAGGTGGAGGCGTTCTTCGACCGCCACGGCGGGCCGACCATCCTCATCGGTCGCTTCGTGAGCATCGTGCGCGCGATCGCCCCGTTCATCGCCGGCTCGTCGAAGATGTCCTACGCGCGCTTCCTGCCCTACGACGTCATCGGCGCCGGGCTGTGGGCCACCGCGCTGCTGCTGCTCGGCTACGTCTTCTGGCACTCGCTGTCGACGGCGCTGGACATCGCGCAGCAGGGCGCGCTCGCGCTGGGCATCGTCATCGGCGTCGGGGTCGCCATCTTCGTGGGCTGGCGGCATTGGCGCCAGCCCGAGAACCGCCGGCGCACGCGCGCCTGGATCGAGGAGCAGGCGCAGCGCCCGGCCGTCGCGCCGGTCGTCCGCGCCCTGCGCCCGGTCTGGCAGCGGCTGGTCGGCCCGCTGCACTTCCTCTGGCGGCGGCTGACGCCGGGCGACCTCGGCCTCGAGCTCACCTCGCTGGCCGCGGTGGTCGGCGTGGGGTCGTTCGTGTTCATCGCCTTGTTCGCGGCCGTCGACAACGGGTCGGCCATCGGGCTCGACCCGCGCGCGTTCGACCTCGCCGACGAGCTGCGGTCGGGTTGGGTCACCGACGTCGCCAAGGCCCTGAGCGCCCTCGGGACGCTGCCGGTGGTGGGGACCGTCGTGGCCGCCGCGGTGGCCTTCCTCGCCCTCCGCCACGAGGTGATCGACGCGGCCGCGCTGGCCGCGGCGGCGGTGCTGACGTTCGTCGCGGTCCACGTGGTCAAGGGCATCGAGGACCGCCCGCGGCCCCCCGGCGCGCTGGTCGAGGCGGCCGGCAGCGCCTTCCCGTCGGCGCACGCGGCGTACTCGGTCGCCTACGTCGCGGTGGCCGTCGCCGTGGCCCGCGCGCTGCCCCACTGGGCCGGCCGGACGGCGCTCGTGACCGGCGCGCTGGTGCTCAGCGTCGGCGTCGGCCTGAGCCGCGTCTACCTCCACGTGCACTACCTCTCCGACGTGCTCGCGGGGTGGGGCCTGTCGGCGGCGATCTTCGCTCTGTGCGGGATGATCGCGGTGATCGTCGCCTTCATGCGGCAGAATGAGGCCGCGCGCGCATGAGCAAGACCACCATCACCTACCTGATCGTGGGCTTCTGCGGGGTCGCCGGCATCGCCGCCTTCACGGCACTGATCGTGGCTCCCGCGTGGTCGGCCTACACCAAGATCTGGCAGCGCGTGGCGGCGACCTTCCTGTCGCTCTACGTCCTCGCCGGGCTCGTCGTGCTCGGCGCCGGGTTGGGGCTGCTCGTGGTCCTGTTCTGGGACCGCGTCTTCTAGGCCGTCATGGAAGGGTCGCTTCACCACCTGCCGGCGCGCCCGGCGGCTTCCGAGTCGGCGCCGGAGCTGGACGGCCTCGAGGAGCTCTGCGCCGCGCTCGAGAACGGCGCCGGCGTGCCCGAGATCCTGCGCGCCGCAGCGCGCGCCCTCGAGGCCAGCCTGGTGCTCATCGATCCCTCCAGCGCGATCCTCGCCGTCGCGGCGCGGTCGCCGTCCGAGGAGCGCTCGCTCCTCACCGGCGCGTCGGGCGTGGAGATGCTCGAGTTGCGCATGGCCGACGAGGTCGTCGGCCAGCTGCGCCTGCGCTCGCGCACGCACGCGCCGGTGCCGGCGGCACGGCTCGTTGTCGCACGCACGCTGATCGCGGCCGAGCTCGCCCGCGTGCGCGCGCCCGAGCGGGCCTCCGAGGAGGCGGCGACCGCCTTCCTGCGCGCGATCCTGCGCCGCGAGATCACCGACCGCGACGACCTCGTCGCGCGCGGCGCCGAGGTCGGCGTCGGGCTCGAGGCGGGTGCCGCGGTCATCGTCGCGCGCGCCCATCCCCGCGCCGCCCACGAGGAGGGCTGGCAGCGGCGGATGCTCGTCGTGGCCGAGCGCGGTGGACGGGCCGCGGCGCCGGGCACGCTCGCGGCGTTGGTCGAGGCCACCGACCCCGAGAGCCCCGCGGGCCCGAGCGACGAGGTCGTGCTGCTCGTCCCCGGCGCCGACGAGGCGGCGGTGGAGCGCGCCACCGGCATCGTCGCGCGCGAGCTCGAGGCCAGCCTGCCATCGCTGCGCTTCGCCATCGGCCGCTCGCGCGTCGCCACCGACCCGGTCGACCTGCACCGCGCCGCACACGAGGCGTTGCTCGCCGCCAACGTCGCCGAGGGCGACGAGAGCGTCGTGCTCGCGTTCGAGGAGACCGGCGCCTACCGGCTGCTGCTCGCCTCGATGAGCGAGCACCCCGACGAGCTGCGCCGCTTCTACTCGGAGACGCTGGAGACGGTCGTGGCCTACGACGAGCAGTACGAGACCGACCTCGTGGCCACGCTGGAGACCTTCCTCGACGCCAACGGCAACGTCGCGGGCACCGCGCAGCGGCTCTACACCCACCGCCACACGGTGCGCTACCGGCTCGAGCGCGTGCGCGAGCTGACCGGCCTCGACGTGGGCTCCTCGGACGGGCGCGAGAAGCTCTCGCTCGGCCTCAAGGCCATGCGCGTACTCGGCATCCCGCCGCGGCGCGGACCCGCCGACGAGGTCGGCGCCGAGGGCGGCCGCGTCCCGCGCGACCCGAAGGACCGCGGCTAGCCCGGGAGCGGATAGGCTCCGCTCTCGTGGAGACCGAGTCCGCCGTCAAGGCCATCGCCGGGCTGCGCATCGTGATCGGCGCCGCGGCGTGGCTGACCCCGCGGATGGCGGCCAAGGGCTTCGGCCTCAAGCCGGCCGAGAACCCGCAGGCGCCCTATCTGGGCCGCCTGTTCGGGGCGCGCGACGTCGCCCTCGGCGTGGGCACGCTGCAGGCGACGGGCGAGTCGCAACGCCAGTGGCTGCAGCTCGGCGTCGCCATCGACGCCGCCGACGCGGTCGCGGCCATCGCCGCCGGCCGGGCCGGCTACCTGCCGCCGGTGGCGGCCGGGCTCGTGTTCGCTCCCGCCGTGGCCGGCGTCGCTCTCGGCGTCGCGGCCTTGCGGGGCAACGGCACGCCTGAATGATCGGCGTCGTCACCGGCACCGGGACCTACGCGCTCCCGGACTTCGAGGACGCCGAGCCGGTCGAGGTGGGGACGCGATGGGGGAAGGCGACGGTGATGCGCGGCCATTTCGGCGGCGTGCCGGTGCTGCACGTCTCGCGCCACGGCGCGGGCCACGTGCGGCTCTCCAACCACGTCGAGCACCGCGCCAACGTGGCCGCGCTGCGCGAGTGCGGCGCCCTGGCGGTGATCGGGTGCACGGCATGCGGGATCGTCGACCCGTCGCTCGGGCCCGGCACGCTCGTCGTCTTCGACGACCTGCACTTCCCCGTCAACCGGCTGCCCGACGGCTCACCGTGCACGCTGTACGACCGCCCCGGCGAGGCCGGCCGCGCCCACTGGATCTACGACCGCCCCTACGCGTCCGCCCTGCGCGCGGCGCTGCTTGCCGGAGCGGAGGCGGCCGGGCGCGAGGCCCGTGACGGCGGCGTCTACGGGCACGTGGACGGCCCGCGCTTCAACTCCGTCAGCGAGATCCGCCAGCTGGCCGTCGCCGGGGTCACGGCGGTGTCGCAGACCGCGGGCGCCGAGACCGTGCTGTTCGGCGAGGCCGAGATCCCCTACGCGCTCATCGGCTTCACCACCGACTACGCCAACGGCGTGGCCGAGGGCACGCCGATCGCGGAGCTCGTCGAGCTCATGGGCGCGAGCACGGCGATCTTCGCGTCCGTGCTCGCCGAGGCGCTGCCGCGCGTCGACCTCGACGCCCTCTCGCCGACGGGGACCCTCTACCGGTTCGACTGATGGCGGTCGCGTCGGTCCTGGTCATGGCCGACGCCCCGCGACCGGGCGCGTGCAACGTCGGCCTGGAGCCGCGCCTGGGACCCAACGGCTGCGCGCTCCTGCAGGCCGAGCTCATCCGCGTGGCGGTGGGGTGGGGGCACGCGCTCGGGCCGACGTCGGTGGCGGTGTTCCCGCCCGACGCGGTCGACGAGGTCGACGCGCCGGGCGCGATCGTGGTCGGGGCCGTGGGGGAGACCTCCGGCGCGCGGGTGGTGGCCGCGGTGGAGCAGGCCGACCCTCCGGTCGTGGTCATCGGGACCGCGATGCCGACGCTCGGCCGCTTCCACGCCGACGCCGTGGAGTCCGATCTCGAAGCCGGGGTGGACGTCGCGGTCGCGCCCTCGCACGACGGCGGGTTCTACCTGGTGGCGCTGCGCGAGCCGCGGCCGGACCTGTTCGTCGACGGGCCCGAGGCGTGGGACGGGCGCGCCGCGCTGGCGCGGCTGCTGGCTCGGGCGACCGAGCAGCAGCTCGAGGCGGGGATGCTGCGCGGCGAGCGCAAGCTCGAGACGCCGGCCGACGCCGCCGCGCTGCTGCTCCACCACGCGTTGCCCGAATCCGTGGCCGAGCGGCTGCGCGTGCCCCGGTAGCGGCCTAGACTCGATCGCCCCCGGTGGGGAGTGGTGTAACTGGCCAGCACGAGGCACTTTGGCTGCCTAGGTTCGGGTTCAAGTCCTGACTCCCCAGTGAGCGAAAGGCGTCCGCCTGGTATGCGAACATATGTTCGTGTCAGGCAGGCGACGCTACGACGAAGACGACGTTCGATCGGCCGTGGCCGCGTCGACCAGCTGGGCCGAGTCGCTGCGCCGGCTCGGGCTCCGTCCAGCCGGCGGCAACTTCCGCTCGCTCCAGGGATTCGCACGGCGCGCCGGCATCTCCGCAGAGCACTTCGATCCGATGGCGGGGCGCATCGCCGCTCTCCGCGCGGCCAACCGGCCGCGCGGTTTGACGGAAATCCTCGTGCGCGGATCGAGCTACAACCGCGGCCACCTCAAGCGCCGCCTGTACGAGGAGGGCCTCAAGCAGCGCGCCTGCGAGCTCTGCGGCCAGGGCGAGCTGTGGCGCGGCCAGCGGATGTCGCTGATCCTCGACCACATCAACGGCGAGGCGACCGACAACCGCCTCGAGAACCTGCAGATCGTGTGCCCGAACTGCGCCGCGACGCTGGACACGCACTGTGGCAAGGCCCTGCGCCGCCCGCGCACGGCGCGAGCGTGCCACGCGTGCGGCGTGCTGTTCGTGGCGGAGAGCCACGCGCAGCGCTACTGCTCGCACGCGTGCTTTGCCCGGGCCCAAGCCGGCGTTCCCCAGCCCCACCGCCGCGTGGTCGACCGCCCGCCGCTGGCGCAGCTGCTCGCCGAGATCGAGGCGTCGAGCTGGAGCGCCGTCGGCCGCCGGTACGGGGTGTCCGACAACGCCGTGCGCAAGTGGGTGCGGCAGTACGAGCGCCAGCGCTCGCCGCCGGACGCTCCTCAGACGGAGTCCGGCGGCCGGCTGCCGCCCACCAGTCCGCGCCCCGCGAAGAACGCGGCCAGGTAGGCGAAGAGGAAGCCTGCCGCGGCGACGATCTCGACCGTGGCCGCGGCGCGCGCCGTGCGCGACTGGGCGACCACGTCGGGCGGCGGGTTCGCGAACGCGAGGTTCACCGCGTAGTAGACGAAGTCGCCCAGCAGCGGGCGATCGCCCAGCCCGGTGAAGGCGCCGTTGCAGCGCGTGGTCGCGACCGCGCAGGCGGAGGGCTCCGCTGCCCAGATGATCGCGAACAGCAGTGCCCAGGCGAGGAAGAACACGAGCGCCGGGATCGCGACGCCCACCGCCCGCATCAGCGCGCCGAGGGTGCGGGCGTCGCGCCCTCCCACGACGGGGATCGAGCGGCCCAGCAGCTCGAGCTCGGAAGCGGCCCGGGTCGGCAGCGCGAACAGCAGCCGGCGGACGCCGGTCACGGCGAGCAGCGCAAGGGCGGCCAGGCCGACGATGCCCACGACCAGCGCCGAGGTCTGGGTCAGGTGGATCGGCGCGAGCAGCAGCGCGGCCAGCGCGAGCAGCAGGAGCCCGAAGCGCACGACCCGGTTGCCCCACCAGCGCACCGGGGCCGACGGACGAGGCGGGGGCGAGGGAGCCGCACGCACAGCCGCGCGAGCGTACGAGGACGGTCGGTCGAACCCGACGGGGCTACGATGGCCCGCACATGGCCGGTCCCGTCGTCGTCATCCTCGCCGCGGGGCAGGGCACGCGGATGAAGTCGCAGGTGCCCAAGGCTCTGCACGACCTCTGCGGGAAGCCCCTGGTCCGCTGGCCTGTCGACGCCGCCTTGGCCGCCGGGGCGAGCAAGGTCGTGGTCGTCGACGGCCCCGACCGCGCGATCGAGCCGCTGCTGCCCGACGGCGCCACGCTCGCCGTCCAGGAGCAGCCGCGCGGCACCGGCGACGCCGTCCTCGCCGCCGCCGGCGAGATCGCCCCGACCGACAGCGTCGTCGTCATCAACGGCGACGTCCCGCTCATCACCGCGGAGGCGATCGACGCGCTCGCGCAGGCCCACGCCGCCGACGGCGCGGCGGCGACGATGGCCACGATGATCCTCGACGACCCCACCGGCTACGGCCGCGTCATCCGCAACGGCGACGGCAGCGTGCAGCGCGTGGTCGAGACCAAGGCCCCCGGCGACGCCACCGACGAGGAGCTCGCCATCGAGGAGGTCAACACCGGCGTCTACGCCTTCGCCGGCGGCCCGATCGTCGACGCCCTGCGCCGGGTCACGCCCGACAACGCCCAGGGCGAGATCTACCTGCCCGACGCGCTGCCGGTGCTCCGCGCCGACGGGCAGCGCATCGCCGCCTACGTCATCGACGACGCCACGCTGACCCTCGGCGTCAACGACCGCGCCGACCTCGCCGAGGTCACCGCGCTCGCCCGCCTGCGCATCCTCCGCCACCACATGCGCAACGGCGTGACCATGCTCAGCCCCCAGACCACGATCATCGACGCCGGTGTGACCATCGGCGCCGACACCGTGCTCGAGCAGGGCTGCACGCTGCGCGGCGCGACCCGCATCGGCGAGCGCTGCCGCATCGGCCCCCACGCGACCATCACCGACGCCGACCTCGGTCACGAGGTGACGGCACGCCACACGTGGATCGAGGGTGCCGCCGCCGAGGACGGCGTGACCATCGGCCCCTACGCGTACCTCCGCCCCGGCACCGTCCTGCGGCGCGGGAGCAAGGCGGGCACGTTCGTCGAGATCAAGAACTCCGACGTCGGCGCCGGCACGAAGGTCCCGCACCTGTCCTACATCGGCGACGCCGACATCGGCGAGGGGTCCAACCTCGGCGCCGCGACCATCACCGCGAACTACAACGCCAGGACCAAGGCGAAGACGCGGACGAGGCTCGGCAAGCGCGTGAAGACGTCGGTCGACACGACGCTGGTGGCGCCCGTCGAACTGGGCGACGACGCCTACACCGCGGCCGGCTCCGTGATCACCGAGGACGTGCCCGAAGGGGCGCTCGGCGTGGCCCGCGCGCGCCAGACCAACGTCGACGGATACGCCCGGAGGAAGGGATAGAGTCGAGGCCAGGATGAGCGTCATCGAGCCCCAGCCCGCGACGCTCCGCACCAGCATCGAGGCGGGCTACGACAAGCGCCTGATGCTGTTCTCGGGACGGGCCAATCCGGAGCTCGCCGCCCGCATCGCCGGCAAGCTCGAGGTCGAGCTCGGCCCGGTCGAGCTGCGCACGTTCTCCAACGGCGAGGTCTACTGCCGCTACCAGGAATCGATCCGCGGCTCGGACGTCTTCATCGTCCAGCCGACCTGCGGCAACCCCGAGCTGAATCTGACCGCCAACGACGCGCTGATGGAGCTGATGGTGATGATCGACGCCGCCGTCGGCGCGTCCGCCCACCGCGTCATCGCCGTCACCCCGTGGTACGGCTACAGCCGCCAGGACAAGAAGTCCGCGCCGCGCGAGCCGATCACCTCGCGCCTCGTCGCCCGCATGCTCGAGTCCGCCGGCGTCGACCGCGTGCTCACGATGGACCTGCACTCCGGCCAGATCCAGGGCTTCTTCGCCAAGCCGTGCGACCACATGACGGCCCTCTTCATCCTCACCCAGTACGTGCAGGACCTGGGCCTGGACGACCTCGTCGTCGTCGCGCCCGACGTCGGCCGGGTCAAGCTGGCCGAGAAGTTCCGCGACAAGATCGGCGCCGACCTCGCCGTCCTGACCAAGGAGCGCCCTGCCCAGCAGGTGGCGGAGATCAGCTACGTGATCGGCGAGGTCGAGGGCAAGACGGCCGTCCTGGTCGACGACATGATCGACACCGGCGGCACGCTGAAGGCGGCCGCCCAGACCGTGCGCGACGCCGGTGCCAAGCGCATCTTCGTCGCCGCCACCCACGCGGTCCTCTCGGGCAACGCGTTCGAGAACCTCGCCTCGAGCGGCTTCGAGGAGATCGTCGTCACCGACACCATCCCGCTCCGCCGCGGCGCCCCGGACAACATCCGGGTCCTGAGCTGCGCCGAGCTCCTGACCGACTCGATCCGTCGGATCTTCACCGACGATTCGGTGTCGGAGGTGTTCGGGGGCGAGAACCAGCTGTTCTGAGCCCGCCCGACCCCGCCCGCCTCATGGACCTCCTCGGCCTCTCCGAGGAGGAGCTGTGCGAGGTGCTCGACGCCGACCCGCTGACCCTGCTCTCCGGCCAGCTCGACCACCGGCCCGAGCTGGGGATCCTGCTCGACCTGCTGGCCGAGGCCGACGAGCGCGCCGGCGCGGCGGTCCTGCGCCGCTGGGTGCGGGCCGCCGGGCCGACCGGGCGGCCGCTCGACCACCTCCGGGCGCGCGACTTCGGCGCCTTCGAGGACGATCTCGCGGCCCTCGCGCAGCGCGGGTTCGTGCTGCGCGGCGGCGGCACCTGACCCCTATTCGGGGTCAGGTTCCTTTTCGCCCGGCCACACGCCGGTGAGGTTGCGCCAGCCCGTCGCGCCCGCCCGCTCCACCGCCACCTTGACGATGCGGAAGATCAGGCCCTGGATCGCGGCGGCCATCAGCACCTTCGGCCAGGTCGCGCGCTCGGTGGTCGGCTCCGGCGGCTCGGCGTCCTCGATCATCCCCCAGATCTTGGAGAACACGAGGCGCCCGATCGCGCCGGCGGCGAGCCCGAGCAGCAACCCGATGGGTTTGTAGATCAGCTTCATACAGAACAACATCTACCCGGTCTGCGACGATGACGCCGGGTCGAGAGGCACATGGAGGAACCTGGCAGACCGAAGAGGGACAGCGCCGACGACCTGCTGCGCCGCGCACTCGTGGACCAGGAGGCCACCGTTTCGGTTGCGCTAAAGGTGCGCAACCTGCCGCTCTCGGAGGCCGTCACCGTCATCTTCCACGGCCGGCGCGACCTCGGCACCGTCCAGACCTACGTCACCCCCGGCCACCACGGCACCGGGTCCGCGCTCGGCGCCGACTCGCTGCTGCGGGTGCCCTGCGACATCGACCTCGCCGAGGCCGACGACCGCGCCGACGCCGAGCGCCTCTACGCCGAGCAGGCCGCCGCGCTGCGCGACGCGCTGGTGGGCGCCGACACCGTGCTCGACATCTGGCGCGAGCCGCTGAGCCAGCTCACCGCCGCGCCGATCACGATCGACCGCTCGATCGAGCTCGACGTCTCGCTGCCCGCCCACCGGCTCCTGCCCACCGCGCTCGTGGCGCCCGACCGCCACCTCGTCGTCACCCCGGTGTGCACCGCGCGCACGCTGGCCGAGGGCCGGCCGCCGGTCGGCATCGCCTGCGCCCAGCAGGACGTCGCCCGCGTCTACCCGCTGCCCGACGACCCCGAGCGCTGCCTGCAGGACTTCTTCGACACCGCGGCCGATCACGCCCGCGCGCTGGCCGAGCAGCTCGCGCACCAGGAAGCCTCGACGCAGCGGTTCCTGGAACTCACGAGCGACGAGGACGAATAACCTCGCGGGCTAGCCTGCGGGCGCTTTGCGCTACGCGGTCGTCGGCCTCGCCATCGTCGTCTTCCTGGGGATCTCGTTCCTGCTCGCCCGCGTGCTCTCGGCCGACTCGCGCGAGCAGTCCGACGTGGCCGACCTCATACGCGCGCAGGCACGCGGCGACGGCGACGGGATGCTGCGCCTGCTCGCCGGCTGCTCCGCCGACCCGCGCTGCGCCACGCGCGTACGCGCCAACGTCAAGGCCCTGCACCGACCTGGCGCAGTGAAGCTCGTCCGCTTCGACCCCTCGACGAGCTTCGCGCTCAGCCCCCACACCGGTCGGGCCCGCGTGGTCTGGAACACCGTGGACGTCCACGAGCCCGTGGTGCAGTGCGTGATCGTGCAGCGGACCGGGACCGTCCTTTCAGGCCCGGGGGTGAGGTTGCGGTATGTAAGCGGGCCGCGGCCCGGTACCAGCAGCTGCTGACGCTAGGCTCGCGCCCCACCGCAGGACCGCAACTCCACTCCCCGCCCCGTGTCAACAGGCCTCGAATGCGTGCGCGTCTGATCCTCCTCGCCCTCGTCGGGGTGGTGGTCCTCGGAGGGCTGCCTGCCCACGCGCTGGGCGCCGCCGAACGCCCGACCAACCAGAAGCTCTACACCGACGGCTACGACGACCGGATGCTGCTCGGCGGCCAGTGGCTGCTCAAGCGCGACCGCCTCAACGTCGGCCAGCAGCGCCACTTCGAGCGCCAGCGCGGCACCGCCGGCTGGAGCCCGATCACCGTGCCGAACGCCTGGAACGCCGGCGACGACTCCAACGAGTCGATGGTCGGCGGCGTCGCCTACTACCGCAAGGACTTCATCCTCCCCGGCAGCCCCAACGCGGCGAGCTGGATCGTCCGCTTCGAGTCGGTCAACTACCGGGCGACCGTCTACCTGAACGGCAAGGAGATCGGGGAGCACACCGGCGCCTACCTGCCCTTCGAGTTCGCGCTCGACGGCGTCAAGAAGGGCGTCAACCGGCTGGTGATCCGCGTCGACAACGTGCGCCAGCCCTTCGACTTCCCGCCGTCGGGCTTCAACGACACCGGCGAGCCGGTGGGCGGCTGGTGGAACTACGGCGGGATCACCCGCGAGGTCTACCTGCGCAAGGTGCCTGGCGGCATCGACTACGGCAACGTCCAAGTGCGCCCGATCGTCAACCCCGGCCCGCCGGCGCAGGCGCGGGTGGAGTGGAAGGTCGACGTCCACAACTGGGGCGACAAGGCCAAGAAGGCCAGCGTCAAGGCCAACTTCGGCTTCCAGAAGGTCAACCTCGGCTCGGTCAACGTGGGCGGAGGGGGGACGAGAACGCTCTCCCGGACCATGCGGTTGCCCAACCCGCACCTGTGGTCGCCCAACGACCCCTTCCTGTATCCCGTCCACATCGGCGGAACGCCGGGCGGCTACACGCTCCACATCGGCGTGCGCTCGCTCAGCGTCAGCCCGGACGGGCACCTGCTGCTCAACGGCCAGCCCACGAACTTCCGCGGCGTCGGGCTGCACGAGGACTCGCTCGACAAGGGCTCGGCGATCGACAACGCCACCCGCGACCGCTACATCGCCGAGATCAAGGACCTGGGCGCGACGATGATCCGCACCCACTACCCGCTCTCGCCCTACCTGCTCGAGCAGGCGGACAAGAACGGGATCCTGGTGTGGTCGGAGATCCCGGTCTACTCGCTGCGCAGCACCTACTTCGCCAAGCGCTTGGTGCGCCACCTGGCCTTCCAGGAGCTCACCGACAACATCAACGACAACCAGAACCACGCGTCGATCGCGATCTGGTCGGTGGCCAACGAGCTGGCGTCCAAGCCGCCGGCCCAGGTGCGCTCCTACCTGCGCGGCGCCGCGGTCACCGCGCGCCGCCTGGACCCGACCCGCCCCGTCGGCCTGGCCATCGTCGGCTACCCGGCCGCCGGCTGCCAGCGCGCCTACAACCGCATGCAGGTCATCGGCGTCAACGAGTACTTCGGCTGGTACCCGGGCCCGCAGGGCCAGGTGGCCGACGAGGACCTGCTGTCCGGGTACCTCGACTCGGTCCACGCCTGCTACCCGAACAAGGCCATCGTGGTGACCGAGTTCGGGGCGGAGGCCAACCGCGACGGCCCCTCGGACGAGAAGGGCACGTATGCGTTCCAGCAGGACTTCGTCAAGTACCACCTGAACGTGTTCGCGCAGAAGCCGTGGCTGAGCGGCGCGATCTACTGGACGCTGGACGAGTTCCGGGTGCGCCCGGGCTGGGACGGCGGCAACCCGAAGCCCGCTCCGCCCTTCCACCAGAAGGGGCTGATCAGCATCGACGGGACGCCGAAGCCGGCGTACACCGACGTCCAGCAGATCTACCACGACACGACGCAGTACAACGCGCCGGTCGCGGTCAAGCGGTAGCTAGCGCCTGACCGGCGTCCGCTCGGGTTCCTTCGCCGGCCGTCGCTCCGGCCGCCGGACGACGTCGCCGATGCGGCCGGGGCCGCGCAGGCGCACCGGCGACTGCTTGGCGTCGGGCAGCGGCAGTCCGCCGTCGCGCGGGCCGCGCGAGTCCTCCGGCGGCCGGCGGTCGTTGCCCCAGCCGCCGTCCCCGTCGTCCTCGCCGGATGTGCGGTCGTCGGCCTTGAACGACAGCCACAACATTCCGCACAGGAGCCCCAGGCCCAGTGCGTGGACCGCGGTGAGGAGAAGGATCAGTCCACCCTCCCGGACCATCCCCGTGAGTGTACGCCTCCGCGCTACCCTTCGCCGCCGATGGCACGCGGCCAGAATCCGTCCCTGGAGGTGACCTCGCGCAGCGCCGAGGGCTCGCGCTCGGTGCGCCGCCTGCGTCGCTCGGGCCAGGTCCCGGGTGTCGTCTACGGCGGCGGCGACGAGTCCGCCGCCTTCGCGGTCGACGGCCGCCAGCTGCGCCTGGCGCTGGCCCAGACGGGCGCCGTGCTCGACCTCGTGGTCGACGGCGGCTCCGCCCAGCCGGTGATCATCAAGGACCAGCAGCACCACCCGGTGCGGGGCGAGCTCGTCCACATCGATCTGCTGCGCGTCCGCCTCGACAAGCCCATCCAGTCCACGGTGGCGATCGAGCTCGACAACGTCGAGGAGTCACCCGGCGTCAAGGAGGGCGGCGTGATGGAGCACATCACGCGCGAGCTGAACATCGAGGCGCTGCCGAACGAGCTCCCCGACGTCATCCGCTTCGACGTCTCGGGCATGGACCTCAACGACACCGTCACGCTCGAGGCGCTCACCCCGCCGGCCGGCGTGACCCTGCTCGACGACCCGGAGGAGACCGTGATCGCCACGGTCGCCATCCCGCGCATCGTCGAGGAGGAGGAGATCGAGACCGAGACCGAGCTCGTCGGCGAGGAGGGCGAGGAGGTCGAGGGCGAGGCTCCCGCCGAGGGCGAGGCCCCGGCCGAAGGCGAAGGCGCCGAGGCGCCCGCCGAGGGCGAGTCCGAGGGCGAATAGCCCAGCCGGCGCGCCGTGCGCCCCTTCTCCGCTCCGGTCGACTGGCTGGTGGTCGGCCTCGGCAACCCCGGCAAGGAGTACGACGGGACCCGCCACAACGTCGGCTTCGCCGTCGCCGAGGCGCTGCACGACCGCTGGGAGCTCCCGCGCTTCCGCACGAAGTACTCCGGCCGGCTCGCGGAGGGCCGCACGGGCCCGGGCGGCCCGCGCGTCGCGCTCCTGCTCCCGCAGACCTACATGAACGACGCCGGCGACTCCGTCGGCCCGGCCCGCGGAGCGCTGAAGCTGCCGCTGGACCGCGTGCTGGTCGTCCACGATGAGATCGACCTGCCCTTCGGTGAGGTGCGCACCCGCGTGGGCGGCGGCACCGCCGGTCACAACGGCCTGAAGTCGCTCGTGCGCGGACTCGGCAGCCCCGACTTCGCGCGCGTGCGCGTCGGCGTCGGGCGCCCGGACTCGACCGACCCCGAGATCGTCTCGAGCTACGTGCTCGGCCGCTTCCGTGAGCCCCGGGAGCAGGTCGAGGCGCTGGTCGACAACGCGGCCCGGGCGGTACGGGATACGGTCGGGGCGTGATCGCCTCCGGCGACGTCATCGCCTTCGCCGCTACCGCCGACCCCGACCGCGCCTGCGCCTTCTACCGCGACGTCCTCGGCCTCGCGCTGGTGGAGCGCAACGCCTTCGCGAGCGTGTTCGACGCCAACGGCACCATGCTGCGCGTCACCACGGTCGAGCGCGTGGACCCCCGGCCGTACACCGTGCTCGGCTGGATGGTCGAGGACCTCGAGGCCGCCTTGGGCGAGCTCGCCGGCGCAGGCGTGGAGCCGCTCCGCTACGACGGCCTGGAGCAGGACGCCGCCGGCGTGTGGACCGCCCCCTCGGGCGGCCGCATCGCCTGGTTCCGCGACCCCGACGGCAACACCCTCTCGTTGACGCAGCGCTCCTAAACTGGAGGGGCACTCCGGCCGCGCGCCGATCGCGGTCGCTCCGCCTGCCCAGATGGCTCTCCGCACCCTCCTCAAGCCCGCTCTCGACGACCCCGTCACCGCCGCGCTGGCCCGCGACGGCGGCCGCGCGTTCGTGGCTGCCGCCCTGCGCCCGTACCTCATCGCGGCGCTGGCCGAAGCCGAGCCCGACGCCCCCGTCCTCGTCGTCGCCGCCGACGACCGCGCCGCCCGCGACCTGGCCGGCGACCTGCGCGCGTGGCTGTCGCCCCGAGCCGTGCGCTACTACCCGTCGCGTGGCGTCTCCTACGAGTCGCACCTGGCCCCGCCGCCACACCTGGTCGGGCTGCGCATCGCCGCCCTCGACGCGCTGGGCGAGGAGCAGGCGCCGGTCGTCGTCGTCTCCGCCGTCGCGCTGTCGGAGAAGGTCCCCGACCCCGAGCTGCGCCCGCACGGGTTCGCCATCGAGAAGGGCGAGCTGCTCGACCTCGAGGAAACCGCGCAGGAACTCGTGGCCGCCGGCTACGAGCGCGTCGACCAGGTCGACGACCGCGGCCAGTTCGCCATCCGCGGCGGGATCCTCGACGTCTACCCGGCCACCGAGGAGCGGGCGGTCCGCGTCGACCTCTTCGACGACGAGGTCGAGTCGCTGCGCCTGTTCTCCACCTTCACCCAGCGCTCGCTCGGCGAGGCCGACCGGGTCGAGATCGCGCCCGCGGCCGAGCTCGCGGCCGAGCACCGCGAGCTGGCCGAGATCGCCGCGCTCGAGGACGCCGACGAGCGCCCCGACGTCGCCGAGCTCCTGCCCGTCGACCGCTTCCGCGCCTTCTTCGACCTCGTCCCCGAGCGCGCGATCGCGATCCTCGCCGCCGAGGAGGACGTCGACCCGGCCCTGGCCGACCACTGGCAGGACGTCACCGCGTCGTTCCACGATGCCGACGCCCACCACCTCTACGAGAGCCCCAACGCGGTGCGCGCGGCGCTCGACGAGCGCGCCCGCGTGCGCCTGTCCGCCACGTCGTCGGACCAGTCGGTGCGCTTCCACGCCCAGTCGGCGGACACGCCCGCGCGCTCGCTGCGCGAGGCCGAGGCCGAGCTGGACAAGCTCGTGCGCTCGGGCTACCGCACCGTGGTGGCGTGGCCGCGCCGCGGCGAGGGCGAGCGCGCCGCCTACAACCTGGCCCGCAGCACGCCCTCGTGGCTCGACGGCGCGCCGGTGCACGAAGGCGAGCTCCGCTTCGCCCTGGCCGGCCTGCGCGAGGGCTTCATCGCGCCCGGCTTCAAGCTCGCGGTGCTGCCCGAGCACCGGCTCATCCGCCGGCGCCGCGCCGAGGACGGGGCGCGGCCGCGCGCCGGCCGCCTGCGCAGCTTCGCCGACCTGCGCACGGGCGACATCGTCGTGCACGAGGACCACGGCATCGCCCGCTTCGCCGGCTTCGACACCAAGACCGTCGCCGGGGTCACCCGCGACTACCTGGAGCTCGAGTTCCAGGGCACCGACCGCGTGTTCATGCCGGTCGACCAGCTGGCCAAGATCTCGCGCTACGTCGGCGCCGGCGGCGCGGCCCCGCCGCTGAGCAAGCTCGGCGGCGCGGCCTGGGAGCGCATGAAGGCACGCGCCCGCAAGGCGGCCCAGGAGATGGCGGGCGAGCTGCTCGAGCTCTACGCCGAGCGCAAGCGCCGCACCGGCTACGCCTTCGACGTCGAGACCGAGTGGCTGGCGCAGTTCGAGCAGGCCTTCCCCTACAGCGAGACCCCGGACCAGCGCGACGCCATCGACGCGGTCAAGGCCGACATGGAGGCACCGCGGCCGATGGACCGGCTCATCTGCGGCGACGTCGGCTACGGCAAGACCGAGGTCGCGCTGCGCGCGGCCTTCATCGCCGCCGAGAACGGCAAGCAGGTGCTGATGCTCGTGCCCACGACGATCCTGGCCCAGCAGCATTACGGCACCTTCGCCGAGCGGCTGAACGACTACCCGTTCACGGTCGAGCACGTCTCGCGCTTCCGCCCCCAGCGCGAGCAGCGCGCGGCCGTCCAGGCCTTCGCCGAGGGCAAGGTCGACATCCTCATCGGCACCCACCGCCTGCTGTCGCGCGACGTGCGGGCCAAGGACCTCGGCCTGATCATCGTCGACGAGGAGCAGCGCTTCGGCGTGCGCCAGAAGGAGCTCCTGCGCCAGCTCAAGCTGCGCGTCGACGTCATCGCGCTGTCGGCCACGCCGATCCCACGGACGCTGCAGATGTCGTTGGCCGGGCTGCGCGACATCTCGGTCATCGAGACGCCGCCCGAGGGCCGGCGCCCTATCCGCACCTGGGTGGGCGAGTACGACGAGGAGCTCGTGCGCACGGCGCTGCAGCGCGAGATCGACCGCAAGGGCCAGGCCTTCTTCCTGCACAACCGCGTCGAGACCATCGACGAGACCGCGGAGCGGCTGCGCGGCCTGCTGCCCGAGGTGCGGTTCGAGGTGGCCCACGGCCAGCTCGAGGAGAAGGCGCTCGAGCAGCGGATGATGAGCTTCCTGCGCCGCGAGTCCGACGTGCTCGTGTGCACGTCGATCATCGAGTCGGGGCTCGACATCCCGCAGGCCAACACCCTGGTGGTCGAGCGCTCCGACACCTTCGGGCTGGCCCAGCTCTACCAGATCCGCGGGCGCGTGGGCCGCTCGCGCGAGCGCGCCTACGCCTACCTGCTCTACCCCTCGGCGGCGACGCTGACCGGCGAGGCGGGCCAGCGGCTGGCCGCGCTGTCGGACTACACCGAGCTGGGTGCGGGCGTGCGCATCGCCATGCGCGACCTCGAGATCCGCGGCGCCGGCAACCTGCTCGGCGCCGAGCAGTCCGGGCACGTGGCCGCGCTCGGGTTCGAGCTCTACATGCAGATGCTCGACGAGGCGGTGCGCGCGCGCATGCAGGCGGGGGCGCCCGTGGACGAGTCCGAGCCGGTGCGCCTGGACGTCAACGTCGACGCCTATGTGCCCGCCGACTACGTCCCCTACGAGCAGGCCAAGGTCGACGTGCACCGGCGCGTGGCGGCGGCGCGCGACGTGGCCGAGCTCGAGCTCCTGCGCGAGGAGCTCAACGACCGCTTCGGGCCGCTGCCCGACCCCCTGGCCAACCTCATCGCCCTGCAGAAGGCCCGCATCAAGCTGGGCCAGGCGGGGGCGCGCACGGTGTCGTTCCGGGGCGACCGGCTGGCGGTGGCGCCGATCGAGATGGACTCGACGCAGGCCAAGGCGCTGCGCAAGCGCATCCCCGAGGCGGTATACGAGTTCGGGCGCTCGCAGCTGCTGGTCCGGGTGCCGGGCGACGAGGGCGAGCGTTTCCCCGCCGTGGTGCGCGCGGCCGACGCGCTGCTGGAGACCGTCTCCTCACCTAAATCCTCCTAAACAGGCGCGTCTCGCTTTAGGTGTCTCGCTACCCTCCTTCGCGTCGTGCAACGTCTCACTCGTCTTGCCCTGGCGCTCGGCGCCTTTTTCATTGCCGCAACCGCTTTAGCCGCCTGTGGAGGGAGCAACGTCCCGGGCAACGCGGTCGCCAATGTCGACGGCACCCTGATCACGACGCAGAACTTCACCCACTGGCTCACGGTCGCGGCCCGCTCGCAGAACCCGACCGGCGGCGGCCCGGTGAGCGTCCCCGACGCGCCGACCTTCGCCAAGTGCGTCGCGGCCAAGCAGGCGTCGCAGCCCAAGCCGGCCAAGGGCCAGAAGCCGCCCACCGCGGCGCAGCTGAAGGCCCAGTGCCAGCAGGAGTACACCTCGCTGCGCGATCAGGTCATGCAGTTCCTGATCTCCGCGCAGTGGATCCAGGGTGAGGCCTCCGACCAGGGCGTGAAGGTCACCGACGCGGACGTCAGCAAGCGCTTCCAGCAGACGAAGAAGCAGTCGTTTCCGAAGGAGACCGACTACCAGAAGTTCCTCAAGCAGTCGGGCATGACGCAGGACGACATCCTCTTCCGCGTGAAGCTCGACGCGCTGTCGAGCAAGATCCGCGACAAGGTCACCAAGGGCCAGGGCAAGGTCACCCAGGCCCAGATCACGACCTACTACAACAAGAACAAGAAGCGCTTCGCCCAGCCCGAGCGGCGCGACCTCCGCATCGTCCTGACCAAGACGCTGCCTCAGGCCCAGGCGGCCAAGAAGGCGCTCGCGTCGGGCCAGTCCTGGAAGGTCGTGGCCAAGAAGTACTCGACCGACCAGTCGACGAAGAACACCGGCGGCCAGCTCCTGGCGGTCACCAAGGGCCAGCAGGACCGCACCTTCGAGAACGCGGCCTTCGTCGCGAAGACGAACAAGGTCCTCGGCCCGGTCAAGACGCAGTTCGGCTACTACGTCTTCGAGGTCTCGAAGATCACCGCGGCTTCGCAGCAGTCGCTCCAGCAGGCGAAGAACACGATCAGCCAGCTGCTGACCTCGCAGAACCAGCAGAAGGCGCTCAACGACTTCGTCAAGGACTTCCAGAAGAAGTGGAAGGACCGGACGAACTGCCGGAAGGGCTTCATCACGCAGGACTGCTCCAACGCGCCCAAGCCGAAGAAGACCACGACCGCAGCGCCGGGCGCGACCCCCACCCCGCAGACCGGCGGCACCCCGCAGGCCGGCGCTGCCCCGCAGGGCGGCGCGGCCCCGCAGGGTGGCGCGGCTCCGCAGACCGCGACCCCGCCGACCGGCGGCGGCACGGCTGCTCCGCCGACGTCCACGGGCGGGTGAGCCAGGACGACATCGCCGAGGCGGTCACCCGCCTCGACGCGCTGACACGCCGCCTGCGCCGCGAGTGCCCCTGGGACCGCGAGCAGAACGAGCGCACGATCGTCCCCCACACGGTCGAGGAGGCCTACGAGCTCGCCGACGCGGCCAACCGCGGCGACGACGCGAAACTCCTGGACGAGCTCGGGGACGTGCTCTTCCAGGTCCACTTCCTGTCGCTGCTGCTCGAGGAGCGCGGCGCCGGCGACCTCGCCGCGGTGGCCGAGCACTGCCGCCAGAAGCTCATCCGCCGCCACCCGCACGTGTTCGGCGACGTCGCGGCGGAATCGGCCGGCGAGGTGCTGCGCAACTGGGACCAGATCAAGGCGGGCGAGGAGGGCCGCGAGCCCGGCATCTTCGGCGACGTGCCCGAGAACCTGCCCGCGCTGCTCTACGCGCGCAAGGTGCAGCGCCGGGCCGCGTCGGCCGGCCGCTGGCCGGCCTCGGGCGACGAGCAGGCGGATGAGGAATCCTTCCGTGCCGTCGGCGACGAGCTGCTCGCGCTCGTCGACCGGGCCCGCAGGCAGCGCGTCGATCCCGAGCTCGCGCTGCGCGCGGCGGCCGACCGGTTCCGGGACGAGATAGGAGAGCGATGAGTCAGATCGAGCAGGTCCACGCGCGCCAGATCCTCGATTCGCGCGGCAACCCGACCGTCGAGGCGGAGCTGTCGCTGCGCTCGGGCGCGTACGGGCGCGCCGCCGTGCCCTCGGGCGCGTCGACCGGGGAATTTGAGGCCGTCGAGCTGCGCGACAGCGGCGACACCTGGTCGGGCAAGGGCGTCGGCCAGGCCGTGGCCCACGTCAACGGCGAGATCGGCGAGGCGGCCAAGGGCCGCGACGCGTTCGACCAGCGCGGGCTCGACGAGGCGCTGATCGCGCTCGACGGCACGCCGAACAAGGCGCGCCTGGGCGCCAACGCGATCCTCGCCGTGTCGCTGGCGGCGGCGCACGCCGCGGCCGCGGAGTCCGGGCAGCCGCTGTGGCGCTACCTCGGCGGCGAGGCGGCGCACGTGCTGCCCGTGCCGATGATGAACGTGCTCAACGGCGGGGCCCACGCCGACAACAAGGTCGACTTCCAGGAGTTCATGGTCGTGCCCAGCGGCGCGAGCACGTTCGCCGAGGGACTGCGCATGGGGGCCGAGGTCTTCCACGCGCTCAAGCGCACGCTGAGCGAGCGCGGGCTGAGCACCGCCGTGGGCGACGAGGGCGGCTTCGCCCCCGACCTCGACTCCAACGAGGCCGCGCTCGACGCCCTGCTCGCCGGCATCCGCGCCGCGGGCTACGAGCCCGACCGCGACGTCGCCATCGCCATGGACCCGGCCACGAGCGAGTTCTATGCCGACGGCGCCTACGTGCTCGAGCACGAGGGGCGCACGCTGTCGGCGGCCGAGCTGACCGACTACTGGGCCCACATCGCCGACCGCTACCCGGTGCTCTCGCTCGAGGACGGCATGGCGGAGGAGGACTGGGACGGCTGGAAGGCGCTGACCGAGCGCCTCGGCGACCGCATCCAGCTCGTGGGCGACGACGTCTTCGTGACCAACACGGAGCGCCTGCGCCGCGGCATCGACATGGGCGTCGCCAACTCCATCCTCATCAAGGTCAACCAGATCGGCACGCTGACCGAGACGCTCGACGCGATCGCGATGGCCCGCGACGCCGGCTACACCGCGGTGATGTCGCACCGCTCGGGCGAGACGGAGGACGTCACCATCGCCGACCTCGCCGTCGCCACGGGGTGCGGACAGATCAAGACCGGCGCCCCGTCGCGCTCGGACCGGGTGGCGAAGTACAACCAGCTCATCCGGATCGAGGAGGCGCTCGGCGCCGACGCAACGTTCCCGGGCCGGAGCGCGTTCCGGCGCTGAGGGCACGCTCGGGCGAGGGACCCGGTGCAGGCTTCGTTGCGGCAGGAAGGAGGGTGGCAAGGACGAAAGAAGGGACGAGGCGATGGACTCTGCCCGCACCATGGCCGCTCGGCGTTCCGCGACCGTCCGCTGGGATCGGGTCGGACGTGTGGCATTGCTGCTCCTGCTCGGCGTCGTCCTCCTGCTCTACGTCAACCCGGCCATCAACTACGTCAAGACGTGGCAGACGGCCAACGGCAAGCGCGACGAGGTCAACCGCCTGCAGGCCCAGAACGAGCGCCTGCGCGCCCGCAAGGCGGCGATGAAGCAGCCGGCCACGCTCGAGCACGAGGCCCGCGCCCTCGGCATGGTGCGCCCGGGCGAGCGGGCCTACGTCGTGCGCGGGCTGCCGAAGACGCCCTAGGACTCGCGCCGGCGCCCGCCGGCGTAGTCGCTGGCCTCGCGCACGTAGGTGCCGAAGGCCGCGTCGGCAATCGCCGGATCCCAGGCGTAGGGCGCCTCGGGCACGGCCGCGACGGCGAGAGCCAGGCACCAGTCGGTGCCCCGCCCGTAGAGCTCGACGAGCTCGTCGGTCGTGAACCTGCCGCCGAGGCGCTTGCGCAGCTCCTCCACGATGCGGTCGTGGACGAGCTCGAGCGCAATGCGCTGCGCGTCCGGGGCGTCTCGGAGCCGCCGCAGGCCTTCCTCCCACTGCAGGACCGCGGTGGCGTACAACGGGGGCCTTAGTCCCCCTCTTCCTCGTCGTTGTCGTCGCCGGAGCGGCGGATGACGATCTGCTCCTCCTCGATCGTCACCGTGACCGGCCGGTGGCCGGCCCAGTGCTCGGCGTAGACAGGGTCGTCCTGGACGGCGGGGTCGAGCCAGAGGCCGTAGCCCTCCTCGCCGTGGTCGAAGGTGCCCTCGAGCGACTGGCCGCCGCGCCGTCCCCGGGCGCCGCGCCGCCGCCGTCCGCCACGACGGGTGCGCCGCCGGCGGGGCTCGCCGTCGTCGTCCTCGCCGTCCTCCTCGTCGCCGTCATCGTCCTCGTCGGCGTCCTCGGCCGCCTCCGCCTCGGCCGCCTCGAGCTCGGCGGCGATGAGCGCGTCGTCCTCGGCGCGGAGGTCGATCTCGTCGTCGAAATCGGTGCCCGCGGCCGCCCCCTCGCCCTCTTCGTCGGGGGCGAGGCCCTGCTCACGCTTGAAGGCCTCGATCTGCTGGACGGTCACCTCGAGTTGGTGCGCGATCCAGGCGTCGGTGCGGCCTTGACGCACCCAGGTGCGGATCTGATTGAGGTGGGGTCGCAGCGACCGGCGCGCCATGGATCGCGGGAGCCTAGCAACGCGCATCGCTCCTGAAAGGCGATGGTTCGAGCCATTGCCTGCGGGTATGAAGGCTCAACCTTGCGCGTTGGCATTTTGCAGTGGGGAGCCCGACGTGCTTTAGTGATTGTCGGCAGGCAGTCGGCAGGGAGGCATCCATATGTTGGTCCTGACACGCAAGTCCAATCAGTCGATCATGATCGGGGACGACGTTGAGGTGTCGGTGCTCTCGATCATGGGCGAGAAGGTCCGGATTGGCATCCAGGCACCGCGCGACGTGCCGGTGTTCCGCAAGGAGGTCTACCTCGAGATCCAGCAGGAGCAGGTGGCTGCTCCGGGCGAGGGATCGCGCAGGAAGGCCGTCGACGACGCCCTGCACAAGCTGGGCGACGGTTAGGGCGTCGCTCTAGCCCAACAGGTAGTACAGGGTCTCGAACATCGCGATCGTCACCACGACCGCGGTGAGGATGATCGAGAGGACGAGAAGGCTGTAGCGCATCGACCCGCGCTTGTGGACGCGCTTACGGGCGCGGGTCGCTGCGCGCAGGTGCGTCGTCCGGGCGAGGCTCTCGCGCCGGCGGCGATCGAGCTCTGACTCCTCGGCGAAGGCCTGCTCGAACTCGGCAAGGCTCTGTTTCAACCGCGCGGCCATACCCGTGGCGGACGTTAGCAGGGGACGGGGGACATAACGCACGGCCAATGCGTCCACGATATCGTGATATCATGGCGGATATGCCGCAGTCCTCAGAGACGCCCACGACCCCCCTCTACGTGCGCCTGCCCGCCGACGCCGCGACCCGCCTGGACCGCGCCGCGTTCGAGCGCCGGACCTCCAAGCGCGAGCTCGTCACCGACGCCGTGGTGCGCCTGCTCGACGGCGAGACCACGGTCGGCCGGGCCGAGGTCCACCGGTCCCCGGACCCCGAGGTGCTGACCGTCGAGCAGGCCGCCGAGCTGCTCCAGGTCGATGCCGACACCGTGAGCACGCTGGCCCGGGAGGGGACGCTGCCCGGTCGGAAGGTGGGCCGCGAGTGGCGCTTCGCCCGCGCGGCGCTGCTGCGCTGGCTCGGGGGCGACACCGACGCCTGACCTCCTTACCCGGTCGGACACGCCCGCCACAGCCCGCGGCGGCGGTCGCGCGCGCGCCGCTCGAGCGCGGCGAACTGCGTCGCGTGGGCGGTATTCGGCGCGATCGTCAGCGTCGTCGCAAAGCCGCCGCGCACCAGCGCCGCATTGACGAACAGGCCGTCGCGCGCGCGGTACACGTACGCGAGCAAGCGGCCGTAGCGGTCGTGCTGCTCGGCGTCGAAGCGCAGCCGCACCGACTGGCCGTCCACGAGCCGGTGGTTGTATGCGCTGGCGGCCTTGCCGAAGCACTGCACCGGCGTGCCCGGCTTGACCGTCTCGGGCGTGTCGACGCCGATGTAGCGCACGCGCTCGTCGCTGCCGTCGATGCGCACGTGGACCGTGTCGCCGTCGACGACACGCGTGACCAGGCCGGCAGCGCGGCCGTCGGCACCAGCCGCGGCGCGGCCCGAGCCCCCGCCCGGGACGAGCCGATCGATGGCGAAGATCGCCACCGCCACGAAAAGCACCACCCAGGGAATCGCCCGCTTCCACGACATGGGCGGGACGGTACGGCCGCGCGGCGACGGCACGCACGCGGCGTTGCACAGTTGTCACAGAGGCGCGCGTGAGGCGCGCGCGAGCGCGGCTAGGCCACGCGCTCTCGGCCCGCGGCCTCCTCGTAGACCTTCACGAACCGCAGGTAGTTCTCGGCGATCTGCTCGGCGGCGCGCTCGCGCTCCAGCGAGTCGTCGAGGAACGCCTTCAGCGCGTCCCACCAGATCGAGCGCCCGATCGCGAAGCCCACGTAGCCGTCCACGGTCGCGCCCGCCCGCAGCCACTCGTCGACCTTGTCGGTCGACGCGCCGCGGCCGAGCACCACGCAAACCACGCCGTCGCGCCCGCCGGCGCGGGCCTGGGCCACGATGCGCTCGCACTCACCGCGGTCGTCCACGCCCTCGATCTTCCAGATGTCGACCTCGACGTCCGCCTCCTGGAAGGCGGCGATGGTGCGGATCATCAGATCGGGGCGGAGCTCGGTGTCGAAGCGGTCGCCGTCGCCGCCGACGGACTCGAGCTGGGCGTCGGTGGCCGGCACGAGAAGCTCGAAGAGGAACTTGCGGTCATTGTCGTGCAGCCAGTCCGCGAGCCGCTTGAGCCGCGCGGTCTGGCGCGCGTTCATCTCCGCGTCGCCCTCGGGGTTGTAGCGGACGAGGACCTTGGAGAAGTCGGGGTCGAACTCGGCGATGTGCTCGCCGAACTGGTCGCCGTACTGGAAGTCGAACTCCTCCTGGCCGCTCTTCTCCACCGGCATGGACAGCACGAGCCCGGCCGCCTTGGCCTCAGCGGGGATGTCGCCGCCGAACTGCTCGTCCACGAGCACGCCGGTGGCCCCGGCCTCGGCGCCCTGCCCCACCGCCTTGACCATGCCCTCGTAGATGAGGTGCTTGGCGTCGGCGATCCTGCGGGTCTCCTCGTCGGTCGGGTCGCCCTGGATGCCGAACATCTTCTTCTGGAACGAGCCGCGGTGGTCGAACGCGAGGATGTAGAGCTTGCCGTCGTAGCCGAGAGCCATAACCGTCCTTCTGCCTTTGGAAATCGTTCTGTCTGGGGGCGAGTCTACCCCCGGGTAGGCTGCCCGCACCGTGGACCACAAGTTCACCGGACCCAGGTACACGATCGGCATCGAAGAGGAGCTGATGATCCTCGACGCCGACACGCTCGAACTCGCCAACGCCATCGAGGCGATGCTCGAGGACCCGACCGTGGAGGGGGGCGAGATCAAGCCCGAGCTGCACGAGTCGGTGCTCGAGGTGGCGACCGAGCCCTGCCGCTCGACGGCCGAGGCGGCCGAGCAGCTACGCGGCCTGCGGGCGGCCGTGCGCGAAAAGGCGGCGGCGCGCGGCTACACGATCGGCTCGGCCGGCACGCACCCGTTCGCGATGTGGGAGGACCAGCGCATCGTCGCCCGGCCCCGCTACCGCGACCTGATCTCGGCGCTGCGCTTCGTCGCCCGCCAGGAGATCATCTTCGGGATGCACGTGCACGTCGGCGTCGAGGGCGCCGACCGCGCCATCCACGTGGCCAACGGCATGCGCGTGCACGTGCCCGTGCTGCTGGCCCTGTCGGCCAACTCGCCGTTCTGGCGGGCAGATGCGACCGGCCTGGCCTCGACGCGGACGCCGATCTTCCGCGCCTTCCCGCGCGTGGGCATCCCGCCGCGCTACGAGTCCTGGGACGACTACTCCGGGCGGATCGAGTTCATGGTCGACTCCGGCGTGATCGAGGACTACACCTACCTGTGGTACGACGTGCGCCCGCACCCGAACTTCGGGACCGTCGAGGTGCGGTGCATGGACGGGCAGACCCGGGTCGAGCACACGCTCGCCCTCGCCGCGCTCACCCAGTGCCTGGTCAAGGAGCTGTGCGAGCACTTCGACGGGAAGGGCAAGCTCGGCAGCTACCCGTACGAGATGCTGGACGAGAACAAGTGGATCGCCGCGCGGCACGGGCTCGACGGCGAGCTCATCGACCTGCCCGAGCAGGACCGCGTCGGGGTCAAGGAGCTCGCCCGGCGCCTGCTGCATCGGCTGCGCGAGCACGCTCAGGAACTCGGCTGCGAGCACGAGCTCGAGAGCCTCGGGGACATCATCCGGCACGGCAACGGGGCCGCGCGGCAGCTCGTGGTCTACGAGGCCAACCACGACCTGCGCGAGGTCATGGCCGAGATCGTGGCGGCGAGCGCCGTCTAGAGGTCGGGGCGTGCCCGAGGTCGCCGTCAACGGCGTCACCCTCGTCTACGACGTCTTCGGGGAGGGCGACCCGGTTGTGCTCGTCCCCGGCCGCGGGTTCCCGCGCACGTGGTGGACGGAGGAGGAGCACGTCCGGCCCTACCTCGAGGCGGGCTACTCGGTCGTCCGCTACGACATCCGCGGCATGCCGCCGTCGTCGTGCCCCGAGGAGCCGTTCGGCATCGCCGACCTCGTGGCCGACCTGGCCGGGCTGCTGGAGGCGCTCGAGCTGCGCGGCTGCGCGCTGGTCGGCTACTCGATGGGCTCGTTCATCGTGCAGGAGCTCGCGGCGGCGCGCCCGGACCTCGTCCGCGCGGCGGTCATGGTCGCCACGCTCGCCCGCCAGCCCGCGTGGCAGCGGACGCTGAACGAGGGCGCGCTCGAGCTGTTCGCGACCGGCATCGAGATCCCGCCCAAGTTCCTCATCGGGATGATCTTCGGCCAGCTCTACGACCCCGACGCCCTCACCGACGACGCGCGCGTGGCGCCGTTCATCGACGAGCTGCTGTCGCTGCCGCCGTGGGAGGACCCGGGCCGCAGCGGCCAGTGGCGTGCGCTGGCCTCCTACGAGGCCGATCCGGCCACGCTCGCGGCCGTCGAGGTGCGCAGCCTGGTCATCGCGTTCGAGCGCGATCTGCTCATGCCGCCCAAGCTCGCGAAGGAGGTCGCGGCGAAGATCTGGAACTGCCAGTACGCCGAGCTTCCGGGCGGCGGGCACTGGCGATTGGTGCTCGATCCGCCCGAGGTCCACATCCGCGTGCTCGCCTTCCTCGAAGAGGTGCTCGGCGGGCGGGTCTGACCCACGTACAATCGAAGCACCGATGCCGGGCGCGGACCTCTTCGTCATCTGCAAGAAGTGCGGATCCGAGGTGAGCCCATACGTCACCGAGTGCCCGTACTGCGGAACTCGGCTGCGCAAGCGGGCGCCGAAGCTCGACCGGCCGGACCGGCCCCCGAAGCGCTCGCGCATCCCGACGCCCCGCCTGAGCCCGCTGCGGTCGGGCGAGATCCCCGGCATCCGTGCCGACGGACGGCCGTGGGTGACGATCGCGATCGTCGTCGCCAGCCTCGGCGTGTCGCTGGCGTGGAAGATCGTGCCCTCGTCGCTGGACATCGCCATCAACGGCGCGCCCGGGGACGAGTTCTGGCGCGTGTTCACGGCGCCGTTCCTGTACGAGAACGTCGGTTACGGGTTCATCGCTCTGGTCGCCATCGCGATCTTCGGCTGGCTGCTCGAGCGCCGGCACGGCCCGATCGTCACGGCGCTCGTCTTCGTCTGCTGTGCCTCGGGCGGCATCGCGATCGCCTCGCTGCTGCCCGACCCGTTGGCCGCCGGCGGCAACGGCGGCGCGCTCGGGCTCATCGCGGCCTGGGCGGTGCCCAGCCTCATGGCCCGGCGGCGCGGCGAGGAGACCGACTCCGACCTGCTCGGCGCGGCAGTCGTGGCCGGATGCGTCCTGCTCACGCCGGTGGTCGCGACGTCGGCCAACTGGCTGGCCGCGATCGGCGGCGGCGTGATCGGGTTGGTCCTGGGCGTGCCTCTCGCACGCCTGAATCGCGCGGCCGCCTAGGCCATTCTCGTCGCCCCTGGCTAGGTCCTCGGGGTTCGCCGTGCCCAGCACGGCTTCACCCCTGCGTCCCGACCCAGGAACGACGAGCGATGGCCTAGCCCACTCTTGTCGCCCCTGGCTAGGTCCTCGGGGTTCGCCGTGCCTCGCACGGCTTCACCCCTGCGTCCCGACCCGG
>Ga0207708_10000231_pt1 | contig 44046 bp, 48 predicted proteins | sample KBSK5101metaG_FD_184340 | JGI IMG/M metagenome (GOLD analysis project Ga0207708, IMG submission 184340) | Corn, switchgrass and miscanthus rhizosphere microbial communities from Kellogg Biological Station, Michigan, USA - KBS K5-10-1 metaG... | ecosystem: Host-associated > Plants > Roots >... | reverse complement strand
GCCGCGGTACGGAACCTCGAGCGCGTCGACCATGTGCGGGCGATAGCCGGCGAGGTCCTCGATCGACAGCGACCCGCCTTTCTTCTGGATGTCCTTCGCGAGCGCACGCCCGACGTCGCCGCCGTACAAGGCCTTCGGTCCTTCTCGGGAGATGTGTTCCAGCGTAAGGGAGAGCTGGCGTTGGTCGAGGCGCTTCTCGGTGATCGCGGTCCAGCTGGTCTGCGGCGGCCACTGCCCTTCTTCGAGGTACATCGCCGCGGCATCCCGGTCGCGCGACAGCGCACGCGCGTTCGAGGCGATCATCAGCCCGGCGTACCAGTCGAGCAGCATGCCTTCCCTGGCGAGCGCCACGGCCGGAGCGACGAGCTCGCGCCACGCCATGCGGCCGAAACACCGGTGCGCAAGCTCCATGCCCGCGACCACGCCCGGCACCGCGACCGCGGTCGCGCCCTGCACGTTGCGGTCGTCCTTCACCAGCGGCCAGGCGAAGAGGTCCTGCGCCTTGCCGCCCTCGGCGAGCGGATAGTCCCGGGGATCGAGTCCGCGCGGCGAGCGCATGCCGTAGTCGACCGTGTGCGCGCGCGTCTCGCCGGCGCGCCAGATCTGCATGCAGCCGCCCGCCGCGAGGCCGCTCATCCACGGCTCGACCACGCCGATGGCGAAGGAGGTCGCGACGGCGGCGTCGACCGCGTCGCCGCCCGCCTCGAGCACCGCCGCGCCGACCTCGGCCGCTCGCCTGTGCTGGGCCGCGACCACGCCGCCGCGCGTGGCCACCACCTGCTTTCGAATGACTTGAGAATTGGAGAAATTGTCGGTCAAGCCGCGTTTGCCTTTGAATAACCCGCTATTTCGGCATGCGTGGCAAACCACACCCCGGCGTTCGAGCGCATGTAGCGGATGAGCTCGTCCAGGATCCAGATGCGCGAGCGGTAGCCGCTGATGTGCGGGTGCATGGTGAGCTGGAAGATGCCGCCCTCGCGGTACGCGGCGTCGAACTCACGCTTGAAGATGTCGAACACCGCCTCGGGCGGCGTGTAGGGACGCAGGTTCGCGAAGCGCACCATATTGAAGTAAACGGCGTCGTCGCGGATCCATTCCACCGGCAGCTCGACCACGCCGGTCGGCTCGCCGTTCAGCTCGAGCTCGTAGCAGTCGACGTCGGCCATGAGCGAGGAGTCGTAGAGGAGCCCCATCTCCTTCGTGATGGCGAGCGTGTTCGGGCTGAAGTCCCAGGAAGGAGTGCGGATCCCGACGGGTCTTACCTTTGTAATGGTTTCCAGCACGTCAGCCGAGCGGAACTGGAGATCCTTCTCGTTCGTATAAGGCAATTCGGAATTGCGCTCGTGGATCCAGCCGTGGATGCCGACTTCGTGACCTTCGGCCACCACCCGCCGCTGTTCGTCGGGATAGAGCATCGCTGTCACCGCGGGAACGAAGAAACTCGCTTTTACCCTGTGTTGAGAAAGAATTTGAAGAATGCGAGGAACACCCTGGCGGTTGCCGTACTGGCCCTGGGAGAGCCGCCCGATCGACTCGCCGCCGTCGCGCAGCTCGTTGGTCTCGTGGTCGGAATCGAACGAGAGTGCCACCGCGCAGCGCGCGCCGCCCGGCCAGCTCTTCGGCCGCAACGGCCGGCCCGCGCGCACGCGGCCGACGATGCCGCGCCAGCGCTCCTCGGGCCACTGCCAGGGCGCCTGCTCGCTCATTTCTTGTCGATCCTCTGTGCGAGATCGGTGATGAACGCCGACTCCTTCGCCACGAATTTCGCGAACTGAGCAGGCGGCATGCCCACGCCTTCCAGGCCCTGCGCGTCGAATTGCTGGCGCACGTCGGGGTCGGCGAGCGCCTTGACGGTCTCGGCGTGGATGCGCGAGACGATCTCGGGCGGCGCGCCCGCGGGCAGCCACAGCCCGAACCAGTTGATGAGGTTGTAGTCCTTGAAGCCCGCTTCCTGCATCGTCGGCACGTCGGGCAGGCCCTTCCACCGTTTCGCTCCGGTGAGCGCGAGCACGCGCACCTTGCCCGACTGCACCTGCGACGCGGCGATCTGGGTGCCGACGAAGAAGAGATCGATGCGGCCCGCGATGAGATCGCTCATGGCCTCGGCCACGCCCTTGTACGGGATGAGGGCGATGTCCGTGCCGCTCATCGACTTCATCACCTCTGCCGGGATGTGGCTCGCGGTGCCGATGCCGGCCGACCCGTAGTTGAGCTTGCCCGGATTGCGCTTCGCGCCGGCGATCAGCTCCTGGACGGACTTAAAGGGGGAAGACGCAGGCACGGTGAGCGCCTGGCCGAAGTTCTGCGCGATCAGCGTGACGTGGGTGAAGTCCTTCACCGGGTCGAACGGCACGTTCGTGTTGAAAGGCGGCGTGTTGACGTGCGAGGCGGTGGTGACGAGCCAGGTGTAGCCGTCGGGCGGCGTCTTCGCCACGTAGGCGGTGCCGACGATGCCGCCGGCGCCGGCGCGGTTCTCGACCACGAGCGGCTGGCCGAGGCCCGCCATCTTCGGGGTCAGCATGCGGATGATCAGATCCGGCGGCCCGCCCGGCGGCGAGGGCACCACCACGTGGATCGGTTTTGTTGGAAATTGGGAAAGCGAAGGCTGCCCGCTCGCCTCGGAGGCAAGAAGCGCAATGCATGCAACGAGGAGAACCCTCATTTCGAAACCACCGCGGCATGAAAATCGGGATGGATAGGCACGTCGATGACCGCCGGAAGGCCGCTTTGGATCGCCCGCTTGAGTGCGGGGGCGAGCCCCGCCGGCTCCTCGACGCGCTCGCCGTAAGCGCCGAAGCCGCGCGCGAGCGCGCCGAAGTCCACGTCGTTGTAATCCACTGCGAAGTAGCGGCCGCCGTAGAGCTCCTTCTGGAAGGCGCGCTCGTTGCCGAGCCCGCGGTCGTTGTAGACCACGCACACCACCGGGATGCGCTCGCGCACCGCGGTCTCGAGCTCGCCGATGTTGCACATCATGCCCATGTCGCCCACCGCGGCCATCACCACCTGCTTCGGGCGCGCGAGCTTCACGCCCATCGCGATCGGCAGCCCCGCTCCGACCGAGCCCCAGTCGCTGATGTACATGAAGGTGTGCGGCTCGTAGGTGTCCATGAAGACGCGCATGTGCTTGCCCGCGTTCCCCGCGTCCGTGATCATCACGCCGTCCTTCGGCAGCGCCTGGCGCATCGCGTGCGCGACCAGGGTCGGCAGCGTAGGGCGCACCGCGCGGTCGAGCATCCTTTCGCGTTCGGCATCCCATTCGCTGCGCAGTCTTTCGACGTCAAGCCAGGAATTTTTCTTTTTCCCTAACCGATTCAAAAGCCCGTCGATAAAACTGGCGGTGGAGCCGACCACGGCGTGCGAAACCGGGAACACGATGCCGATGTTCGCCGCCACCGCGCTGTGGTGGATGAGCTTCGCCTCACGGCTGATGACGCCGTGCTTGAAGCCCGCGGTGGAGAAGAGATCGATGTGCGCGCCGACCGCGATGACGACGTCGGCCTGCGGAGCGGCGCGGTTGGCGCTCGAGTAGCCGTTGCGCCCGAGCGGTCCGAGCGACAGCGGATGGCTGGTGGGAAAGGCGTCGGGATAGTACTGCAGCGTCGCCGCCGGAATGCCGCTTTTTTCCACCAGCCCTTTCATGGCTGGAGTCGCATTTTCGCGAAGAACGCCGCCGCCCACGACGAAGAGCGGGCGCTCGGCGCGCGCGATCAGCTCGGCGGCGCGGTCGAGATCGGCGGCCGCGCAGGCCGGCGCCGTGGTGGGCCGGTACGCTTCGGGCGCGATCGGCTCGGGCTCGGCGTCCGCAAGAAGAATGTCCTTCGACACGTCGAGGTGCACCGGGCCGACCGGCTCGGTGAGCGCGACGCGGAAGGCGCGGCGCACGGCTTCCTGCACCTTGCCGGCGGTCGGGATCGAATAGGCCCACTTGGTGATCGGCCGGTTGAACGTCACCTGGTCGATGTCCTGGCTCGCGTCCTTCTCGCGCAGCCAGAGCTCCTGCGCGCCGCTGATGCTGATGATCGGCGCGTAGCCCTTGAACGCCGCCGCGATTCCCGTGGCGAGGTTGGTGACCCCCGGTCCTTCGGTCGCCGTGACGATCGCCGGCCTCGCCAGCGTACGCGCGTAGCCGTACGCCATGAACGCCGCGCCCTGCTCGTGGCGCGTGAGGATGAAGCGGATCTCCGGCGTGGCGCGCAGCACGTCGAGGATCGGCAGGTTCATCGTCCCGGGAATGCCGAAGACATGCTCGACGCCTTCGCGGCGGAGACACTGCACCAGCGCCTGTGCCGCCGTGGTCATATCGAAACCCTCGTTCCCTCACGAGCCGCCTTGACGATCGCCTCCAGCACGGCGACGTTGTGGACTTCGTCCCCGCCGGGGACGGCGAGCCGCCGATGCCCCTGCGCCGCGCGCGCAAAGTGCTCGAGCTCAGCGCGTTCGGTGCTCATGTTTTCAAAAGTGGTCGTTGTAGGCGGACGTTTGACGGCGATGTTGTCGCGGTCGATGAAGCAAGTGCGCAGGCTCCACGTGTGCAGATGCTCGACGTCGCCGACCTCGGCCCAGCCGTTCGAGCCGAAGACCTGCATGCGCCAGGTCTCCGCGGTGGCGATCACCGTGGCGAGCGATCCCGTGGCGCCGCTCGCGAAGCGAAACAGCATCGAGGTCGTGTCGTCGGCGCCGAAATCCTGGACCAGGCGCGCGCTCTGTGCCACGACCGAGTCGATGCGGCCGGCGAGGTAGAGCATCGCGTCGACCACGTGCACCCCGCGCCCGGTCATGCCGCCCGCGGGCACCTCGTCGCGGTCCTGGCGCCAGTGCTCGCGCCGGAAGCGGTACGCGCTCGGCCCGCAGAAATTGCCTTCGATGTGCAGGAGCTTCCCCAGCCGCCCGTCTTCGAGCATGCGCTTGATTTCGCGCAGCGCAGGCTGGAAGCGCCAGTTGTAGCCGACGGCGAGCGTCACGTTGCGCTCGGCGCACGAGGCGACCACGAGCTCGCAGTCGGCGCGCGACAGGCCGAGCGGCTTTTCCACAAACACGTGCTTGCCGGCCTTCGCCGCGGCGGCGATCTGCTCCGCATGCATCGAGTGCGGCGTGGCGAGAACAACGGCCTCGACGGAACCGTCTTTCAGGATTTCTTCATATGTGGGGAAAAGACGGATCCCATGACGCGCGCAGAAGTCGGCGGCCTTGGAAGGCGTCCGCGTGGCGCCCGCCGTGAAGCGGATGACGTCGCTCTTGCCCTGGACGGCTGAGACGAGGTGCTGGCCCCAGGTCCCGAGGCCGACGATTGCCGCCTGGATCATCGCTCCGGTTATACAACGACTCGGCGCTTCAGAGCGAGGTCGGTTCGAGATACCATGCCTGCTCGCCAAACCGACGGAGCAGCCATGGCCGCAGTCGTGCAGCGCAGCTACCGCGTCAACGAGCTCACGCCCGATCCCGCGGTGGTGTTCGACCGCAAGATCGGCGAGCAGTACCTGCGCTACGCGCACATGCTCGCCGCGCGCGGCCTGGTGTACAGCTCGACCGGAAACCTGGTCATGCGCGTGCCGCACGCGGATTACCCCGAAGGCATCTGCTACGTGAAATGCATGGGCGTGTCGCTCGAAGAGATGTCGATCGACGACCTCGTCATCACGGACGTGCCGACCGGTCGCATTCTCTACGGCGATCGCGCCACCACGGTCGGCCACCAGATGAACCGCGAGATCCTGCGCCTGCGCTCGGACGTGAACGCCGTGATCCACCTCCACCACGACGAGACCATCGCCTTCTTCTCGGCGGGATACGAGGAGCTGCGCTTCACCGGGCTCACCTTTCCGTTCCTGGTGCAGAGCTATCCGCACTATCTGCCGGCGCACATCAACGTCGAGGAGGACGTGGCGCCGATCAAGACCTTCATCCAGAGCACCAACGTCATCATCATGAAGCGCCACGGCTTCACCGTGCTCGGGCGCACCGTGTCGGAGTGCTACGGCCGCACCAACGTCCTCGTAGGTGAAGTGAAGCGCAACATCATCGCCGAGCAGCTCGCGGCACTGAAAGGCACCCGCCCGGACTACCTGTCGCGCGAAGAGGTCGAGAACATGTTCAAGCACGGCGACGCGGTGATGTACCCCTCGCCCCTCAAGAATAAGGGGGGTTAACTCGTGAAGGGGATTTGGTCAGTCTTCGCGGTCGCGCTTGCCACCTTGTGCCTGCCGGTAGCGGCGGAGGACTATCCGAGCCGGCCGGTGCGCATCGTCACCGCTTATGCGCCGGGCGGAGCGAGCGACATCCTCGCCCGCACGGTGGCGCAGAAGCTGGGCGAATTCTGGGGCAAGCAGGTCCTGGTCGAGAACAAGCCCGGCGGCGCCGGCGTGGTCGGCGCCGAGTACGTCAAGGTGCAGCCGAACGACGGCTACACGCTCGCCATCGGCACTACCACCACGCACGTGATCAACCCGATCACGCTGCCGACCGCGAAGTTCGATCCGGTCAAGGACTTTGCGCCGATCTCGCCGATCGCGATCGGGCCCTATCTCGTCGCGGTGCATCCGTCAGTCCAGGCGCGCAGCATCGCCGAGCTGATCGCGCTCGCGAAGGCGCAGCCCGGCAAGCTGAACTACGGCTCGTCCGGAACGAGCATCTATCTCGGCACCGAGCTCTTCAAGGCGATGGCCGGCATCGACATGGTTCACGTCCCTTACAAGGGCGGCGGGCCCGCGCTCCTCGCGCTGCTCGCCGGCGAGGTGCAGGTCATCTTCGACCCCCTTCCCTCGGCGGCCTTCAACCATGCCAAGGCCGGCAAGCTGGTGCTGCTCGCCACCAGCGGCGCCAAGCGCCCGCGCGCCGCGCCGGACCTTCCCACGATCGCCGAATCCGGTCTGCCCGGCTTCGACGTGAGCTCGTGGTACGGCGTATTCGCTCCCGCGGGCACGCCGCGTCCGGTGATCGATCTGGTCAACTCCAGCATCGCCAAGGCCGTCGCGCAGCCCGATGTGCAGGCGAAGCTCGCCGAGCTCGGCGCCGATCCCTACCCGATGTCGCCGGAAGAGTTCACTCAGCTCGTGCGGCGCGACCAGGAGCGCTGGATGAAGCTCATCCAGGACCGCAAGCTCAAGATCGACTAGCGGGGACGACGAGCCTACAAGCGGGTCAGTTCGAGCGACCAGCTCGAAACCAGCTTGTCCTCCTCCAGCAAGCTGCCGCGGACGCTGTAGCGGTGGCCATCGCGCCGCAGGAGCGACTCGAAGCCGCGGTAGCGGCCGGTGGCGCTCGAGTAGAAGGAAAGAATCGAGTCGCCGACGATGACGAAGCGCCCGCGCAGCGCGCCGATCGCCGGATTGAGCGCGGTCCAGTGCGTCGAGCGCGCGCCGGGCGAGAACGGCACGATCTCGTAGCGGTTGTGCTGCACGCGCGCCGGATCGCCGCGCAGGCGCTGCACCGCCTCGAAGAGCCACCGCTTCGGCTCGTGGCGCACGGTGGTCTCGCCCGCGAGGGCGAATTTCGTGCCGGCGGCGTCACAGTATTCGCCCTCGGCGCGCCAGCTCGCCTCCTCGAAGAGAAAGGTGTGGTTTACCCGTGCACCCTGACGGAGTCCGCCGGCGCCTGATCGCGCTCGTCCATGGTGTAGTCGCGCACGACGCTCGCGATGCGCAGGCGATAGGACTTGAAGATCTCCGCGCGCCCTTTCTTCTGGACCTCGCGGTGGCGCTGCAGGTTGCGCCACTTCCGCACCGCCTCCTCGTCGCGCCAGAACTGCAGCGACACGAACTTGCCCTTGGTGGTGATGCTCTCGAAGCGCTCGAGCGAGATGAAGCCTTCGGCCTTGTCGAGGTCGGCCTTGAGCGTGCCGACCAGCTCCATGTAGTCGGGGAACCGGCCCTCGGCCGGAGTGAATTCGAAGATCACGGCGATCATGGAACCTCCGCCGCCGATGATACGATGCACTGTGCCAAAGCGTAACTCTCCGTGGAACCACGTCGGGCGGATCTTCCTCACCGGGCTGCTCACCGTGCTGCCGGTGATCGCCACGCTGTATTTCGTGCTGTGGGTGCTCTCGGTGCTCGAGAAATTCTTCGGCAAGCAGCTCCTGCTGCTGATGCCGGACGAGTGGTACCGCACCGGAATGGGGCTCGCGATGGCGGTGGTCATCGTGTTCCTCGTCGGCCTGCTGATGCACGCGATCCTCTTCCGGCGCCTCTTCGGCTGGGCCGAGAAGGTGCTGCTCGAGATCCCGCTGGTGCGCTCGGTGTACGCGGCGCTGCGCGACCTGCTCGGCCTCTTCGCGCAGCACAAGGAGCCCTCGCTCCAGGTGGTGGCGCTCGACCTGCCGGGGAACCTGCGCGTGCTCGGCTTCATCACGCGCAGCGACTTCAGCGACGCGCCGCCGGGCATCGCCCGCGCGGATGAGGTCGCGGTGTATCTGCCGATGAGCTACCAGATCGGCGGCTACACCGTCTTGGTGCCGAAGAGCGCGTGCAAGCCGGTCGAGATGTCGCGCGAGGAAGCGATGAAGTTCATCCTGACCGCCGGCCTCAAGGCCGCCTCGCCGTCGGCCGATGCGAAGCCGGCAGGCTACAAGGGCCGCCGTCCCTCGTAAGCGTCGCGCAGCAACGCGAGCACCGGCGCGTACTCCACCTTGCGCGGGTTCGGATAAGGCGCCTCGACCGCGAGGCGTGCCGCGCGCTCCAGATCGGCTTCCTTCATGCCGATGTCGGCGAGGCGCATCGGAAGTCCAAGTTGCCTTTCGAGCTCGTACAGCCCTTTCGCCGCTTCCTGTCCACCTAACGATTTCCTGATACGGGCCATCGCTTCCGGGGCGGCGTCCTGGTTGTAGCGCATGGCATGCGGCAGCACGATCGAATGGGTCTCGGCGTGCGGCAGGCCGAAGCCGCCGAGGACGTGGCAAAGCTTGTGGTGAAGCGCGACGCTGGTGGTGCTGATGGTCATGCCGGCAAGCCACGAGCCGTACAAGGCTGCTGTTCTACCTTCAATGTCGCTGGGATGCGCGACGATTCTGGGAAGGGCGGAGGCAAGAGCGCGAATTCCCTCCTCGGCCATCAGGGAAATAATCGCGTTGCCGTCGTGTGCGTAGAGCGCCTCGGCGCAGTGGGCGATGGCGTTCATGCCGCTCGCCGCCGACACCGCGGCCGGCAGGCCGAGGGTGAGCTCGGGGTCGTAGAGCACCGCCCTCGGCAGCACTTTCGGGTCGCGGCCGGTCTTCTTCGCGCCGCCTTCGCTCACGCCCCAGATCGTGGTCATCTCCGAACCCGAATACGTCGTCGGGACCGCGACAACCGGTAGCGAGGAAGAAAGCGCGATCGCCTTGCCGAAGCCGATGGTCGAGCCGCCGCCGACGGTGACGCAGCAGTCGGCATTCACCTTCCGTGCCTCCTCACGGGCGGCCTCCACCACCGCCAGGGGCGTGTGCATGACGGCCCGGTCGAAGACCCCGGCGAGCGCGAGGCCCTTGGCGAGGTTGCGAACCATCTCGGCGCGGCCCGGCGTGGAGATGAGGAGCACGCGTTTCGCGCCGAGGCGCTCGACCTCGGCGGCGAGGCCGCGGATGCTGCCGGCACCGAACACGACTCGGGTGGGGAGCGATACGTAGGTGAAGTTCAAACCGATGTCCCTTCTGCGCCGCGCCGAGTGTACCCTAGGGCCGTTATGAATCTGGAGACGCCGGCCGGGATGTCGCTCAGCGCGACACGCACCGAGTCGCTGAAAGGCTTCGTCGCCGAGGTCTTCGCGAAGCTCGGTGTCCCGCCCGAGGGCGCACGGCTCAGCGCCGCGGCGCTCGTCGCCGCCGACGTGGAGGGGATGCCCGCGCACGGCGTAGCGCTCGTGCCGATCTACGTCGATCGCATGCTCGCCGGTTCGGTTTCGCCCGAGACCGAGCCGACCGTGATGCACGACGCCGGCTCCGCGATCGTGCTCGACGCCTGCCACATCCTCGGGCCGCTCAGCTCCGACTGGACCCTGCCGATGGTGAGCGAGCGCGCCCGCGAGCACGGGCTCGCCTGCGTCACGGTGCGAAACGGATCGCACTTCGGCAACGCCGCGTTCTGGGCGCGCCAGATCGCCGAGGGTGGCCTGATCGGCATCGTCATGTGCAACAGCCATCCTTCCAAGGCGCCGCCGGGCGGCGTCGAGCGACTCACCGGCGCCAATTCGCTGGCGATTGCGCTTCCGTCCACCGATTCGCACCCCTTCGTGGTAGACGTCGACCCTGGCGGCGCACCCGCCGATCCCGCCGCCGCGATTGCGGCGATGCTCGTTCCCGGCGCCGCGGCGAAGGGATTCGGCCTCGCCGCGGCGATCGACCTCCTGTGCGGCGGGCTCTCGGACGGCGCGCTCGGCACCGAGGTCGGCGCGTTCGACGGCGATCCCGCGGAACCCTACGGCTGCGCGCACCTCTTCATGGCGATCGATCCCGCACGCTTCGGCATCGCCGGGGTGGGCGAGCGCGTGGCGCGCTACGCAGCGCGCATCCGCGGCTCGCGCCACGCCCACGGAGTAGCGCGCATCTACGCTCCGGGCGATCGCGAGCGCGCGCGCCGCGCCGAGAGCGGCGACGAGTGCCTGCTCCCGCCCGAGCTGCTCGCGCGGCTCAAGGAATGCGGCGCGAAAGTCGGCGTCCAGGGGGAGCTGTGACGGGCAAGCGCGAGATCCGGAGCGCGAAGCTGCGCGCCCCGAGCGGGCACTTCTCGCAGGCGATCGAGGTCGAGGCGAAGGGCCGGATCGTGTTCCTCTCCGGCATGACCGCGCGCCGCGCCGACGGGACCATCGCCGGAGTCGGCGACATCGAGGCGCAGACGCGCCAGGTGTGCGAGAACCTGAAGAGCGCGGTCGAAGCCGCGGGCGGCAGCCTCGACCACGTCTGCCGCGTCGACGTGTACGTGCGCAACATGGAGCACTTCGACGCGATCCACAAGGTGCGGCGCGAATACTTCCATGCGCCCGCGCCCGCTTCCACGATGGTCGAGGTGACCAAGATGGTGCACCCCGACTACCTCATCGAGATCAACGCGATCGCGGTCTTGCCGTAAAGCATGCGAAAACCCGAACTAAGCTTCAGCCACGTCGGATTGTTCGTGCGCGACATCGCGCGCATGGCCGACTTCTATACGCGGCTGCTCGGCTTTTCGGTGAGCGACCGTGGACAGATGGGCAAGACATCGTTTGTCTTCCTCACGCGCGACCCGCGCGAACACCACCAGATCGTGCTCGCGAGCGGGCGGCCCGAAGAGCTCGCGTTCAACGCCATCAACCAGATCTCGTTCCGCATGGGCGACTTCGCCGGGCTGCGCGAGATGTATCGCGCGGTCCAGGCCGAGGCGGGCGTGACCGAGATCGCGCCGGTGTCGCACGGCAACGCGCTCTCGGTGTACTTCCGCGACCCGGAAGGTAATCGCATCGAGCTCTTCGTCGATACGCCGTGGTATGTCGAGCAGCCGCTGCGCATCCCGATGGACATGTCGCTGCCCGACGCCGAGCTGTGGCAATGGGCCCACGACAGCGCGCGCAAGCTCCCCGGCTACAAGCCGGTCGAAGAATGGCGCGCCGATCTCGCGGCTAGAATTCGCAAGTCCTCCACCAGGAGCCCCGCATGAAACTCTCCAGCTACAAAACCGCGCAAGGCGAGAGCTACGGCATCGTCACCGCCAAGGGCATCGTCGACCTCAAGCGCTACCTCGGCAACCAGTATCCCGACCTGAAGTCGCTCGTCGCCGGAAACGCCTTCTCGCAGGCGGTGCAGTACGCCGGCGCCCAGGCCGATTACCAGGCTTCCGACGTGACCTGGCTGCCGGTGATTCCGAACCCGGACAAGATCGTGTGCGTCGGCCTGAACTACCAAGAGCACGTGGTCGAGACCGGGCGCGACAACACCGAGCAGCCTGCGATCTTCCTGCGCCTGCCCGAGTCGCAGGTCGGGCACAAGCAGCCGATCGTGCGGCCGCGCGAGTCGAAAAACCTCGACTTCGAGGCCGAGATCGCGGTGATCATCGGCAAAGCGGGGCGCCGAATCTCGCAGAAGGATTCCTGGTCGCACATCGCGGGCTACGCCTGCTACAACGACGGCTCGGTGCGCGACTGGCAGCGCCACACCATCCAGTGGACCGCGGGCAAGAACTTCGCGCAGACCGGCGGCTTCGGCCCGTGGATGGTCACCGCCGACGAGATCCCGCCGGGCACCACGATGACCCTCTCGTGCCGGCTGAACGGCGAGCGCATGCAGCACGCGAGCACCGAGCAGATGATCTTCAAGATCCCCAAGATCATCGAGTACGTCTCGACCTGGACCACGCTCCTCCCGGGCGACGTGCTGGTCACCGGCACGCCCGGCGGCGTCGGCGCGCGGCGCAATCCGCCGATCTGGATGAAGCCCGGCGACAAGGTCGAGATCGAGATCGACAAGGTCGGCGTGCTCGAGAACTCGATCGCCGACGGCTAACCCGGAGAAAACCACCATGGCTGACAGCAAAGACACCATCCGCCTCCTCGAGTCGCGACGTTACCGCGCGATGTGCGAGGCCGACGCCAAGACGCTCGAGGAGCTCCTCGGCGACTCGCTCGTCTACACGCATTCCTACGGCGGCGCCGACAGCAAGTCGAGCTACCTCGACGGCATCCGCTCGAAGAAGTGGCAGTACCAGGAAGTCGAGCGCCCGATCGAGGACATCCAGGTCCACGGCGACTGCGCGGTGGTCACCGGCCAGGTGAGGATCCAGCTCCTGTCGGGCGGCCAGCCGAAGAAGCTGAACAGCCGCTTCACCAACGTCTGGGTGAAGGGCAAAGAGGGCTGGCAGATGGTCGCCTGGCAGTCGACCCCGCTGCCCGCATGAACGACGCGAGGAAGAAAAATCGGGGTCAGACCCCGATTTCTTCCTCGTCGAAGAACCTCGCGGAGTCGGTCTACCGCGCGCTGAAGAGCGACATCTTCGAGTTCCGCCTGATGCCCGGCACCCGCTTCTCGGAGAACGAGGTCGCCGCGCGCACGCGCGTTTCGCGCACCCCGGTGCGCGAGGCGCTCTTCCGCCTCGATCGCGAGGGCTACGTGCAGGTGCACGCGAAGAGCGGCTGGAGCGTGCGGCCGCTCGACTTCGACCTGCTCGACCACCTCTACGACCTGCGCCTCGTGCTCGAGACCGCGGCCGTGCAACGGCTATGCGCGGCCGATCCCAAGCCCGACCTCTCCGGGATCGCCAAGATCTGGCTGGTGGCGCCGCGCAGCCGGCTCACCGACGGCGCTCGAGTCGCTCGCCTCGACGAGGAGTTTCACAGCACGCTGGTCGCGGCCGCCGGCAACCCGGAGCTCGCGCGCGTGCACCACTCGATCACCGAGCGCATCCGCATCGTGCGGCGCCTCGACTTCACCCACCCCGAGCGCGTCGTCTACACGTACCTCGAGCACGGGCAGATCCTGCGCGCCGTGCTCGCGCGCCGCCCGGCGCGCGCCGTGCAGCTCCTCGCGCGCCACATCGAGGCCAGCAAGGCCGAGGTGCACAAGATCAGCCTGCACCGGCTGCACCTCGCGCACATCGATTCCAGGTCCTGACACCTAGCGCTGGCGACCGTGGGGCGACTACTTCCTCACGAGATCAACAGAAACGAACACGCACGGTGCATTGCTGGTGTTCTCCAGCCAGTGGACCGTCCCGGCATCCTCGACCCAGGTCTCGCCGGCCTTCACAAGGCGCGCGCTATCGCCCCGATGCTCGGTCATCGAGCCTTGCAAGACGTACACAATCCCCGGGCGCTCGGCGTGGGCATGCTCAACGACGGTTCCGCCTGGCGCGAACACGATTCGCCGGGCGCGCAGCTCGTAGCCGGATGAGACTTGTAGCGGCAGCGAGAACTGCTCCAACCGCATCTCCTCCAGGCCTTGGGTCTTGGTCGGCTTCTTCTCCTGCGCGACGGCAAATGTGGTGGCGGCGACGAGCAGCGTGCCGCTCGCTAGCGCAACGAATCTCGACATCGAAGGCCTCCTTGCTGGACTCAGTGCAACCGGTATTCCATGGCGTGGCAGCGTAGGGACGGCGCGGCGATAAGTCCAATGCATTAATGTTCTAGAATCAATGCCCATGCTGCATGATCTGGATCTGCGGTCGCTGCGTGCCTTCATCACGGTCGCCGAGCGCGGCGGCTTTTCCGCCGCCGCCGAAGCCCTCCATGTGACCCAGCCGGCGCTCTCGCGACGCATCGCCGAGCTGGAATCCAGCCTGGGCGTGCGCCTCTTCGAGCGCACCAGCCGCCGCGTCGAGCTGACCGAAGGCGGCGAGGACCTGCTCACGCGAAGCCGTGAGCTCCTTCGCGATGGGCGCGCGCTGCGCGAGCGGGCGCGCGCCCTGGCGGAAGGCAAGGCCGGCCTGCTCCGACTTGGCTGCGCGCCGATGATCATGGAAAGCGTGGTCGTTCCCCGCATCGGGCAATACAGGAAGCGTTTCCCGCACGTGGACTTGCAGTTCCAAGAGTGCGGCGGTGGGGACGCGCTGAAGGCCGTTTTGCGCGGCGACTTTCACGCCGCCGTAGCGAGCCCAATGGAGCCGACGCTCGAAATGCGGCTGCTTTTTCCGTGGCGCCTGCTCGCCGTCGTGCCGCGTGGTCATCGGCTCGCCGGCGGCCGTACGGTCGATATCGGCGACCTTGCCACGGAGCCCATCCTCACGCTTCCGGCGGGCTTCGGCACACGCGCGCTGTTCGACGCCGGCTGCGAGACCGCGAGCGCCCGCCCGACGATTCGAATGGAGGCGGCAGCCGCGCAAACTCTTGTCGCAGCGGCACGCGCCGGCTACGGCGTCGCCGTCGTGCCGACTGTCCTGATCATGGACAAGCGAGGCCTTGAACTGCGGCCGATCCTTGCCGCCGGGAAGTCGCTGGGCCGGTGGCTCGCGATCGCCTGGGACGCGAGCCGCATGCCGCCTGCATACCTCACGGGCCTCGCGGACGTGTTGGTCGAGTCCCTCGCTCGCGACTATCCGGGGCGAGAATACGACTACGCGCCGCCGATCAAGGCACCTGGCAGACCAGGCTCGAAGAAGCGTTGACGCTTTCGGCCTCGCGCCATATCGAGGCGCTGGCGGCGGCCTGGAAACCTTGCGAGAATCCCCCGGGTTCACCTTGGATCGCCAACGGAGGATGGGGACGATGAAATTCATCGGCAGAGGAGCTTTCGCCGGCGCGCTGCTCGCATTCGCGCTCGGCGCCACCGCGCAGGACGCGAAACACTACCGCTTCGCGCACGATCAGCAGCTCAATACCGGCTACAGCGTGGCCTACGACATCTTCTCCGCCAGGCTGAAGGCGCTGAGCGGCGGCAAGATGCTGGTCGACCAGTATCCCGGCGCGCAGCTCGGGCAGGAGCCGCAGCTCTTGCAGCTGGTGAAAGCGGGCGACCTGGATTTCGCCATCGTCTCCTCCGCCAACACCGCGACCATCTCGCCGCAGGCGGGCGTGATGTCGCTGCACTTCCTGTTCCGCTCGCCCGAGCACGTCATCAAGTCGCTCGGTGATCCGCGCGTGTACGAGGCGATCCGCGACATGATCGACCAGACCACGCAGGGCATCCACGCCATCGGCCTGGGCACCCAGGGCGTGCGCAACCTGTACGGGAAGAAGCAGATCCGCAGCGTCGCCGACCTGAAGGGCCTGAAGGTGCGGGTGCAGGCGACCGCGACCGAGGACACCATGTTCCCGGCTTACGGCGCGCAAACCGTGCACATGCCCTTCGGCAGCGTCTACACCTCGCTGCAGACCGGCGTGGTCGACTTCGGCGAGAACTCGATCAACGTCTACTTCGTGAACAAGCACTACGAGGTGGCGCCGGTGATCTCGCTCTCCGAGCACGAGGCGAACAACGCCATCCTCTGGATCAGCGACCGGCTGTGGCAAAGCCTCAACGCCGAGCAGCGCAAGTGGGTCATGGAAGCCGGCCGCGACGTCAGCATGCAGGAGCCGAAGCGCGCCTTCGAGCTGGAGAATCAGGCGCTGGCGAAGATCCGCGCGATGGGCGTCAAGGTGGTCGACAAGGTCGACAAGTCGGGCTTCCAGAAGATCGCCGATCCGTACCTCGACAAGCTGGCGAAGGAGCTCGGGCCGCACGCCGACAAGGTGAAGACGCTGATCCGCTCGATCCAGTAGCGGGACGGGCCGGTGGACAATTCCGGCCGGTTGGTGCTGCAGCGCCAGCGCCACCTGAAGTGGCGCGCGCTCGACGGGCTCGAGCGGGTCCTGATGGTCCTGTGCGGCGTCACGCTCGCCGGCTTTTCGCTCTCGGTGTGCGCCGACATCGTCACCCGCATCGCGGGCCGGCCCTGGCTGTGGCTGCAGGAGGTGACCTCTACCCTCTTCATCTACGGCATCTTCATCGGCTTTGCCGCGGCGACGCGGCGCAATGACCACCTCTACCTGACGGCGGTCGCCGAGTCCCTGCACGGCGCTTCGCGACGGGTCGCCGAGCTCCTGATCCGGGCGATCGTGCTGGCGGTGGCGCTGTGCATGGTGTATTTCGGCTACCGGAACTTCCTGCGGGGCTTCGGCAGCTTCCGCCTGCCGTCCAACACGCCGATCGCCTCGCTGTACGCGGCGATCCCCCTGTCCGGCGCGTTGATCGCGCTCTTCACCGTCGAGCAGATCGTCAACGGCTGGCGCAACGGGTTCGAGCACGCCGACCCCGAGCCGGACGAGGCGGTGCTGACGTTCGACCCGGCGGAGCCGGAGAAGCGCCCATGAGCGCGCCGCTCATCCTCACGCTCATGTCGGCCTGCTTCCTTGCCTTCGGCTACCTCGGCGTGCCGGTGCCGTTCGCGCTGATGGGCGGCGTGTTCGTCGGCGCGCTGCTTGCGGACGTCTCGCTGGCGGCGATCCTGCAGAAGGTCTTCGACGGCATGGACAACGAGGCGCTGCTCGCCATCCCGTTTTTCCTGCTGGTCGGCGAGCTGATGAGCTCGGCGAACGTCGTGCAGCGCATCGCGAACCTGTCGCTCGCCCTGGTCGGCCACATTCGCGGCGGCCTGTCGCAGGTAGTGACCGTCTTCAGCATGTTCTTCTCCGAGATGTCGGGCTCCACCACCGCCGACGTCGCGGTCATGAGCCGGGCGCTCGCCCCGCCGATGAAGCGCGAGGGTTACCGCGGGCCGTTCATCGCCGCCATCATCGCCGCAGCCTCGACCATCGCCGCGCTGGTGCCCCCGAGCATCACCGCAGTGGTCTATGGCGCGGTCGGCAACGTGTCGATCGCGGGCCTCTTCATGGCGGGCGTGGTGCCGGGCTTCATGATCGGCTTCGGGCTGATGATCTTCTGCTATTTCTTCGGGCCGCCGGGCACCCGGCGCGCGCGCGCTCCGCTCGGGGTGGTGGTGCGCGCCACCAAGGACGCGGCGCTGCCGCTGATGATCCCGGCGATCCTCCTCGGCGGCATCCTGACCGGCTGGTTCACGCCGACCGAGGCGGGCGTCGTCGCCGCCGCCTGGATCCTGCTCGTCATCATCCCGACGTACAACCCGAAGCACCTGCGCAAGCTGCCGTACGACTTCTGTCTCGCGGGCCTGATCTTCTCGCTGCCGTTGATCACGATCGGCGCCGCCAACGCCTTCGGCTGGCTGCTCGCCTACCTGCGCGGCGCCATCGTCATCGCCAACTGGATCACCGGCATCGCCGGCAACGACCCGCACCTGATCATGCTGCTGATGGTGCTGCTCTTCACCATCGTCGGCGACTTCATCGAGCCGGTGCCGACCATCATCATCTTCATGCCGCTGGTGAACGCGCTCACGCAGGCCGGCAACATCAATCCCGTGCACATGGGCGTGGTGCTGATCGCGACGCTCGCGTTCGGCCTGATCACGCCCCCCTACGGCCTGGTTCTGCTGATGGCGTCGAAGTTTGTCGGGGTGCGCTTCTCGCAGGCGCTGCGCGCCGCGCTGCCGATCTACGTCGTATTCCTCGCCACCATCGCCTTCGCCATCTACTTCCCCGACGCCGTGCTGTGGCTGCCTAAGCACGTGATTCCCGCGTCGGTCGGCTGCTTCGCCAACCCGGACGGTGCGGGATTCATCTGCCCCTGAGCGCCTGGCGCACGTCGATTCGAGGTCCCGATCACTGGAGCGCGGAGGCGACGATGATGCCGGTCAGCCACACGAAGCAGATGAATTGCACGAAGAAGAATCCGAACCGCACGGACGCGATGGTGTTCGTGTGGACGAAGCCCACGTGCACCGTCGACTGGACGATCCGGGCCGCGAGGACCGTCACGCACAGCGCGTCCACCAGCGCGCCTCCCACGTTGCCCACATAGAGCGCAAACACGATCGCGCCGAAAACCGGAAGGTTCTCGATGCAGTTCGCATGGGCCCGCGTCGCGCGCTTGTACCATTCCGCGCCGCCGGAGGCGTCGGCCGGGAAGTCCCGGATCGGTACCGTTCCGCTGAAGATGAGAGTCCAGCGATAGATCCCGATCGTGAACAGCAGCAGGAGCGCTGTCCAGGTCGCGAACCCGAGCAGCATCCAAACCGGGATGGTCATGGCTGGACCCTCGCCCTTACTGGCGCTCGTAGATGCGGATCTCGGGAGGCGCCATGAGATAGGGCGTCAGCTCTGCCACGACATCCTTCGCGAACAGCTTGCTCTCCAAGTAGCTCTCGGCGGAGGCCTGCGAATCGAAGCCGTGCAGCACCTGCACGTCCTCTTCCCGGAGGAGGAGGTCCTTGGACTTGGCGCCGGGGACGCTCGCGAGGAACGGCGGCTTGTACTTGGCGTAGATCGCGCCGGCCTTCGGGCGATCGGCGTCCGCCACCTTCATGGTGATCTCGAGGATTGCTTGCTTCACGTTTCTTCTCCTGTCAGATTGCGGGAACCACAATCTGACAGGATGGGCGCGGCCTGGATGTTCGCTAGATGACAGTCCCGCCGGCTCAGGAGTCGACGAGGTTCTCGATGTCCTCGATGCGGCGGACGCAGACGTATTCCCGGTTGTAGCCGAGCACGCCCTTGTCCCGCAGCCGGTTGAGAATCGTGCTCACCACCGGCCGGCTCGCCCCCACGAGGTCGGCCAGCTCCTGCTGCGAAAGCCGGAGGTGCTGTCCGAAGCCGTGCTCGCAGCGCTTGGCGAACCCGCCCGAGAGCTCGCGGAAAGTCTCCGCCAGCCGCGCCTCGACGCGCTTGAACGCAAAGCCCTCGAGCCTGCGCTCCATCTGGCGCTGGCGCTTGGCAAGAAGCGAGACGAATTCCCAGGAGACGTCGGGGTGGCGAGCCAGCAGCTGCCGGAATTCCTCGATCGGCGCCCGCCATACGGAAACGGCCCCCTTGGTCTTCGCCGTGTCCTCGGTTTTGGCGGCCCCGCTCAGCGCGGCGCCGAAGAAGTCCCCGGCTCCCAGCACGGCCGTGGTCAAGGCCGCCCCACCCGCACTCGTCCTGGCGATGGTCACCTGGCCTTCGAGCACGCAGAAGATCGTGCGTGCGGCATCCCCCTGCCGGTAGATCGTGCCGCGGTGCCGAATCGCCACGATCCGTGCCGTCGGACAATCGCGGCGCAGATCAGCGGCTGGAATTCCAGCCAGGATCGGGCATCTATCGAGATTGCTCGAATTGCTCACTTGCCTTTCGCACTCGGCCTCGGGCGCTTCGCACCGGATGTATTGAGCGCGATCGCGGCACGGATGAGCGCCTTGAACGCGCTCGCGTCGACCTTCTCCCCCTCGTGGATGTCGATCGCACGCCTGACGTTTCCATCGAGGCTCGAGTTGAAGAGCTTGGCCGGATCCTTCAGCGAAGCGCCCTTGGCGAAGGTCAGCTTCACGATCGACTTGTAGGACTCGCCTGTGCAGATGATCCCGTCGTGCGACCACACTGGAGTGCCCATCCACTTCCACTCCTCGACGACCTCCGGGTCCGCCTCCTTGATGAGCTTGCGCATCCTGCTCAACGTCTCCCCGCGCCAGTCCCCGAGCTCGGCGATTCTCTGGTCGATCAGCCTGGACGCCGACTTGCCTTCGGTCGAGCCCGACTTTTTCATGGCCTCAGCCGCTCTTCGCCTTGGCAGGATGCGGATGGGCGCGGCGGATGGTCGGAGACAGGACCTTGTCCGAGACGTGGAAGTCCCAGACCGCGGCGCGGCCGCTCGCGGCGAACTCCGACAGCGCCTTCGGCAGGTCGTCCAGGCTCTTGAACGTCCTTCCCGCAAGCCCGAATCCGCGGGCGATGCCAGCGAAATCGCAGTAGCCGAACACCGACCCGACCTCGGGCAGACCCTCCGAACGCAGCTTGTGCACTTCGGAGCCGTACGCGCCGTCGTTCATCACGACGACCAGCCGGTTCAGCCCGTGGCGCCTGATCGTTTCGAGCTCCTGCACGTGCATCATCAGGCTGCCGTCGCCGTCGAACAGCACCACGGTCCGATCCGGGCGCGCCGCGGCCACGCCCATGGCGAATGAGATGCCGTTGCCGATCGCGCCGAACTCGCGGATGGTGAGGAACTTCTCCTGCGGCCGCGAGGGCATCTGCGCGAAGAACCACGAGCAGTGGCCGCCCGAGTTCACCATCTCCCACTCGCGCGGCAAGGCCTTTTCCAGCGCCGCGACCACGTCGCGCGGGTCGAGCAGCCCCGGCTCGATCTCGAACACCTGGCTGTCGGGCTTCGAATCTCGGATGCGCGCCGCCATCGCATCGCTTCGCCACTTCCCGCTTTGTCCACGCGCCGCCAATGCCGCCGTTAGCGCCTCGACGCCGAGACGCGCGTCGGCTCGCAGGTGATGCTTCGCCACTTCCTGGCCCTGGCTGACCGCGACAGGATCGATATCGATCTGCAGCATTTTCGCCTTCGGCCAGAGCTGGCCGCCGCCGCCCGCGTGGTAGGCGAGCGAGCAGCCGACCGCGATGACGAGGTCGGCCTCCTTCAGGTACTCGATGCCGACTTCGGGTGTGTAGCTGCCGGAGATGCCGATGCAGAAAGGATCGTCGTGAAAGAGCCCTCTCGCGGGCAGCGTCGTCGCCAGCAGTCCTCCCATCCTCGCGGCCAGCGCCCGGCAAGCGGCGCCTGCTCCGGCTTCGGCCGCACCGAGGCCGGCAAGCACGACGACGCGTTCGGCGCCGGCGACCAGCTGCGCGGCCTTGGCGACGTCGTCGGGATGCGGCGGCATCGGCGACGGTCGCGGCAACAGCTCGCGCGAGGGCTTGGGCAGATCGTCCGGTCCGGTCCACGGCCGGTCTTGCAGATCGAACGGAATGCCGATCACCACCGGCCGGCGCTCGCGTCGCGCCTGCAGGAATGCGTCGCGAATCGCCACCGGCATACGCTCCGGCATGTGCAGACGGTGATAGGCAGCGCCCGTCGCGGTGATGATCGGCGCCTGGTCGAGCTCCTGGTTGTACCAGCCGCTCTTCAGCGGCGCTTCCCCGGCGAACACCACCAGCGGCAGATGCGCTCGCACCGCCGCGGGAAGCGCCGTGATGAGCTGCGTCACGCCAGGCCCGCACGTGACCGTCGCCACGCCTACTTCCCGGTTCTTTCGCGCGTACGCCATGGCGGAGGCGAGCGCGCAGTGCTCGTGCCGGACATAGATCATGCGGCACCCCTGCTCCGCCAATCGCGCGGCCCAGTTCATGTTCGCATCGCCGAGCAGCGCGAAGCACGTGCGCACCTCCTCCTGGATGAACGCCCTCGCAAGGACGTCATACACTCGGAGCTTCAGGTCATTCTTCATCGTCGTAACCCCTGCTGTCAGGCGTTGCTGGACACTGCTGAAAACGACTCGAGCGTTACCGGCAGGCCCAGGCGAAGCGTATTCTGAACTTCCGCGACGCTGTCGGTTTGCGTAATGAGCTCGCGGATGCTCGCCTCGGGCGCTTTCGCCCGGACTGTAACGCGATACGACAGGCGCTTGGCCGGAGCGCCTTCGGATTCGAATTCTGCATCCGCATGAACCTCCACGCCCAGCACTTCAATACCGCGCTTTGCGGCTTCCCGGTAAATATCGTTGCAGTAACAGGTCGCCATCGCGAGGCAGAGCAATTCACCTCCATTTGCCGCGGATCCGAGACCCGACGCTCGCGGCGGGATGTCGAGCGCATGAGACTTGCCGCTCGTTGTTAGCGTGACCTGATGATGCTGGAGCTTGTTGTTGATCGTGGCGCTGATCAGCATCGCTGAGCCGCCTCCTGCGACGTGATGACCGTGTGAACCTCGATCTCGACGAGGTCGGCCCAGTCGCTCATCCACTGCTCGAGGAGAGATCGATCCGCGGTTTCCATGACCTGGTAGCACGTCGACAGCCCCTCATCGACCCAGCTCGAGATGCACCCGAGGCCCTCTGGCGCCATGCGGCCGCGCTCCCTGAACCGGCGATAGACCGGCGCGGCGTCGCCGTTGCGGAAGCGCTCGATCACCATGTACAGAGCCACGATTCCTCCTCAGGCGCGGCGTCCTCGAGCGGCGAGCGCCATCGGATTGGGTGTCGGCTCGGCGATCTTGCGCAGCCTGTTGCGATCGGTATGGTGAAACGGCTCGGCCTGGCCGGGTATGACGAGCAGCGTGTCCTGCTCGTAGGACCAGGTGCCATCGGCGTGGATGTCGACCTTGATCGTGTAGCGATCGGTGCGAAACGCCTGCTCGAGAAAGGGATTGGAGACGATGCCGTTGGTGAGCGAACCCCGTACCGCTTCGAGCGTAAATGACTTCGCATCCGCAGCCGCGCGACCGGCGGCCATCGCAGTCTGGCCCCGCGGGATGGACAGTGTCAGTAGGATTGCGCCGGTGGCCGGCTCCCACAGCCAGTAGCCGACCTGGTCGTGAAAGGTCTCCGGCGCTTCCGGCTTCACGACTCTCGTGTGGTAGCGCAGCCCGTAGAAGAGCTGCGGACCGCTGGTCTGAGCGTCGATCGGTTGCAGCTCGTAACGCTCGATGAACCGCTGGTGCTCGGGACCCTCGGCCTTCGGACTGACGTCCTGGCCGGCAACGCTGGACCAGATGCCGGCCATGCCCTTGAGTGGCCCCAGATTGGCCAGCGTGTTGGGATCTGTTTCGGGCTCCGCGTAGATATCCGCAGGGTACTCGTGCATGAAGCCTCCCGGCCCAGCCGCTAGTTGGATCGCACTATCCTGCCACTTTTAGGGACGCTACCGCAGCTGCATGAGGTTTCGGATCGCTGCAGCCGCCTCCTCGGGACCGCAAGTCGACGTGTCGATCACCAAGTCATAGGGCCGGGCGTAGGCCGCATGTCCCGCCTGCTCGCGCGCCATTCCCGCGCCCCGGTCCTCGCGGGCGCGCTCCCGTTCCTCGAGTACCTCGAGGGGCGCCGAGACGCCTATTACGTAGGTCGGGCGGCCAGCAATGACCTGAAGAATCGCCTCCAGCTCCGCTTCGTCCCGCAGTACCAGGTCCAGAATGATGTCGAACTGCGTGCCGGCGACGCGCGACAGGCTGGAACGCAAGTTTTCGCAGTGAATGCGGTACGCCTGGTCCCGCTCCTGGTCGCTTCGCATATCGCGGCGATTCGACATCGTCACGAAGGCATCCAGCGAGACGTGAAATGCGGGCACCGGTGCGGTGGCCTGCAGCGCTTTCGCGATGGTCGACTTCCCCGCGCTCGTGGGCCCATGCAGAACGATGGCAGTCGCTTGGGATGCACCCGCCCGTCGCCCGGCGGCAGGAGGAAGAGCGTCCAGGTCGAGGGGGCGCTCCATCATTTCCAGAAATTATTGCTGATATGAAACTCCATAGCAAACCAAAATAGATAGCATCAGCTTGAACGACATGGAAAGGACCCGCGATGCCGCTTCTTCACATCTCAATGCGCGCCGGAAAGCCGGCCGCCTACCGGCAGGCGATCTTCGACAGCCTCTATCGCGCGATGCGCGAAGCGCTGAACGTGCCCGAAGACGATCAGTTCATGACCATCACGGAGCACGACGCCGCGAACTTCCGCTATGGCAATGCCTACGGCGTCGCGCGGAGCGCGGACGTCGTGTACATCCAGATCACCGTGTTCAGCAACCGCACCGCGGAGCAGAAGAAGGCGCTGTTCCGGCGGATCGAGGAGCTGCTCGGCGATAGCCCCGGCATCCGGCCGGAGGATGTGTTCGTGAACGTGCTCGACGCCGCGAAGGAGAATTGGTCCGTCGGCCACGGCCACGCGTCATTCGCTTGAGTCGAGCGTTTCTTAGTCGGCGACGATTCCTGCGCGTTGAATGACACGCGCCCATTTGGAAGTCTCGTCGTGGACGAATTTCGCAAACGCTTCCGGCGTCATCGCCGTGCTTTCAATCTGGATGGCCGCCAGGCGTTCCTTCATATCGGAGTCTGCAAGCGTGCGTACCAGGACCTCGTTGAGCTTTGCAACGATGTCGCGGGTGACTCCGCTGGGCGCAAAAAGACCCCACCAGGCGCCGAAATCGAGATCGGGCATCGGGACGCCGGATTCGGCAAAGGTAGGCACGTTCGGCAGCCCTGAGGAACGCTTCGTGCCTGAGATCGCCAAAGCGCGCACTTTGCCCGAATCGATATAGGGTTTGGACGCACTACTGCTGATAATCATCATCTGCAGGCGTCCAGTGACAAGATCGGGGAACGCCGCTCCCGTTCCCTTATAGTGCACGGCCTGCATATCGAGGCCGTGAGCTAGCTTGAAGAGTTCACTGGCCAGATGGGGCGGAGATCCGTTGCCAGCCGAGCCATAGGAAATCTGCCCCGGCCGAGCCTTTGCCCATTTGACGAAATCCGCCGCATTTTTCGGATCGAGGCTGGTCGGTACCACGAGTACCTGCGGCGTGGAGCCGGCAAAGCCGACGGGCACGAAATCCGTTCCGGGATTGAAAGGCACCGACTTGAACAGGCTCGGATTGACGATGAACGTTACGTCCCCGAACAGCAGCGTATAACCGTCCGGGGTGGATCTCGCTACGAGCTCCGCGCCGATGTTGCCGCTTGCGCCGGGTTTGTTATCGATAATCACCGACTGGCCCAGCGTTTCGCCTAAGCGGGGTGCGATTGCGCGCGCCAGAACATCAGTCGGGCCTCCGGCCGCGAAACCGACGATCAGGCGCACTGGCCGCGTCGGATAGCTTTGTGCTTGCGCGAGTGGCGATAGTCCCGGCAACGCGATCGCAAGGGCTGCCAGATAAAAAAGCGGGCCGGTCGGACGCCTCATGACGTTTCCCCCTGGTGCTGAAGCGACTAGTGTCAGCCGGGTTTTATGTTGCCCGTCCGGATCACCTTGCGCCACTTTTCCGTCTCTTCCACGATGAGCTTGCCAAAGTCGGCGGGCAAGCCGGGAAGCGGCGTGGCGCCCAGGTCGGCAAGGCGCGCCTTCAGCTTTGGATCGGCGAGGCCCGCGTTGACCGCACTGTTGAGCTTGCCGATGATCTCGACGGGCGTGTTCCTGGGCGCGCAGACGCCGTTCCAGCCGCTCGCCTCGTAACTGGGCACGAACTCGGCGACCGTCGGCACCTCCGGGAGCGCCTCCGAGCGCGCGGCGCTTGTCACCGCCAGCGCACGAAGCTTTCCCGCCTTGATGTGCTGAATCGACGCCGGCAAGGGTTCGAACAGGACCTGGACTTGACCGTTGAGCAGATCCGTAATCGCCTGGGCAGCGCCCTTGTACGAGACATGGAGGAAGTCGGCGCCGGTCATCGTCTTGAACAGCGCGCCCGCAAGGTGTTGCGTCGTCCCGTTGCCCGAAGACCCTTGGTTGACCTTGCCCGGATTCGCTTTCGCGTAGGCGATGAACTCGGGAACCGTCCGGGCCGGAAACAACGCGTTCACGGTCATGACGTTCGGAAACCGGGAGACGCCGGCAACCGGTGCCAGGTCGCTGATGAAATTGAAGCCGAGATTGTCGAAGAGCGTCGCGTTGACCGCGTTCACTGCGCCGCCCAGAAGGAGCGTGTAGCCGTCTGCGGGCGCACGAACGACCGCTTCGGTCGCAAGATTGCTGCTCGCGCCGGGCCGGTTCTCGACGACGACCGGCTGGCTGAGCTGCTCCGACAGCGACTGGCCGATCAGGCGCGCAACGATGTCGAAGTTGCCGCCCGGCACGAAGCCGACGAGGATGCGCACCGGTCGCGTCGGATAGGCCTGGGCCAAGGCGATTTCATGGCGCCAGACGGCGGCCAGGCCACCGACGGTGCAAAGGAACTGACGGCGTTGCACGGGTCAGATCCTCACGAAGTAGGGGACGACGGCCAAAACGACGCCAACGGCAGACAGAAGCCACGCATTCGGGATGAAGTACGGTACGACCATCAGGGCCAGGCCGCAGAGCAGCGGGACGACGGCGCGCTGTCTCCTGCCATAGATGAAAAAGCCGAGCCCGACCGAGCCGAACAGGACACCCAAGAGCAGAGAAGAACCGGAGAGATCGGCCACTCAGGCGTCCCAACGCGAAATAGATGAGTACATTACGCCGGCAGCGCCGAGCGGGCAAACGGGACCGCGCCGGATGGATGAGTCACTACTTAGCGGCAGGATCTCCGAGCGCGGGCACCATGACCCCGGCGCCTGACTGGAGCGCCGCGAGCAGATGACGGCGAAGGTCATTGACGGCGACGGGCTTCTTGACGACGGGACAAATCGCGGCGGCGACCAGCGCGTCGGCCCCCACGAATTCCTCGCCGGTCACGATGAGCGCCGGGGTGTTTTCCCCGGTGTAGGCGTGCACAGCCGCGATGGCGTCGAGACCCGTGTCGCGCTCGCCGATGCGGTAATCCGCGATGACCGCATCCGGAAATCGAGGTTCGCGCTCGAGCGTGGCCGCGAGCTCCGCCAGCGACCCGGCCGAGGCGCTGTGGCAGCCCCATTCGCGCAACAGCGCTTCGGTACCGAAGCGCGCGTCGGGCTCGTCGTCGACCACCAGGATGAATTTGCCTTCGAGCGCGGCGCGCCAGCCGGGCTCGGCCGCGCGCGAACCGGTGTCGACCCGGCGATACGAAACCAGCGGCACTTCGAACCCGAAACGGGACCCGGCGCCCGCAACCGAGGAGACCTCGATTTCCGAACCGAGCAGCCGCGCCAGCCTCCTCACGATCGACAGCCCGAGCCCAAGCCCATGGCTGCGATCGCGCGGGAGATCGTCCACCTGGAAATACTCTTCGAACACCTGGTCGAGATGATCCGCGGCGATGCCGATGCCCGTGTCCCAGACCGCGATCAGCAGCCTCTTGCCGCGGCGGCGGCACCCGACAAGCACCCGGCCCTCATGCGTGTACTTGATCGCGTTCGATACCAGGTTGCGCAGGGCGCGCTCGAGAAGCGCGGCATCGGTCTTTACCACGGCGCGCGAGGCGAACACGCTGAGCGCCAGGTTCTTCGCCGCCGCTTCCGGACCGAAGTGCCGCTCGATCGTCTCGAAGATGGCGCGTAGAGGCACGTCGGCCATCTCCGGCTTCACCGCATCCGAATCGAGCTTCGATAAATCGAGGATGGCGCTGAACAGGCCATCCATGGCGTCGACCGAGCGCTCAAGGCGCGCCATGATTTCGCGCTCGGGGCCCGAGCTGCGTGGATGGAGCGTTCCCACCAGCAGGCTGATCGCATGCATGGGCTGGCGCAGGTCGTGGCTGGCCGCGGCAAGAAAACGGGTCTTTGCGCGCTCGGCGTGCTCGGCCGCCCGCCGCGCATCCTCGGCAATCGCGGTCTGCTCGCGCAGCCGCGCGCCGTGCGCTTCGAGGGCGGCCACGAGGTTCTCGTTCCGGATCGACAACTCCATGGATTGGACGATCGACCGGTTGAAGCTGGCCGCCATCCGCTGACTCCATAGGCCGGCCACTACCCCGCCGAACGCCAGGACTTTGGGCGCAATGCCCGGAAACCAAAGCATCGAGGCCACGTAGGCGAGCACCATCGGACCGAGAACGAGCGGAATCACCGGACGATAGGCGGAGAGCTTCTGGGCGCTGCCGACGGCGACCACGTACACGAGCAGGCTGATCGTGAGGAGGATTTCCGTCTCGTGCCCGGATGTCGAAGGGGCGAGTAGCAGCGGCGCCACTCCGATGGCGGCCATCGAGCACGCGTGCGGCACGACGAACCATTTCAGCCAGCCGCGCACCGCATCGTCATCGGGCCGGGCTCTGGAGTAGGCGGTCCAAGCGACCAGGCGCACCAGCAGCATGGAGACGATGGCCAGACCCCAGAGCAGGATCGTCGAGCCCTGCTCGGGGGCGTACAGCCAAAGCAGGCCGGCGGCGCCGCCCACGACGAAACCGACCGCGAGGAGATGGAAGACCGGAGCCGTCTCGATATACAGGCGGATCTGGCGGGCAAGCAGGAGGCGCGGATCGACGCCGGCAACCTCCCGCGCCTCGGCCTTCGGCAAAAGCAGAATATGTTCGCTCGCCATGGTTTGCCCGCTCAGACTACGCCGGTTCGCCCGGGGAGGTCTGATTACTTGGAGCGCGGCACGCCGTCGGCGCGAGAGCCGCGCGATGTGACGGAGCGATGAAAAGCGCGGCGATTTACGCCGTGGCTACTTCTCTTCCTTCGGCCAGACCAGGTTGAGAAGCATAGCAAGCAGGATGCCCATCACGATGCCGTCGGTGACGAGGATGCGCAGGGCCTGCGGCACGATGTCGAAGGCCTGCGGCGGCGCGGCCTGGATGCCGAGTCCGACGCCGAGCGAGGCGGCGAGGATCACGGCATCGCGGCGGGAGGTCATGTTGCGGCCGATGATGTCGACGCCGACCGAGGCGACCATGCCGAACATGAAGAGAAGCACCCCGCCTAGCACCGCGTTCGGCATCAGCGCGATGATCGCGCCCACCTTAGGCACCAGCGCCATGACGATGAGGAACGCGCCGCCGAATGCGACCACGAAGCGGCTGCCGACGCCGGTGAGCGAGATGACGCCGATGTTCTGCGAGTAGGAGGTGAGCGCCATGCCGCCGAAGAGCGCCGACAGTGCCGAGCCCGCGCCGTCGTTGGCCACAGCACCGCGGATGCGCCAGCCTTCCTGCGGAACGCCGACGATGCGCGACACGGCAAGGGTATGGCCAGTGGTCTCGACCGCGGTGGCGAAGAAGCACACCACCACGGTGAGCACCGCGATCAGTCCGGGCCAGGCGAGTCCGCCATAGGGGAACGGGTGCGGCAGGCTGAGCCAGTCTGCACGCGTGACGGTGCCCATGTCGATCAGGCCGAACGCCGCCGACACGAGGTAGCCGATCACCATGGTGAGGAAGAGCGACAGCGCGCGTATGACTCCGGTGGAGAAGCGCGTGATCACGATGATCAGTACGATCATCAGAGCCGCGAGGCCGAGCGTCAGCGGCTTGCCGAACGCCGGCGTGCCGAGGCCGGTGGCCACGTTGATGCCGATCTTCATCAGGCCGGTGCCGATGAGCAGGATCGTGGTGCCGGTGACGATCGGCGGGAAGAAGCGATGCAGCCGCCCGATGAGCGGGCTCCAGGCGAACTGGACCAGGCCGCCGATCATGAGCGCGGTCATCGCCGCGGCCAGACTGAGCTCCTTCGAAATGGCGACGATGGGTCCGATGAAGATGTAGAACACCCCCATCACGATCGGCAGCCGCGGACCGACAAACCCCAGGCCGAGCGCAGAGACCATGGTGGCGATGCCGCAGCCGATCATGGTGCCCGAGACCATGAGGATGCGCGTCTCCTCGGGCAGGTTGAGGAGGCGCCCGACGATGAGCGGCCCGCCGACCATGGCGGTGAACATCACCAGCACGTGCTGGATGCCGAAGAGCGAAGTCTTGACCGGACCCGGGTAGTCGTTCAGCTCGAAGTCGAGCTTGGTGAAGCCGCGGTCTGCGCCGTGTCCTCCGTGCACTGCCACGTCCGCTGTGTGGGCGTCCTGCGCCTTCGCTCGTGCCGCCGCTGCTCCGTTGCTCACGCTCATCCTCCCTTGATGAACTGCCTCCAGCTTCCCAGGCTGGTAATTTCGCGCGCGCCCCTCGTGGCGTGGGCTTCGCACAGGAATCCCTTCACCTGCCGTCCGTTCTCCAGCGTAAGCGTGCCGATGCCGAGCGGCGCCGGGATGCCGTCGACGAAGCCGCCGAAGGCGCTCGCTGGAACTTCCCACACCTCCACTTCGATCGCCGCGCCCGCATCATCACGCACCAGGCCCGGCCGCGGCGGCTTGAAATCGGTGAGCGCGAACAGCCGGTAGGTCGACGCCGTGCGCGACTTCGCGACAAGCCGTGCGCCGCGCTCCGTGAGCTGGTGGTTGAGCGGCAGCCCCGACATGTGCGCGCCGCAGACGGCGACTTGAATAAGATTCGCGTGCAGGCTCTCTTGAGGATTTTCTGTTGGGAGAGGCAAACCCGTAGCACCCATCGTCTTCACGGCGGCGCGGTGGGCGATGTCGCCCAGGCTGCAGAGGACCTCGTCGCTGAACGCCGGCGCCACGAGCGTCACGCCGAACGGCAGCCCGTCGCGCTGGAAGCCCGCGGGCACCGCGATCGCGGCGAGGTCGAGCAGGTTCATGAAGTTCGTGTAATAGCCGAGATTGCTGTTCAGCTTCACCGGCTCGGCTTCGAGCTCGTCGAGACGGTAGATGCTGCCGGCCGTGGGCGTCACCAGGATGTCGATCTCGTCCCACACCGGCGCCGTCTTGCGCTGGAGCTGTTTCAGGCGGTAATACCCAGCAAAGGCGTCGTTCGCCGAGAACTTCTTCGCGCCGCCGATGATCGCCGCGGTGACCGGATGCAGCGCCTCGGGATTGCGCTCGATGAACTCGCGGATCGCGACGTAGCGCTCGGCAACCCAGGGCCCTTCGTAGAGGAGTCGCGCGGTCTCCAGAAAGGGCGCAAAGTCGACTTCAACCTCCTCCGCCCCCATCACGGAGATTCTGTCGAGCATTTCCTCGAACAGGCGCGGCGTCTCGGAGTTTCCGAAGAATTGAAGCTGCTCCGCGCGTGGCACGCCGAATCGCAGGCCGGCGAAGGAGCGCGGCAGCGCGCGCGCCGGCGGCGCGGCGCGGCGCGAGAAAGGATCGGCCGGATCGAAGCCCTGCGCCACGCGCAGCACGGCGGCGGCGTCGGCGGCGGTGAGGCCGAAAATCGAGACGCAGTCGAGCGAGCGGCACGCGGGCACCACGCCGCGCGTGCTCAGAAGCCCGCGCGTCGGCTTGAGGCCGACGATGTTGTTGAACGCGGCCGGGACGCGCCCCGATCCCGCCGTGTCGGTGCCCAGGCTGAAGCTCACGAGCCCGGCCGCGACGGCGACCGCCGAGCCCGAGCTCGAGCCGCCCGGGATGTAGGCGGGATTGAAGCTGTTCGCCGGCACGCCGTAGGGCGAACGCACGCCGACGAGGCCCGTGGCGAACTGGTCGAGGTTCGCCTTGCCGACCGGGATCGCGCCCGCCGCGACGAGGCGCTCGACCACGGCGGCGCTCGCTTCAGGCCGGTGGGCGAACTCCCGGCAGGCGGCGGTGGTGCTAAACCCCCGGCAGTCGATGTTGTCCTTGATCGCGAAGGGAATACCGTAGAGCGGCAGCCCGGCGGCGCCGCGGCGCTCGAGCTCGGCGGCGCGCGCCTCGAGCTCGGCGCGCGGCGCGAGCTCGATCCAGGTCGGGTCCTTGCCGCGGCGCGCGATGCGTTCCAGGATGGCGGCGACGAGCTGCGAGGGCCGCAGCCGGCCGGCGGCGTAGCCGGCTTTCAGTGCAGCAATGTTCAGCGAATCGAAGGAGGCGTCGGCGCCTTGCAGCACGCCGAGAGCATACTCTAGTATACAAGCCTGTGTACATCCAGCGCCTGCTGCCCAACCTGTACCGCGACTCGGTGTCGCTGATGCAGCTCTCGGCCGCGCTCGGAAAGCTGCCGGGCGTCGAGCAGGCCTCGGCGGTGATGGCGACGCCGGGCAACCTCGAGTTCCTGCGCCAGGCGGGCCTCGTCGACGGCGACATTGCGCCGCGGCCGAACGATCTGCTGGTGGCGGTGCGCGGCAAGTCGACCGCGCAGCTCGAGGCCGCGCTCGCCTCGGCACTTTCCTCCCTCAATAATGAATCAGCCAGGGATGTTCAGGGTGTCGTAGCCGAAGCGCCATTGCGCAGCCTGCAGATGGCGCTCGCGCGCTCGCCGGCGGCGAACCTCGCGTTGATCTCGGTGCCCGGCGACTACGCTGCGGCCGAGGCCATGAAGGCGCTGCGCCTCGGACTCCACGTCATGCTCTTCAGCGACAACGTCGCGCTCGCCGACGAGGTCGCGCTCAAGCGCTACGCCGACGGGAAGGGCCTGCTGGTGATGGGTCCGGACTGCGGTACCGCGATCGTCGACGGCGTGCCGCTCGGCTTCGCCAATGCGGTGCGCCGCGGCGCGGTCGGCGTGGTCGGCGCCTCGGGCACCGGCACGCAGCAGGTGACGAGCCTCGTCCACCGGCGCGGCGGCGGCATCTCGCACGCCATCGGCACCGGCGGCCACGATCTCGGCAAGGACGTGGGCGGGATCACCATGCTGCGCGGTCTCGCCCTTCTCGCGCGCGATGAAGACACCAAGGCGATCGTGCTCATCTCCAAGCCGCCCTCGCCCGCCATCGCACGCGAGGTCATTGCTGCCGCACGCAAGGCAGGCAAGCCGGTGGTCATCAACTTCATCGGTTCGACCGACGACCCTTCCGGCGGCAACCTGCATGTCTCGCGCACGTTGGACGATGCTGCTTCGGCTGCGGTAGCGCTCGCCAAAGGTCGCAAACCGTCGCGCGCATCGAGTTCTCCGCTGAAGCTGCCCAAGCTGAAATTCAAGCGAGGACAGCGCTATATCCGCGGCCTCTTCAGCGGCGGAACATTCTGCTACGAGGCGTCGGCTCTCCTCGGCGATGTTTGGTCGAACGCGCCGGTCGATCCGAAGAGGGCGATCGAGGATCCGTGGAAGTCGCGCGAGCATACGCTCATCGACCTCGGCGACGACGTGTTCACCCGCGGCCGCCCGCACCCGATGATCGACCTGCGCCTGCGCAACGAGCGCATGCTCGAGGAGGCCGCCGACCCGCAGGTGGCGGTGATCCTGCTCGACGTGGTGCTCGGCTACGGCTCGCATGCCGATCCCGCGGCTGAGCTGGTACCAACAATCGAAAAAGCTCAAGGGATCGGACGTAAGAAGGGGCGTAACCTCGCTGTCGTCGCTTCGGTCTGCGGCACCGACGAGGATCCGCAGGGCCTCGAGCGCGAGGAAGCGGCGCTGCGCGAGGCCGGCGTCCTCCTCACCGAGAGTAATGCGAGCGCCGCGCGGCTCGCCGGCGCCATCGTGGCGAAGCTCAAATGAGCACGCTATTCGGCAAGCCGCTGTCCGTTCTGAATGAAGGCATCGGCTCGTTCGCCGACGCCATCGTGCAGCGTGGCGGCGCCGCGACGCGGCTCGAGTGGGCGCCGCCGGCGGGCGGTGACCGCGCCGTCGGCATGACGCTTGCGCGGCTCGTGAATCATCCGGCGATCGAGGCGGCGAACGCCAAGGCATCCGAGCGCTATCTGGCGGCGCAGCCGCGGCTCGAAGGAATCGGCGTGGCGCGCGAAGTGCTGCCCGACATGGGCAGCCGCATGATCCTGCACGCCGGGCCGCCGATCGCGTGGCAGCGGATGTGCGGCCCGATGCGCGGCGCGATCGTCGGCGCGATTCTCTACGAGGGCTGGGCCGAGGACGCCGACGCGGCGCGCGAGCTGGCCGAGTCGGGCGAGCTCGCCTTCGAGCCCTGCCACCACCACGCCGCGGTCGGCCCGATGTCGGGGATCATCAGCCCGTCGATGCCGGTATGGATCGTGGCGAACTCGACCCACGGCAACCGCGCCTTCAGCAACCTGAACGAGGGCCTGGGCAAGGTGCTGCGCTTCGGCGCCAACGGCCCCGAGGTGCTGTCGCGCTTGGGGTGGATGCAGAAAACCCTCGGTCCAACCCTGAGCGCGGCCTTCGAGGTTCTGAAGGAGATGGAGTTGAAACCGCTCATGGCGCAGGCGCTCCACATGGGCGACGAAGTGCACAACCGCAACGTGGCGGCGTCGTCGCTGCTCATCCGGCGCCTGGTGCCGGCGCTCCTCAAGTCCTCGGCGAGCGCCGCCGATGCCGCGTCGGTGATCGAGTTCATCGCCGGCAACGACCACTTCTTCCTGAACATCTCCATGGCCGCGTGCAAGAGCATGCTGGACGCCGCGCACGGCGTCGCCGGAAGCAGCATGGTCACGGCGATGGCGAGGAACGGCGTCGACTTCGGCATCCGCGTGAGCGGCCTGGGCGAGCGCTGGTTCACCGCGCCCGCCCCGGTCGTGAACGGGCTCTATTTCCCCGCCTACACCACGAAGGACGCGGCGCCGGATCTCGGCGACAGCGCGATCACCGAGACCGCCGGGCTGGGAGGCTTCGCCATGGCGGCGGCGCCGGCGATCGTCAAGTTCGTCGGCGGCACGCCGCAGGACGCGCTCGCCAACACGCTCGCAATGACGCACATCACCCTCAAGCGAAACGGCGCCTTCACCCTGCCGGCGCTCGATTTCGCCGGCACGCCCGCGTGCATCGACGCGCGGCGCGTGGTCGACACGGGAATGCTTCCGGTGATCAACACCGGCATCGCGCACAAGGAACCCGGCGTCGGCCAGATCGGCGCCGGCGTCACGCGCGCGCCGCTCGCGTGCTTCACGCAGGCAGTGGCCGCTCTGGCCGAAGAGGTGCCGGCATGAAAGAGAAGCCTGGACTCGCCGTCGTGGCGATCGGCGGCAATGCGCTGATCCGGGATCGCAAGCACGAGTCGATCGTCGACCAGTACGAGATGGTCTGCGCGCTCGCCGAGGACATCGCCGGCATGATCGAGGCCGGCTGGAAGGTGGTGGTCACGCACGGCAACGGGCCGCAGGTCGGCTTCATCCTGCGCCGCTCGGAGCTCTCCATCGCCGAGGTGCCGCCGGTGCCGATGGACTATGCCGGCGCCGACATCCAGGGCGCGGTCGGCTACATGTTCCTCAAGGCGCTGCGCAACGTGTTCAGGCGCCGCCGCATCAAGCGCGAGCCGGCGTGCGTCGTGACGCAGACGCTGGTCGACCGCAACGACCCGGCGTTCGCCAATCCCATCAAGCCGATCGGCTCGCACATGGAGGAGGCCCGCGCAAGGGAGCTCGCGAAGAAGTTCAACTGGACCGTGCGCGAGGATGCGGGCCGCGGCTGGCGGCGCGTCGTGGCCTCACCCAAGCCTCGGGCGATCCTCGAGACCCAGGTCATCAAGAGTCTCGCTGCCGCCGGCTACGTCGTGGTCGCCTGCGGCGGCGGCGGCATCCCGGTGATAGAGGCGGAGAACGGCGAGCTGCGCGGCGTCGAGGCGGTGATCGACAAGGACCTCGCCTCGAGCCTGCTCGCGCGCAGCATGGAGGCCGACATCCTCGTGCTGCCGACCGGCGTCGAGAAGGTGGCGCTCGACTTCAACAAGCCGACCCAGCGCTGGCTCGACCGCATGACCCTCGCCGAGGCGCGCAAGCACCAGGCCGACAACCAGTTCGATCCCGGCAGCATGGGGCCGAAGATCGCGGCGCTCGTCGACTTCGTCGGCGGCGGCGGGCGCATGGGACTCATCACCGATCCGCCCAACCTCTCGCGCGCGCTGCGCGGTGAGACGGGGACTCGCCTGATCGCGAAGTGAGACCATCGGCCTTTTCATGAAGAAGGTCGCGGTCCTCGACGATTACCACCGCGTTTTCGACGCTGATCCTTCCATCGCGCGCCTGCGCCGCCGGATTTCGGTCGACGTCTTCACAGAAAAAATCACTTCCCTGGAGAAGCTTAAGGACTATCCCGTGCTGATCGCGCTGCGCGAGCGCACGCGCTTCGACGCGGCGTTCTTCGCGCGGCTGCCGTCGCTCGAGCTCATCGCGCAGACCGGTAACCATGCCTACCACGTCGACGTCGCGGCCGCGACGCGCGCGGGCGTCCTGGTCGGCATGGCCTCGTCGGACCTCGAGGCCATGGGCGCGGTCGCGCGCTCGACGATTGAGCTCGCCTTCGGCCTTATGCTCGCCGTGATGCGGCGCATCCCGCAGACCGACCAGGCGATGCGACGCGGCGGATGGCCCTCGTTCGCCGGCCGCACGCTCGCCGGCAAGAAGCTCGGCATCGTCGGACTCGGTCGGATCGGCCGCGAGGTCGCCGCGCTCGCGCGCGCGTTCGGCATGGAGATCCTGGCATGGGGTCCGACGCTTACGGCGCAGCGCGCCGCCAAGTCCGAAGCGAAATTCATGGAGCTCGATGCCCTGCTCCAGGCCGCGGACGTCGTCACGGTGCACCTGAGGCTCTCCGACGAGAGCCGCGGCTTGCTCGACGAGCGCAGGCTCCGCCTCATGCGTCCGCACGCCGTTCTCATCAACACCGCGCGCGGCGCGATCGTCGACGAAAAGGCGCTGGCGCGGCTCCTGGAGGAAGGCGCGATCGCCGGCGCGGGACTTGATGTGTATGTTGAGGAGCCCCTTGGACGCGATTCACCGCTGCGGCGCCTCGACAACGTCGTCCTCACCTCGCACCTCGGCTGGCCGGCGGATTCCACCTACCGCACCATGGCCGAGGGCATGGTCGCGATCGTCGAGGCCTATCTCGACGGCAGCTACGAGCGGGCGATCAATCCCGAGGCGCTGAAGAACCGAAAATAATTCGGGGTCAGAGCCCGAATTCGCTACTGCCGGATACCCAGCATTCCCACGAGCCGGTTGTAAAGCTCGAACTGCTCGCCCACGAAGCGCTCGGTCTCGGCGGGGGAGCGGATCGCGGCGATGCCGCCGAGCCGCGCGTTGCCCTGCTGCCAGCCGGGATCGCGTGCGAGTTGCTGGAGGACCACGGTCCAGCGCTCGACGATCTCGCGCGGCAGGCCGGGCGGACCCATGAGGGCGGTCCAGCCGACGATCGCGTTCATGCCGGGAAAGCCGGCCTCGGCGGCGCTCGGCACGTCGGGGATTTCGGGGAGCCGCGCTGGCGTGACGAAAAGCGCGCGCAGGGCGCCTGCCCTGACCTGCGGGATCACCGTGGGTGCGTTGTTGCACGCGAAGTTCACCTGGGCGGCGAGCACCGCGGTGGTGACTTCGCCGCCGCCCTTGAAATGGATTCCGACGGCGTGGTCTTTGGTGAGGCCGGCGAGCGTCATGAAATACTGCGACGCCATGTTCTGGCTGGTGCCGACTCCGGCAGTAGCGAAGTTGAGCTTTCCGGGGTTCGCGCGAATCGCGTTCACCAGCTCGGCCGCGCTTCGGATCGGCGCGTCGCCCCGCACGAAGCAGATGTAGGGATTGAGCTCGATGAGCGAGAGCATCGTGAACTCGTTCCACTTGTACTGCAGCTTCGAATCGAGCGCGGGAAGGATGGCGTGCGTGGCGATGCGCGCGACGAGCAGCGTGTAGCCGTCGGGCGCCGCATGCTTCACCCACATGGTGCCGATCGCGCCCGACGCTCCGGCGCGGTTGACCGGGACGATCGGCTGGTTGTTGAGGTACTTCTGCGCGTGAACCGCGACGTTGCGCCCCGAAAGATCCGAGTCGCCGCCGGCGGCGAACGGAATGATCAGGGTGATGGGCTTCGACGGATAGCCCTGCGCCGCGGCCGTGGCGCTGGCAAGGGCGAGCAGGACTGAGGCGAGCGTTTTCAAGCTATTCTCCTCGCATGGATTATGACCCGGTCGCCGGACCCGGTGTGTGGTACGGCCGCGAGCTCGCACGCCGCGACGACTGGATCCGGCCTTTCGCTCCGCGCGAGCTCGACGAGATCGATGCCGCGGTTCGGATATTTGCGAGCACGGGGAAGAGTCTTGAGACCCTGAGTCCGGCGAGCTTCCCCTTGCCCAACCTTGGTCCGTTCCTGCGGGAAGTCCTGAATGAATTGCTGGAGGGACGCGGCTTTGTTCTGCTGCGCGGGCTGCCGGTCGAGCGGATGACGCGCGAGGAGCAGGCGATCGCGTATCTCGGCCTCGGCGCCTGGCTCGGCCGGTTCCGCTCGCAGAACGCCAAGGGTCATCTTCTCGGCCACGTGAAGGATCTCGGGCTCGACATCCGCGATCCGAACGTGCGCTACTACCAGACCAGCCGCAAGCTCGAGTACCACACCGACTCGGTCGATGTCGTAGGCCTCCTGTGCCTGAAGGCGGCGAAGGCGGGCGGCGAGAGCTATCTCGCGAGCTCCATGAGCGTTTACAACGAAATCCTAAGAAAGAAACCCGGTTTGTTGCCCGCCTTGTTCGAGCCCTTTCCGACCGACCGGCGCGGCGAGGTGCCCGAGGGCATGAAGCCCTGGTTCGACATCCCGGTCTTTCACCGCCACGCCGGAAAGCTCTCGTGCATATACGTGCGCCAGTACATCGAATCAGCGCAGGCGCATTTCCCCGAGGCGCGGCGGCTGAGCGCCGAGCAGCGAGCGGCAATGGACCTCGTCGACGAGATCTGCAACGACCCTTCCGTCCATCTCTCGATGGACTTCCGCCCGGGCGACGTCCAGCTTCTGCACAACCACCAGATCCTGCATTCGCGCGGCGACTTCGAGAACTGGCCTGAGCCCGAACGCCATCGCCACCTGCTGCGCCTGTGGCTCGCGCCGCCGCAGGCACGGCCGCTGCCAGAGGTGTTCGACCCTCGCTACGGCGGCGTGCTTCCGGGCGAGCGCGGCGGCATCGTGGTGAAGGGAACGCGCCTCACGGTTCCACTCGAGGCGGAATAATTAGTATTTGGGTGCAGCCAGCCTCTCGATCATCACGTTGACGCAGGCGGGCTTGCCGGCTGCGGTGGCGCGACGAAGCGCACCCTGCAGTTCCGCAGGTGTCGAGACATCCTCTCCATGCGCGCCCAGTGCGCTCGCCACGGCGCCATAGCGAGTCGGCAGGAGCTCGCAGCCCTTGGCGCGGTCCTTGCCGTACGCGCGAAGCTGGATCTGGTACTCGGCGTTCCAGGTCGCATCGTTGCCGATCACCGCAACGTAATCGAGCCGATGACGCACGGCGGTATCGAGCTCGGCCACGTGGAAGCCGAAGGTGCCGTCGCCCAGCATCGCCACGACGCGCGCATCGGGACACGCGAGCTTCGCGGCCGCGGCAAAGGGCAGCGCCGAGCCGATCGAGCCGGCGGGACCGTTGATGAGCCGCCGCGGCGCGCTCAGGCAGGCCTGCGCCCATTGCCCGAACTCGCCGCCGTCCGAAACGAGGATGGCATCGAGTTGGTCGAGCAGCGGCTGGACCTCACGGCAAAGTGCCACCGGGTGGATGGGTCCCTCCCGCTTCGATTGAACTGTGCGCCATTCCGGCGGCCGGTAGCGCAGCGCGGCGCGGACCTCCTCCAGCCATGCCCTATCTTCGAACGAGATCCCCTGGACGGTGTGCAGGTCGACCACACGGCATCCCGGCGCGAACGCCTTGCCGAACTTCAGCGTGAAATCGACGCGCTTGCCGAGGAGCAGCACGAGATCGGCCTGCACCAGAACCATGGCGAGGCGACCCAGGCTCGGGTCGTTCACGCCGCGCGGGCTCTCCATCCCGATGACCGGAATGCCGGTCGCCGCCTCGAGCTCCCGATTGCTTTTTTCGCGCATGGCGGCCGGCCCGGCGATGATGAGCGGCCGCCGCGCCTCGCCGAATGCAAAGCGGTTCTGACGCGGCTCCTCCTCGACCGCGAACTCGGCGAGACCGGGCACTCGCGCGTCGGTGGTCGCATCCAGGACGTCGTTCGGAATGCTGAGATGCACCGGCCCGGGCGTACCCGACTTCGCCTCGCGCCACGCTCGGGCGATGTCGTCGGCGAGCGTGTCGGCCGAGCGCGCAAGCCAGGAAGCCTTGGTGACCGGCGCAGCCATGGCGGCCTGGTCCATCTCCTGGAACGCGCCTTTTCCGAGCTCGCCGAGCGGCGCGTGTCCCGAGATGAGGACCAGCGGCGATTCGGAAGCGAGCGCCGTATAGAGCGCGCCGACGGCGTTGGCGTGGCCGGGGCCGCCGGTGACGAGCGCAATGCCCGGCTCGCCGGTGAGCCGGCCCCACGCATCGGCCATGTGCACGGCGGCCGCCTCGTGGCGCACGTGCACGATCGAGAGCTTCGCGTCGAGCGCGGCGTCGAACACCGGCATGACGTGGTTGCCCGAGAGCGCGAAGAGATGCCGCGCCCCCGCCGCGGCGAGCGAGCGTGCCAAGAGGTCTGCGCCCCGCAGTGGCGATTTCATGAGGCGTAGGATAACAATGGACCATGGTGCCCGAGCTCGACGTCGTCATCGAGGTCCCGCGCGGCAGCTTCCTCAAGCGCGGATCGACCGGCAGGGTGGACTTCGTGTCGCCGCTGCCCTGCCCCTACAACTACGGGTCGGTCCCGCAATACATCGGCCTCGAGGGGGATCTGCTCGACGCGCTGGTGCTGGGGCCGCCCCTGCCGCTCGGCACGCGCGTCCGGGTGAAAGCCTGGGGTGCGATCACGTTGCGCGATCGGGGAATGATCGACGACAAGCTCGTCTGCAGCCACGAACCCCTGCAGCCGTCCGAGCGCCGCGCCGTGCTTCGATTCTTCCGCTTCTACGCGGCATGCAAAGGCTTGCTCAACTTCGTGCGCCGCCGCCCGGGCCGCAACGCGTGCGAAGGATGGCTTGACGCGCGCGCGGCGATCGCTCGCGCAAGGCCACGCGATGCGAGCTGGAAGGAACCGACGATTCCCTACTAGAGGTTGAACTCGCGCAAGGCGTGCTCGCGCAGCTTGGCCTTCTGCACCTTGCCGCTCGCGGTCATGCCGATCGCTTCGAAGTCCTCGACGATTCTAAGGTAGCGCGGCACGCGGAAGTTGGCGCATCTCGCTTTTGTCCATTGAATCAATTCCGCTTCAGTCACCTTGTGATTCGCTTTGAGCGTGACGTAAGCGCAGGGCACTTCGCCGAGGCGCGCATCGGGCACGCCCACGACCTGTGCGGTCTCGACGGCGGGATGCGCGAGCAGCACCTCCTCGACTTCGGCCGGGGCGACGTTCTCGCCGCCGACGCGGAACACGTCCTTCAGCCGGCCCACCATGCGCAGCCTTCCGTCGGCCGTGAGCTCGCCGAGGTCGCCGGTGCGCAGCCACCCATCGGCGGTGAACGCCTTGGCGTTCGCCTCGGGGTTGTTGCAGTAGCCCTTCATCACGTTCCAGCCGCGCACCTGGATCTCGCCTTCGCGAATGCGCAGCTCCACGCCCTCGTGCGGCAGCGCCAGCCCGTTGACCCGGAGCTCCTCGGGGTCGCGCCAGTCGCTCATCACCACGTTGGGCGAGCATTCCGAGAGGCCGTAAGCCGCGCAGATGTGCTTCGCGCCGAGCACTTCGATGATCGCGCGCATGGTCTGCGGCCCGGCCGCCGCCCAGCCGCCGCGTAGGCTCAGTTTCCGCCCGGGAAAGTCGGCGTGGCCCATCAGCATCTGCATGATCGTGTCGTTGCCGGAGAGCAGCGTGCACCGCTCGCGCTCCATCAGCTCGAGCGCGGCGCCGGCCTCGAAGGTCGGCAGCGTGACGAGGCACGCGCCGCTCACCAGGGCCATCAGCGCGGACAGCGTCGAGCCGGCGACGTGGAAGAACGGCCGGCAGTTGAAGTAGCGATCGTCGGCGCGGATGCCGATGCGGCTGCCCGCGGCCCAGGCGTCGCGCAGCATGCCGTCGTGGGTGAGCATCGCGCCCTTCGGATACGCCGTGGTGCCAGAAGTGAACTGGATCAACAAGACGTCATCAGGGGAAACGTTGGTGGGTCCAAACCGTTTCTCTTGGGAGATACCGTCGGAAACATCGACAGCGTTCGAAAAGCCGATCTCGCGCACCATGGCGCCGAAATCGATGCCGAGAAAGCGCTCGACGTAGAACAGCGCCTTGCATCCCGACTGCTTCAGGCAGAAATCGATCTCCGCGGCCTTGAAGCGCGTATTGACTGGTACGGTGATCGCGCCGATGAGCGCCGCGCCGTAGAAGAGCGCGAGCCACTTCTCGTCGTTGCCCATCAGGATGCCGACCCGGTCGCCATGCCGCAGACCCATGGCCTGCATTGCGCCGGCGGCCGCGCGAGCCTTGTCGAGCATCTGACCGTAGGTAAAGCGCCCGTTCTGGGTGACGAGCGCTTCGGCATGCGGAGCGCGCTGCGCGAGCACCTCGCCCAGCGTCTGCGGCTTCCAGCTCAAGACTTGCCCATGCCCTTGCCCGACGCGAGCTGCGCTTCGATTGCCATCAGCTCGAGGCCGAGCGCGCCGTGCGGGTCGAGCTCGACGCCGCGGTCGATGCACTGCTTGGCGTAGCGGATCGCCTCGGGCGATGCCGCGGCCACGGCGTGAGCGATGGTGGAGAGCTCCTGCTCGAGCTCGGCGGCCGTCACCACTCTCGAGACGAAGCCGGCGACGCGCGCCTCCGCGGCGGTGAGCCGGCGCCCGGTGAACATGAGATCCTTGGCGAGGCGCTTGCCGAGTACGCGCGGCAGCCGCTGGGTCGCACCGACGGTCCCGCGCATCGCCTCGGGCGTGCCGAACGCCGCGTCGGGAGTCGCAACGACGAAATCGCACGCGGCCGCGATCTCCACGCCCGAGCCGAGCGCCGCGCCGTGCACTACGGCGACCGAGGGCATCGGCAGCGACTCGAGCGCGTGATACGCGGCGAAGGCCTTCAGCCGGCGTGCGCGCACCTGGTCGACGCTCATGCCGGCGCGCTCCTTCACGTCGGCGCCGGCGCAGAACACCGGGCCTTTGCCGCGCACGAATACCAGCCGGATAGTCGGGTCCACCTCCGAAGCAACTCGACGCAGGTCCTCACACATCTGGTCGTTGAGCGCGTTGCGCGCGTCGGGGCGGTTGAGGGTGATGGTCGCTATCGCGCCGTCGACCGAATAGAGCACCGTCATGGCGGCGAAGTCTTTCCGAGCTCGGCAAGGATCTTCCGCGTGTGCTCGCCGAGCGCCGGCGGCCGCCCGATCTCGGGGTTGTCCCAGCCGAGGAACTTGTAGGGCAGCGCGAGCGCCTTGAATTCGCCCACACCCGGGTAGTCGAAGCTGCCGACGAGGCGGCGCGCCCGCACGTGCGGGTCGTTCAGGATCTCGGCGACGTCGTTCACCGGGCCCACAGGCACTTCGCCCCGATCCAGCCTGGCAATCAGCTCGGTGCGTTCGAGCTTGGAAATCGCCTCGTTGAGCACGCGCATCACCTCATCGCGTCTTTCCACGCGGATCGCGTTGGAGCCGAAGGCCGCGCCCCATTCGGCGATCTCGAGGGCCTGGCAGAGCGGCGCCCAGTGCTGGTCGCTCGCAGTGATGTGGGCGTATTTGCCGTCGCGGCAGCGAAACGTCGCGGACGGCACGCGTCCCGGGTGCTCGGTTCCGAGGCGCGGCGGGACCTCGCCGAGGGCGAAGTAGCGCGCCGCGGCGAGTGTGAGCAGCGCCACCTGGCCGTCGAGCATCGAGAAGTCGACGTAGCAGCCTTTGCCGTTTTGGGTGCGTCCGGCGAGTGCGGCGAGGATCGCGATGGCGATCCACAGCCCTGAGGTGAGGTCAGCGACCGGCAAGCCCGGCTTCACCGGCCCGCCGCCGCGCTCCCCGGTAAGGCTCATGATGCCGCCCATCGCCTGGAACACCGTGTCGTAGCCCTTCTTGTGCGCGTACGGCCCGCTCTGGCCGAAGCCGGTGCAGGAGACATAGACGAGCGCCGGGTTGAGCGAGGAAAGCACGCCGTAGTCGAGGCCGTAGCGCCCGAGCGTCCCGACCGGAAAGTTCTCGAGCACCACGTCGGCCTTCTGCGCGAGGCTGCGGATCACCTGGCGGCCTTCGTCGGAGCGCAGGTCGACGGTGATCGACTCCTTGGAGCGGTTGCATGCGAAGTAGTAGGCGCTGTCCTGCGCGAGCTGCGGCTCGAAGCCGCGCGTCTCGTCGCCGCTGCCTGGCTGCTCGACCTTCACGACGCGCGCCCCGAGCTCGGCGAGGATCATCGACGCGAACGGGCACGCGAGCACCCGTGAGAGGTCGAGGATCGTTACATGGTCGAGCGGTTTCACCAGGAAGATCTCATTTCGCCAACTTCTGGAAATTTCGCATCCGGCGATTGGTATCCCTGCCCCGCTCCAGCGCCGCCGCGAGCGGCAGGTCGGCCACCTCGTGGAAGAGTCGCTTGGTTTCCGCCCTTGCAGCCGGTGTCATGGCGGCCAGCTTTTCCGC
>Ga0207708_10000229_pt1 | contig 44331 bp, 52 predicted proteins | sample KBSK5101metaG_FD_184340 | JGI IMG/M metagenome (GOLD analysis project Ga0207708, IMG submission 184340) | Corn, switchgrass and miscanthus rhizosphere microbial communities from Kellogg Biological Station, Michigan, USA - KBS K5-10-1 metaG... | ecosystem: Host-associated > Plants > Roots >... | reverse complement strand
GGGGCTAAACCTGCGTCTGGACATGCAACACCTCCCTGACATAATTCAATCAAAGGTGTTGCCTCCACGCGTTTACATCACCCTGACCCCGATTTCCTTCTACGGTATTCCCTAGCTTGCCAGCGAGTTCGAGAGCGCGCGCAGGAGCGAGGCGCCATCGCCGCGCCAGGCGCTGCCGTGCATGCAGGCGAGGGTGCGAGGCTGCTCTTTCGCGAGGCGCTCGAGGGTCGCGGCGGTCGTCGGCGCGTGGGCGTAGTAGTCCATCTGCTTCCGGAACGCCTCACTGGGCTCGAGGATGTCGGCGTCGGTGACCGGCGTGCTTCCGGCGCCGCCCTGGGTGAAGAGGTCGCCGCAGAGGAGCGTGCGCGTCTCGAGCTCCATCATGAAGCCGCATTCCCAGCCGTGCGGAACGTGCGGCGTGTCGTGCCAGCGCAGGCGGTGGCGGCCGAGCTCGAGCACTTCGCCGTCGGCGAGCGCGCGCGGGGGGCGGTTCGAGACGTCGTTCACCGACACCATGGCGGCGACCTGGCCGCACACCGGCTCGGCCTGCGGCGCGGCGGCGAGGAAATCGTTCAGCGCGCCGCATTCATCGGCCTCGAAGTGCGAGAAGGCGGCGTAGCGCAGCGTCGCGAGCGGCAGCACTCGTCCGACCGCCTCGGCCACCAGCGGGAACAGGCGCCGCGGCCCGGTGTGGAAGAGGAGCGGCGCGTCGTCGGCGATCAGGTACTGGTTGAAGTTGAACTCGGGCCCGCCGGGGATCTGGATCGGCGTGTTGATTCGGTAGATGCCGGAGGCGATCTCGTGGACGTTGGTGCCCGAAGCCTGGTTGGTGATCATGGGGTTCTCCCGAAAGTTAAATTAGGGGGTCGATGCGGAGGAGGTGTAACGAAACCCGCGGCCGTTACACCTCCTCGGCATGGACTTTCGAATTAAGATGAATCCGTGGAGGACGCCGAGCTTGCCAGGGCCATCGCCGGATCCGCACCCGCCATCGACGCCGCAGCAGAGGGGGAGTTCTGCCGGCGCTTCGCCCCGCGGGTGCGGCTCTACGGTCTGCGTCATCTGCGCGATCGACATGCGGCCGCGGACCTGGTGCAGCAGGTGCTCATGATGACCCTCGAGCGCCTGCGCGCCGGGAAGCTGCGCGAGCCCGAGCGGCTCGCCTCCTTCGTGCTGGGCACGTGCCGCATGGTGTGCATGGACCAGCGCCGCGGAGCCGCACGCCGCGCGGACCTCCTGGAAGAATGGGTGATACCTGAAGAGGCAGTGGAGGACGCCGAGCCGCGCGTCTTCGAGCGCGACCGGCTGGCGGCGTGCCTGGAGGTGCTTTCCGAGCGCGAGCGCTCCGTCGTCATCTCCAGCTTTTTCGAAGAATCAATTTCCGAACTGGGTTTGAGCGGGGGAAACGTACGGGTGATCCGCCACCGCGCGCTCGGCAAGCTGCGGACCTGCATGGAGAGCGCATGAGCGCCGAGCTCGCCACGCTGGTGGACTACTGGTTCGGCGACTTGCCGCCCGAGCGCGAGGCCGCATTCGAGGAGCATCTCTTCGGATGCGCCGAGTGCACCGGGAAGCTCCAGGAGCTCGTGGCGCTCGGCGCCGCGGTGCGGAACGCCTGGCGCGCGGGCGCGGTTCGCGCGGTGATCTCGCCGGCGCTGTACGAAGCGATGAAGAAGGAAGGGCTGCGCCTGCGCGAATACCCGGTGCTGCCGGGCGGCAGCGTCAACTGCACCATCGCCGCGTCCGACGACTTCGTCGTCAGCCGCCTGTCGGCGCCCCTCGCGGGCGTGCGACGGCTCGATCTGGTCACCGACGCGGAGCGCTTCGAGGACGTGCCCTTCGACGCCGCCGCCGGCGAGGTGCTGATGTGTCCCGCCCCGGCCCCGCTCAAGCGCCGCGGCGCGTTCACCCACCGCGTCCGTCTGGTGGCGGTCGAGGACGCGGGCGAGCGGCTGCTCGGCGAGTACACCTTCGAGCACGCGCCGAGCTGAAAAGTCAAAATCGGAAAAGTCAGAATCGGGGTCAGACCCCGATTTCTTTTTCGCTTACGCGAAAACCGAAATCGAGGTCTGACCCCAGTCAAACTTTCCCTACGCCAGGTGCCACGATGTTCCGACAGACTGCGCCGCGGCCGTGCTGCAGACTCCTGCCTTCTCCCCGAGCCATCCCCTCTCCCCCTCTTTGGGAATGGCTCACCTGAAGCCCCCTTGGGAACGGCTCGCAAGAAGCCACCTTCGGGCGGCTTCTTTTTTTGGAAGCCAAATCGGGGTCAGACCCCGAATTCTTCGCTCAGTCGTTTTCGAGCTGCTCGAAGCTTCGCCAGAGCGGCTTTCGATAGCGTTGCGTTGTCCCGTCCTGATGCGTGGGGCACGGCAGCAGCAGTACAGGCATCCTCTCTGCCGCATCGCTCACGCCATCGGGCAAAGGCTGAGGCTGCGGGGGTTTCGGGGGCGGTTTCATGAGGATGGCACGGTACGCCGGCAGGGCCCGCGAGTCTGTGTGCTGCACAACACATGCGCTCCACTGCGTGCCGGCGCACAGACCCTGGCGCCACAAGCGCATAGCGTCAAGCGAGCCGCATGGAATACGAGCGCTACAAACCGAAGTTCCGGCGTCCCTTTGGCATGGGCCCTTTCTTCGATTTCGGGCTCGCCATGACGAGGCATTTCTCCGCTCGAGCGTCCCGGGTGAGGGTGTGGCGGAAAAAGAGCCTGGAAGCGCCGCCGGTGCAGCAGAGCGCCGAGGAGCGCTGGGACGCCGAAGGCGGGAATAGCCAGACCCGGATCGCGCGGCGCGCAGCGCGCTACGAGGGCTAGCCCCACGCCCAGAGTGTTCCTTAGCGCACAGAGGGCGCGCTTCCGCCGGTGCCACAATCGCCCTCCACCGTTGCCAGAGGAGGCAAGTTCGTGAAACCAGAAACCGAAGTGAAGGTGAAGTATGGCGCTTGGGGCCTGATCCTGGGTGCGGGCGTCGCGATGATCGTCGGCTTTAATTGGGGTGGCTGGACAACCCGGGGCACTACCCAGCAGATGACCGACCAGGCGCTCCTCGCCGCCCGGGCGGCGATCTGCGTCGCGCAATTCAGCCAGGGCCCGAACGAGCAGCGCAGGCTCAAGGATTTGAAGGCGGTAAGCTCCTGGGAGAGAGCGACCGCCATCGAAAAAGGGGGCTGGGACAAGATGCCAGGAGAAGAAAAAGCGAACGATGCCGTGGCGCGGGCCTGCGCCGAAAGGCTCGAACCCCTGATGGCAAAATAAGGCATCGTACATGCCGAGATGCAGGACCTGCTGAAGCACGCCGAGCGCGTCGCGGCGCTCCTGAAAGCGCGCAAGGAGACGATCGCGGTGTCGGAGTCGTCGACCGGCGGCCTCGTCACGGCCGCGCTCCTCGCGGTGCCGGGCGCGTCGGCGTACTGCCTGGGCGGCGTGGTGCTGTACACGCGGCAGGCGTGGCACGCGCTGCGCGACTTCGACGAGTCGCTCCTGAAAGGCGCGCGCTCTGCGACGGAGGAGAACGCCTGGCTGCGCGCGGACCTCGCGCGGCAGCGCTTCGGGGCAGCCTGGGGTCTGGGCGAGACCGGCGCGGCGGGTCCGACCGGAAACCGCTACGGCGATCCGGCCGGGCACACCTGCATCGCGGTGGCCGGCGCGGTGCGCTCATCGGCGACGCTGCGCACGAATCGCAGCGAGCGTCTCGAGAACATGTACGCGTTTGCCGAGGCGGCGCTCAAGCTGCTTGAAGAAGTGCTGACCCGAAAATCGGGGTCGGAGCCCTAAGACCTGCGAAGGCCTTTCTGCCGCAAGGCGTCGAGCTCGCGTTCCAGCCCCGTCAGGCGGTTTACCGCGTCGACGTAACGCTTCTGCGCGCCCGAGTCTTGCGCGCCGTCGCGGTCGGCGCGCGCCGCGGCGATGCGCGTGCGCAGCCGGGCGATCTCGTCCCGGTGGGTCATCGGCGCTAGATTTGCCAGCGCCGGTGCAGCATGTTGCCGAGCACCAGGCAGATGACCGCGGTCCCGAGGCCGAACATGAGGAAGGGCATGCTCAAGCCGTCGAGCGGCGCAGCGGTGGTGACGAACATCGGCGCGAGCCCCTTCGCTCCGACCAGCGCGCCGACGGCGCCGATCGCGATCGAAACCGTCAGGCCGCGTGCCTCGTTGAACCCCAGAAATGCGTAACTCATCCAGCCAAGCACCGCCCCCGCCCCCACCCAGAACAAGATTTCCATCGCTGGCATGCTCGCGGCACGCCGGGGGGCCTTCTGTGCGCTGGCGCACTTTAGGCGCTCCTATGTCGGCCGGCGCACCGAACTTGGCAGAGAAAACGCACACAATCACCCGATGGCACGCATCGTAGCGATGCTCGTCCTTGCGGCGACCTTCGGCGTCGGGACACTGCACGCGCAGGAGAAGGGCGGGGGTTCGGACGCGTCGATCACACAGCAGGTCGAGCACGGCCTCGCACGCGACGTGGCGCTCCGCGGCATGGCGATCTACGTCGAGACGCTCGACGGAGTGGTGAACCTCACCGGCTTCGTGCGCACGCTCGAGGACATCGCCAGGGCCGGCGCCGTCGCGAAGCGGGTTTCAGGCGTCTGGGCGGTCAGGAACGGCCTGCGGGTGGCGGACCGCCCGTCGCGGGCCTGAGCGCCGGCAGCAGCCGGTCGTACTCGCCCTTCACCACCGCATAGCACTCGCACACGAGGCTCTCGAGCTGCGCGCGCTCGAGCACGCGGATGCGCCCGCGGCTGTACTCGATGAGGCCCGCGGTCTGCAGCTTCCCGGCCGCCTCGGTGACGCCCTCGCGGCGCACGCCGAGGAGGTTCGCGATGCGTTCCTGCGTCATCGGAATCTCGCTCGAGCCCGCGCGGTCGAGCGCGAAGAGAAGCCAGCGGCACACCTGCTGATCGACCGAGTGGTGGCGGTTGCACACCGCCGCCTGCGTCATCTGGGTGATCAGCGCCTGCGTGAAGCGCAGGAGCAGCGGCTGCAGCGCTCCGCCTCGCGCGAGGCTTCGCTTCATAGGCGCGGAACGCATGCGCCAGGCGTGGCCGCGAATCTGCACCACGGCGCGGCTCGGCGTGGTATCCCCGCCCATGAAGAGCGACACGCCCACCACGCCCTCCCTGCCCGTGACGGCCAGCTCGGTCGACCCGCCGTCCTCCAGGAGATAGAGCAGCGACACCATGCCGCTGACCGGAAAGTAGAGATACGGCTGGGCATCGCCGGACTCGTAGAGCGCCGTCCCCGGCTCGAGCGCGACCGGCTCGAGCGCGGGCAGAACCTCCTCGTAGTCGTCCTCCGGGAGCGCCGCTAGCAGGCGGTTGCGCCGCGGGTCGGTCTGCTGGGTCGGCCGGGTGGGCGCCATTCCCCGATGGTACCCGGCAAGCGAGCAGGGGCTTGAAACGCACGCGATTTGCAGGCGTTGACGCGCATTTCGGCGCGCGAAATCTGCTCGCGGTGGAATGGCCCTTGCGTGTTTGCCAGACCGCCCGCGCATGCGGGCTTCTCTAAAGCCTGGAGGAAGCAATGAAGCTGGCCATGACCGCCCTTGCGGGCGCAGTAACGATTGCGTTCGCGCAGATCGCCGTCGCCCAGAGCGCGACAGACACCACGCAGTACCCGACCACGCGATCTCCTGGCGTGAACACAGAGCAGGACCAGCCGAACATGCCGTACTCGCAACGGGGCAACACGTCCTATCCAGGGCAAGAAAGCACGCCCCATCCGCAGCAGGGCACGCAGAACTCGAGCAACGATCGCTACGAGAACAACGCGGCCTCCGGCGGCGAGACTCGCGACCGCGACGACGAGCGGCACGACAAAGGCAAGCACAAGGGCCAGTACAAGCACGACAACGACCGACATGCGCGCGGCGACGACGACCGCGGCCATTCGGGCAGGGAGTGAGCGCGCATAGCGCGTACGGCAAAGCCGCCTTCGGGCGGCTTTTTCACGCCCGGCTTCCCGATCCGGGCGCATACTGGGCGATTCCATCGACCCCGCCGCGAAATACCGCCAAAGGAACGCGCATGAACTGGGAACGCATCGAATTGAACTGGAAGCACTACAAGGGCAATGCCAGGCGGCACTGGGTCAAGCTGAGCGAGCAGGAGCTCGAAGGTATTGCCGGCAATCGCGAGCGGCTCGTGGACAAGATCCGCGAGGTGTACGGCGTGTCGCGGGAGATCGCGGAGAAGCAGCTCGCTTCGTGGCAGGGCGCGCAGAAGGAAAACAGCCCTTTCAAGTAAAGATCCAATTCGGGCTCCGACCCCAAGGAATTTCATGGCCGACCACATGCAGGACGCGCTCTCCAAGCTCCTCGACGTGTACGACGCGCGCCGCCGCAGCGACGTCGAGCGCGAGCAGAAAGCGAAGGACGAGGAGGTGCGCTTCCTCAAGGACTTCGCCGAGCTGCGGCGCTCGGTGATCCGGCCGGTGTTCGAGGCCGCGGGCGCCCTCCTCGAGGAGCGCGGACACCGCTACAGCATCGCCGAGCAGGAATACGCTTCAGGGGCCGAGGGCCGGACCAGCGAGGCCGGAGTCACGCTGCGCATCGTGCCCCAGGGCACGAAGGCGCCGCTGCACGAGGACCAGCGCTCGCTCGCGATCGCGACGCGGCACTACAACAAGACGGTGTGGATCAACTCCGGCGAGTCGGCGACCTCGGGCGGCCTCGACGGCTCGAAGGGCGCCTTCATGCTCGAGAAGGTGACGCGCCAGCTCGTCGAGGAGGAAGTGATCGCCTTCGTCGCACGGGTAGTGGCGAGCTAGGCTACACGCCCCAGCGCTGCAGCTTGTCGCCGGCCAACAGGCACGCCGCGGCCGCGATGCCGGCGAACACGAGCGCCAGGATGCCGGTGTCCGCCGGCGACGGCGTGGCCATGAAGATCGGCGCGATCGCCTTGCCGCCGAAGAGCGCACCGATCCCGCCGATGAGGGTCGACGCCACGGCGCCGCGGTCCTGGTTGAAGCCGAGATAGGTCCAGCTGATCCAGCCGAGCGCGCCTCCGGCGAGGATCCAGACGAGAGTTTCCATGCGACGAGGATGGATTCCCGCCGCCCGGCAGTCGGTGCGCCGGCGTACTTAGCGACGCGTAAGTCGGGGAACGTACAGAGCGAGCGGCGCAAAGGAGGAAACTTTCCACATGAAAAGCTTCTTGCCGGCGCTCGCCGCGTGGATCCTCGCGTTGCTGCTCGTCGCCGGCACGTTCGCCGCCGTGTGCACGCCGGCGCAGGACCGGCCGCCGTCCGGCGATCCCTCGATCACGTGGCGGGCTCAGAGCCACACGTGGCGGGCCTGCAGCCCCGCGCGGCCATGCGCCGACCGGTCCATATGCAGCCGAGTCTGGGGTAGAGCGTCCAATAGTTCCTTATTGAAGGTATTGACCTCGGCAGTAGCATCGGCTCGAACTCGCGTCGGAGGCGAAGATGGGCAAGCTCTGCTGCGGAGCGGTTGCATTCGCGCTTCTTTCGGTCGGTCTCGGTAGCGTCCAGGCACAGAATTACCTCACCGGCAGCGTCGCCGGGCCCAACGGCCCGGAAGCGGGCGTGTGGGTCATCGCGGAAACGAAGGACCTGCCGACGCGGTTCGCGCGCATCGTGGTCACCGACGATGAAGGGCGCTATCTGGTGCCCGACCTGCCGCGGGCCGAATACGACGTCTGGGTGCGCGGCTACGGCCTAGTCGATTCGCCTAAGGTGAAGGCGACGCTGGGGATGACGCTCGACCTCGCCGCGGTGCCGGCGCCCTCCGAGAAGGAAGCGGCGCAGTACTACCCCGCCATGTACTGGTTCTCGCTCATGCACGTGCCCGACGAGAGCGAGTTCCCGCTCGGCAAGATGTCGAGCCAGAGCGAGTGGCTGCACACGGTGAAGCAGGGCGGCTGCCAGTCGTGCCACGCGCTCGGCACGCCCGGGACGCGCGCGATTCCGGATATGTTCAGGAAGGGCGGCGAGGTCGATTCGTTCAACGCCTGGAAGGAGCGCGTCACCGCGGGCAGCTCGCGCGCGGCGATGGCGCGCGACATGGCGAGGCTCGGCGAGCCGGGGCTCAGGGCCTTCGCGCAGTGGACCGATGCGATCGAGAAGGGCGCGCTGCCTTTCGCGCGGCCCGAGCGGCCGAAGGGCGCCGCGCGCAACCTCGTCGTCACGGTCTGGGACTGGAGCCAATCCACCTACTACCTTCAGGACCTCGTCGCGACCGACCGGCGCGACCCGCGCGTGAATGCGAACGGGCGCGTCTTCGGCTCCGCCGAGATGAGCACCGACCTCGTGCCGATCCTCGATCCGAAGGCGAACAGCACGAGCGCGGTCGTGCACCCGGTGCGCGACCCGAGGACGCCGTCGACGCGCTCCGATCCGTTCGGGCCTTCGCCGTACTGGGGAGCCGAGCCGGTCTGGGACAGCCGCACGCTGAACCACGGCCCGACGATGGACGAGAAGGGCCGCGTGTGGTTCAGCGCGCGCATCGCTTCCGGACCGAATCCGGATTTCTGCAAGTCGAAGGCGCATTCCTCGGCGAAGACTGTTCCGCTCGAGGGCGAGGCGCGGCGCCATCTATCGGTGTACGAGCCGAAGAAGGGCCAATGGAAGCTCGTGCGCACCTGCTTCCCGGCCGACCATCTGGCGTTTGGATTCGACGACGACCACACGCTCTGGACCAGCTCCGGCGCCGGCGGCGCGAACGTGCTCGGCTGGCTGAACCGCTACGTCTACGAGCGCACCGGCGACGAGGCCAAGGCGCAGGGCTGGACCCCGTTCGTGCTCGACACGAGCGGCGACGGCAAGCGCGGCGCTTATGTGCAGCCCGACGAGGCGGTCGAGCCGAAGAAGGACAAGCGCATCGCGATCGACATGCTTTCGGTGGCGGTGAGCCCGCTCGACGGCACGATTTGGGGCGCAGTGGCAGGCTACCCGGGCGGCGTCGTGCGCGTGGCGCCCGGCGCGAATCCCACCTTCACCGCGCTCACCGAGTACTACGAAGTCCCGCTCCCGGGCTACGGCCCGCGCGGCGGCGACATCGACACCAACGGCACCTTCTGGGTCTCCCTCGCGAGCGGACACCTCGGCCGCTTCGACCGCAGCAAGTGCAAGGTGCTGAACGGTCCCACCGCGACCGGGAAACATTGCCCCGAGGGCTGGACCTTCCATGCGCTTCCCGGGCCGCAACTTCGCGACGTGAAGGTGGAGGGCAGCGCCGAAGTGAGCTCCTCGACCTGGGTCGACTGGCAGGGCATCCTCGGCCTCGGCAAGAACGTGCCGATCGCGATGGGCGACGGCGGCGATGCGGTCTACGCGCTCGTGAAGGGCGAGTTCGTCACGCTTCACCTCCCGTATCCGATGGGCGTTTTCCCGAAGAGCCTCGACGGCCGCATCGACGACGAGAAAGCGGGATGGAAAGGCCGTGGCCTCTGGACTACTTCCGGCACGCGCACGCTCTTTCATAGCGAGAGCGGCAAGGAAGGCAGCCCGAAAGTCGTGAAGCTGCAGATGAGGCCGGATCCGCTGGCCAGATAATTCGGGGGTAGAAAATCGGGGTCAGACCCCGATTTCGTTCCCCCTAAATACCCGTTGGGCGGCCATCAGGTACATTCAGGCCGCATGGATGAGTCACCCCTCCACGATGGCGTCGCCCGGGAGATCCGCATCGCGCTCGAGGCTATGGGTGCGATGGAGGGCCACGAATCAGCCGAGACCATCTACCTCAGGATGTGCGATGAGGCCATCAGGAGGGCGGCACGGGAAATGGAAGACGGATGGAATTGAGGGAGTTCCCCACCCGCCCCGACAAGGACACGTCAGTCGTTGACGCGTAAGTCCGAGGCTGCCCTCTCGCGCGACACCCCGGCGTTCCCTTGGGACCAGCGCCTCGACCTGACCGCCGTGAAGCCTCCCCAACATAGGAACAGGAACGCGGCCACGTTCATCGTTAGCGAAACCATATTCTCTCCTCAGTCCAGCGTGTATTGGCGGACTCGAACATTGTCTCGGGACACCGGAGAGACGGCTTTCCCGATCGCGCCAGTCGGTTGCCCCAGCGCGCCAGCGGCGCCGCTTCGAATTGGTTCGGGTAGTCCGACTGGAGCCCTGCCGCTTCGACACTGCCGTAGGCAGCGTGAACTAGCATGCACGGACCCAAGGAGGTACCAGGCATGCGCATCAAAGGACAGAAGGACATCGAGATTTCGATTTCCGACGGCGGCTATATCTGCCTGAAGCAGAAGTCGGAGGAAGAGGGCGACCAGGTGATCGAGTTCGCGCCGTCGTTCGGCGCCAAGGTGGCGAGCGCGATCGGGACGCTGCAGGAGTTCGCGCAGGCCAAGTTCCTGAAGGCTGCACCCGACGAGGACTGAGCGCCGCGCTGTCGGCGCCCTTTGAGCCGTGCCGGATCCGGTCATCCTGGCGGTTGACTGCCCGCCGCTTTCCAAGTCGCGGGTGACGGTCTACGCCCGCACGCTGCACCGAGCGTGCGAGGTGGTGGGCGGCCTCGACGCGCTCTCGCGCCACCTCGATGTGCCGGCGCCGGCGCTCGCGCGCTGGATCGGCGGCCTCGAGCTGCCGCCGCTCGACAAGTTCCTCGAAGCCGTGGACATCGTGCTGCTCGGCGCCGAGCCGGGCTCGGGCACCGCCTAGACTGCGGCACTACGCCGCAAACGAACCATTACAAAATCGGCCCTTGTGTAGTGCGGGCAGCGATTGTCCGACGCTGCCGCTTGGGGGAACATCCCACGCTGTTTTTGCCAGGGAGAAGAAAAGCAATGGCCACCAGCGTGTACAGCAGGACGCTGCAGAAAGCAGCCGAGGCAGCCGGAGGACAGAAGAAGCTCGCGCGCGTGCTCCGGGTTCCGCTTGCGGAGCTCGAGAAGTGGATCGCCGACAAGGACGAGCCGCCGATGGCGGTCTTCCTGAAGGCGGTCGATATGGTGCTCGACGAGACGACCTCGTCGGGCGCGGGTGAGCCGGGCGAGCCGCCGCCGCCGCGGGACTGCGCCACGCTGCCCTAGGAAAAAGTCAACGCAAAAGCAAGGCCGGAATCTTTCGTCTTCCTGTCGAAATGATTCGTTACAAAGCCGCGGCCCGACGCCGTAGGCCGACCGGAACTCGCACGCCCTCGGTCCTGTCTGTCCGTTCAAGGACGCACTAAAAACTTAGAGGAGTTCCCATGAAGGAGAAACTGGCTTTTCTCGGCCTGTCTGCGGCTGCGCTCATCGCGGGCGGGTACCTGGCGGGGGCGAACATTCCCTCCTCGCATGCAGCCGCGGCAGCGCCCGCGGTGCAAGTCGCGCAGGCGCAGCCCGCGCAACCGCAGGCAGCGCGACCGGCGGCGGTGCAGACGCTGCCCGACTTCACCACCATCGTCGAAGGCAACAAGGGGGCCGTGGTGAATATCACGTCGACCCTGAAGGCGAAGGCCTCCGAAGACGACGAGGACGCCGCCCAGGGCATGGACGAGGACGATCCGTTCTACCAGTTCTTCCGCCACTTCCAGGGCCAGATGCCGCAGCAGCGGCAACCGCAGATCCGGCAAGGCATGGGCTCGGGCTTCATCGTCGAGCCGAGCGGCGTGATCCTTACCAACGCGCACGTGGTCGAGGGCGCGGACGAGGTGCGCGTGCGGCTCTCCGACCGGCGCGAGTTCAAGGGCAAGGTGCTCGGCCTCGACCACCAGAGCGACATCGCGGTGGTGAAGATCGACGCCACCGGGCTGCCGACCGTGAAGCTCGGCGATCCCTCGCAGACGAAGGTCGGTGAATGGGTGCTCGCGATCGGCTCGCCGTTCGGCTTCGAGAACAGCGCGACCGTCGGCATCGTGAGCGCCACGTCGCGCTCGTTGCCCGACGGCACGTACGTGCCCTTCATCCAGACCGACGCCGCCGTGAACCCGGGGAACTCGGGCGGTCCGCTCTTCAATACGAGGGGCGAAGTGATCGGCATCAACTCGCAGATCTTCTCGCGCAGCGGCGGTTACCAGGGCATCAGCTTCGCGATCCCGATCAACGTCGCGGCGCAGGTGAAGGAGCAGCTCGTCAAGTACGGCAAGGTGGAGCGCGGCCGCATCGGCGTGGCGATCCAGGAAGTGTCGCAGTCGCTCGCGCAGTCGTTCGGCCTCGACAAGCCGCGGGGCGCGCTCGTGTCTTCCGTGGAGCCCGGCGGGCCGGCCGACAAGGCGGGCCTCAAGCCCGGCGACGTGCTGCTCGCGGTCAACGGCAAGGCGGTCGATCGCTCGGCCGAGCTGCCGCCGCTCGTCGCGGCGGTGAAGCCCGGATCGAAGGCCAATTTCGAGGTGTGGCGCGACGGTGCGAAGCGCACGGTCGCGGTGACCGTCGGCGAGCTCAAGCCCGAGCAGGTCGCGAGCGCCAAACCCGCTTCGCAGGCTGGCGAGGACACGGGCAAGCTCGGCCTCGCCCTGCGTGAGGCCGAGGGGGGCCTGGTGGTCGAGAAGGCCTCCGGCCCCGCGGCGCGCGCCGGCATCCAGCGCGGCGACATCGTGGTCGCCGTAAACGGCAAGCGGGTCAAGAGCGCCGAGGAGCTGCGCTCGGCTGCGGCGAAGGCGAAGGGTACCCTCGCGCTCCTCGTGAAGCGCGGCGACCAGAGCATCTTCGTTCCGATCGAGCTGAGCTAATCCGAAATCGGGGTCTGACCCCGATTTTTGGTTACTGCGGCTGCGGGACGTAGTCCGGCGGGACGCCGTACATCTCCGGGGGCGCGCCATACATCTGCGGCGGCGGCGCGTAGCCCTGCGGCGGGCCGTAGGACGGGCAAGGCACGCTCGCCGGGTAGTAGGCGTTGTAGGCCGGGCAGAAGTACCAGCCCGGCGGCGGAGGGGGCGGCGAGTAGTAGCCCGGGTAGGCATAGCCCGGGTAGTAGCCTGGATAGGCGTAGATCGGCACGCCGACCCCGATCGCTACGAAGCTGCTGTGGAAATGCCTGTGGGGGAAGGTTCCGTTGTGGAAGTGCTGGGGCGATGCGACGACGGCGCGACTACCAACCACGGCGCCGAAGCTGGAGCGCATCGAGCCTATGGCTGGGGCGGCGGAACGCGTGCCGCCTGCGCTCGCTGACGAGCGGCCTCCGCCGCCGGACTTGCCCGCATAGGCGTTGTGCGCCACCGCGGCGCCGAGCAGCGCTGCCGCCACACCGAGAAAGGCTCCTCTCAGGCGCATGCGCCCATTGTGCGCCGAATTTCCTGCCGCGGGGCACCGGTAACAAATCGCGCATTTTTCGGCCGTCGCTGTGACACTTCGCATGGCCCGCCGTCGGAGGGTTATCCCGCAGTGTCATTCTTCCTTCCCCATGCATGCCCCGGACTGATGTACTGGCGACCTTCATGAAGGGAGATCACGCCATGAACACACTGAAACGCAGTCTCGCGGTCGCGTTTTGCGCTGCAGTACTGGGGCTCGCCGGCTGCGCGAGCACGCCCGGACAGAACAACTACTTCGACGACGCGATGGTCACGGCGCGCGTGAAGAAGGCCATCTACAACGAGCCCGCGCTCAAGGTGAGCGACATCAGCGTCAAGACGGACAACGCCGTGGTCTCGCTGAGCGGCGCGGTGAAGTCGCGCACCGAGCGGACCAAGGCCGCGGAAGTCGCGCGCCACGTCGATGGCGTGAAGCTGGTGAAGAACGAGCTCAAGGTCGACCCAAAAATGCAGTAGAACCTTTGGGTTAGAAAACCCGGCGCGAAAGACCGGGATCTAACTCTGTAGCGTTCCGGTTACAAAAAAAGAACCGCGGAAGCTACAGACAGCCAGGAAATCGTCAGGGAGAATGGGCTTCCCCCTAAGCCATCATCCTCCCTCCCTTAGGTTTGATGGCCCCCCTAAGAAGCCGCCTTGTGCGGCTTCTTTTTTGCCTGCAGAAATCAAAAAAGCCAAAACCCGGTTCAGGCTTCATAGGGGTTTCAAGGATTCCACCGTCGTGGGCAGGAGTTCGGCCACAGTGGGATGGATGCGCACGCGCCGCTGGAACTCGGCGATCGGAGTGCGCGCGTACACCGCGTCTACGAGCGATTGCACCGCCTCGTCGCAGCCGGAGCCGAGGAGCGCCGCGCCCAGGATGCGCCCCGCCGTGCCATCCGTGGAAACCTCGACGTGGATCTTCAGGAACCCCTGCGTCTCGCCCTTCTCGACCGCCCGCGCGACACGCGTCATCGGCCGCTTGCCGACGCGCGCGCGTAACCCGGCCTTGCGGATCTCGGCTTCGCTCATGCCGATGCGCCCGAGCGGCGGATCGGTGTACAGAGCGTATACGGGGACGCGGTCGGTCCACTTCCGCCCGGCGTTCGCAAGCAGGTTGTCGGCCACGATCTCGTAGTCGTTATACGCGGTGTGGGTGAAGGCGCCCTTGCCGTTGCAGTCGCCGAGCGCCCACACGTTCGGATTGCTGGTGCGCAGCGCCTCGTCGACCTGGATGTAGCCGCGCTCGTCCTTCGCGATCCCGGCGCGCTCGAGCCCCAGGTCGTCGGTGTTCGGCACGCGCCCGACCGCGAGGAGGAGGTGCGTGCCGGCCACGCGCGGCTCCCCTTCCTTGCAATCCACGCCGATGGATACGCCATTCGATTCCTTCTGCACGCTCAGGCACTCGGCGCCCGTGCGCACGTCGATCCCCTCGGCCTCGAAAATTTCCTTCACCGCCTGCGACACGTCCTCGTCCTCGCGCCCGATGAGGCGCGGCGTCATCTCCACGATGGTCACGCGCGAGCCGAAGCGGCGGAACATCTGCCCGAACTCGAGGCCGATGTAGCTGCCGCCGACCACGATGAGGTGCTCCGGGACGAAGTCGACGTCCATGAGCGACTGGTTGGTGAGATAGGGCACCTGGTCGATGCCCTTCAGCCTGGGAACGAGCGGCCGTCCGCCGACATCCAGGAAGATATTCCCCGCTTCGAGTGTTTCCCCTCCCACGGAGATCGTTTTGGGATCGAGAAAGCGCGCATGGCCCTGATACACGGCGCCGCCCTTCAACCCCCGCATCCACTTTTCCACGCCGCCGCTCGAGTTGGCGACGACCTGGTCCTTGCGCGCCTTGACCCGCTTCATATCCACAGTGGGTTTTCCACCCCCGGTTACGCCGTACTCGGCGGATCTCTGGGCAAGGCGCGCAGCGTAGGCGCTCGCCACCATGGTCTTGGTGGGCGTGCAGCCGTCGTTCACGCAGGTGCCGCCGAACTTGTCGCGCTCGATCACGGCGACCTTCATCCCGGCGCCGGACAGGCGCGCGGCGAGCGCCGGCCCGGCCTGGCCGGTGCCGACGACGATGGCGTCGAAGCGGGTCGCCATGGCGCGAGCTTAACGCTTCCAGCGATTTTCGTGCCGCTGGAGAAGCGCGCGGCTGCAATGTGCGAGGACTAAGATTGGGCCGGATCCCGAAAGGAACGTCATGACCTCCCCTTCGTTTGCAGGCAAGACCGCGCTTGTCACCGGGTCGACCTCCGGCATCGGCCTGGGCATCGCGACGCGGCTCGCGCAAGACGGCGCGAGCATCATCCTGAACGGCTTCGGCGACGCGGCCGAGATCGAGCGTACCCGGGCCGGGCTCGCCTCCGAGCACCGGGTCAAGGTGCTCTACGACGCAGCAGACATGACCAAGCCCGATGCGATCGCGTCGATGATGAAGCGCGCGGTCGCCGAGCTCGGCGCTGTCGATATCCTGGTGAACAACGCCGGCATCCAGCACGTGGCGCCGGTCGACGATTTTCCGCCCGAGAAATGGGACGCGATCCTGGCGATCAACCTGTCGGCCGCGTTCCACACCGTGCGCGCCGCGCTTCCTGGCATGAAGAAGAAGGGCTGGGGGCGCATCGTCAACATCGCCTCGGCGCACGCGCTCGTCGCAAGCCCGTTCAAGTCCGCCTATGTCACGGCAAAGCACGGCCTCGCCGGCTTCACCAAGACCGTGGCGCTCGAAGTGGCCGAGCAGGGCATCACGTGCAACGCGATCTGCCCCGGCTACGTACTCACGCCGCTCGTCGAGAAGCAGATCCCGGACACCGCCAAGGCGCGCGGCATCACTAGGGAAGCGGTGGTGCGCGACGTGCTGCTCGCGGCGCAGCCGACGAAGAAGTTCGTCACCGTGGAGCAGGTCGCGGCGCTGAGCGCGTTCCTGTGCTCGGAGGCGGCAGCCTCGATCACTGGGGCGCTCCTCTCGGTCGACGGCGGCTGGACCGCGGAATGAACGCGCCGCAGCGGATGGGCCCGGCCGCGAAGGGCCAGATGGTTCTCGTGCTGCAGGGCGGCGGCGCGCTCGGCGCCTACCAGGCGGGCGTGTACGAGGCGCTGTGCGGCGCCGGCACCGAGCCCGACTGGGTGATCGGCACCTCGATCGGCGCGATCAACGCAGGGATCATCGCGGGCAACGCACGGGAACACCGCCTGCCGCGGCTGCGCGAGTTCTGGAAGCGCGTGGAGCAGGATTCGCCGTTCGGGAACTTCACCACGGTTGCCACCGGGATCCCGGCCTTCTTCGCGCCGCGTCCGCTCACCTGGGGGCCCGGCGCAAAGGTTCGCGTCGGGCTCGACACGGCCTCCTACTACGACACCGCGCCGCTGCGCGAGACGCTCACCGAGCTCATCGATGCGCGGATCCTCAACGAAACCAGCACCCGGTTGACGGTGGGCGCGGTCCACGTGCGCACGAGCGAGATGCGCTACTTCGACAGCCGCGAGCAGCCGGTCTCCCTCGATCACATCATGGCCTCCGGTGCGCTGCCGCCGGCGTTTCCGGCGGTCCGCATCGACGGCGAGGCCTATTGGGACGGGGGCCTCTACTCGAACACGCCGCTCGAGGCCGTGCTCGACGACAACCCGCGGCGCGACGCGGTGATCTTCGCCGTGAACGTGTGGCAGCCGACCGGTCCGGAGCCCGAGTCGGTCTGGGAGGTCATGGGCCGCGAGAAGGACATCACGTACGCGAGCCGCGCCGACAGCCACATCATGCGGCAGAAGCAGATCCACCGCCTGCGCCATGTCATCCGCGAGCTCACCCGGCACATTCCAGCCGGGGCAAAAACGTCGAAGGAGTGCAAAGAGCTCGCCGCGTGGGGCTGCAGCACGGTCATGCACGTGGTGCGCCTGCTCGCGCCCGCGCTCGCGAGCGAGGACTACTTCAAGGACATCGATTTCTCGCCCGACGGCATCCGCGCGCGCTGGCAGGCCGGGATCGACGACACGCTGCGCATGCTCGAGCGCGCGCCCTGGGACGACCCGGTCGACCCGATGGAGGGCATCATCGTGCACGAGCTTTCCAAGCGTACGGGCGAGCGGGTCGCACAGACCGCCTGAAAATAGGGACAGTCCCTATTTTTCTTCGAGGAGTTGCTGCAGGGCCTGCCGCAGGAACTTCAACTGCCCGCTCACAGCGCGGCAGCCCCTGCAGATGACGAGGTGCGCCTGGAGCGCGGTCCATTCCTGGAAGCTGAGGTCGCGGTCCTGCTCTTCGGACAGGAGCTCGGTGGCGCGCTTGCAGGAGAGGTTCATTTGCCGAACCAGTTCTTCTCGAGGCACATCCGCAGCGCCATGCGCGCGCGGTAGAGCAGCACCCAGCAGTGGTTGGAGGTGATCGAGAGCTGCTCGCAGATCTCGTCGGTCTCGAGGCCGGCATGCTCGCGCAGCATGAACACCTGCGCGGTGCGCGCGGGAAGCCCGGCGAGGCAGGCTTCCAGCACCTGGAGGAACTGCTTCTGCTGCAGCGCCCCGTCGGGATCCTCCCAGGGCTTGGGATGCTCGCGCCAGTGGTCGCGCTCGTCGAAGAGCGCGTCGAATTCGGCGGCGGCCGAGTCGGCATCCTCGCCGGGCAGCGGGCTTTCGCGGCTCGCGCGGCGCACCGCGTCGATGCACTTGTGCTTCAGGATGCCGGTGAGCCAGGTGCGCAGGTTCGAGCGGCCCTCGAAGCTCGCCTCGGCCTTGAGCGCGGCGAGCAGCGTCTCCTGCACCGCGTCCTCTGCGGCCTCGCGGTTACGCAGCTGGAGCGAGGCGTAGCGCAGGAGATAGGGACGAAGGGCCTCGACCTGCGAATGGAAATCGGTTTTCACCCGCAATACTTCTGGATCCAGTCCTTGACCATTTCGTGGGCGCGGTCGGTCTGCGGGCCGGGCTCGGCGACCCACATGTGGTCGCAGTTCTCGAAGATCTCGAGCTTGCATTCGCCGCCTGCCGCGCGATAGGTGGCGGCGAACTTCTCCTGCAGCGCGGGCAGCACGTTGTCGTCGAGCGAGCCCTGCATGATCAGGATCGGCGGCAGCGTCGCGGGCTCGCGGCGCTCGAGGATCTGCTGCGGGTTCGCCTCGTAGATCGCGTCCCAGGGCACGAACCAGTTCTTCGTCTTCTGCATCATGTCGGCGCGTTTTCTCTTCTCGGCCTGCTGATAGCGCGCAAAAGGGTCGCTGATCGGCGAGCGCGTGACGATATAGCGCACCGTGGCGTCGACGCCGCGCGCCTCGGGCAATGCGAGCGCCCCGTAGCGCGCGTCGCGTGGGCGCATGCCGACGAGCTGCGCGAGGTGGCCGCCGGTCGAGCTCCCGAGCACGCCGAGCGTCGCGGGCTCGCCCTTCCAGCCCGGCGCCTTCGATTTCAGCCAGCGCACGCCGTAGTTCGCGTCCTGCACCGAGGCCGGATAGGGCGCCTCGGGCGCGAGCGTCAGGTCGATCGAGGCTACCAGCACGCCGCTCGCCGCGATCGCCCGCGCCATCGGCTCGTTGGCGAAGCGGTCCTTGTCGTTCCAGGCGCCGCCGTGCAGGTCGAGGAGCGCCGGAAACGGACCCGCGCCGAGCGGCTGGTAGACGCGCGCCATGAGCTGGCGGCCGCGCTCGGTGCGGCGGAACGGCAGCTCGTGGACTTCGATCTCGAATTTTGCTTCGGGGTTGTAATTCATGAGTTCAATTATCCCTGGGGACCGAATTTCCGCACTAGCGAGGCGCGCGCGGCACCTGCCTGCATGAGAAGCGAAAAATCGGATCCGGCGAGAATGAGCTGAACGCCCATGCCGATGTGGCGCTCGAGGAGCTCGGGCGTGTACATCCCGCCCATGCCGGGGAACTTGCCGTGGCGACGGCATGCCGCGATGACTTTCTTGTAAGCCTCGGCGACGCGCGGGTCGTTGAACTGGCCGGGGATGCCGAGCTCGAAGCACAGATCGTTGGTCCCGATGAGGACCGCGTCGACGCCCGGCACCGCCGCGATCTCCTCGGCGTTGGTCACGCCCTGCGGCGACTCGATCATCACCACGACCAGGGTCTCCTCGTTCACGATGCGCGCGGCCTCGCCCACCGGCATGCTGGCGAAGCCGAGCTGCTGCAGGCCCCCGCCCATCGAGCGCTTGCCGACCGGGGGGAAGCGGCATGCATTCGCGACGCGCTGCGCCTCGGAGGCGTTGTCGACGTGCGGGAACACGATGCCCTGCGCGCCGTTGTCGAGCATGCGCGAGGCGTGCCAGTGCTCGAAGCCCGCCACCCGCACGATCGGCGTCACGCCCACCGCGAGCGAGGCCGCGGCGATCTGCGCCGCGGTGTCGGGGTCCATCGAGTTGTGCTCGCAATCGATGAAGAGCCAGTCGAAGCCGCAGGCGGCGGCGATCTGGGCGGTGTCGACGGTACGCGCCTGGCGCAGCCCGAGGCCGATGGCGAGCTTCCCGGCGCGCAGCTGGCGCAGGGCGTGATTGGGAACGACGCTCATTCGCTCTCCTGAAGAAAAAAGGGGTCAGACCCCATTTTGATGCACAGGGTCTGTGGACGGCACCCCTGCGGTGCGGAGTAAGCATGGCACAAGCGCCGTCCGCCGTGGCCTCGGCATGGCACGGGTGTTGCGAAACCCGGGCCGGCCAGGGAGGTGATGCATGGTGCTCAAGTTCACAGACCTCTTCGACGGGCTCGGAACCGCAGAGCTCCGATTCGCGGGCCGGTGTCCCGATTACTCGGGGAAAGAGGTGGAGATCCGCGGCTGGGTCTCGCAGGCGCACGACGGCTCACGCGCCGTGATGCTGGTGAACCGCCCGGGAGACTGTCCCGACTGCTCGCCGGCGCCGGTGGCGGCGGTGATCCTGCCAGGCTTCAGGCCGCCGAAGCACGCGAGCGGCGCGGTGACCCTTCGCGGACGGCTTTCCTACGGCTTCGCCGTGCGCGACGGCATCGCGTCCTACCTCAGGCTCGAGCGCGCGCGGGTGTCGACCGCGTTTTCACCGTGAATCCGGTGAATTCGGGGTCAGAGCCCGAATTCGTTCCTCGAGCGCATGCCAGCGCTCGAGCTTCTCCATGAGCAGCACCTCGATCTCGGCGCTTCTCGCGCGGTCGGCGCGCAAGGCTTCGGGGCTCTGTTTGAAGTAGTCGGGCGCGCTCATCTTGGCGGCAAGCGCGTGCTGCTCGGCCTCGAGCGCCTCGATCTCGCCCGGCAGCGCTTCGAGCTCGCGGGTTTCTTTGTAGGTCAGCTTTGTCCGATTTTTCCCCCGAGAAACCCCCCGCTCAACTTCGTTTCGCGACCCCCTTGTCAGGGGGTCAACAACGATAGCGGGACGCTGGCGGACGTAGTCGGCATAGCCGCCGGCGTACTCGCGCCACAGCCCGCCGCCCTCGGCAGCGAGGGTCTGGGTGACGACGTTGTCGAGGAACGCGCGGTCGTGCGACACGAGGAGGATCGTGCCGGCATAGTCCTGCAGCGCCGTCTCGAGCAGCTCGAGCGATTCGATGTCGAGGTCGTTCGTCGGCTCGTCGAGCACCAGCACGTTGGCCGGCCGGGCGAAGAGGCGCGCGAGGAGCAGCCGGTTGCGCTCGCCGCCCGAGAGCATGCGCACCGGCGAGGCGGCGCGCCGCGGCGGGAAGAGGAAGTCGCCGAGGTAGCTCATGACGTGCTTGCGTCCGCCGGCGCTTTCCACCCACTCGGAGCCCGGGCTGATGGTCTCGGCGACGGTCTTCTCCGGATCGAGCGCCTCGCGCAGCTGGTCGAAGTACGCGGGCTGCACGTTCGCGCCCAGGCGCACGCCGCCCGCGTCGGGCGCGAGCGTGCCGAGGATCAGCTTGACGAGCGTGGTCTTGCCGGCGCCGTTGGGGCCGATCAGGCCGATGCGGTCGCCGCGACCCACCACGAGATCGAGCCCTTTCACGATCGTTCTTGCGCCAAAGGATTTCGAGACGCCCCGGAATTCGCACACCAGCCTGCCGGAGCGCTGGCCTTCGGCGATCGCGAGCTTCACGTCGCCGGCGCGCGTCCGCCGCTCGGCCCGCTCCTCTCGCAGCCGCTCCAGGCGCCGCACGCGCCCTTCGTTGCGCGTGCGCCGCGCCTCGATGCCCTTGCGGATCCAGGCTTCCTCCTGGGCCCAGAACTTGTCGAACTTGCGCCGCACCACGGCTTCGACCTCGAGCTGCCCCGCCTTCAGCGCTTCGTAGCGGGAATAGTTGCCCGGGAAGGAGACAAGGCGGCCCCGGTCCAGCTCGAGAATGCGCGTCGCCACCCGGTCGAGGAAGGCGCGGTCGTGCGTGACCACGATCGCGGCAGGCTGCCTCAGCAGCAGCTCCTCGAGCCTCAGAATCCCGTCGATGTCGAGATGGTTCGTGGGCTCGTCGAGCAGCAGAAGCTCGGGCTCGAGCGCGAACGCCGCGGCGAGCGCGGCGCGCTTCTTCTCGCCGCCCGACATGGCCGCCGGCTCGGCGTCCGGCATCAGGCCGAAACGGTCGAGAAACTCGGCGAGCTTGTGCTTCTTCTCAATCGCGCCCCAATCGGGGAGCGCGGGCTCCTGCTCCACCAGCGCAATCGACAGGCCGTCGCGCCGGCGCAGCTCGCCGTCGTCCAGCCCCGCCTTGCCGGCGATGACCGCGAGGAGCGAGGACTTGCCGGTGCCGTTACGGCCGATGAGGCCGAGACGCTCGCCGCTTTCCAGCGAGAACGACGCGCGGTCGAGGAGCGGCAGCTCCCCGTACGCGAGGCTGCCTTCGATCAGGGTCACCAGTGGCATGCGGGAACGCAGAGTGTATTCGGTACCCCAGATGGCATGCGGGCCCGGCGAGTTTCCCCGCCGAGCCCGCGTCTTCTTCTAGTTATTGCCCCCCGTCTGGTCCTGCCCCTGCTCCCCTGGTTAGTAGTTGAACTTCAGACCGTTTCCGATGACGGTGAGCTCGACGAACGAGCTGCCGTTGTGGTTGTCGGGCGCGAAGCTCACGGCGTAGCCGCCCACGTCGAACGCTTTCATCGAATCGAGCGCCTGGGCCAGGGCTTCGCGAGTCGGCTTCGGGCCGGCGCGCTTGAGCGCTTCGACCAGGACCTTGGCGCCGATGTACGACTCGAGCGACGTGAACGAGTAGTGCTTGTCGCCGGTCTGGAGCTCGATGTCGTGCTGGTATTCCGACACTATCGGAAGCGAGCGCTTGGTCGGCGGCGGCACGACGGTCGCGACGATCGTGCCCTTGCCGTCCAGGCCGAGCTCCTTGGCGAGCGGGCTCGCGCCCGGAAAGGAGTTGCTCGCCATCGAGGCGCCCAGGCCGGATTTCTGCGCCACGCGGATGAAATCGGCGGTGGCCTTGTACAGCGTGGTGAGGATGACAACGTCGGGCTGGCCGGCCGCGATCTCCTTGACGCCGGCCGCGATGTCGGGGTTGGCGCGATCCTTGAACGCGGCAACCGAGACCACGGCGAGGCCGCGCTTCTTGAGCGCGCGGTCGACCGCGGCGAAGTTCTCCTTACCGACCACGTCGTCGTAGTGCACGATCGAGAAGCGCTTCACGCCGAGCGGCGCAAAGTGGTCGACGATCTTCTCCAGCTCCTCGGCGTAGCTGCCGCGCATGTTGTACACGTACTTGTTGAACACGCGCATCGGGTCGGCGCCGGTGAACGGCGCGAGGAACGGAACCTTGTGCTTTTCCACGATGGGAAGCGCGGGGCGCGACAGCGTCGCGCTGGCGTAGCCGAAGAGGGCGAACACGCCGTCTTCCTCGACCAGCTTCTTGGTGTTGGCTTCCGCCTTCGGCACCGTGTTGCCGTCGTCGAGGCTGACGAGCTCGATCTTGCGGCCGTGCACGCCGCCGGCCTCGTTCACCCTGCGGAAATAGGCGAGGGCGCCGTTGCGGATGTCGTTGCCGAGCTCGGCGTTGGCGCCGGTGAGCGGCGCGGACTGGCCGATGAGGATGCGGCTCGCGTTTACGCCGGCGGGCTGCGCTTGCGCGCCGGCCATCGCGGCGGCGAACACCGCGGCTGCGGCGAGTCGCGTCATAGTGCGTTTCTTAAGGACGAGCATGGGGCATGCCCTCTCTTGGGGGATTACGGTTGAGATACCGTTTACTGGCGCTATTTGCTGAACGCCGTGCGCACGATGGACGCCGGCATGTACTGCTCGAGGTCCTCGCGGGTCAGCGCGCCGAGGCCGCTGTCGAGGCTCTCGCCCAGGACGCTACCCGCCGGCATGAATTCCCAGGCGGTGTATTCGGAGCCGAGGCTGCCGAGGCCGCTGTCCAGGCTTTCGCCGAGCAGGCGACCTTTCGGCATGAATTCGGACCCCGTGTAGTTCGAGCCGAGCTGGCCGAGGCCGCTGTCGAGCTTCTCGCCAAGCACTCTGTCCGACGCCGCGAAAGCGGACGGGAGGACACAAATCGACGCAACCAGCACCATCACCTTGAGCTTCTTCATTTGCTGCCTCCCTTGTATGTTGGGGTACATCCAAGCTGAGGCCGCCATGGTTGCAAGCGCGCATGCCCCGGACAAGGGGAATAACAGGGCTTAACGCGGGCGCGGTGTGAGGGAAGGTGAGCGAGCGGAACTGCTTCCGCATTTCGCGCCGACGGCGCCAACTTCGTCACATGGAAGGGCATGGACACCCTGGCCTATAGTGGGGTCGTGGCCAAGCTCGACGACCTCGTCGCCCAGGCGAAGAAAGCGCAGCGGGAGCGCGCCCGCTCCTACCGCGAGCAGGCGCTCAAGATCCTGCCGTGGATCTGCGGCCGCTGCGCGCGCGAGTTCGGCCGCGAGCGCCTGCGCGAGCTCACCGTGCACCACAAGGACGGCAACCACGACAACAACCCGCCCGACGGCGGCAACTGGGAACTGCTCTGCGTGTATTGCCACGAGAACGAGCACGCCCGAGTCGAGGATGCGAAGTTCGAAAAATCGGAGTCACAACCTAAAAGCAAGGGCGCGACTCACCGCGCATTCGATGGGCTGGACGAGCTGCTGAAGAAGAAGAAATGAAGTTCGAATAACCCTCTGTTCGCCGCCGAACAGAATCCGGCGCGTGGCGCGCCGAGAATGGCCGCCATGGAAGCGACCCCGACGACCTCGAGTCGGATCCGCAAGTACGACGCTCGCCTGCAGGCCGACTTCACCGCCTGCAGCCTCGAAGAGCTGCCTGCGCTGTGCGCCGAGTTCGCCGCGTTCTGCGCGACGACCAGGATGCACGGCGCATTGCTCAAGGGAGGCGATGAGGACATGCAACGCTGCCTGGCGGTGCGCGATCTGCTCAAGATTCTCATGCTGGTAGTGCCCCCGGATTTCCGCCTCGCGCTCGTGCCGGGCACGCCGGACAGCGGGGCGATCTATCTCAAGACCGAAGCCGAATTGCGCGCCGCGGGGATGAATGCGCGCTGCTTCGAAAGCGAGGCTCTAGCGGCGCAGTGGTTCGGTTCTGCCTAGGTGTGGTAGCAGCCGCTCGTACTCGCGCTTGACTACCGAGTAGCACTCACACACGCGCGCTTCGAGGCGGCGCCGGTCGAGAACGCGGATGCGTCCGCGGCGGTACTCGATCAGGCCCTCGTCCTGGAGCTTTCCCGCCGCCTCGGTGACGCCCTCGCGGCGCACCCCGAGCATGTTGGCGATCAGCTCCTGGGTCATCAGCACCTCGCTGGAGGAGAGCCGGTCGAGCATCAGCAGCAGCCAGCGGCAAAGCTGCTGGTCCACCGCGTGGTGCCGGTTGCACACCGCGGTCTGCGTCATCTGGGTGATGAGCGCCTGGGTGAAGCGCAGCAGCAGGTGCTGCACGTTGCCGCTCGACTCGAAGACCCTTTTCAGGGCTGCGCCGCGCACGCGAAAGCCGTGGCCGGCGCTCTGCACCACGGCGCGGCTCGGCGTGCTCTCGCCGCCCATGAAGAGCGAGATTCCCACCAGCCCCTCGTTGCCGGTGACCGCGATCTCGGTGGAGGCGCCATCCTCGAGGACGTAGAGCAGCGAGACGATGCTGTCGGCCGGGAAGTACACGAATCCCTGCGCGCCGCCGGACTCGTAGACCGCCATGCCGAGAGGCATCGGAACACGCTCTAGCTGCACGGCAAGGCTCTGGTAATCGGGCTCGGGCAGCGAGGCGAGAAGCTGGTTGGCCCTGGGATCAGGGCTTGGAATGCTGCGCCCCTTGACCATGGCCCGTTATACACCGATTTGTTCGATACCGCACTCATGCTCTGACGGCTAGCGTACAGAAGAGCGCGCCGCACCTAAGCCTCTTGGACTTGCTTGTCGCTGCGGATGTCCGGATAGCTGCCCACGACAACGTCCCGCCCTCCCGCGTCGTCGTACCAATAGAGCTTGTCCGGCCCTTCCGACTCGGTAATCGCGTGTGTGCCGTCGCAGAACGGCTGCGTGGCGGAGAGGCCGCCGCCGCAAATGGACGCAGTCGAATCCTTGTCTGCTAGAGCGACTTCAGATACTCGGTCAGCTCGAGTTTTTCCTGGTCGCTCAGCCCGAGCTTGAAGTGGCCGTTGTAGTGCTCGAGAACATCCTTGAGCGTGGCGAAGCGGCCGTCGTGATAGAAGCCGCCCTTCTGGTGCGTCCACAGGCCCGCGAGCGGAGCGGTGCGGTACATGTGCGTCGGCGAGCGCTCGGCCTGGAACGAATCGACGCCCATCTCGGCCGGCGTGTGCAGGTTGTGCCCGGGCTCGGTAAAGAGCGGCGGCACGTGGCAGCTCGCGCACTGCGCCTTTGCGCCGAAGAGCTCTTTCCCGCGTGCGGCGGCTGCCTTGTCGAAACTGCCCTCCGGAGGCTTCGGCGCGGGAATGGCAAGCTGATAGAAGTGCAGCGCAGCCAGCTTCGCGGTGGTCAAGTCGGACGCGCCGCGGGTGTTGCCGGCCGAGGCGCTCTTCGCTGCGCCGCTCTTCGCCGCCACGGGGTACTGGTCCTTGTCGGCGAAGCGCTTGTCGAAAAAGGTGCCCGTGCCGTGCATCTGAGTCACGGCGACATACGCGTTCCAATACGGCATCGAGCCGAAGCCGGTCCAGGTACTCAGATTCACCCCGGCAAGACCGAACGCCGGCGGGATCAGCGTCCCCGCCTGTTTGCCGTCCGGGCGAAGCGCCTTGCCGTCCTTGTCGAGCTCCGCGTCGTAGCGGCCGGGCCCCCAGCTCGCGAGCACTTTTTTCACCGTCGCCACGTCGACCCCGAGCAGATCAGTAAAGGGCTTCAGGTTCGGCGCAAGCGAGACGATCGCGCCGACATTCAGGTCGCGGTTCGCCCAGCCGTCGAGCCGCTTGCCGATGCCGGGAGCGAAGGAGTCGTCGACATTCGAATGGCAGAACGCGCACTGGATGCCCATCGACTGGATGCGGCCGGCCTGGTCGAACTTGCCGGTCACGCCGACCACGGCATTGAGCTTGAGCAGCGCGAGCGTCGTGGCGGGATCGTCGAGGTCGACCTTGCCGGCCTTGATCCCCGCGACCAGCTCGGCGGGCAGGGCTTCCGCGTCCACTTTCAGCCCGACCGACAGCGCGGTCTTGGGGCTGACGCCGCCGCCGACGCCGCCGTTTTTCTCGCCGGCGATGGCCTTGTGCAGTTGCAGGGCATCGCCCCAGAAGGCCTCCGAGCCGAAGGTGTCAAAGCGAAAAATCCGCATGCCTTCCTCGATCGTGCGCTGCGCGTGCGCGCGCACCTGGCGGTCGTTCTCGGACAGCGGCTTGCGGGAAGCTTGCGCCTGTGCGTTTGCTTTTTCCACGATGACCGATGCGAGCCCGCCGAGGAGAGCAGTGCCCAGCAGAACAGAAACCGCCGACGCAAGAACCGCTTTGTTTCTCACGAGAAATCCTTTCGCGAATCTGGAGTGGGACTATTCCCCACCTGGCCGCGTAACTCCGTCCGGTGACGCACATAAGCGCCAGCAGGATGCGCCTATGTCCGGCGGCGCACAGAACCGCATCGTTGCTGCCGGTAGCCTTCCGGGATGCTTACCGAGCTGCTGCGCGCGAACCGGGAGAATCTGATCGACCGTTGCCGGTTGAAGGTTGCCCAAAGGTCCTCGCCGCCCGCAACCGAGACCGAGCTGCAATACGGCGTGCCGCTCATCCTCGACCAGTTGTTCGAGGCGCTGGTCTGCGAGGAGGAAGCGCCGACGCCGCCGGAAGACGCCATTTTTGGCTACTCACTGGAGACGCCCGGCTCGGTAGAGGCGGGCCGGACCGCTGGCCTGCACGGCACCGAGCTGTTCAAGCTCGGATACACCGTGGAGCAGGTGGTGCACGACTACGGAGATCTCTGCCAGTCGATTACTGAACTCGCCAAGGAAATGGACGCGCCGATTTCGGTCGATGAGTTCCACACCTTCAACCGTTTGCTCGACCAATCGATTGCGAACGCCGTTTCTGCCTACGTGCGCCATCAACATGCATCCGGTGCCACCGAAGGAGCGAAGGCCTTGCATGACCGCCTGGGCAGCCTGGCGGACGAGCAGCGCATGCTGCTCGATACCGCGCTCAGGGCCCTCGATGCCCTCAAGACCGGAAACGTCGGCTTGATGGGAGCGACCGGCACCGTGCTTGAGGACAGCCTGTTGAAATTGCGCGATCTCGTCGACCGTTCGCTTCCCGAGATCCGCACCGCATCGGGGATGGTCACGGCCCCTGCGCTTGCAGACGCAAGACGCTTTGGCGAACAGGCGGCGGAGGGTGCCGCAGGTAGCCTCGATCTATTCGTTACAGGAGCGGATCAGCCGAAGTAGCATTGCGCCGCCCCAGCTCCAGGTATGCCATCAGGAGCAGAAGCACGGGCGCCGCAAATCCGGTCAGGAAAGGCATGAGCTCGACAGCGCGTGTCCACCAGCTCTGTTCCACGGCGAACAGCCTCCACAGTCCGGCGGCCAGGGGCACCGCGGTGAAGACGATCGTCGGCACGACAAACCACGCGTTGTTGCCTTTCCCAGCCATCCGTGCGCTGAAAAAGGAGACGGCACCGACCAGCACCGCCGACACGATTGCGGCTGCGACCCCGAGCGCGGAGTACGCCCAGGCGCCGACGGCGTGCAGCACCAGGAGTACGGTCGCCAGCATGACCACTCCTCTCAGCCAGGAATCGTTCATTTCGCAGCTTTATCCATGTGAACGTCGGGGTCTGTGCGCCCCCGCACGCGGGCACGCAAAAGGCCGCGGGCATAGCCCTTGCTGCCTAGCTCTGAGTCCCTCGAGCAGGAATCGACATGGAATCCGAGAAGCCTCTGCGCATGTTTATCAACCCTTTCACGATGTGGACCCAGTTGGCGCTGAAGACCGGAGAGGCAATGTGGGCATCGGCGCACGCTGCGGCCGTGCGGGCAACTGCTCCTGCGGATGCTTCTACGAATTCTCCCAGGGTGGCAGTGATCCCCACCGAGGAGGCGCCAGCGGCGAAGCCCGCAGAGGCACTAGTGGCATCGGCGCACGCCGCGGCCCTGCGGAAGGCGAAAGCGCCAGTCCGGCAGGCATCGAAAGCGGCGCGCTTCAAAGCCACGCGGGCAAAGCTGCGCAGCAAAGCGAGCGCGAGGCGCCGAGCCAGGCGCTAGGGAACCGAACCCGATCTTTCGCTCTGGTAGAAAAAGCGGATCATCTCCCGCGCAGCGTCGGGCCCCTTTGGATCGGTGTACGACCCGCGCGTGCTTCCGCCCGACCACGCGTGTCCAGCGCCGTGCACAAGCCAGTGCTCGAGGATGACACGGCCCTTCGGGTCCGCGTGGAAGGTTCGGGTGTACGCGTGACCACCGGGCACTCGACCCTCTTCCACCGAGAGAGTGTTCGAAGCCGCGTTGCGATCCACCGACTCGAGGATGACCTGCTCGCCATTGCGCGGGTGCACCGTCGTATCCCGGTCGCCGTGAAACACGATGACCGGTGCGGCGCCGGATGCCGGGACGCTGCCTCGAGGTGACGGTGGCGGCGTGCCTCGCATGGCGGCGAAGGCGGACGGAACATCGTGCGCGCTTCCGACGGCGAGGCCCGAGTGGATGCCGATGGCCGCATAGAGATCCGGGTAGGCCGTACCCATGACGGCAGCCATGGCGCCACCGGCTGACAGCCCGGCCACATACACCTTGCGGGCGTCGATTCCATAGCGGCTCACGACTTCGCGCGTCATGCCGGCGATGATGGCCGGTTCGCCTTTGTCTCGTCGCTGGTCACCGCGCTTGAACCAATTCCAGCAACGCGAGCGGTTGGCCGCGCGCGTCTGCGCGGGATAGAGAACGAAACATCCGCGCTCCTCGGCCAGCGCATTCATGCGTGTGCCAGCTGCAAAATCGTCGGGTGTCTGCGTGCAGCCGTGGAGCATCACAATCATCGGCATCGGCTTGCCGGCGTAGCCGGCGGGGATATAGAGCTTGTAGGGGCGCGTCCCGGCCTGACATCCATAGGACCCGCTGACGAAATTTCCTTCTTCGACTCTTGAAAATTCCGTGTCGATGACCCGGCCTGGCGCGGCTTCATTGGCACCGGGTTCGGACATCGGCCGCTGCCGAAGGGCCCGCTGAATCGCGGCCGTGGCTTCGACAAGACGCCCCGCGCGCGTGAGTTGAGTCGCCTCAAGCAGGCCGAATGGGAATTCGTTTTTCAAATCATGATTCCTTTGAGTGTGCGGCAGAAAAATCTAGCGGATGCGCTCGGCCAGCGCGGCCTTCACTTCGGGACTGGCGCGCAAGGCGCCAAGCACCACGACCGAGGCAATCGTCCGCCGGGCGAGCTGCGCGGGAACGTCGTCGTCGATGGTCGCGAGGCCCAGCACGTGAATGTGCAGCTGCTCTCCGGCGGCCAGCAGCTTCTCAAGATCCTGGCGGGTGAAGCGCTGCAGCCCCAGCACCATCGAGCGGCGTGCGACGCTGTTCTTCAGAACCTCGCCGTGCGTGTGAACCTGGTTACGGATGGCGGTGCGGATGAAGTCGGTGCGGTTGGAATAGAACCCCTCCGCGACCAGCAGATCGATGTGCCCGAGATCGACGAAGCCGAGATTGATGGTGATCTTTTCCGACTCGGATTCTTTTCGTCGCGTCTCCGACACCTGACTTCGCACCATCTATGCTCCATCCATATACCATCCAATGGGATGGAGCATGGGGCAACACGCCCCTGTTGTCAAGCTGCCGCGCTCAAACGAGATGGGGTAACCGGCGCGCGAACTCGCGTATTGCGGCAATGCCGCTGGATTCAGCCCGCCCGCGCCAGTCGCGAAGCTGCTTCAACAACTGGTCCGTGGACGCGCTGGATCGACTCCAAAGCTCGCTCAGCTCCTGTCGCAATGCATAGGCGGTGTGGAGCAGCTTGACCTTACGCACCGCCGGGTCGAGAGTGATCGGACCGCGCGCTTTCCAATCCCATGTGTGCAGCCGCAGCCAGCGCAGCAGGGCTCTCGCCGAGCGCGCGTCGATCCTCTCTCCACTCGCAGTAGCTGCCGTCTGTTTGAGCCTCCTGATCTCCTGCCGGCATGCGTGCTTGACTGAGCGGGTGTATTGCGCAAGCACGTAGTAGCGATGGGTGATGATGGCTTTGACGGTATCCGCGTCGCACTCGGTCTTCCCCGGGCTGAAACGGGGCACGGGCGCAATCCTTCTGACTCTGGCCAGGCCCAGCATTTCAAGCAGCCGGATGTACGTCCAGCCGATGTCGAACTCGTACCAGGCGCTCGAAAGCTTCGCAGACGAAGGGTACGCATGATGGTTGTTGTGAAACTCTTCGCCGCCGATCAGGATGCCCCAGGGAATGATATTGGTGCTGGCGTCCTCGACCGGATAGTTGCGATAGCCCCAGTAGTGCCCGATGCCGTTGATCACGCCGGCGGCCCAGAACGGGATCCAGATCATCTGGATTGCGAAGATCAAACCGCCTGGACCGATCCCGAACGCCACCACATCCAAGAAGGCCATCAGGACCGGACCCAAAAACGACCATCGCGCATAGAGGTGGGTCTCGATCCAGTCGTCCGGCGTGCCATGGCCAAATTTTTCGAGCGTGCCCCGGTCGTGCGATTCGCGCACGTAGAGAAGCACGCCGGCTGACAGCACCCGGCCGATGCCGTGGATCTGCGGGCTATGCGGATCTTCCGGCGTTTCAACTCTGGCGTGATGCTTTCGATGGACGGCCACCCATTCCCTGGTGACCATGCCCGTCGTCAGCCATAGCCAGAAGCGGAAGAAATGACTGGCGACGGGGTGCAGATCCAAAGCACGATGGGTCTGGTGCCGATGCAGAAATATCGTGACCGCTGCGATCGTCACGTGCGTCAGCGCGAGGGCGATCAACAGATAGGCCCACCACGGCAAATCCAAGATGCCGGAGAAAATCATCCTGAGCTCGCTATGGATGCTTGCGAGCGCGGCCGCCTCGCGCGTCCGTTAGGCCGTTCCGGCCGTTGACGAGCGCATAGCACTCGCAGGCGGCTGCCTCGAGGCCCTTGTCGTCAAGGATCCGGATGTTGCCGCGGTTGTATTCGATCAGCTTTCGAGCCTGCAGCGAGCGCGCGGCCTGGGTGACGCCGACCCGCCTCACCCCCAGCATGTGCGCGAGAAATTCGTGGGTCAGGCGGAATTCGCCGGAGCCGACCCGGTCGCGCGTCATCAGCAGCCAACGGGCAAGGCGCGCGCCTATGACGTGGAAGCGGTTGCACGCGGCGGTCTGGGAGACCTGCGCCATCAATGCATTCGCGTAGCGGTTAACGCCTTGCTGCAACTGCGGGCTGCGACGGATTTCCCTGCGAAAGCGCTCGGACTCCATCCGCATGGCCGTTCCCGCTCCCTGCACCAGCGCGCGGACCGGCGAGACTTGCGCGCCCAGCGCGAGTGGAACGCCGACCATGCCCTCGCGGCCGACCATGCCCACTTCCAGGGCCATGCGGTGGTCCACCACCGTCAGGAGCGAAACCAGCGAGTTGCCGGGAAAGTAGACATGCCGGATCTTCTGCCCGGCCTCGTACAGCACGTCGCCGAACTCCAGCTCGACCTGCTCCAGACCGGAATGCAGGCGCCGGTAATTCTTACCGGGCAGCGCGGCAAGCAGGTTGTTGGCAACCTTTCGGTTGGCGGCGTTCATTCGCATCGTGAGCGAGGTTGACGCGAGCCGCGCGGCGCGTCTGTGCGTCAAGGAACACAGGCCCATGCTTGCGCACGTACGCTGACGTACAGACGCCGCAGGCGCCCGACGCGTAGCGTCGGTGCTATTCAAATGGAGCCGGATCCCCGATGAACCCGAACCGCACCGAAGGCAACTGGAAGCAATTCGCCGGCGACGTCAAGCAACGCCTGAGCAAGATGCTCGACAAGCAGCTCGTCCTGTGGTCGGGCAAGCGCGAGCGCGCGAAGCAGGTGGCCGTCGGGCAGCCGCGGCAGCAGCAACCCGAGCCGCCCAAGTAGCGGCTTCCCAATTTCTCGTCCATCTACAGGAGATCAGTCATGACCATGCGCAAGCGCTTTTCAGGATTTTTCATCGTCGCATTGATGGTTTCGGCGCTCGGCTGCGCGTCCACGTCGCAGCAGGCGAGCACCGGCGAATACCTTGACGACAGCGTGATCACCACGAAGGTGAAGACCGCGATCTTCAACGAGCCCTCGCTCAAGGTGAACCAGATCAGCGTCGAGACGAACAAGAACGTGGTTCAGTTGAGCGGCTCGGTGGATTCAAGCGCCAGCATGAACAAGGCGGTCGCGATCGCCCGCTCGGTGGAGGGCGTGAGCTCCGTGAAGAACGACATGCGGGTCAAGTAGCGCACAGATGCAAACCCCCGCCGGCCTCCGGGAGCCTCGCGTTCATTCGGTGCTGAGGGCGCTTCCGGCGGGCTTGTGGATCGTCTCGCTCTCCTGCGATCTCCTTTACCTGGGGGGCGCGGAGGCCGGCCTCTGGGCCCCGCTGGCGCTGTACAGCATGGTGGCCGGATTCGTCGTCGGTCTTGTTTTGGTGGCGCCACGGTTCAGGGAAATCAACGAAATCGGCCTCGCCCGGGTGCCCTTCCATGTGCTCGTGGTGAGCCTCTACGCGGCGAGCCTCGGGCTGCGACTCGGCGAGGCGCCCAATACCGGGCTGGCCATCGTGCTCTCGGTGATGGGCGTGAGCATCCTCGCCGTCCTGAGCTGGCTCGGCGGCGGAAAGGTCCGCGTTCAGGGCGTCAGCGAATAGCCGATGAAGAGGCTTCTGGCAACCGGTCTTGCCGTGTCCATCGGTCTCGCCGCGTGGACGGGTGACGCTGACGCGCAGCTCCTGTCCTCGAGCGGCCCGGTGATCGCGATCCTCGACGGCGAGCTGCTGGTCGGCGAAGCCACCGGCCATCTCGGCGGATGGGGCACGATCGCCTTGCGTTCCCGCGCGCAAGCAGCGCGGACCTGCGTCGGCGAATTCAGCTATAGCGAGGCGCTGGGCGACGCGGGGCAGTTGAGATGCAGCGATGGAGCGAGCGCCACGTTCCGCTTCCACCGCCTGAGCCTGAGGCGCGGCTACGGCGCCGGCAGCTCGAGCGGCGACGCGCTCAGCTTCACCTACGGGCTGAGCGCCGAGGATTCCGCACCCTACCTGACGTTGCCCGCGGGGAAGGAGCTCAGCGGCAACGGTACAGACCTGGAGCTCGTCGCCGCAGTGCCGTTCCCGCCGCGCTGAGCCGCGCGCTACGCGGCTCGCGGCTTTCCGCGGCTGCGTTCACGCAGCGTGTTGCGGACCTTTCGGAGGGCGAAGATGCCGAGGAAGCTCCTGACGCGCGCGCCAGCCTCGAGCTCGGCGCGTGCGTCTTCGTAGAGCCGCGCCACTTCATTGACCGGCACTTGCGATTCCGCGGCCAGGACCTCGATGGCTCGCTGGTGATGGGATTCTTTGCTGAACAGAGTAGGCATCTCCCAAGATACGCGCCTGTCCGTGGGGATACCGTGCGCTCACGCGCTTAGCCGCCCGGTCGACCGCGGCGCGCGGATCCTCAACTCGACGAGGTGCTCCCGGCGATCGTCGACGAGGGGAATCACGTGGACCGGTTCCGCGGCGCTGCTTTCATCGCGCACCACGACGATGCGATAAAGCGTGTCGCGATACCGGTAACGCAGCTTGAATCCCGGCCAATTCGCGGGCAGGCACGGCGCGAGCCGCAGCTTGTCGCCTTCCAGCGTCAGGCCAAGGAGCGATTCGATCGCAAGCCGGTACATCCAGCCCGCAGACCCGGTGTACCAGGTCCAGCCGCCGCGGCCGGTGTGCGGGGGAGCCGCATAGACGTCGGCCGCCATCACGTACGGCTCCACTTTGTAGGTGGCGAGCCCCGCGGCGGATCTGGTGCGGTTCACAGGGTTGATCATGGCGAAGAGCTCCCACGCGCGGCGCTCGTCGCCGAGCGCGGCGAACGCCATCGCGGCCCAGACCGCCGCGTGGGTGTACTGCCCGCCGTTCTCCCTCACGCCGGGGACGTAGCCTTTGATATAACCGGGATTCGCCGCCGATTTGTCGAACGGTGGATCGAGCAGCTTCACCAGCGCGTCCTCCCGGCGAACCAGGTTGCGGTCCAGCGCCTCCATCGCCGCACGGGAGCGAACTGCGTCGCCGGCGCCGGAGAGCACCGACCAGCTCTGCGCAATCGAATCGATGCGGCATTCGTCGTTGCCGGCCGACCCGAGCGGCGAGCCGTCGTCGAAGTACGCGCGGCGATACCACTCGCCATCCCAGCCATGCAGCTCGATATTGGCGCGCAGCACCGCCGCCTCGCTCAGGCAGGACTGCGCGAAGGCGCGCTCGCCCCGGGCGTGCGCGAGCGCTGCAAAGCGCCCGAGCACGTCGTAGCGGAAGAAGGCGAGCCAGACGCTTTCGCCCCTGCCTCTGGCGCCCACCTGGTCCATGCCGTCGTTCCAGTCGCCCGAGCCGATCAGCGGCAGCCCGTGCGCGCCGACGGCGGCGCCGCGCTGGATGGCGCGCAGGCAGTGCTCGTACAGGGTCGCCGTTTCACTCGAACGCGCAGGCAGGTCGTAATACGAGTCGTCCTCGGGGTTCACCGGCCGGCCCTCGAGAAAGGGCACCGGCTCGTCCAGCACCGCGGCATCCCCGGTCGCGAGCACGTAGCGCGACACCGCCCAGGGCAGCCACAGGTAGTCGTCGGAGCAATGCGTGCGCACGCCGCGCCCCGAGGGCGGGTGCCACCAGTGCTGCACGTCGCCTTCGTGGAATTGATGTCCCGCGCAGCGCAGCAAGTGCTCGCGTGCAAGGCGCGGCTCGGCATGGATCAGTGCCATGACGTCCTGGAGCTGATCGCGGAAGCCGAAGGCGCCCCCGGATTGGTAGTGGCCGCTGCGCGCCCAGAGGCGGCACGCCAGCGTCTGGTACAGGAGCCAGCCGTTCGCCAGCAGGTCGAAGGAGCGCTCGGGCGTTTCCACCTGCACCGCACCCAGCGCGCGCGCCCAGTACCGCTCGACTTTTTCAAGCGCGTCCCGCGCCGCCGGCCGCTTGCTGCCAACGACCCCCAGGGTGAAAACGATTTCGCGCTCCTCACCGTCGGCGAGGTCGAAAGCGACCTGCAGGGCGCCGCAGGGATCGAGCCCCGCGCCGACCCGGTTCGAGAGCTGTGCGCGGCGCATCGCGGCCGGGTTGCGCAGCGTGCCGTTGCGTCCGAGAAACTCGGTGCGGTTTCCGCTGACTCGCCGGTTCGCATCGTCGACGTGGAAAAACGCGGTCCGGCCGGGGAACTCGATGTTGTAGGCGTTGCGTGCGTGCAGCGCGCCGCTCGCCGCATCGATCTCCGTGACCACGTGCATCGCGGTTTTCGGCCGCAGGTCGCCCAGCACCCATTCCACGTAGCCGGTGGCGGAAAGCCGGCGCCGCCGGCCCGACCGGTTGGCGAGGCTCAACACCGAGTATTTGACGGCCGCCTCGAGATCGACGTAGACGCAGAGCGCGGAGCCGATGCCGCCCTCGCTGTGCTCGAAGACGCTGTAGCCGAAGCCGTGCCGCGTGACGTAGGGCGCGGCGCCGCCGCAGGGCTGCGGCGTCGGCGACCAGAAGTCTCCGCTTTCCTCGTCGCGCAGGTAAAAGGCTTCGCCGCTTGCCTCGCTCACCGCATCGTTGCTCCACGGGGTCAGCCGGAACTCGTGGGCGTTCTCGCCCCAGGTGTAGCCCAGGCCGCTTTCCGAGACCACGGTCCCGAAGTGCGGGTTCGCCAGCACGTTCGCCCAGGGCGCCGGCGTTGTCTTTGCGGGCGAAGTCGTGACGACGTATTCGCGCCCGTCGGGGCTGAATCCTCCGGTGCCGTTGAAAAACTCGAGATCGCTTCGCCCCGGTTGCGCGTCCATCTTCGCCTGCGGACGCACCATGCGCAGGCGCGGCAGGTTCCAGCGCGCACCGCGCCCCTCGAGCCGGCGCTCGGTGACGCTCTTCTGGCCGATCTGCTCGGCCAGGGTTCCCCGCTGGTCGCTGATCACGACTCGCGCCACCGACTCGAACAGAATCCGGTCCTCGTCCGAGATCTGCTCCGCCCGGCGCACGAAGATGCCGCCGGGACGCTCGATCACCGGCGCTTCGATGCCCGCGGCGATCAGCCCCATGATTTGCTCGTGGAGCAATTGCCGGTAACCGGCGTGATCCTCGTTCCAGATCACGAGGTCCACCGCCAGGCCCTTCAGGCGCCAGTACGCATGGGCCTGCACCAGCTGGCGCACCAGATCGATGTTCGCCGCGTCGCCGATCCGCGCGAGCACGATCGGCAGGTCGCCGGAGATGGCGTAGCCCCAGAGCCCCGATTGCCCGCGGCGGTTCTTCATGAGCACGCCCGCATCGGCGCGCAGCGCCGCGTTCGCGTACAGGACCGAGCCCGCCAGGCGCGCATAGAGCTGGGCGTCGGCCTCGGTGGCGTTGATCTGGCGCAGCGTGACCGAGCTGTGCGTCGAGGCGAGATCGAACACGCGGTCCGCAAGGTGCCGGTCCTGGTATTTGCCGGCGAGGGCGAGGCAGGCGTCGCGCGTCTCCCCGATGCCGTAAACCATGTCGACGCTCGCCGATTGCTGCGGCTCGAGCGTGATGCGGCTGCGGATCGACACGATCGGATCCAGCACCGAGCCCTGGCTGCCAGACAGCGCCGCGGACCCGCTCATTGCCTGAGGCGCGGCGACGCTGCCGCCCCGGCCGATGAAGCGCGCGCGGTCGGTCTCGAACGAGGTCTCGGCCTGCTCCGTCCCGTGCACGGCCATCAGATGAACCATCCAGGGCGCCTGCTCCGAAGCCGAGCGCGGCCGGCGGGTGCACAGTATCGCCCGCCGCTCGGGCACGATTTCGGTCTGGACGAAGAGGTTGCCGAAGGCCGGATGCAGGGCGTCCGCCGCGCCCGGCGCGAGCACGACTTCGGCGTAGCTCGTGACCTCGATGGTCCGCGCGGTTGCGGCGCGGTTGGTGATGCGCAGGCGCCGCAGCTCGATATCGTCTTCCGAGGAGACCACGATCTCGGTATGCGTATCGTAGTCGTGGTCGAGGCGCCTGAACTCGGCGCGCGCCTCCGAGAAGATCGCCGCGTAATCCTGCGCGCGCCTGAGCGAGGGCTGATGCGCGCTCGACCAGAGCTCGCCGCTCGCCAGGTCGCGCAGATAGCAGAAGCTGCCCCAGTGGTCGCGGGTGCTGTCCTCGCGCCAGCGCGTGACGGCGAGATCCTTCCAGCGGCTGTAGCCGCCGCCCGCATTCGTGACCATGACGTGGTAGCGGCCGTTCGACAGGAGCTGGACCTCGGGGGCCGGGGTGTCCGGGGTGGTGAGCACGCGCACCGGCATCTGCGCGCCGCTCGAGGCCGCGCGCACGTCGAAGCGCCCGGCGCTCTCCAGATAGAACGCGCTCGCCCTCGGGACGCGCTCCTGCAGCAGCAACAGCGTCGCCTGGAAGCGCGCATCGGTCTGGAATCTCTTCTGCATCGGACGATCGAGCAGGAGATGGGCGAGCGAGAGCAGGACCATGCCCTGGTGATGCGCCATGAACGAGCGGATCAGCACGCCCCGGCTCGTCGCGTCGCCCGAGGCGCGGGGCAGGCGTGAAGGCGTGTAGTCGATTGCCTCGTAAAAGCCGAATCTTCCTTCCAGGCCGGCGGCGGCGAGCCGCTGCAGGTTGGCGCACGCCGCCTCGGGCGCAACCATCAGCGCGAGCGCCGACGCGTACGGCGCAACCACCACGTCCTCCAGCAGCCCGCGCTTCAGTCCGAGGCCGGGCACGCCGAACGCCCGGTACTGGTAGTTGAGGGCGGCGTCGAGCATGTTGTAGCCGGACTCGGACATTCCCCACGGCACGCCGCACTCGCGGCCGTAGGCGATCTGCCGACGCACGGCAGCGCGGCAGGTGCGGTCGAGCAGCGTGTTCTCGTACGTCGGCATCACCAGGAGCGGCATCAGGTACTCGAACATCGAGCCGCTCCACGACAGCAGGGCCGGCTCCCCGGCGGCGCTCGTCAGGAGGCGCCCCAGGGCGAACCAGCTCTCCTGCGGCAGTTGTCCCTGGGCGATCGCCACGAAGCTCGCGGCGCGCGCCTCCGAGGCGAGCAGGTCGTAGCAGCTCGCGTCGAGCCGGTGCTCGGCGACGTTGTAGCCGATGGCGAAAAGGCGGCGCGCCTTGTCGACCAGGAACCCGTACTCCATGCGGGCGAGCTCGCCCGCCTGGCGCGCCAGGCGCTCGAGCGCTCCGATCCTCTCCCTCGCGCGCCGGCCGGTTTCGTTGCCCTGGCCCGCGAGCTCGCGCAGACTCATGAATTGTTCAGAGGGAAGTAGCGTGAGTTCTTCCACCGCAGCCCGGCACTGCCGCGCGAGCGCCTGGGCCCACGGCTGCGCTTCGATTTGCGCAGCGCGCGCGGCCAGGCGCTCGAGGATGAGGATCGCCGCCTGCGCCGTGGCGGGCGGCGACTGGCGGGCCGATTCAATATCGCTCCGTAGCGAATCGACTTCCGGCCCGGTGCTCCCAATGAGCGCGGCGGTGTCGCGCAAGCCCTCGAAGCAGCGCGGCGCCAGGATGCTCGCGTCGGCAAGCGCGAGCAGGCCGGGGCGCAGGGTGAGCAGATGGCAGGCGAGGTTTCCGCTGTCGACCGACGAGATGTAGAGCGGCGGCAGCGGCTTGAGCGAGCGCGTGTCGTACCAGTTGAAGAAATGACCGCGGTGCCGCTCCAGCCCCTGCATCGTTTCGAGCGCGTTGTGCGTACGCTCGATCAGCTCCCCGGCCGTGAGGTAGCCGAAGTCGTACGCCGACAGGTTCGCCAGCAGCGACAGCCCCATGTTGGTCGGCGAGGTGCGATGCGCGACGACGTCGACCGGGTGCTCCTGGTAGTTGTCCGGCGGCAGCCAGTGGTCCTGCGCACCGACGAAGGTCTCGAAGAATGCCCAGGTCTTGCGGGACGCGGCGCGCAGGAAAGCGACCTGATCGGGCTGCAGCCGCGTCTCGCGGCGCACGAGTGGACGGCTGATCCACCACGCGAGGGCGGGCGAGGCGAGCCACAGGAGGAGAAGCGGTCCAGCGAGCGCGAGCGCCGCAGGCATGGATGCCGCCAACCAGAGCGCCGTGGCGATGGCGAGGACCGGGCCGACCCACATCCTGCGGCAGAAACTGGCGAAATCGCTGCGCTCGCCCTCGAGCTCGCTCGACGCGGTCCATTCCAGGAGCCGCTTGCGCGTGATGAGCACCCGGCCGGTCGTGCGAACGATCGCGTCCAGGCTGAAGTACGCCTCGTAGGGCAGGCAAGCGAGCGTAAATGCCGCCTGCGCGAAGTGGCGCCCGGACGAGCGCAATGCCGCGGCAAGGTGCCGGCCCAGCGCCACTTCGGCCGGCTTGTCCTGGATTTCCAGCAACGCGGCCAGCAACGCGGGAAGCCCGACGATTCCGAGCACCCACGAGCTCCATCCGCCGAACACCAGGCCCACGAGTGCCGCCGGCACGAGGCTGCGCCGCAGGTTGTCGAAAATCTTCCAGCGCGAGATGAGCGACAGCGGATTGCGCTCGCTCTTGCCGCCGGCCACGGGCACGCGCGGAAACAGCCAGCTCGCAATCTGCCAGTCGCCGCGGATCCAGCGGTACCTGCGGTTCACGTCCGCGCTGTAGCGCGACGGGTACTCCTCGTACAGCTCCACGTCACTCAACAGGCCCGCGCGCGCGTAGCAGCCCTCCAGCAGGTCGTGGCTGAGGATCCGGTTCTCGGGAAAGCGCTCCTTGAGAGAGCGCTCGAAGGCATCGACGTCGTAGATCCCCTTGCCGATGAACGAGCCTTCGCCGAACAGATCCTGGTACACGTCGGAGACGGCGCGCGTGTACGGATCGATGCCGGGCTCGGCGCCGAAGAGTTGCGCATAGCGCGACTGGCTCGCGGCCGGCAGGCTGACGGCCATGCGCGGCTGAAGAATGCCGTATCCCTCGACGACGCGCTGCCGGCTCTCGTCGTAGCGCGCTCGATTGAGCGGATGCGCCATGGCCCCCACCAGCTGGCGCGCCGAATCGCGCGGCAGCTGCGTATCGGTGTCGAGGGTGATGACGTACTGCACGCCCCGAAGGACCGCGGTTTCGCCCTCCACGAGCGAGAAGCCGTCGAGCGGACCGCCGCGGAGGAGGGCATTCAGTTCGGCCTGCTTGCCGCGCTTGCGCTCGTAGCCCATCCAGCGGCGCTCTCCGGCATTCCAGCGCCGCGTGCGATGGAAGAGAAAGAACCGCTCCGCGCTGCGGTACTTGCGGTTCAGCGCCTCGATCCCGTCGCGGGCGGCGAGCGCCAGCGCCTCGTCCGCCGGCAGCGTTTCCTCGCGCGCATCGTGGAAATCGGTGAGCAGGGCGAAGTGCAGGTTGTCGTCCCGGTTGGCGAGGAAACGGACCTCGAGCATCTCCACCAGGTGCTCGACATGCGCAGCGCTGCTGAGCATGGCCGGGACAACGACCAGCGTGCGCGAGCGCGCCGGAATCCCACTCGAGAAATCCATCCGCGGCAGCGGTCGCGGCACCGCGAGCGAGGTTGCGAGACGGTTCACCAGCGCCACCGCGAGCTGGCTCGCGCCAATGAGCGAGATCAGCCCGATCAGCACGAGCATCCACTCGCGTGCGCCGCCGGCATGGGCGTTCGTCAGGATCCCGGCGCCGACGATCCCAGCGATCACCGCGATTGCGCCGAGGTACAGGAGGAGGGCGTGGCGCCGGCCTGTCCTGCGCACGGCATCGGGCGGCGAAAGCCGCGCTCGCGCCGCGCGCTCGAGCCCGGGCACGCCCTGGTCGATCAGGTAGAACCCGACGTGCGAGCTGCTGCGATGCGCCAGACGGAGCGCTTCGCGCGCCACTTCCCCTTCCGACAGGGGGCTCGCTTTCGCCGTCGCCTCGATCACGTGCCGGTAGCGGTCGCGGGTGGCGAAATCCATCGCGCCGTAGACCGGATCCTCGCGCAGCGTCTGCTCGACGACGCTCAACGCTTCGACGAACTCGCGCCAGTCCGACGCTCCGAGGAAGCGCAGGCTGCCGATGCTGTTCGCCATCGAGACCTGGTCGGCGGCCTGTTCCCGGGTCTCCGACTGCACGAGCTGCTCGATCGTCAGTGCTTCCTCGGAGAGCCGCTGCTCGATCCAGGTCAGAGGCAGCGCGAGGGCTGCGCCCTGGCCCTGCAACCGCCGCGCGAGCTCCGCGACGAACGAGCTCGCCATCGGCGGGCTCGAGCGCGCCATGTCCGCCGTCACCAGGATGAGGCTCTTCGGATCCTGGCCGGCGATCGCGATCATCCGGTCGGCCCACGCGTGGGCCAGATTGCGCTCGGTCGTGCTGGCGGCGATGCGCGCGGCCACGCGCCGGAGGTTCTCGATCAGCGCGAGCCGCAGCATGATCGGGATGGCCCAGAGCTCGCCGAGCTTGAGCGGCGCGACCGTCTGGTAGGCGGCGACGAAGCGCCGCAGGCTCTCCGCGTCCAGCCGCCCGTCGCCGTGCGAGATCGCCTCGAGGGCGATGTCGTAGACGCGCGGCAGGCCCGCGGACGGACCCTCCAGCAGGCGCGGCAGCTCGCGGCTGTAAGCCTTCGGCAGGTGCCGCTTGGCGGTGCGCACCTGCTCTTCGATGAGATGGAAGTTGTCGAGCAGCCACTCCCCGGCCGGCGCGATTCCGTGGCTTGCCGTGACGGCTGCCTTCAGGAGCTCGCCGGCGGCAACCAGGACGCTCTCGTTCCGGGTCAAGCGCGCGAGCAGCCGGTCGCCGCCAAATCCCGAGTGCCGCCCCGGGCGCAGCTTGTGCCCGCCCGCCAAGGTCCGGCCGTGGCGCTCCATCTGGTCGGCGCTATAGAGCGCCGAGCGCAGCGGCGCCTCGGGAGCGGCGTGCAGCTCGGGGAGCTTATGCAGCTTCGAAGCTACGCTCGTACTGTTCCGCCGTGACCTCGCCCGCGAGGAAGGCGAGAAACAGCTGCTGCAGCTTCTGCTGCTCGATGAGATTACGCGCCTGACGCTGATGAATCAGCAACATGGCGTATGCGAGGGCATTGCTCAAATGCGCTTCCTCAAATGCGCTTCCTATCTTCGCTGATCGCGCCATGGCCCAAGCCTAGATCGAATTGCCTGTGCCGTATGTACGCTGACGCCCAGAAGAAAGTCCACGGCCCGCGAAGTGTACGCAATCGAACAGACGCTGATGCAGCCGCGGAATATGTTGGCCGCAAGATTCGCTCCCGCCAATGAATCCGCATTCAAGCATGTCGCGCCCCGCCCCGAGAGGGAACGATCTTCTCGCGGCGTTGCCGCAGGCGGACTACGAGCGGCTCTCGCCCAGCCTGGAACTGGTTACGCTGCCGCTGGGACGCGCCGTGTACGAATCCGGCGAGCGCCTCGACCACGTCTATTTCCCGACCAACTGCGTCGTTTCGCTGCTGTCGGTGACGCACGACGGTTCCTCGGCGGAGCTCGCGCTTGCCGGAAACGAAGGGCTGGTCGGCATCGCGTGCTTCATGGGCGGCGAAACGACCTCCAGCCGCGCGGTAGTGCAGAACGCGGGCCATGCCTACCGCGTTCCCTCGGCGGTGATCCGGCGCGAGTTCGATCGCGGCGGCGCGCTCCAGTTGCTCCTGTTGCGCTACACCCAGGCGCTGATCACGCAGATGGCGCAGACGGCGGTATGCAACCGGCATCATTCGCTGGAGCAGCAGCTCTGCCGCTGGCTGCTGCTCAGCCTGGACCGGCTGCCTTCCAATACGCTCGAGATGACCGAGGAGCTGATCGCCAACATGCTCGGCGTGCCGCAAGCAGGCGTCGACGCGGCGGTCCGCAGGCTGCAGTCCGACGGGCTGATCCGGTACCGCCGGGGCTCGATCACGGTGCTCGTGCGTCCGGCGCTCGAGCAGCGCGCGTGTGAATGCTACGCGGTGGTCAAGGGCGAGCTCGACCGCCTGCTGCGGTTGCCCGGCCGCGCCGAGGCGCCTCAACTCTCCGCATTCATCGACCAGAACATGGAGGAAATCGTCGCGGAATGGGAGGCGTTCGCGCGCACCCTTCTTCCCGCCGCCGCCACGATGAGCTCCCTCGCTCTACGCGACCACGCCAAGGAGATCCTGACGGCGATCGCGAGGGAGATCGAGTCCGCTCGCGCCGCCGCGCCGCCGTATGCCCAGGAAGCCGCCGCGCAAACGGCGGCAGCAGCGCACGGCGCGTTGCGGCACGTGAGCGGCTTCAACCTGCCGCAGCTCGGCTCGGAATACCGGGCGTTGAGAACGAGCGTCCTGAAGCTGTGGCGGGCGCACTTGCCGGAGGAGCACCACGGCGCCCTGGACGACGTCGCGCGCTTCAACGCTTCGGTCGACCACGCGCTGGCGGAATCCATCGCGAGCTACTCCGACGAGCTCGCGCGCTCGAGGGATACCTTCCTCGCGATCCTGGGCCACGACCTGCGCACCCCGCTTGGCGCCGTGTCGCTGTCCGGACATTACCTCTCCGAGGAGGGGATGCTCGAAGGCAAGCAGCAGCTGCAGGCAGTAGCGCGCATTCAACGCGGCGCTGCGAGGATGGACGCGATGATCAAGGATCTGCTCGAATACACCAGAACGCGGCTGGGGCGGGGGATTCCGATCGCCCTGCAGGCCTGCAGCATCGCCGGCGCCTGCGAAGCGGCGCTCGACGAGATGAAGGCGGCTCATCCGGATCACGTCTTCCGCTTCGAGATGTCGGGCGACCTGAGCGGCGCTTTCGACTGCGCCCGCCTGCAGCAGGTCTTCTCGAATCTTCTGAACAACGCGGTTCAACACGGCGCCA